>Ga0222662_1001527_pt1 | contig 10826 bp, 9 predicted proteins | sample AntAcemetagen600_FD_179821 | JGI IMG/M metagenome (GOLD analysis project Ga0222662, IMG submission 179821) | Saline water microbial communities from Ace Lake, Antarctica - #600 | ecosystem: Environmental > Aquatic > Non-marine Saline and Alkaline > Saline | place: Antarctica: Ace Lake | collected...
TGATTAAATACGACGTGACTATGCTTGGTTGGTTTTGGTTTGTTCACACTCGGTTTCCTTGGTCGGAAACCACCCAAAGCCAACCTTTTTTTTAACTCAGTGCCCCATTCCTATGGGATGGCTGTGAAATTAATATACAACGCCTTCGCATCGTTTTCATCCAAATCCGCCACATCGACCTCGCTCAACAAATTCAATGTTTCTTTGAGGGCAGCCTGATCCGCCGAACTGGCATACCATGCAGCATAATCGACACCATCCGGCTCCACATATGTTTTTAATAAGCGAGCATACTCATCATAAGAGGAAGCGCCACACGTCAAAGACAACGTCGTGAGCACCACGGTTGCCATAGCCATAAAAAAGAAACGTTTATACATTTTAATATATTCTGAAATATCACGGAGTTCATTTCATAGGCACACACAGCTAAGCTGATAGATAAACTGCCTACCGAAGAAAGAAGAACAACAGAACGGCTTTATTCCATATAAATAAGGAATAAGACATAACTACGATGGTTCACAACAAGATGCAACTCACCCCGTTGATCTGTCTTAGCTTTTCAATCACTGCCCTACTGTCGAGCAGTTGCGCCAAAGCACAGGTGTTGGGTGGATTCCGCCTCGACAATGCTCTGATACCGACAAACGAAATCCACCGTGGAGGACCGCCCAAAGATGGCATCCCTTCGATCAATCAACCACAATTCATTTCCGCAGAAAACACCGACTACTTAAAACCCAGCGATTCTGTGATCGGAATCACAATTAACGGCCAGTCGCGCGCCTATCCACTACGCATCCTAGTCTGGCATGAGATCGTAAACGACACGATCGACGATCAACACATCGCCATCACCTATTGCCCACTCTGTGGCACTGCGATGGTGTTTTCACGACAATATAGGGAAAGAACGCTCAGCTTCGGAGTCTCCGGCCTGCTCTACAATAGCGACGTGCTAATGTATGATCGTGCCACCGAGAGTCTTTGGAGCCAACTGGGGATGCAAGCAGTCAGTGGTGAATACAAAGGACAGCCCTTAGACTGGCTACCCAGCACTCAAACTTCATGGGAAGACTGGCAGCAAAAGCATCCCCAAACCCTCGTCCTCTCGACCGACACAGGTTTCCCACGGGATTATGCACGCTCTCCTTATGCCTCCTACGAATCCACTGAACGCACGCACTTTCCAGTGCCCAAAAACAGGCAAGAATTCTCCAACAAAACATGGATTGCTGGCATCCGTATCAATGAAGAGGCCAAAGCCTATCCGCTCGACCAACTAGCAGAAGCAAGCTTCGAGGACCTCGTTGGTGGCAGTCAAATCCGAATCACCTGGGACGCCAACAACCGTCACTTTAGTGCGACACATGCCGATGGCACAGACATCCCCGTCGTGCATGCTTACTGGTTTGCCTGGCAAGCGTTCTACCCTGACACTACAATCCTACAAAGCACCGACGACTAGACATGGACCAAGACTCCACTAAACAGAAATCTTCCCTCCCCATCTTTAAGATCCTGGGCGGCATCTGCTTCATCGCGATCATAGCCGTCGCGTTCGCATCATTCCCCGTGGGGCAATGGCTCGAACACTTCAACGAATGGGTCGCCAACCTCGGAGCCATCGGGATATTACTCTTCATCCTCGTTTACATCGTGGCGGCAGTCACACTGCTACCAGCAAGCGCGCTGACGATTGGCGCAGGCTTTGCGTTCGGTCTCGGATGGGGCATGCTGGCCGTCTCCATCGGCTCGACTTTAGGCGCTGGAGCGGCCTTCCTCGCCAGTCGCACTTTTGCAGGAGACTGGGTTCGCAACAAGATGGGGACGGGTAAACGCTTCAAAGCAATTGACCACGCAGTGAGCGCAGAAGGCTGGAAAATAGTCGGTCTACTCCGCCTTTCACCGCTGTTCCCCTATAGCATACTCAACTATCTGCTGGGACTGACTAGTATTCGCTTTTGGCACTACCTCGGGGCGAGTTGGATCGGCATGCTCCCTGGCACACTTTTGTATGTATATCTCGGATACGCAGGTAAGGCCGGCCTTCAGGCAGCAAGCACGGGCGGGCAAGACATCATGCGCACCGTTTACCTCGGCCTCGGCCTACTCGCAACGCTTGCGGTCACCGTATACGTAACACGACTCGCTCGACGAGCGGTGCAGCAAGCAACCGAAATCGAATCCGAAAAAAATGACTAAACAGACGATCCGATTTCTCCTGCTCCTCTGCCTGGTGAGCACCGCATCCGCCAAACCGGTGGCAGTGCCTGCAAACATTGACCACACGCCGTGGGACCGTCTACTACAAAAACATGTGAATCCAGTCGGGCTCGTCGACTACCGCAACTGGAGTAAATCACCAGAAGACCTCAAAACACTTCGAGACTATTTGCTGCAATACGCACCCCGCTCCAAACAGAAGGCCGAGGGTGATGACGAAGTGGCCTCGCTGATAAATGCCTACAATGCCTTTATGGTTCAGTATGTATTGAATCACTTCCCGATCGAAAGCATTCGCCTCCTAGATGACGAGTTCAAGGGGCGTCGCTATCGCATCGGCGGGACACTCGTCTCTGCGGAAGACATCGAGCTCGACATGCTGCGCAGTCGTATCGGTTGGAAGATGCACTCCGTCGTCGTCTGCGCTGCGCGCAGTTGCCCACCTCTACTAAACCGTGCCTATTTCGCAGAAGACTGGGACGCTAAAGTCAAAGAGCGATACACCGCTTGGTTGGGGCGCAAGGATTTGAACTCATATGATTCGAAGAAAAAGCGTGCCGAAATTTCAAAAATATTCGATTGGCACGAGGTCGATTTCGAGGGCGCAGATAAGCCTTCGATTCGTGACACACTTCGTCGCTATGGCCCACGCGCACAGCAAGACCTGCTGATTCAGGACAACTTCCGCATCCGCTTCAAAGGTTACCACTGGGGGCTCAATGCGCAGTCTAGTATCGGCCGCAACTACAAGCACAGTTGGTTAGACAGTGTCTTTTAGGGCATTACCCTATTCTGGCTCATGCTCCTTCAAAGTATCGTGAAGCAGACCAATCAAGGTCATCGCATTATCGATACCACTGATATCCTCCGCACTGATCAGCACGTGAAGCTCATTGCCACTTTCGAGAAGAATAGCCGGGAGGGAAAAATCATGCACCTCGGGATAGGTCTTTTTAAACTCATCGCGGTGCACAGAGACAGGTTCAATGGACAAACCCTGTAGGTAATTCTTCCAGCTCAGGTTCCGTCCGAATAAACCATGAGTGATGGGGCAAAGCTCGCACTCGTAAGTATTCGGAGACAGCACCCGATGGACACTTGAGGAGAGCGCATTAAAAAAACCGCCATCCGCATTATAAACAATGAGTAGTCTTGAATCGCTCGTCTTCATGTTGACCTACGTTTAATTTTATTGAGAGGCGTGAACCGTGCTGACTCCAAAGTGGAGCAGTATTTCTTCAAGTGAGACGCGGATCTACTCAGTTTATTCCAAGCTTCTGCAGCAGGTGTAATGATTGATACGCCACACACTCAGCTCCCGCTCTCAGTCCTCAAGTCTCAACTCTTAAGAACTACACCGTCGCGCCACCACAGCTCGACCCTTGCCCTGCGGTGCAACCGTAGCAATGGCTCCCAGTCAGAATCGGCAGCTTGGCCCAATCCTCAAAATTCACATCCCACGCCATCAACGGCGTAGCCTTCGCGCCATGTTGGAGTCCCAGCTGTTGATTAAAATCGCAATCATACACGCGCCCTTCCCAATCGACGCTGATCGTATCGCGGCACATCAACCCAGAGACCGAGCCGGAGTTGAAATTATCGAGTAGCAGTTGCATGTAGTCCGCATACACACCCTCGCGTTTTAAATACGACGTGAACCGCGCGATCGGCATATTGGTGATCGCATACAGGTTATTAAATACGATGTCAAAATGCGCCTTCAGCTCGCGCTTGTAATCAGCTTCCAGTTCGGATTGCTCCGGCGGCAAACTCGCACCGTTCGGATTATACACCAGATCCAGTTTCAAGTGCGGCTCAATTCCGTAGCCGAGTGCATTCAAAGTCTGCAGCGCTTTGATACTGGAGTCGAACACACCATCGCCGCGTTGCTCATTCACATTCTTTGGGCAATAACACGGCATCGACGCAACGATCTCGACGCCATGCGCGGCGTGAAAGTCAGCCACCCACTCGTAGCCGGGTTCGTTGAGAATCGTCAGGTTGCAGCGATCCATCACCGCCTTCCCCATCGCGCGAATGCGCTCTACCATGTAGCGAAAGTCCGGAATCATCTCCGGAGTGCCGCCCGTCAAATCAACGACCTCGATATCCGTGCCCTCCAGCCAATCGAGAATCTGGTCAATCGTCTCCCGCGTAATGATCTCCTTGCGGCGCGGCCCGGCATTCACATGGCAATGCACACAGGTGAGATTACAGATCTTGCCAGTATTGACCTGCAACACCCGCGGTGCTTGACGGGTAAGCTCAAGATGGTTCTCGGCGAGTTTGGCGGTAAACGGTGGTATTTTCTGTAAAGCGCTGGGCATGGGCATACGAAAGCAGAGGTTGGCTAATTATTCCAGAGCTGAGCGGGAATAATTAAAAATCCGCACGAACCATGACAGATATGTGAAGCATTCGCCTCACAGTGGCGTGCGAGCTTGCTCGCGCCCTCAGCAGTCATGGCAACTCTAGTGCAGGCGCGAGCAAGCTCGCACACCACAGACAGCATATCTTCACCTCGGTAAACTACAGTTTCAAAAACCTAGCGCACCGCATCTGCCTCGTAACCGAGACCGATTTCCGCGCGCCACCAGTCGAGCGCCTTCATATTGCCCAGCGTATCGTCAAAACGCATCGCGACCGCATCCGTCGCAATTGGCTGGCCACGCATCTCGTTGGTAAAGGAATCGATCTCGTAGGCAAATAAGGCGCGCTGCTTCGGTATCGCGATTTCCTCCACCGAGTCTTTCTCATCAAGTTCGACCCGAATAGTGCCGGGGCAATGCCACGGCATATCAACCGTGATACGCCCCTTCTCGCCCAAAACCACGGCCACGTTTTCGCGGTTCATCTGCAGCGCACAGGTTGTCTTCGCCAAAATATCACCTTCGAAACGCATCACTGCGGTCGTCCACATATCGGTCTTCGTCTTCGCATCCAGATGCCCCACCGCCTTCAGCTCCAAGGGCTCAGCAAACATACGGCCGTGCGCACGCCCTGCGATCAGGCGCGCAAATGACATCGTATAGCAGCCGATGTCGAGAATCGCACCACCGCCGAGCGCCTTCGCCTGAATGCGCGACTCCGGCTGGTCGCCTGAATTGTAGCAAAAGTTCGCCTCAATCATCCGCACTTTGCCGATCACGCCGGAGGTCACCAGCTCCACCACCTTCTGCGTCTGTGGATGGTGCCGATACATAAAGGCTTCGCGCAAAAGACAGCGCTTACTATCCGCGATCTTCTTGGCCTGCTTCGCCTCACGAAGATTCATCGTCAGCGGCTTTTCACACAGCACATGCTTGCCGGCCTGCACACAGTGAGCGATCCACTCGAGGTGAAACGGATGCAGCGTCGCGATATAGACGGCTTCCACCTCAGGGTCGGCCAGCATCGCCTCGTAGCTGCCGTAGGCGCGGGTCGCGCCGTGTGCCTGCGCAAAGGTCTGCGCCTTATCGATTTCCCGCGCCGCCACCGCATGCAGTTCATTGCCGTCGACCTCTTTCAGTGCCTTAGCAAAGGTGCCGGCGATATTTCCACAGGCGAGGATGCCCCATTTCACAGAATTAGTCATATCATTTGGAATGGCTCAAACTAGGTGACGCCTCCAGAACAATCTGTAGTTTATCCAAGAATAGAGAATGACTCACACATAAGTTGCTTTGCGTCTCCGCGCCTTTGCGTGATCCCCCTGCGCGACCTTCGCGAAATACCTCAGCCAATGATTAAAAGCGCCAGATAAGGCACCAGACAAAAGACCACGAAGCAGATTTTCATGAGGCCTAGGGAGCAATAGATGATCACATTAAACTGATCACGTGAGATCGGAAAAAACGTACTCTGCACCCGATAAATCCAACCCGGCGCCACGATACAAAATACGGCCACATAAATGAGGAACCCACCATTGATGATGGTGCACCACATGAAGAACTCAGTCAGCATTTCTATATTCATCGTTTTCCTCCTGTTGAACTAAGAAACACCGTATAAGCTCCCCTCAAAACTAGCGATACAAAACTCAACAGGAAATACCTCACGCCCGCTCCTAGCGTCGCTCAAGACGCAGAGGCGTAAAGTATTCCTACAAACTCTAATCATCACTCATGAGCAGCTTTGCGTCTCTGCGTGAGCCCTCTTCATGGCTATACTGCCGCGCATAAGGATTTGTGAAAATCAGATGCCGCATGCCTGAGTGATTTGGTGTTATTATTTGATGTATAAATGATACTGCTCGGACTGACCACTGAAGGAATATTTAGCCACGGATACACGCGGATTGAACACGGATGAAAAGACGTAGGTCTGCCGGAGATGGCGTAGCAATCCGATCCGCGAACATCCGCGTTCATCCGTGGCTAAAAAATACTCCTAAGCCGTCCTATTTTCACGTAATTTCCCACTCTCCCACTTTTCGGATTGTTCCCCGCCGAATCCCCAGCCAACTTACTCGTTTTACCACTTTTTACTGCTATGCAACCGATCATTCTTCAAGGCCGTCAGGCATTCTCCGATTTCCGTCTCACCGCGCTTCAATCCGCGCTTAACACTGCGGCTCCAGAGCTCGAGGTTGCCTCGATCGACGCCGTCGAAGTCTACCTCATCGAGACGGCCAACATCCTCGACGACCAGACCACCGAGCGCGCATTCGCCCTGCTCGCGGCCAACCACCATTTCGAGCGCGAAGGCGGCTTCTTCGTCACCCCGCGTAAGGGCACCATCTCACCGTGGTCCTCCAAGGCGACCGACATCTTTCACAACTGCGCCCTCGATGCCATCGCCCGCGTCGAGCGTGGCGTCCACTTCCAGCTCGTTGCCAAAGACGGCGTCGTGCTCAGCGCCGACGACCTCGGCCTCGCCATCCTCGCACTGCACGACCGTATGACCGAAGCCGTCTACGCGACCGACGACGTCTCCGACTTTTTCAGCCACTTCGAGCCCTCCGAGCTCCGCACCGTGCCACTCATGGCCGAAGGCCCCGCAGCCTTTGACAAGGCCAACACCGATTGGGGCCTCGCCATGTCGCCCCCCGAGATCGACTACTTGGTCAAAGCCTACCAGAAGATGGAGCGCGACCCGACCGATGCCGAGCTCGTCATGTTCTCGCAGGTCAACTCCGAGCACTGCCGCCACAAGATTTTCAACGCCGACTGGATCGTCGACGGCCAGAAGAGCGAACTCTCCCTCTTCTCCATGATCCGCAACACCCACAAGCTGAACCCCGAAGGCACACTCTCGGCCTACTCCGATAACTGCGGCGTCATCCCAGGTTCCCCAGCAGACTGGTGGGAAGTCGACCAAAAGGGCGCAACCAAGACCTATCGCAAGACACCGAGCCAGCTCGACATTCTTTGCAAAGTAGAGACCCACAATCACCCCACAGCGATCTCGCCCTTCCCAGGCGCCGCAACCGGTGTCGGTGGTGAAATCCGCGACGAAGGTGCCACCGGTATCGGCGGACGCCCCAAGGCAGGCATCTCAGCCTTCATGGTTTCCAACCTCGAAGTGCCCGGCTACACCCAACCATGGGAAAAGCACATCGCCGAGCACCCGACCCGTATGGCCTCCCCGCTCGACATCATGCTCGAAGGCCCCATCGGAGGCGCAGCATTTGGCAATGAGTTCGGTCGTCCACAACTCTGCGGCCTATTCCGCACCCTTCAGCTAGAGCACAACGACCAACACCGCGGCTATCACAAACCGATCATGGTCGCAGGCGGCATGGGCAACATGAAGCGCGAGCACGTCGACAAAAAGCCCATCCCACCCACAGCACTCATTCTTCAACTCGGTGGACCCGCCATGAAGATCGGCCTCGGCGGCGGCGCAGCCTCCTCCATCGGAGCCGGCTCACAATCCGAAGCCCTCGACTTTGATTCCGTCCAGCGCGGCAACCCAGAAATGGAACGCCGCTGCCAACAAGTGATCGACGGCTGCATCGCCCTCGGCGCGGACAACCCCATGCTTTCCATCCACGACATCGGTGCCGGCGGCCTCTCCAACGGCCTCCCCGAACTCGTCGAAGCCACAGGCGGACGCTTCCACCTACGCAACATTCACAACGAAGACTCCTCCATGAGCCCCATGGAGATCTGGTGCAACGAATCCCAAGAACGCTACGTCATGGCCGTCATGCCCGACCGCGTTGACGCCTTCACCGCACTCTGCACACGCGAACGTTGCCCCGTCGCCATCGTTGGCGAAGCCACCGACGACGGACAACTCGTGCTCGAAGACTCCCACTTCGAAAACAACCCCATCGACATGGAAATGGGCGTCCTCTTAGGCAAAACCCCAAAAATGCTCAAAGACGTGACCCGCCTGGTCGAAACCCACGCCGAGCTCGACACCTCCGCGATCGAACTCGCCGACGCCGTCGACCGCGTGCTCCGCTTCCCAGCCGTCGCCAACAAAAGTTTTCTCATCACCATCGCCGACCGCAGCATCACCGGCATGGTCGCCCGCGATCAAATGGTCGGCCCATGGCAAACACCCGTCGCCGACGTCGCCGTAACCGCCTCCAGTATGGACAGCACCACCGGCGAAGCCATGGCCCTAGGCGAACGCACACCCATTGCGATCATCAACGCCGCCGCATCCGGCCGCATTTCGATCGGCGAATGCTTGACCAATATCGCATCCGCCTACGTCGGCAAGATCGGCAACATCAAGCTCTCCGCTAATTGGATGGTCGCCGCAGGCGAAGACGGCGAAGACGCCAACCTTTACGACACCGTCAAAACCATCGGCATGGACCTCTGCCCCGCCCTAGGCATTTGCATCCCCGTCGGTAAAGACTCGATGTCCATGCGCACCAGTTGGAAAGACAGCGCGGCCAAAGACCAAAAACAAGTATCGCCGCTCAGCGTCATGATCACAGGGTTCTCCTCCGTCATCGACGTGCGCAAGACCGCCACACCAGATCTTAAGTCCACCGACAGCGCCCTCCTTCTATTAGATCTAGGCGCAGGCAAAAACCGCCTAGGCGGCAGCACCCTCGCCCAAGTTTACAACCAGATCGGCAACGCAACCCCCGACCTAGACGATCCAAAGAAATTCCTAGGCTTCTTCAACGCAGTCCAAGAGCTCCTAGCCAACGATCTGATCCAATCCTACCATGACCGTGGCGATGGAGGCTTATTGGCCACCCTAGCCGAGATGAGTATAGCCGGCCGCAAAGGCATGAACGTCGTCCTCGACAAGCTCGTTGGGGAACATCGAACATCGAATGAAGAAAGTGGAGGGACGAGCTCCGCCTCGTCCGAGTCAGAAGGTAGCGGCGTTCGTCCCGAACGCCATCCGTCAGAGTCAGCCCTAGCCCCACTCTTCTCCGAAGAGTTAGGAGCAGTCATAGAAATCGACAAATCAAAGCTAGCCACCGCCATCCAGATCCTAGCCAAGCACGGCATCTCCGACATCACTCATCTAATCGGCAACACCTCCCCCGAGCAGACTCTCAACATCAGCCTCAACGGTGAAAGCATCTACAGCGAGTCCGTCACCACCCTCAACCGAGCCTGGTCCGAGTTAAGCTTCCGCATGCAAGCCCAACGCGACAACCCAGCCTGCGCCCGCGAAGAATACGACGCCCTCCTCCAAGAAAACGAAGGCATTCTCATCAAACCAATCTTCGACCTCGACGCAGTCGAATCCGCCATCAGCCATTCGCCATTCGCCATTTCTAAAAATCGCCCCAAAATAGCCATCTTCCGCGAACAGGGTATCAACGGCCAAAATGAAATGGCTTTCGCCTTCGACCGCGCCGGTTTCGAATCCGTCGACGTCCACATGACCGATCTCCTCAACGGCACAGTCGACCTAGCAAGCTTTGCGGGCTTAGTCGCCTGCGGCGGCTTCTCCTACGGCGACGTCCTAGGCGCAGGATCCGGTTGGGCAAAGAGCGTCCTCTACAACCCGAAGCTCAAGGACATGTTCCAAACATTCTTCGAGCGCCCCGATAGTTTCACTCTCGGCATTTGCAACGGTTGCCAAATGATCTCCCAACTCAAGGACATCATCCCAGGCGCAGAGCACTGGCCACAGTTTGTCGGGAACAAATCCGAGCAATTCGAAGCCCGCTACGCCAACGTCGAAGTCATGGAAAGCCCAAGCATCTTCTTCAAGGGGATGGAAGGCTCCCTCCTCCCGATCCCCGTCGCCCACGGCGAAGGCCGCGCGGACTACAGCACAACAGGCGACTTCGAGAAATGCCTAACCAGCAATCAAATCACAGCGAGATACATCGACCACAACGGCGAACCGACCGAGAGCTACCCAGCCAACCCGAACGGCTCCCCAGCCGGCGCGACAGGCTTCACCACAGCCGACGGCCGCGCCACCATCATGATGCCGCACCCGGAGCGCCTGTTCCGCTCCGTCCAGATGAGCTACCGCCCAGACGGTCAGTTCACCGGCGAAGCCGGCCCATGGCTGAAGATGTTCCAAAATGCGCGGACTTATGTGGGATAAATTGGGTTCTTCACGGATTTCGGTCAAAGCTCTTTGCGTGTAGATAGGTTCGGCAGATCGTAGATTTTCAAGTGCAGGAACTCTTCATCTCGATATCCATAAGCCTGTCTGGTGAGCCAGCCGATCTT
>Ga0222662_1001531_pt1 | contig 10803 bp, 20 predicted proteins | sample AntAcemetagen600_FD_179821 | JGI IMG/M metagenome (GOLD analysis project Ga0222662, IMG submission 179821) | Saline water microbial communities from Ace Lake, Antarctica - #600 | ecosystem: Environmental > Aquatic > Non-marine Saline and Alkaline > Saline | place: Antarctica: Ace Lake...
CGGCTGGGCCTCTTGCTCTGGCTCGGGCGGACCGAATCGGTTGCTCGCGTCCGCTAGCATCATGGGCGCTCCGGTGGCGTTGTACATGTACCATCGCTGGCATCGCACGCAACGGAAGCCTCGGAACGTTCCGGCGTCGGTCTCGTGTCCGCGCAGCTGTTGTTGTTCCCACTCTCGCAGACACGAGCCGTGGAAGCAGTGCAGGCAAGGCAGCGTTTGAACTCCTTCGCTTGACTAATCCACCGCGTCTAAGCAAATGATGCAGGGAATCCGGCAATCGTCGTCCCCCTGCTCCTCGTCTTCGTTGCGCGCTACGGCGGGCTCCATCGACCTACTTGTATTCTTTCACCACGTCGTCAGACCAAACCTTCGTTCACGTCTAGCTCAAGGCTCAGCTCACGAACTCCGCCCGAGTCGTCGTGTGGTGCCTCTGGCATAACAAAGTGCAGGCACCTGACCAGCGCTGCTTCCCGTCGAGCCTGGGATGGCGCGACAGGGCAACGGAATATGACGATTGGCATCTCCAACTCGGACCGTCCCGACCACGCCTTGGCGTTCGAGATGCGTCCCCGGATTCCTGGGACGCTCTTTAGAGCAAAGCACCCATCCAGGCACGGTGCCGCGGTTCCGGCCCAGTACACTTCGGCTCCTTCGTCCTCTGCTTTGAGCTGAGACAGGCAGTGAGCGAAGAAGGCAGGCTCGGGTGAAGGGCACGCCAGCAGCTCGTCCGCGATCCATGTTGGGCGAAGCAGTGGCACGTCGGAGCGCCGGGTTCCCCGAACACTTCTCTCCAGGTGCGCTCTGAGCCGCTGAGTGGCGTGCGCCTCCACCGCCGTCACGACTTGCGCGACGACACCGCCCGACTTGGTCGCTCCCGCTCCAAATGAAGTGGAGGCCATTGCGAATTTCGCTCATGAATGGAGTACCGTCGGACCGTGCACAATTTGAGACATCCGCCGCGCTAACGGCCCGTCTTCCCGCGGAAGATCTGCGGAAAGCCATGGCGGGGCCCGAAGTGGAGACGCGGGCACGGTTTGTGGTGCTCGGAGTGGCACACTACTGCCAGGAAGATCCGTGCAACGCGCCCCTAATCAAGCTCGCTGCATCTTTCGAGTGCCTTGACGATGCCTTCCGAATGGCATCTGCACTGCAGCGCCGACCCAATCCCGCGTCGCGTCCGGTAGTATAGTGGCACGTGGCAGAGATTGGCAAAACGATTCCGGTACCGGGACCGGACGAATCCGGAGAGCGCGGCAAGCTGCAGGAGCACCTCGAGTACGTGTGCGAGCGGCACGAGGCGTTCCGCAAGTACGAGGCAAAGCGATGTGAGCTGCAGAGGAATTGTATCGAGGCACAGCGAGCCGAGATCAAGACCCCTGGCGCGGGTGACGCCGTGGCGCCAACCGGATTCCCCAAAGCGGTATGGCAAAAGCTGGCTCCCTCGGGTGACCTGTACTTTCGCGAGTTTTGCAGCACCATTGACGCGCGTGACCTCCGGTACCTGCTCGGCAGAGACGAAGCTTCCACGACGGAAGGAACTTCCAAGAAGGAAGCTTTGTCCAAAGAAGAGAAGCAAGCCGAGACAGAGTTGGTTGAGAGCAAAGACGACGATGGCGACTTGACCTTGGAGGAGGAGAAGAAGAAGGAGGACCCCGGCGACGAAGATCACGACGAGGAGGACAGCAAAGACGAGGATGATGATGCGGTGCAGGCCAACGCGCTTCCGGTACGAGCTTACTTGGTGCAGTTCATTGCCGACCCCAGCCCTCTTGCAACGGCCATGGCAACGGTTCGTCGCTCGCAGTTTAAGCGGGCCGAAGACGAGGTTCGGACGGACGCTGCCGTGTCGTACGGGCAGGCGCGCGCGTTCGTTGCCGCCAAGGCCTTTGAGCAGTGCCCGGACGAGCTCGAGGGCACCGTGGGTCCATTTGGCGACGGCCGCATCCGCCCTCTTCTTCGAGTCTTGGCGGCGCTCGCGGAGACAGGGACAGACTCGCTGCGCGAGGTGCGCAAGCGCGTCAGCAAGGTAGTGGGCGATCTTCCCACGGCTGTGGCGATGCCGGCCGAGCACTTTGCAAGCGACCTCTCGGTGCAGAAGCAGTCGTGGCAGGCGACCCGAATCGGAGGATCTGACCGGAAGCAATTGCCGCTGACGGCGTTTGACGGCATGAAGCCGTCGTAGGCGCAGCGCAAGATGCTGGAAGAGTAGAAGGAGGTGGAGGCGGTCGCCCCGGCTGGGAAGAACGCCGAACAGAACCATCTGGACCGGGAGCGCGTGCGGGTGCTTGCGTTCCGAATCTTGTGCATGGAGATGATGGAGGCGGCGTATGAACGCAGCGCCATCTTGAATCCCTGGCAAGAACTTCGGTGCCCGTCGGCCGAGGCCGCCGTCGCCGCCGGCTGGGTGGGCGGAAAACCGGACCCGACATGGCAGCCACAGGAGGCGGCGGAAGCGGCAAGCTTGATGACTACCTGAACGAAGAGTTGATTCAAACCATGCACGATAAAGAGTTTGCTGGTTTATCTGAGAAGGAGATAAACCAAAAGAAGAAGTCCATCTACCGCAGCATTGACGTCGGTGCGTGGCGATACAAGCCTTGGGGTCCTCTGGCACCATTCGAGATGCTTCGGGGTCCCCTTCCAAAGGGAACTTTTTGTTTTTTTCACGGACCGACGCAGTCGGGCAAGTCGTGGGGAATGGCACAAATTGCCGTTGATTAGGACCACAAGACCCGTCGCCCACCGCCAGGACGTTCCAAGCACCCACTGCGGCCCGATATTGTGATGGGGATGTCCAAGGCCACAACCTCGCGGAAGTGGCTGAAGAGCATCATGCCTAAGGCCTGCGTGCACAGCGAGTACCGCGAAGACAAATTGTTACGTTTGATCGAGTACCTGAACAACTAGATGGAATATAAAACGATGGAGCGTATCGACGATCTCATTCGGTCGGGGGTTAACGAAGAAGACATTGACGAGGACGACGTGGGGCAAGAGGTTCTTCGGAACTTGCGATACCCTTTTGTGATCATGGACGATGTGACTGGTGGCGACCAAACCACACTCAAGACCAAGGCGATCCGACAGATATGCAAGGTTGGACGTCACGTTAACATGACCATGCTGGTTGCTGACCAGGCGGCGTCGTACTTGCCAAAGGAGATGCGGTCCAACATCACCATGGTCATTTGCTCGGCTTGCCCGGACGACGAGGCCGAGACAATTCACAAGTACTGGGGCAAATCCATCTTCCCAAAGTTCGCCGAGTTCAAGTACTGGCTTCAGTATTACACCAAAAACTTTATGAAGCTGGTCATGTTCCCGCAAGACACTTCCAACATTCTAACGAATCAAATCAAGCTCTTCCGAGCCAATCCGCCGCTCGTCGAGGACGAACACAACCCTGGAATCAAAATACCACGGTGGCCCAAAGTGCAGTTGGGAGGCGACTTCCAGTACGTCTGCGACATGGTGCAGCGACTCGGAGCGCGGCAGCTCCACGACCAATACGCGCGTAGGGATCTGTTTACCGAGGGACGTCCGCAGCTCGGCGCTCCCACGGCAGCGGAGAAGGTGCGACGTAAGAAGGAGCTCGACAAGCTGCGGGCAAAGGAAGCCGCATAGCGAGCGGCAGACGAGAAGGAGGCGGCAAGTCGGAGCGCAGCCGACGACGATTCCGCCGACCTGCAGCGCTTCGTACCGCAGGGGTTCAAGGTGGTCTCGGAGGGTGAAGACCCGGAGCGAATGATTGTTACCAAGTCAGGACACGCCATTGGTCTCACCAAGATCCGCGTTCCGACCGACATGCGCCTCACCAAGGTGGCGGCGCAAATCAAAAAGGCTAAAAAGGAGATTGACTGAATGGGTCGGTTTGCCGTGGCGGCCCTCGTGGCTGGTGCGGTCTTTGTGGTTGCCGTGCTGATGGGAGCGCTGCGCCTTGGACTGCGCGCCCGTGACCAAGGCATATGGGGCGATGGTTTGCTGCTAGCGGCGTCTGGCAGCCTCCTGCCAAAGCGTCCACCATGGCCCAACCTGCTGCCGCTGCACGAAGCGCCGTGGCCCGAGGCACCGACGGATGATCAATTCGTTCGTGACACTGCCCGGGGTGCCCGACTGCTTCGTCGAGAAGGATTGGTGATTGCATGCCTTGCGCGCGATCTTGAGACAACCCTTCCCTTCTTGGAGAGAACCGTCCAGGGAATCCGCTTAGCGATTGGTCGACCGGACACCGGGTTGGTGGTGGTGGAGAACGACTCTAAAGACCGAACCGCGGCACGTCTGCGGCAGTGGTCCGACGTCGACGAGCGGGTGCGGGCGATCACATTGAACCTTGGATGGCCCCCAGCGATCCAGACGGCCAACCGAACTGAGCGGCTGGCCGAGCTTCGGAATCGTGCGAGGCGCGAAGCAGACCAGTTGGATGGGGCTTCCCGGTGGCTGCTGGTCATGGACACGGACTTCCCGCAGGGGTGGAACCCACTGGGACTCTGCCACGCCCGTTCCTAGTGGATTTCGAGAGCTTCTTGGGTGGCAGCGAACGGCGTCGATTGCAAGGCGCGCTACTACGACCTCTTTGCGCTTCGGGATGCCGGATGGACGTGGCAAAGACCGCTCGGATTGGAGCACGAATGGAACCGACGGCTTACTTACCCTGGGATGTCTACCTTTGCCGCCGAGGCGGCGTTTGGAGGGGCTGCGCTCTACTTACGAGACGAACTGGGAACGTGGAACGGAGCAGACGGGAGATGCGAGCATTGGGGTGTGCGAGGCAGGGGTGGTATTGTGGACACTAGTTGGTGGATTGAATATGAGAATCAAGTGTGTTTGTGATAAAAATAAAGCGTAGTTCGTTCGTTGCATTCCATTATGCGACCGGCCTCATCTCGGAACCTTTGAAGTTAAGCATCTGCAGCTTGTCCTGCGTGGCCCGCGCCGTGGCTGCTTCCTTGGCTTCCGGGCCTGTTTGCTCCAACAGATCAACCCTGAGCCGCTCTAGCATCCTCGGGTCAAAGAAGGTGCCGCTAAACGTGTCGGGCGGAGCCATCCGTCCCGGCGTTAGAGGCCACACTTTTCGGCGCGCCTCGCTGATGTCCTTGATCTCAAACTTCTTCATGTCCTCGACCGCATCTCCGATGAGTGGCAGTGTCAGTCTGCCATCCTTACCAAGCCCAATTAACGTGTTGTAGATGAACCCGGCCTCAAAGTCAAACGTTCCTTCAAGATGATCGTCGTACTGCTCAGCGTCGCGAGGGAAGGAAGTGTTGTGCATAAAGTCTCCAAGCGACCCCACAGTCACAAACTACAGGCCCCAGTGCAGCTCCAGCGCCATGCGACGAAACTCGCGAGCGAGAATTTTGGAGGACGTCATGGTGCGCACCAGGTCGGCATCACGGTCCGCCACGTATTCCACCACAATCTGATTCACCTCATGGGTAGCGCTCCCGGGATGGTCACGGCCGGCGGAAGACGGAGGCGGTGTCTCGGTCGGCGTCTTCGTCGAACTTCCTGCAATCGCGCGCGATGCCGAGTCCGCCTCCGCAGGAAAGTAGCTGTACTCGGCCTGGGATAGCTTCACATTGCTGTGGTACTTTTGGAGGGTGGGGTACACCAGCTCCACTAACAGGGTGCAGTGATCGTCTGAGAGCTTGCTGGTGCTGCCGCTGCGGATCGCGGCCTCCAGCTGCTGGACCATCTCGCCAAGATCCGAGTCCAGGAAGGTGAGGCCCTCGCGCGAGAGCGCACTGATGTCTCCGGGGCGCACGTACTCACTTTTGGCCACAATCTCCGCAAACAAGCGACCGTGCTCGTTGAGCTTACGCTTGTACGCGCTCAGGTCCTGAATCTTGGTGCTAGCCTTGGCGACGCTCCGCACCGACTGCGTCGGCCGAACAAGAAGGCTGCGAGGTCTCAGCACGCTGGCAAACGACCGCACAAAGTGCAGACGGACCTTGTCGTTCCTCGACATGTAGATCTAATGCACCAGGAACAAGGCCATCCTGGCGGGGATGTTATACAAGGGCCCAGACGTGCCCTCGCGAAGGGCATCCCTCCACATGTGGCCAGCGCGCCCGACGGCCTCCTTCAGGAAGTCGTTGCCGCTTGCCAGCAGCTGCGTAGCCGAGTTCCGGAGGGCATTCACGACGTTGTCCTGCTGCTCCCTCGGGAGGTCGTCGATACGGCTGATAAACAGCTAATTCACGCGAGAACGGGCATAGTGCATGCGCTACTCGTAGGGTTTGCGCTGTCCCCTTTGCAGCTGGTAGTAGTGCAACAGGTCTTCTTTCATGGCCATGTCGTCGATCGTGTCGAGCAAAAAGGCATAGTTTTTGCGGCCGTACGCACGAATGCCGTACGCGAGCGCGTCCACAAAATCGCGGGCTTGGTTCTGGGTGAACCCCTCAAAGAGACGGCCCGCGTTCTGAATCGTAGCCAGGCGGTCGGAGAGAATCTTGTCGTTTGTCATCTTCTGCTTCAGGTGCGCCATGATCGCCTGCGCGTTGAGCTTGGTGCGCGTGCGGGACTTGGTGTACCCTGTGGAGCCCAGGAGGACTTGGAAGACATTCTGCCCGCGCTCCAGCATGAATCGAGCACCGCTGCCCTATGCCACGGTCGCCTGCACCAGACCAAGCGAGGTTCGCAGCGTCTCCATCATTGGGTCCATGTCGACGTCGTCGGGATTGCATCGGTGAAGCACCTTCATGATCTTCTTGAGTTCATCCTGGTCCACGGTCGTGGCAAGCTTTGTAACCAGATCTGTGTGAGCAAACGAATGTCCGAGGGCTCCGGCAATCACGCCCATGAGAGCTCGGATCCCCATTACCTCTCCGTCGCTACCGCGAACAGAGCTCCAAAGATGGGCCATGGAATCGTTGATGTAGTAGGCCATGCTGGCGTCGGCTCCTTGCATGGTGGGAAGCATAGCAAGGACAGAGTTTGCCGTGGGCCCTTTGCCGAAGACGGCATGCACCTGCTGCTTGATTGTTTGCTCCTTCGTCAGCTTGGCCCCGGCCATGCGCAGATCGGGGCGCCCATTGTGAATCTGCTGCAGCATTTGCATGGCGTTCAGGGAGAAGAGACCTAGCCGCGACGTCGTGTGCAAGATCTCCGCCACGCCCCTAAAGGCAGCTTCCTGCGGCGTCTGCTCGTCCTCGTCTAACTCTGTATCGTTCATTATATCGGCCACGGCGTTGCGCGCCATGATGACCATGTATGCCCACGCAATGTCCAAAGGTCGTCCGTCTGGCTTGCTGCCCTCGCGCAGCAAGGTCTGCCCGACGTGGATCATCTCTAGCTGCTCCTTGTCCATGCCGTGGCAAACCGCCATCTCCTTGCAGTAGCCCTGCCTGGCGATCGAGGCCAGCTGGCGGCGCTGCTTAGAACGGAGGTAAGCCCGCTTGGCGGGAATCAGAACATCATCCAGCATCGCCTCGCGCACGTAGACGATTTGTTCCTACTTGTCCTTGTGACTCAGCTTGCCGCTCAGCTTCCCTCTCTAGCGGAACGCCTCAAACACGGCAAACATGTTAGCGCCGGGGTCAACCATGAACTTCTCACAAATCTCTCGGAGCGTCTGGCGATGGGCAATCGCAAATGCAATTAGGGGCCAGGCCACTACTGGGTCGCCCAGTGCCAGGGAGCCACGAACGTCGTCTGCCTCGGCAGTGTCGTCGCCGATGCTCTTCATGATCTCACTCACAGTGTCACGGGTGGACGACTCGGCGAGGAAGCTCTCGTCGCTTCGACTCCAGGTTGCGGTCGCCCCTTGGCGCACAGCGTTCATTAGCGATTTGTAAGCGTCATTCAGACTTGCCTGCTTGGCCTTCAGCCGACTCTGGATCGGCATCAGGAACAGATTCTTGCCGCGGTCCCTCGCCGAGACTTCGGGCCCGTTGCCGTGCAGCATGATAACTTGGGACACGGTCTCGCCGCCGCGCCGCAGTTCAAATCGGAGCGATCCCTGGGTCTTTTTGTACAAGTCATGATCAAAGTCAACCGACAGTTCAGATGGCTTGCACCCGGCAAGGTCAACTGTGGTGTTGCGAAGCAGGTGATGCACTAGGCGCTCCATGTACAGGTCGAGGCTTTGGGCGTTGAGCATATCCTAAATCTCAGGTTTGCTCAGATTCTCCTCGATAATCTTCGAGTCTCTCGCGATATGCACGGGCGCGGTGGCTCCCTCCATGATCTTGTCCTGCTCCTTCTGCGACGTGGCAGTAGAGGCCTTCTTGATCAGAGCAGCCGCGCGAAGCGCTAGGATAGCTTGCTCGTCTCGCTTCTGCTGCGCCGCCATCTCCGGGTCGCGACTGGCAATCGCGGATTGCAGTTTGACGGCCGCAACCGTATCGGCGCTGATTCCCAGAGACTCAACGTCAGTCTCACTTATCCCCAGCTAGTAAGCAAGCCTTGACGACGAATTGCTATTTGAATCCGATGAATCTTCCTGCGGCCCAGACACGGGCGCAAAGACAATGCCACCGTTGGAATCAACCGCGGTGCCCAACACGCGCGCGCGGAGGAGATCCGTCTAAATGGTACCCACGTGGCCAGCGTCGAAATTTGGCAATTCTCCCTCGCTGTTCAGACGCGACAGTCCGCTGAAAAGTCCGCCACTCTTCTGCACTTTGCCAAACACTGAGCTTGCGGACGGTGCCTTCCCGCTCTCCCTTGACTGCATAATCAGGTCCTCCACGCTGCTCTTGAAGGCCTCCGCCGCCACTTCCATTGCTTGCTTCCTATCGTGCACTCCGGCCTTAAATCGCTCCCGACTCAGGTTCTGGTACTGCTGCACCAGTTCTTCAATGACGCCGATGGCGTAGTTTGCACGGCTTCCTCCGCCTTCTTGCATAAACGTGTCCATAAAGTCGGCACACTTGGCAAAGTTGGCATCCAGGTTGGCAAGCGTCTGAGTGACCATGGTGCCGGTGACGGCATCGCTAGCGCCCCCACCGCTGCCCGGCAGCTGCCCCTGGGTCTTAAGCGATCGCTGCAGCTGGTTCAGGTCGCGAAGCGCCGTCACAAAGCGTTTGTCCACCGTATCGCGGTTTGCGTTTTGACCAGCCAGCTTGTCTCGCAGGTCGACATCCATCCGGCCAACTGCCGCTTCGGCCTCGCCATTCGTTTTGGCGTTCTTCAGAGATGTGAGCAAGCGCTGCAGCTATCCAATCCGCGTCTCTGCACCCAAGCCTCCGGCTGCCGCAGACTTTTCGGATGAGGTGGATGTAAGTATTCCAGCCGATAAATCTGATGACACCAAGCTGCCATTACCTGACATTCTCTCTTGTTTCGGCTTCGCGTACTGCCGTTTCCGTTTCCTCCCAGACTCGATGTCTTGTCACGAGCACACCTCGTCAGCCCCCTCACACCGCGGCCTGGACTGGGGCCGCTCTCCCAACCGACCCAGCTTCGGTGGTTAAACGCAACGACGGCTGGACCTGAGCTGCGGCCCTCCGCTGCGCTTGCCGAACGGCCTTCTCGGCCCCGCCAGCTGCACCCGAAGCAAGCGCATCGCGGGCAGCTATGCCGCCCGGCCGAGTCTTGACCCGGCCCCGTGCAGAGACCCGATGAGGAATCACCTACACATAATGCAGACGCCTGCGTCCTTTAACAAACCGTCCGCGAGCCACCATTCGCACGAAGCGCTCAGCAATAGGACCGCTCCCGTGCCCCGTGTGCTCAAGGCATGATGCCTACGTTCCCTCCGTCGCCCTTGGATGCCCATAGTCGACACGAATCCGCAACAGCTCCAAGTGGTGCGTTGAGTCGTCCAGAAGCTGCCTGGATGCCGTCCGGGAGCGAGCGACCTCAGGCCGCTCTGCAAGTCCTCGCAGAACCCGGTCCAGGTGCAGCGCCAAAACCGATTCCTCGGCACGAAGTCTCGCGGCAAGCCGTCCTGGCATTGCGGGACGGGTAGACCCGGCAAGCCCCGCTAACCAGGCTGGGTGCCCTTCCAACACTCCAAACAGCGAAATCGCCTCAACCGCCGGCCGCAGCCGAGCACCCCGGGTGTAGCGGTCCGCACCGTCGCGTGTGTCGTGCAGTAGAAGTAAGGCGTGCGCCGCAGCGGCCGCGGGATCTTCCGGCAAGTGCAAGTCGGACGCCGGCTACGGGATGCGCTTACCGCCCACAATGCCGTGCGCCTCGGCAGATTCAAGAATAAAGTCTTGTGCCAGTTTGGCCAGCTTGGACGAGTGCGGCGGCAAAGGGCCAGCAAACCCGGGTGCAAACATCCGATTCAGCTGCTTCTGCATCTCGTGCCGTCGCTGCGACAAAGGCATCGCGACGGGATTCAAGAGCAGCGGCTCCAGGGTGCTCGGAGGGTTGTAGTCCGTCTCGGTGGGGCTCCGGCCGACCGGACGGCCAAGCGGCAGTCCCGTCTCGGCGCGCACGGGTGCGCGAGCTTCGTCTGTGCGGCGGTGCAGGAACGCCAGAAGTCCGTGACTGGCCGACATGCGCCGACTTGTTCGCGGATTTCCCCCTTACATGTTGAATACTATCCAAGTCCGGCAGCATGGACAACGCAAACCCGTTCAATTTTGTGGACGACGATGATGGCATGGGCTTTGCCTCGGATAAGCTCGTCGACGATATCCTTGGCGACAGCTCGATCGATGCGGCCGCTTGCGAGGAAGGAGCAGACGAAGACGAGCGACGGCATATCGACGCCTCGCTCGTCCCCCCGGCTTGGCGCGAGTCTGTCCAAATTGAATCTCTGCGGAAGCGCAAGTTCGTGTGCGCCGACCGCACAGACGCGGTGTTGTAGGCACTTGAAGTAGGCTGCAGGGCCATTGCGCTCTGTCCTGCCGC
>Ga0222662_1001533_pt1 | contig 10797 bp, 14 predicted proteins | sample AntAcemetagen600_FD_179821 | JGI IMG/M metagenome (GOLD analysis project Ga0222662, IMG submission 179821) | Saline water microbial communities from Ace Lake, Antarctica - #600 | ecosystem: Environmental > Aquatic > Non-marine Saline and Alkaline > Saline | place: Antarctica: Ace Lake...
CATATTTGTATTGCGCAAAACTGCATAACTGCCTGATCCACTACCTGCTCTAATTGTGGATCCCACATATCTTTTGTTATTCATCTTTACAAATTCAGCACTAATTAAGTTAGCTAATTTGTTACCCTTATCAGATCCCTTATAAAAATATACCTCATAACCATCACCACCACCACCATTATGGTGTATGGATACAAATATATTTGCTCCCATGATGTTTGCGATATCTGATCGTGTATTTAGATCTAAATAGGTATCTGTGTACCGGGTAAGTTCTGTTTTAAAATCTTTATATTGATCTAAAAAAACTTTTACCTCTTTTGCTACCTCTAAATTCCAGTGCTTTTCAGATACTCCGTTTTTCGTTTTTGTTCCGGGTTCTGATCCCCCATGCCCTGGATCTATGCATATATTGAACATACTAAAAACCACCTTTATTTTTTGGATTATTAAAAATAGCAATTATAATAGGAACTAAGAAAAATATTAATTCAACAATAAAATCAACCACAAAAATATCAATGATTATTCCATACTGCTTTTTTATAAATAAAGCAATTGCGGAAACTACACCAACCCAAGCAATTTTCGAATTTAAACGGTTTTGTACTTCTTGATTTATCATCATTTTTTTACCCCCCAAGTAATTGGATAGCTGCTATTGCTGCCGTTACAACTGTTGCGAACGTACCGAATGACGCAAACAAAACTCCAATCAATCCCCAAGTCACTTTAGACTCAAATCGATCTAAATTTTCTTTTGTCTCCTGCACTTCTTTTATCACTCCCCTCATTTGCACCTCTAAGGTAGTAACTCTATCAGACTTATCGCATACACAATCAGTATTTCCCGACAAAATTACCACCTCCATTTTTTTTAGTTTTTAATATTTAATTCCCACTACCTTTATATTACTACCTGCTAGAATTGAATCTGCTGAATAATTAAACGAAAAGTTATCTAAAGTTTGAGAGGCCGTGCTATTACTTCCAGCACCTTTATTATTTTTGTATCCGTCCGTTTCGCAACGTAAACGCCAAGTAACCTGATCAAAAAGTGGCGTAGGTTTTTTAATAACAAAGTCACCATTAAAGAGGGTACCTGTCGATGCTGCATTTTGATTAGTAAGATAAGCAACAGGTGTTCCTATTTGATGGAACACATTATAGCCAGATGTATTAAAGTAAATAGACTCAAAATTATACGAGGCGGCTAGACCATTAAGTAACCCTTGCAAGTATGATGCATTACCAACAACCGCCTTGAATTCAAATTGTAACTTGAATGCATCGTAGGTTGAATCGTAACCCGTAAAATCAATTAACCATGAAGCCGAATCTGCTCCCAATGTTAGAGTTTCTATGTATGTTTCTATACTGCCACCACCACCAGAAGACGGCAAAGTTAAAAACGATGCACTCACATCTGATACTATAGGGCTAGTTGCTCCAAACTTATCTAATCCTATTTCTAATTTAAGCTGAATATCTGTATTGTATGCTGCATCCACACTTGTTATATCTATTAAATTTGTTCCTAATTCTAAATTCTGTTCTGCAACTAAAACATCCCCTGAAATATATCCCCCAACTCTTCCATCCGTAATATCAAATTGTACAACTTCCATCGCTAATGATACGGCCTGTTGCACTGCATAAATATAATTCCCTAATACATCAAAACATAAATGCCATACTGAATTTAAATCCGCACTGACATCAAAATTAATTGTGTCATATGTTGCCGTGCTTATATCCCCTGCTGTGGATAAGGTATATTGATAAACTATTTTGTCGGTACCTACTAAAAGTAACCTTGTCATATCTGCATTAAAAGTCATCCCTATAGATGAAGTAACAATCTCTGCTGATACTAATTTTGATTTGCTATCATAAGATATTGTAGTAATATCCCAGGCAGTGCCTAAAGTGTATTGATAAATTGTTTTGTTAGTTTGCCCGTAAATAAATGCTTTTGTACCTGCTGAATTAAACCACACTTGAGTTATATGCGTATCCTCAGATATTATTTCTGCGGATCCATCTTGCACCATGCTTTCAACTCTATATGGTGATATCATAGTGTATTTCGTTAATTCCTGAGTGGCACCACCAGTAATAAATAAGTAAGTACCGAGTTCGTCAATATGCATTCCTGCGGTTGAATCAATAACCCCTCTATAACCTGTGTATACTGCTGTGGTAATATCATATGGCGTTGTTAAAGTGTATTCATAAAGGTACAAACTAAAAGATGATATATATATTTTTGTTCCACCTTTTACAATCCCTAAATTGTCAGGAACTGTAATTTCAGAATCAATATTAAATATGCTGCCTGTTGCAACTGCTGTTGCCAGTTTATTTTGTAGAATTGTAGCATTAACAAAAGCCTCTGCTAATGTGTCAATATCACATCTGATATCTGACCATGCAATTCCTGATCCAATTGAATAATCTTTTGTTAATGTACCTGTTAAAGTGCCTGACACATCGTATTCGTAACAATCACCAAGTGACACTGAATAAAATTTATTATAACCTTCACCCCATGAAATACCGCGCATGGATGTTGCTGTTTCTGCTGTTGGATTATAATAATCTGCTGTATTAACTGCCGTGTCTAACTCCCATGGAAGTGCTAATCTATACCGCGCAATATAATTTACGCTGGTACCCTGCACTAATAAATTTAACCCGGTACTATCAAAATCAAAACCAACCATAGTACCCACAATTGTATTAACCACAAGGGTTTTTCCTGTATTAAACGCGGTGCTGATATCAAAAGCTGTTGTAAGATTTAACTGATATATCGTGGATCCCTGACTTGCTACAAAATAACTAAATCCATCAGGGGATATTTTGCCTATTGCAGGTGCAGTTGTAATTGCACTTACAACAAAACTTTTACTTGCGTATGTTGCACTTGATACATCCCATGCAACCGATAAATCATACTGAAAAATTGTATCTGTAACATCACCACCCTGCATGTACATAATTAAACCATCAGGACTAAAAGATACATCCCTTGCTTTTATATCCTGTGCTGATACACCTTTTGATTCTCCGTTATAAACTAATGTGCTTACATCAAAAGCCGTACCTGCATCATAAGCGTAAATAGTACCACTGGAATAAGTAGCAATGTACGCTTTTGTTCCATCGGGCTTCCAACGCAAGTGATAAAAGCTAGTGGATTGCGCTGCAAAACCGTACGTATTAGTAGTGTAGGATCCGCCGTTAATATTTAATTGCTCTGCAAAATATGCTGCTGTTGAATCTGCATTAAGCAGTAAATTTGTTAACGTGGCACCTGTTAAACCCCCCACAGAGGATGATCGGCCTATTGTTTTGTGTGCATCAAAAACACCACTCTCAATATTATTCATGATTGGTTCATTTACTAAAGTTCCGTTTTCTGAAACTGCTCCCTGCGCTCCATCATTCACATTAACTTCAAAAATATCTGTTCCTGAAATTAGTGTTAACCTGATACGATCAAGGAATGCTGATACTCTATCTTTCCACAACTCTTTACTATACGGCATCTAAAGCCCTCCTATTTTTGCGGTAACTGCTGACATACCACAGATTGATAATGGATCACCACAAATTGTACTTAATTGCGGAATACGCCTTAATAAATCTTCGAGCAAATACAAATTATTTTCTAACCTATTTGCTACTTGATAGTCAAATGGTGTTTCTCCGCTAACCCAATTAGTGTTCATCGGTTCCCAACCGTCAGGTAAAAAAAACGAATCACCAAGCTTTTCAATATTACTTTCGATCCTGTTCATACTATCATAAAATTCAAGGTATGTTATAGATCGTCCACTTTTAATAAAAACTAATAATTCTGAAATATAACCCCGTAAAACTAACAAATCATAAACGTATTCTGTATTGTTTTCAACGCGATTAAGATCTGCAAAGTTATACCTGTCAGTACTATCCCAATCTATTTTTGGTGTAATCCATGCCACACTAACCCCCCACCTTCCCAATGCTAGTACCCTGTAAAATACCATCATACTCAAAAGATTGCCTTACTAAACGTACATTATTATTTACCATAAATTCATCTTCAATTGTTACAATATCTTTTGCTTCATATGCAGGGTTCTGTCTCCATTGCAAATCATAGGTAAGCTTTTTTTGTAACTCTCCAAGTAACCACTTTGCAACCGATTCTGCATATGTTGCATCATAAATCAGTGTGTTATCAAAAGTTACATCGTCTGTTTTTTCATAACTTAATTTTGCTGGATCTACATAAGTTACTGATCCGTTTTTATAATTTAAAATTACAGTATTAACTGTTGTTGTATTACTTATTACTGGATGTTCTAAAGAATCTTTTAATAAAACGGAATAACCGCTTGAACTATCTTCAAGCTTTTCAATTAAGGTTTTACCATTACGATCAATATTTAAAATACACTTTGCAGCCATTGCGACTTTTTGTAATGCCACTCTGTAGTCCGAATCGGGCAACTCTCCATAGGGGGATGCACCCACAACCACACTTGATAATGATACATCAAGTTCGTAATCTGTGATCTCTAAAGTAGTTAACATCTCTTCAGCTACGTTTTTTAAACTCTCTGTACCCGTCCATGATTTTCCTGTAAAACTCTCCCTTGACATTACATCTAATGAATCCCTTGCAATTAGTATGGCATTTAATCCATCACGTTTCCAGTCATACAAAAAGAATTGACCGACTGAAATATACTCATATACTCCTGGGACTACTGCTACTGCAATTTCAGCTTTTATTTTTTGACGTTTTTGTAAGAATGCGTAAATTCCTGTAGGGTTTAATAGATTAAAATCTTTTGCTAAATCCTCAATATTTATAGTAATTTCATTAGATGGCGTGCTAGTACTTGTCGGATCAATTTCTTCGATTATTGACAGGCTTGTTAATTTTTCATCGCCATAAACGTAAACAATACCTTTATCAATTTCTGTAATTCTTGCACGCCTGTTTTCACTTTTCCATTTTGTTATTGTTATGATAGCTTTTCTGTATTCGGTCAATTGCTCTGTCCATATATATTTTGATAATGTATTACCAACAACCGTATCGGTATATATCAGAGATAAACCACTATCATAAAGCTGTATAACAAAATCTACCGCATATTCATCTGATAAAACATCAAAAGTAATTTCTAATCCAATGCTGGTTTTATCACTATTCCACAACCTTTCTATTACTTGTGGAATAGCAAAAGTTCCACCAGCACCAGAAAAATCACTTGACCACCAGCCAACCTGCAACGTACTTAGTTCTGAGGGTTTTGGTGGTAAGACAAATGATCCATCAAGTAACCACAAATCAGGTTCGAACGTTGCGTATGCTGGCATTTCTCTGATTCCGTCAAACATTTGTTCTTTGTCCGAAAACACTTCTTCCGAAGTTACTGATACTGTGGATCCTGTATCATCTGTAATATCCACAATCTCAAATGATACCCGTCCTTTTGTTTCTCTTACAGTGTCAAAAACTGCAACATCATATAACGCTGTAGTACTCTGCATTTTATCCCCTACCTTTCACGCCATGTTGCAGTAACGTCTTTCCAACCTTCAACAACGCCATTTTTATATACCATTGCTTTTCTTTCTATTGGGTTTTTTTGATAACAGGTTATGACTTGATCCCCTGCATCATCTGGATAAGTAACTTCAAATGAATTAGTTAGTTTGTCCCTGATATCTTTTAGATCTGCACTTGATAAGTACGACCACTTAAAAACTAATTCTTGTTTTGTTGCTAATACTTCTGTAAACGTTCCACCATTTGCATTTACAAGATCCCTTGATAAAATAACTGGTTTTATTTCAAAATCACTTGATGATTTTATCTGTACACCGTCAATTTTTATCATGCGATAATAGCCCCCAATCTGTTATTCTCTTTGCTTAGTTGAGGAATTAATGCCCTTGCCATTTTGATACCGTCGATCTGTATTACTACCTCTTTACTATCTGCCGTGCTGTTTAAATTTGAAATTGCTAATAATGCATTACCGACACCACTTGCTATTGCATCCACAAAATTTGTTTCTGTTGTGCTGCCTGATCCGAAACCACTTGCACTAATTTGAGGTGATTCTATGCCTATTCCTGACATAGAGTTTTTAACTTTACCTGCTAAGTTCATAAGATCACCAAGTAAATTTCTTGATTCTGCATCAATACCATTTTCCATACCTTCGAGCAAACCACTACCGATATAATGGAATACTTTTGATGGGGAATTAATTTTGAACGCGCCCATAACTGTACTGGTTACGGATTTTGCAATATTTTTTGCTTTTGCGTATAAGTCTTTTGCTTTTGCTGAAATACCGTTTATCATACCCTGAATAACTGCTACCCCTGCATCATAAAGATTAATGTTTTTAATAAACTGTACCATATTGTTCCATATGTTTGTTAGTAATACTTTTGCTTCTTCCCATGCTCCCGACCAATCGCCTTTAAACAAAGCCAATGCAATTTTTATTCCTGACATAATTAAATCCATTGCATTACTTATTGCAAATTTTATTAAAGACCATGCTAGTTCTGTTGCTACTTTAATACCCTCCCAAGTATTTTTTACTGTTTTTAAATACTGTTTAAACTTTTCTATAAACTCCTTCTTTATCCAATCTAAAACAGGTTGTATATAACTCATTATTTCTTCGCCGTTTTCATCCCAAAATTCTGATATCTTGTCTAGCTGTTCTCCAACAAATTTGGTCACTTCGCCTATGGCTTCTGATATAGTTTTCTCTATGTCATCCCAAAGTGGATCGATATATTTCCAAAGTTTTTTACCCCATACAATTATAGTGTCCCAATTTTTATAAAGCAATACGCCTACTGCAATTATTGCTGCAATTGCTGCAATAGCCCAACCAATCGGGCCTGATAAAACTGCTATAACCCCTCCTGCTGCACTAACTGCTGTGGTAACTGCCGTAAAACTTGCCCACATAGTCATAAGTGAGCTAATCAAAGTACCCCCGATTACTAATAACGGGCCGATTGCCGCTGCTATACCTGCAATCATAATAATTGTAGTTTGGTTTTCTACTGATAAGGTTTTAAACCACTGTACCATTTCATTTAACTTAGCTATCATCGGTGTAAATATTGGTAATAAAATTCCCCCGAATGATGCGCCTAATTCTTTCACTGATTCTTGAAAAATACGCATCTGATTTGCAGCACCATCAGAGGTACGTGCAAAGTCTCCCTGTGCATTACCTGTGTTAGCTAATACAAATCCATAACGCAAATTAACTAATTCCGCTTGTGTCATATCTTTTATATTTTTAGTAATGCCTTGTGACATTGCAAAAGCTGATAAATTTGTTTGCGTCATTACTATGCCCAAACCTTTTAAGCTCTCAGTTTCCCCAGTAAAAACGCCTTTTAATGCTGTCTGTGCTTGATCCACACCTATATTTTTAAAGGATGCTAAATCACCTGCCAAACCTGTTAGCGAAGTAGACATTTTTGCAGCTTCGCCTGTGCTAATTCCCATTGACGTACCCATATCACCAAACAAGGACGCTGCATCAAGCGCGGAACTTTCTGCCATACCAAAATTAGTTAAGGAATTCTTTGCCCATGTTTTTACTTCCCCTGCATTATCTTTAAATGCAACATCTGTTTTATTCATATTTTCGGATAAATCCGATGCTAGTTTAAAACTTGCTACACCTGCTGCAAGGATGGGTAATGTAACAAATTTGGACATACTTTTTCCTGTTTTTTTCATACTTTTTGCAACGTTCATCATCATATTTTCAGAACTATTTAAAACGTTTTGAAACTGCGTATTATTAGCTGTAATTGCAGCAAAAAGTTCGCCGACTTGTAAGGCCATCAATAAACCTCCCTTACCATATTCTATTAACTAACTTTTCTGATTCTTCAGGATCTTCTATTAGATTTTCCGACTTTTTATTAGTACAAATATTGTACCATAATGAATTAAAAGAAAGCCCTCTTAGTAATACCGAGAACTTTCTCCAACTCATTTTTTGTAATTCAACAATTAAATCGATCCTGTACTCTCTTAAAAAATCAGCTTCAATTGCACCCCAATAAAGTAATAAAATTTCTATGCCTTCATCTTTTTTTTTGATTCTGTCGGTGCATCACCAGAAGACATTGACCACTTCATAATTTCCGCTAACTGATTCATGGTCATACCTTTTTCGCACCACTCTTTAACATTACTTTCACCAAGCATCTGAATTGCCATACTGATTTGTTTGGCTTCCGTTAACGTTTCATTTCCTGCTTGCATTTGACTGTGCAATTCTAACATAACTGTTGCAGGTATTTCTGTGGGCAAAAAATAATCCTTTTCGTATAACCTAATTTTTGTTTCTTTATCCTTGTTCATTGTTTCAAAAAATTCATCAAAATCTTTATACTTTTTCATTAGTAACCATCCTTTATTATTATTATGATACTGTAATCGCAATTGTTTCCGCTGTTCCTGCTGACGGTGTAATTGTTAGTGTTGCTGCACCTACTGCAAGACCAACCACACGACCTTCAGCCGTTACTGCTGCATTAGTTCCACCAGCCGTAATTGCATAAGTTAGTGTTTTGTTTGTTGCTGCTGTTGGTGCAAAAGTGATTAATGATCCCATAAGTGCCGATACATCACCCACATTTATGGCTAGTGTATCAGGTGTTGCAGTGATTGCTGTTACCGGTACATCAGCAAATGCAGCTTCGCCCGATACCGTAATTTCAAAGTTCCAGTTTGTCGGATCATCATTGCCTCCACCCACACCATCAACATTTACAGATCCATCAAAGTTTCTAACAGTACCTGCTGGACTTGTTAAACGGAAAACACCAAGACTATCTTGACCAATTGCATCAGATAGATTTTCGATAATTACTTGACCAGGATCCCTTGTTTTATCCGATTGATCTTCAAGATAAAAACCTTCTAGTCCAAGCGATCTACCCCTTGATGCAACTTGATGCGTCATCCAACCGTTATCATCAAAACTTGTGGTATCTGCATCATTTTTTTCACCATCAAAAGTTAATGACTTCAAACCTAAAACCGTTACCCATGCAAGCGCATCGTTTTGCACTTCTACTAACCATCCTCTTGCCAATACTTTAACTTTCGCCATAATAAAAAACCTCCATTTTTTTAGTCTCTATATTCCACAATAAATTCATTAATAAATTCAAACTCTTTGTTTCCTGATACGCCGATATAAACAGGTTCAGAATTCTGTGATAGGCTGCTCACTATGTATTTACCACCAACAACAAAATAACCCCTTTCAAAATTATGCATCAGCCGATAGATAGATCGTGATACATCATATGATGCAATCGGATCTAAAGTTCCTCGATATAGGACTTGAATTCCCGGACTATACGAAAAATTCTTACTATCTGATGCTAGACCGGGCAATGAATATATACCTATCTTTTCAGATCCTTCTGGTATAGTATTTAAAAAAATATTACCCGTTGTTGCTGCTGGCGTATATGATCCCACACCACTATCGTTAAAAAAAGTAGCAATCTCTTCTAACAAATTGATACAATCACCTTCTCAAACTGGCTTCAATTCTGGATTTAAAAAACTCCAAAAGTGTAGGCCTTAATCTGGTTAAAGTTTTTGATAAATATTTGCCTTTTCTGCCGTTCTGGAAACTATATTCAGGATGCTCATGCATTCTTACTGCGTATGGTACATCATAAAAAACATGCCCTATTACTTTTGTGTTTGTGACTTGTTTTGATATATCACCGCTCCTGATTAAATGACCTTCATCCAACGGTGCAACTTTATTTGTTTCCTGCAATAAGTGTTCGAGTGCTTCGGATAATGCCATTGATTGTGCTGCATTTATCGATGCAAGAACACCTCTACCATACCATCTTGTGTTTATCCTAAATCCTGTATTAGCCATTTAATCCACATACCCCTCATAGTGCGACACACCAAAGCCACGTTCTTTTGTTTTTGTACGTAGCTTATATGTTTCACCATCAACCGTGATTTTTGACTCCACAACTAATGTTGCAGTAGCTTTTGTTGCAGGTAAAAATACACGACCTTTTACAATTATCTCTTTACCTTTACTGCTTACAGCTAATTTCTGTTGCATGGTTTTAAATAGTTCTAACCTACAATGTTTAACAGTATACTCAGGATCAAAAGTTTCCCCATGTGGTGTTCTACCTGTATAGTTCTCAATTTGAAAGATCTGAGTCATAAAGGCCGATGGACTTATCATTGAGTCGTACACCCCCTCTATACAACAAACCCTGATCCGCTAGATACATTTTTGCTCGAGGTGCAACTGACTGATCGCTACTGCTCCCAGAATCCCCTCCTTTATATCCCACACTAAAGTTACCTATCTTAAAATTCCCTATACCCCTAATCATCGAGGCATTTTCCCCTGCAATATCCCAATACTCAATTTGTGCACAAGTAGCTAATTTTGCAGCTTCTAAATGATCTGCATTTGTACTAACAATATTGTTTAGGGTTATTTGCTTTATCATTTCGCTTGCTCTCTTTATTAGTCGTGTAATATCCTCTGGTAGTTCGGGTTCTGTAATTCCTAAATATTCGGCCACATCTGCTTCAGTAGCATATTCTGTATAAATAGCCATACTATACCTCCTTATACTTCTTCAGTAGTAAGGCTATCTAAAGCATTAGTGTACACTTCGCGTTTTTGATTTGACTTTACATCAAGATCAAATTCTTTACAAAGTTCATAA
>Ga0222662_1001534_pt1 | contig 10791 bp, 10 predicted proteins | sample AntAcemetagen600_FD_179821 | JGI IMG/M metagenome (GOLD analysis project Ga0222662, IMG submission 179821) | Saline water microbial communities from Ace Lake, Antarctica - #600 | ecosystem: Environmental > Aquatic > Non-marine Saline and Alkaline > Saline | place: Antarctica: Ace Lake...
AATGAAGCCAGAGACACAAAGATCCCCACGATCACATCCAACCTCTTCTCGAAGGTCCAATGCTAGCCCCGGTCTACCAGCCCTCCACCAACGCGTGTTCAGTGAAGTACAGCAACGAGTTATGATGAGAGTGTACCGAAATCACCTTTAGGTACAGCTGAAAACTTCGTAATGTTGAAGTTAATGTTGCAGAAAAACGACATTTATCGGCAGAAAAACACCATTCTTCCCCATTAACAACGTTAAGAACCGTCTCGTTCAACGGGTTGACCACCGGCTTTTTCGACCATATCGACGGTTGCTTGAACCGCTTCGTGCAATAGAACTGATTCTACGCTGCGCAAAACCAGCGACGTTCCATATTGTTTGTCGCGAAAAAACGGATAGCTGCCAATCATCACGGCTGGGAATCGTTTTTGAATGTCACCGAGTTCCTCGGCAATCGCTCCTTCCCCCACTTGGCAATCAATCGTGCGCGCAATCATCTGCGCACCACTCTCCAGACGCTCAGCAATGTCATCCATCATTATTTGAACGATGATGGGAATGCCCGCCAAGACAAAGACGTTCTCCAACTGAAAGCCAGGCGCCTTGCTGATGGGGTTCGCCACCAATCTGGCGCCCTCAGGAATACGCGCCATACGCTGGCGTGCTGGCGTAAACTCTCCCCCGGTCTCTTCATAATGACGCGTAAGCATGTCCATGGCTTCCGGGTGGGGTCCAATGGGAACACCAAAGGCGTGCGCAACGGAATCTGCTGTTATGTCGTCATGGGTCGGCCCAATACCGCCGGTCGTAAAAACATATTGATAAGTGCGACGAAGCGCGTTGACCGCTTCAGCAATCCGATCACGATCATCGGTTACAACACGTGCTTCTTGAACCTGGATGCCCATACTGCCTAGAAACGTGGCGATAAACCCAAGATTGGCGTCTTTGGTTCGCCCACTCAATATCTCATCGCCGATCAAAAGAACGGCGGCAGTAACGATGCGAGGGGCAATGGGCTCAGACAAATCAGACACTCCAACATGAATAGGAAGCGTCTATCCTATAACGGGCAGGGCTTTGCTCAAAGGATCTTGCGGCCTTCTCTTTCGCTGCTTAGTGTCGCGCCATGAAATTTTCCCCTCCTCTCACGCGTGCCACTTTGCTCAAACGATACAAACGATTTTTGGCAGATGTTCGGTTTGACGACGGCAGCAAAACCACGGCCCATTGCGCCAATCCGGGCTCGATGAAAGGCATGGCGGAACCGGGGTCCACCGTTTGGCTATCCAAAAGCGACAACCCTAAGCGCAAACTGGCCTGGTCTTGGGAGTTGGTGGATGTGGGCTCCAGCATTGTCGGCGTTAACACCAATCGCCCCAATGCTTTGGTGGCAAGCGCCATTGAAGCCGACGACATTCCCGAACTTGCGGGATACACCTCCCTGCGCCGCGAAGTGAAATATGGCCAAAACAGCCGGATTGATATCTTGTTGGAGACGTCGGATCTGCCCCCGGCATATGTGGAAATAAAGAGCGTGACGCTTTCAAGAACGCCAGGTCTCGCCGAATTCCCAGACGCCAAAACGGTTCGCGGCGCAAAACATATGGCCGAATTGGCCGAAATCGCCAAAGCCGGAAACCGCGCCGTCGTTTTTTTTCTCGTACAACGCTCAGATTGCCTAAAAATGAGCCCTGCTACCGATATAGACCCGAACTATGCTAAAAACCTTAGAGATGCCGTGAACGCAGGCGTTGAGGTCCTCTGTTATTCCTGTAAAATCACGCCCAACGGCATTGAAATAGATCGAGCACTCGAAACCGAAATCTAGATGGTTCCGGCAATCAACTGCTGCACCGAAAGAACGTTGAATATGACGACCGACATTGCCGAGCACGACATTCAGTCCATGGGACAATTAAAGATCCATGGCCCCGAAGCCTTTGCAAAAATGCGGATTGTCGGACAGATCGCGGCCAGTGCGTTGGACATGCTGGTCGATAAAATCGTGCCCGGCATAACCACCGACGCTATCGATCAACTCGTCTTTGAGTATGCAATGGAACATGATTGCCTGCCTGCCCCACTGCACTATCGCGGCTTTCGCAAATCATGCTGCACGTCCGTCAACCATGTGGTTTGTCACGGCATTCCTGGCGACAGAACCTTGCGTGAAGGCGATGCCGTGAATGTCGATGTCACTTTCATCAAAGACGGATGGCACGGCGACACCAACCGCATGTATTTCGTCGGCAAGGTCAACCGTAAGGCCGAACGTCTAGTCGAAATCACTTACGAAGCCATGATGCGTGGCATTGCAGCGGTGCGCCCCGGCGCCACGTTAGGCGATGTGGGTGCGGCCATCCAGACATATGCCGAAGGTGAGCGTTGCTCAGTGGTGCGTGAATTTTGCGGCCACGGCATTGGTCGCGTCTTTCATGACATTCCCAACGTCTTGCACTATGGCCGCCCAGGCGAAGGCATGGCCTTGCATGAAGGCATGTTCTTCACCGTTGAGCCCATGATCAACTCCGGCAAAGCTGCCGTAAAAATGCTGAACGATGGCTGGACCGCCGTCACCCGTGACCGCTCCCTCTCCGCACAGTTCGAGCACACGATTGGCGTGACAAAAGACGGCGCAGAAATCTTCACGACCTCCCCCGCCGGTTTCAATCATCCGCCTTATGCCTAAAAAGGAACCCGCTGAAAAAGCCAAAGCGACACCGCATCACACTGGACATCGCCAGCGTCTGCGAGAGCGTTTTGCCAAAGCTGGTGTAGACGGTATTGCCGAATATGAGTTGATGGAGCTGCTGCTGTTTCGCGCCATCCCGCGCCGTGATGTAAAACCTCTTGCCAAAGACCTGATCGCCCGTTTCGGCAGCTTCGGTGCAGCCCTCTCCGCAGAGACGGCAAGACTTAGCGAAGTGCCTGGCATTTCAGACGCGATCATCTCAGAGTTTAAAATTGTGCAAGCAGCCGCTCTCAATTTGGCGCAAGCAAAAATAATGGATCAGCCCGCCATCTCGTCCTGGTCGGCCCTCATTGAATATTGCAATGCCTCCATGGCGTACAATCCAACGGAACAGTTTCGCATTCTATTTTTAGATCGGAAAAATGTTCTGATCGCCGATGAAATCCAGCAAAAAGGGACCATTGATCACACGCCGGTCTATCCCCGGGAAGTGGTCAAACGCGCGTTGGAACTCGGTGCATCATCCATCATCCTGGTTCACAATCACCCCTCAGGTGATCCCACCCCAAGCCAGGCAGACATCGATATGACCAAGAAAATTATCGAAAGCGCCAAGCCTCTCGATGTCTCCATTCACGACCATCTAGTGATTGGAAAAGGACGCCACGTCAGTTTCAAGTCACTGGGGCTGATCTAACACAATCTGGGTGCAAACAGGCATCAACATGAAATATCCAAGGAGGACGAAATGCAGGTTTGGAAAACGCTACCCTTATCGTTGAAAATTCTTGCCATCATTTTGATGTTATGGGTTGCAATGTCGACCGCCACCATAACCATGATGCCCGAACGGGAAATCACTTTTTTTGGACTATTGCTAAAAGGCACCCCCGCAATAACAATTGTCTTGTTACTCGACGTTGTATCGCCACTCGTATTTCTTTATGCAGTGTGGAAAAAGTTGAATTGGGGTGCCAATTTTGGAATGTTGTACAATGGCATTTTTGTTCTGAATAACCTTATGGCGTTTTTTATGTTCAGGGATGTTTTCGGCAACGCCATGTATTTTCCGCTGATTGCAGGCACGCTATTTTTCTTGGTGATCTACAAAAATCGAAATTATTTTTCTTGAGCATCAGGACCAGCGTCGAAACCTCTCCTGCAAACGTCAATGCAATCCAAATGAGTCAGCAATATTAGAGTCGCCAGAAACTACACGGGAAATTTGAGAGGTACAGATAACTAGGCACCTCTCAAAACACCCGAAATACTCTAAATCATCGCAGCTGAATTTGGTGCCCAGCGCTCACCCCAAGGGGCGGCTGCCTCAAGTTCATAAGCCAGCTCCAACAAAGTCGCTTCCCCTCCTTTGCGTGTAGCGAATTGGCTGCCGATTGGAAGGTTTGCACTGCTCATGGAAAGCGGCAGCGAAATAGCGGGCGTCCCCGCCACATTGTGTTGGGGCGTATAAGACACATAGTCCAAGACACGCTCAAACAACGTATCGAAATCGACATGCGGTGCCTGCTCGCCCAACAAGATCGGCGGTGTGCGAAGCACAGGTGACAATTCAACGTCTACGGTCTGGAAGTAGGCGTCATACTCATCTTCCACCTGTTTGAAATAAGCAATGGACCGTTCAATGACACCCGGGTTGGCTGCTTCTTTTTTGTCGTACCATTCTGCCAGACCCCGCGTCCAAGGCTCCAAACCTTCTTGTGCATTGGTCCAACGGAATTGGGTCAGACCTATCAGCCACGCATTTGCCACAAGTTCGGAAGGCGACGAGGCCCAAATGCCCATGAAGTTGTCCAGGAACTCTTCAGCATTCAAAAATGGTTTTGTTTCAACAATTTCATGGCCCAGGTTTTGGCACATTTGAGCCGTCGCATTGAGAGCCTCTTTAACTTCTGGGTTCGCATCAGCACCGGCGTAATTCACCGTGCTAAAAGCAATTTTTAGACGGCGGTCTGAAGCACCCTCAATGAACCCTGTTGGTTCAAAAATAGCGCCGTCCCCTTTGCGCTCGCTCACGTTGAGAATTTGCGCGGTGTCCCGCACGGAGCGGCTGACAGCCAGTCGCACACCAATATCTCCCGGCATGCCTTCCCCATCAAGCGTGTAGGCGCGGCCCCGACTTGGTTTCAATCCAACAAGTCCACAAACAGAAGCTGGAATGCGGATTGACCCGCCGCCATCGCTGGCATGCGCAAACGGCACCATGCCTGATGCGACAGCCGCCGCAGCACCACCGCTTGAACCACCAGTGTGATGATCCAAATTCCAAGGATTGTGCGCCGCGCCCAGAAGATCAGACTCTGTTGTCCCCAACAGGCCAAATTCCGGCGTATTGGTTTTGCCAAGGATAATGAGACCGGCTTCCTTCGCGCGCTGTACACCACCATTGTCATGGTCAGCGATGTTTCCAGCGAACAGTTTCGATCCAAAGGTCAACGGCTCGCCCTCTAAATCCGACAGATCCTTGATCAGATACGGAACGCCGATGAACGGACCATCTGGAATGTCTCCAGACGCTGCCAACTCCCGCGCTTTATCAAAACGTGTATGCACCACTGCATTGATCCTGGGATTCAGTTTTTCAATTCGGGAGATGGCCGCATCCACCAGTTCCAGTGCAGAAACCTCTCCTTTGCGAACAAGGTTAGCTTGCGCCATGCCGTCCAAACGCACAAAGGGGTCTGTTTGCGCAAAAGCGCCTGTCGCGGGCATTGCTGTTGCGCCAACCGTCAAGGCACCAACCGCTGCCGTGCCCTTTAAAAAATCCCGCCGATCCATCTGTCTCTCCCATAATCACGCTTGCCGGGCACCGATGCCCGTTGCCTTACAATATGAGAGCTATAAACATCCAATAAAACATGATATATTAGTCAAACATATCATAGAAATTTGGACGTGTTATGCACCCCAATTTGCTCGATCAACTCCGCGTTTTTGAAGCAATCGCAGAAGAGGGTAGTTTTTCCGCAGCGGCAAAGCAATTGCACCGCACGGTTTCAGCTGTCGGTTACGCGATTACCCAGTTGGAAGAACAATTGGGCCTGGCCCTGTTTGACCGCACAGGATATCGCCCAGCCTTGACCGAAGAAGGCAAATCTCTTCTAAGGGATGCCGCCGTGATTTCGCGCCGAATTGAACGCTTTTCCGCACGCGCTGATGCCCTTAAACAGGACATCGCCGTCAATGTGACAATACTGGTTGAACCAAATTTTCCGACGGAACCACTGGGTAAGGCTCTCAGCCAGTTCGCCGAACGTCGCCCTCAGATGCAGCTCTCCATTCTGGAGACGGCACCCGACACGATGATCTCCAGCCTCACTGAAGGTAAAGCCCACATCGGCTTACTCAGCCTCTCAGACACAATGCCCATGCGGAACTTTGATGGTCGCCAGATTGCCCTTCGCGGCGCCTTGCCCGTTGCGGCACCTACGCACCCCTTGGCGCAAAAAAAGGCGCCCTTTCCCTTGGGCGAACTGGACAATCACCGGCAGATTATTCTGTCCCGCCTCGCGGTCGATGAAAGCAGGTACAATTATCATGTCCATGTAACCGATCTCTGGGCAGTCAACACCACCGCCCTTGCGCGCGCAGCGCTTCTAGCGGGCGCTGGATGGGCCTATATGCCCTACCACCATGTTGCCGACGATCTTGCGTCGGACAAATTAATCGCTCTCAATTGCGCTGACATAAAAGACTGGGCGATTTTGAGGTTTTCCGCCGTTTGGCAGACCAACAATCCTCCAGATGAAGCACTGATTGAATTTATCGACCTCATTGAGGCGACCTGCACAGAGGACCAAACAATCACCGGGCTTGCAGTCGGTTGAGTGCGTGCGCGTGATCTGCTACATCACGCGTTCACCTAGACAAAATGACCGAGAACAACATGATCCCGCGTTACTCCCGCCAGGAAATGACCGATATATGGTCTCCTGAAACCAAATTCCGCATCTGGTTCGAAATCGAAGCTCACGCCTGCACCGCACTGGCCGACTTGGGCGTCATCCCAAAAGAAGCCGCCGAGACAATCTGGGAGCGTGGCAATAAAGCCGTCTTCGACGTTGCGCGGATCGACGAGATCGAGCGTGAAGTCAAACATGATGTCATCGCCTTTCTGACGCATCTGTCGGAATTCATTGGTGAGGACAGCCGCTTCGTCCACCAGGGCATGACCTCATCCGACGTGCTGGACACATGCCTCAGTGTGCAAATGGTCAAAGCAGCAGACCTCCTGCTCGAAGACATGGACAAATTGCTCGCCGCGTTGAAGCGCCGCGCGTTTGAACACAAAGACACGATCACAATCGGCCGCTCTCACGGCATTCACGCTGAACCAACTACCTTCGGCGTCAAACTTGCACAGGCCTATGTGGAATTTGAACGCAACCGCGAGCGCCTTGTGCTTGCGCGCAAAGAAATCGCCACCTGCGCCATTTCAGGCGCCGTCGGCACGTTCGCCAACATCAATCCATTGGTTGAAGAACATGTGGCCGACGCTTTGGGTCTGGTGCCTGAGCCAGTGTCAACGCAAGTCATTCCACGCGACCGTCATGCCATGTTCTTTGCAGTGCTTGGTGTTGTCGCCAGCTCCATTGAACGCCTCGCGACAGAAATTCGCCACCTTCAGCGCACCGAAGTGCTGGAAGCCGAAGAGTTCTTCTCCGAAGGACAAAAAGGCTCGTCGGCAATGCCCCATAAGCGCAACCCGATCCTGACGGAAAACCTCACCGGCCTCGCGCGCATCGTGCGCATGGCTGTGAACCCCGCTATGGAAAATGTGGCGCTGTGGCATGAGCGCGATATTTCGCACTCTTCTGTGGAGCGCATGATCGGCCCAGACGCAACGGTCACATTGGACTTCGCTCTCGTTCGTCTGACGGGCGTGATTGACAAACTGCTGATCTATCCAGAAACCATGCAGAAAAACATGGACCGTCTTGGCGGTCTGGTCTTCTCCCAGCGCGTGCTGCTTGCCCTCACCCAAAAAGGGGCCAGCCGTGAAGATGCCTATCGCTGGGTCCAGCGCAACGCAATGCCTGTATGGCGAGGCGAAGGTAATTTCCTAGACCTGCTGAAGGCAGATGCGGATGTTTCAGCAAAACTCTCTGATGAGGATTTGAATGAGCTGTTCGACATCACCTATCACACCAAACATGTGGATACGATCTTCACACGCGTGTTTGGCACCGCAACGGCCGACTAATCTCAGCGCCACACAAACGCTGCACTTGATATATACTCCCGGGAACAGATCATTCTCGGGAGTATTTTTATGCGTCACGCTTTTGATGGTTCACAACGCCGCCGCATTCACCTGTTTCGTCATGGCGACGTGTCATATGTCGATGATCAAGGCAATCGTGTCGCAGACAGTCGTGCGGTTCCGCTAACAGACTGGGGCCGCAAACAGGCAGCGGACATGCGGACGTTCATGGAGGGCATCGCCGTTGACCGGATCGTCTGTTCAGGCCTGCCCCGCACCATTGAAACAGCAGACGGCATCTTCGGCGACAGAGACATCAACGTTGAAATCGACCCGGCGTTTGAGGAACTGAATTCAGACCCCGACAGATACAAAAACCTGAAAAGCCTGAATGAAGTCGCCTACGCTTTTGCAGATGCGCATTTGCCGGGAGCGGCTTACGGCAATGGAGACGTTTTTGTGGAAGCAGAAGCCCGTGTCGTTACTGGCCTCAACCGCCTCATGTCTGACCCAAGCTGGAGCGCCCTTGCCTTGGTTGCCCACGGAGGCGTCAACCGCGCTCTGCTTGGCTGGGCGACCGGAGCGGGCTTAAAAGGTTTTTCCACGTTTGAGCAGAACACCTGCTGCGTAAACATCATCGATGTGGATACGCACCCCGATAGTGGAGAGCATCACCGCACACTCATTCGTGGCATTAACATCACCGCATACGATCCTGCCAAGCGGGACGTTCACTTAACCGCGTTGGAAACGATAGCGGAACGGATGTCCAAGAAAACAGACTCCGTCCCGCATCTCTAACGTTTATTCCGGCAACGCGAAGGCGATAATCTCATCGCCCGGCGTTGTGGTTGAGAACGAATGGCCACCGGCGGCGATAACAACATATTGCCGCCCTTCCCACTCATAGGTCATGGGCGTTGCCTGTCCGCCTGCGGGCAAACGTCCCGCCCACAATTCTTCACCAGTCGTCGCATCAAAGGCCCGCAGGTAATTATCCATCGCAGCGCCAATAAACAGCACACCGCTGGACGTTACGAGCGGCCCACCAAAGCTCGGTGTGCCCAACGCCCATGGAATTGGCAAAGGCGCAATATCTTCCACCGTACCCAAAATACTTTCCCAGCGGATGGTGCCATCTGACAGATCAATCGCATGCAACATGCCAAAGGGAGGGGGATTGCACGGCAAACCAAATGGCGAGCGCAGCATCTCTCTTTTCATTGCCCAACGGGTGCCCGCCTGCGCTGAAATTTCTTGCGTCGGGTTTGCAGCATCAGCCTCTGCAAAGTCCTCAGCTGGAATAAGCGTCACGACATGAATCGCGCGACTGGTATTGATATACATAAGCTGCGTCTCGGCATTATACGCCATGCCCCCCCAATTCGCACCACCGCCAGTAAATGGCACAAGCAGCGTTCCTTCCGTGCTCGGAGGTGTGAACAAGCCTTGCGATTTATAGGAAGCAATCGCATCTTCGCACCAGCCTTCGTCATAAGGCGTAATGCCCCAGCCTTCTTCTGCTGTAATGGTTTGTGGAACGAGCGGTGGCGGTGCCACGGGATAAGGTTGCGTTGGAGATAACCACTCCCCTTCCGGACCATCTTGTGGCACCGAGCGTTCTTCAACACCAAAAATGGGTTCGCCATTTTCGCGGTTCAAAACAAACACAAAACCGGTTTTTGTGACCTGCACGACGGCATCAAGCGGACCGTCTGGACGCTGCAAAGTTACAAGGCTGGGTTGAGCCGGCAAGTCATAATCCCAAATATCATGATGCACGGTTTGGAAATGCCATTGCACTTCGCCCGTCGCGCCATCCAGGGCAACAACGGAATTCGCGTACCGATTGTCGCCGGGTCGCTCACCACCAAAAAAATCGGGGCTTGGTGAGGAGGTTGGCAAAAACACCCACCCGCGTTTTTCATCAACCGACATTGGTGCCCAAACATTGGCGTGACCTGTGCGTTCCGCCGAACCATTGAGCCAACTGCCAGGCTGTTCCGCAGCGCCGCGCGCAACGGGATCAAATGTCCATCGTGGCGCACCAGTTCGGGCATCAAACGCCCGCACAGTGCCTTTTGGTGCGTCGGCACGTTGATTATCACTGATCGCAGAGCCGACAATAACAATATCGCCGACCAATACAGGTGGCGATGTCATCTGAAACTCACCACGTGACAATAAATCCATGCCGGGATCAATTTTGACCTGACCATTATCGCCAAAACCAGAACAGGCAGCACCGGTGCGTGCGTCAACTGAAATCAATCGAGAATCTGCTGTGCCCATAAACACGCGCGATGCGCAGGACGATTCCGCGGCAGCTAAACCGTCACGCCAATAGCTGACACCACGGCACGCAAACTGATTGCCGGGCCTGTAATCTGTCGCAATGCCCGGGTCAAAACGCCACATCTCGACACCTGTGCCCGGGTTCAACGCCACGATTTCATTAAACGGCGTGCAAACAATCAGGGAGCCTTCCACAAGAATGGGCGTGCCTTCAAAGGCGCTGACTTTCACAGCTTCCGGTCGCTTTTCCATATCCCCCGTCGAATAGACCCAGGCTTCTTCAAGATCATCAACGTTGGCCGGCGTAATTTCAGACAAGGCGGAAAAGCGATTACCGCCAGCGTCCCCACCATAATGTGTCCACTCGTTGGCTTGGAGCGAGCTACTTAACAAGCCCAGGGTAGCAATGAAAAATAAGAGGCGATAACGGGAGGACATCTTAGCTCCTTAAATGAATGAACGGTTCATTTATATAGGAACTTGTGAACCCCAGGCAAGAGCGTGTACATAACTCTTTCACAAACCGATGGAAATCTGCCGATTCATGGCCCGAAAACAAGCAACATCCCTAGTCGAGATTGGCGACGCAGCC
>Ga0222662_1001537_pt1 | contig 10761 bp, 10 predicted proteins | sample AntAcemetagen600_FD_179821 | JGI IMG/M metagenome (GOLD analysis project Ga0222662, IMG submission 179821) | Saline water microbial communities from Ace Lake, Antarctica - #600 | ecosystem: Environmental > Aquatic > Non-marine Saline and Alkaline > Saline | place: Antarctica: Ace Lake...
CCCAACAAAAGAATGCCAGGCCGGTGGGGAACAAGGTCTGACCATGAAGAACGGGCGGGCGCATCGACGGACGTTTCCATCAATTTGAAGTCTTCTGCGCCATCTGCATTGGTGACGATCAGAAATCGGTTGCGTGGCGCGTCATGTTCAAGATCATATTCAATTCCGGCCTCTCTTGCGGCAACGAGCACTGGCGCGCTCGTGGGGTCTGTCGCGTCAATCAGCCGGTTTTCACTGGTTTGATGATCGTGAATGCTAATGACAATGTAGTGACCGCTTTGCGTGGCACCGACGCCGACGAAAAACCCAGGATCGGTTTCTTCATACACACAAACATCATCTGATGGGTTTTCTCCAAGACGATGGCGAAAAACGCGCGAGGGGCGATGGTTTTCATCAACCCGGACATAGAAGAAGGTTCGGTTATCCAGCGCCCATGTGGCGCCGCCGCTGACATCAACGATCGTATCATCCAGATCGCGGCCCGTGTCCATGTCGCGTATTTTGAGCGTGTAATATTCCGAACCCTTTGTGTCGGCGCTCCATGCAAACAACGTATCATTGTGGCTGCGAGCTGCGCCACCAATTTTGAAATAGGCTTCGCCTGTTGCTTCAATGTTGCCATCCAGAATGAGGGTCTCATCGCCATTGCCATCGCGCGGTGAGCGGCAGAAGATCGGGTGTTGAGAGCCGGTTAGATATTTTGTGTAATATCGCCAGTCGCCATGGGGAGAGGGAACAGAGCTGTCATCCTCTTTGATGCGGCCTTTTATTTCTTCGAAAATTTGGGATTTAAGGTCTTCCAAAGGGGCGAAGGCGTCATCGGCATATTTGTTTTCGGCTTCAAGGTAACTGCGAATATCTGGTTGCAATACACTTGGGTCTTTCATCAAGGCCTGCCAGTCAGGGTCGCGCATCCAGCCATAATCGTCGGTTCGAGTGATCCCGTGGCGGGTGTCAGAAACCGGGTCTTTTTTTGCGACAGGTGCATTGGCTGGCAGGGCGAGGGGCATGAAAGTCCTTAGCGTTGGTACGTGAGAAACCAAAACACCCCCGGCGAGGTCATCGCCGGAGGTGTCATGGATAGGTTACAGAAACCTATTCAAAAAGCAGGGTAATCGTTTCAGCAATCAAGGCAGGGCGTTCCTGTCCTTCAATCTCGATAGAAACTTCATTCACAAACTGAGTGCCACCACTTTTGGGTGTTGCTTCTTTCAATTTTACGCGACCACGCACTTTTGAACCTGACGGCACCATGTTGGTGAAACGAACCGCATTGGAACCATAATTGATGCCACGAGAAACGCTTTTCACGCCGCTAATTTGGCCCATAAGCATCGGCAAAAGTGAAAGCGTGAGATAGCCGTGTGCGATGGTTGGCATGCCCAGTTCTTTTTGTGTGCGCTCAGGGTCAATATGTATCCACTGATGGTCACCCGTTGCTTCGGCGAACATATTGATCCGATCTTGATCAATCGTCGTCCATTCGCTGACACCAATTTCATTGCCAACTTCTGCCGCATAGTCGGCAATCGTATCAAACATGCGCATTTCACTGTCTCCTGCTAGGTGGTTTTGAGGCACGGCAACCCGCGCGAATTGTGAGCTATTGGTCTTCTGATTTCTGAGCTTGAAGATAGACGCCTCGCTCAAGAATTTCCAAGGTATATTCCCGGCAGGAAAGCCCCAAACTGCGTGCTTTTTCCACACGGCCTTTGCCCGATGTCTGGCGTTGGCGGCTTCCAGGCCTCAGCGTGGGCTTGCGCCATCTGGCGGCGCGCTTGGCGGTCCCAATCAAAAAGACCGGGGCCCAAATTGTGTCCAAGCATGGGGTGCAAGGGTACGACATAGCTTTGATATTCAAGGCGCTCGACCCGCTCAGCACGCATTCTGGCTAGACGCTCTCCAGCTTTTGGACGATATTTTTGAACAGGCCGTGCGGCAAGCATGTTTATTGTGACAGGCGAATGCGGACGCGGCGGTCCTCACCTGCTTCCCAGGTTAAATCTTCCAGCCATCCCCAAGTTTCACCTTCTGGTTCAATGGCAATGTCATTGCGGTCCCAGCCTAAGCGCCGCAGCTCGGTAGCGACAGCGTTCGAACGGCTTCTGGCAAGGGTTGCATTGGACGCCGGATTGCCGGTCTTGCTTGCCTTACCAAATAGACAAATCTGGCCTGCATGTTGTCCTTCGGCGCGTTCATATACTTCGCGAATAATAGCTTTATCCTCATTGTCTAATGCAGAGGAACTCGGCTCGAAGAAGACAAAAAACTCCCGTTCAAATTTGCCGCCAGCCCCTTGCCGATTATTGCATTGGTTGCCAGAGGAATGGGTTTCAACAGCGAATGTGGACGGTGCGAGGAAAGAACCTGCAAGAACGAGTGAAGTTGCTAATGCAAAAGTGCGAAACATGGAAATGTGCCTTACCTGGTTTTTGAACGTACCCCGTTCACCTGCGAGTCTACTCCTAAGTCGTGCTGCGTCAAATATCCCCGGCCATTTTTCTCACAGCGCGTTCAAGCGCGTGCAACGGGCCCTGCTTGAGGCCAAATTCATTCAGATGGTCGATGGTGCGATAGAGGTAATCGCGGTTTGTGCCAATGTCGCCTTCCGCTGCTGCCATGCGTTGAACGGCTGTCTGAAAAGGAATGCGGCCAGCAAAACGCTTGCTTGCACGATTGGCGATGAAGGTCAGGCCAGATACCCGGTTGCCTTCCAAATCAAGCTCAACCAATTTTGGCACATAGCCACTGCCCACCATTTCGCGCAGCCACAGGATCTCTGTTTCGCTTTCAATGTGTCTGGGCGCAATACGGTGCGCGATGCCCACACACGAGCCCCCCACGTCCAGGCCGAGCATGAGGCCCGGGTTTCCCGGTCGGCCCCGCCCGATAACAAGATGTAGGCAGAAAGAACGATGATAACCGTAGAGCCGTGCCCTGGCAGACTCAGCGACGTGAAAGGCCGGGTTCCACATCAGCGACCCATAGCCAAAGACCCAGAACGCCTTTTTGTTGGAAAAAGCATCCACGAACGTCCGGCGTGATTTTTCACGTTCTTCAGGGGAAATCAGAGAATAGTCTGGAAGGGTCGCCACGTCGCGCTCAAGGCGTTCGATGAAGGCGGGCGTCAAATGTCCGCGTTTTAACAGCCCGTCGCCCGAAAACTTCGGCAGGCGACGGGTCTTGTTTGGTGTTGTCGTCTTGTCAGACGATTTTTGAGTCACGATTGCCCCAATAACGATCACGCACCAGGCGCTTGTAAAGTTTGCCTGTTGGATGGCGCGGCAATTCTTCGTCGAAGTCAACTGAACGAGGACACTTGATCTGGGCGAGCTGTGAGCGGCAGAACTCCAAAAGTTCAGCTTCAAGTTCTGGGCCAGCCTCGTTCCAATCCATCGGTTGAACGACAGCCTTTACTTCCTCGCCGAAGTCTTCGTTCGGTACACCAATCACGGCGACATCAGCCACACGTGGATGCGTGATCAGAAGGTTTTCAGCTTCCTGCGGATAAATATTCACGCCACCGGAAATGATCATGAAGGCTTTGCGGTCGGTGAGATAAAGGTAACCGTCTTCATCAACACGCCCAACGTCACCGAGTGTCGTCCAGCCGCGCTTGGAGGGGTGACGCGAGTCTTTCGTTTTGTCTGGATCATTGTGATATTCAAACATCTCATCCAGATTGGCATCTTCAGCCGGGGCGAAGTAGATTGTGCCCGCTTCCCCAGTAGGCACTTCCTCGCCGTCGTCCCCACAAATATGAACAAAGCCGATCAGTGGTTTGCCGACTGACCCTTTGTGAGCCAACCATTCTTCAGAATTCAGCTGGCAAAATCCATTGCCTTCAGATCCCGCATAATATTCGTAAATGATCGGCCCCCACCAATCGATCATCTGTTCTTTAACGGGAACGGGGCAGGGAGCCGCGGCATGAATGGCGACTTTGTGGGACGACAGGTCGAATTTATTCATCGCCTCTTTTGGCATTTTCAACATACGCACAAACATTGTCGGCACCCATTGCGAATGGGTGATCTTATGTTTCTCGATCAGTTCCAAAGCGCCTTCTGGATCAAAGTGATCCATCACGATGCAGGTACCACCGATGCGGTGCACGGACATATTGTAACGCAAAGGGGCTGCGTGATAGAGCGGCGCAGGTGAGAGATACATCGTCTCTTCATTCATGCCATAGAGCAACGTCACGAGATTGAGAAGACCTTCGCCTTCGTCGATCGGCCCACCAGAAAGTTTCCGGCGAATGCCTTTTGGTCGGCCGGTGGTACCGGACGAATAGAGCATGTCTGTACCAGCCGTCTCATCGGCAATCCGTGTATTCGGCATGCCGTTTCGGTTTTCTTCGTAGCTCTCATAACCATCATCTTTGCCGTTGATCATGAAGCGTTTTGTAACGCCCTTTAAGAAGCCGCCGCCAACGAGCTCTTCAGCTACTGGCGCCAATTCTTTGGACGTGAAGAACAGTTTCGCACCGCTGTCGGAGACAATATAGTCCACCTCGGGGGCGGTTAGGCGAGAAGAACAGGCGGTGAAATAGAGCCCCGCACGCTGCGCGGCCCAGCAGAGTTCCAGAAAACGCGCATTGTTTTCCATGTAAATGGCGATGGCATCGCCGGGCTTTAGCCCTTCAGCGCGAAAAAGTTGCGCGGCTTGATTTGTGCGGTCTTCTAGCTGTCCATAGGTCACAATTTCGCCAGTAGACGCCATAATATAGGCGGGCTTATCTGGGTTTTTCGCCGCATGGTGGCAAGGGTGGAACATGTCCGATCTCTCCCGTTGATCTTAAATTTCAGAGCCGCGCGAGGGGTGCAGCGGCGTGCATCGGCTTTTCTAGGGTGAGCCGTTCTGCGAAGGCTGTTATATCAGGTAGCAGCACATATGCATCGCAGAATTCGCGAGGTTTTTCGATTGCTGACGTCATGGGAAAATGACGTAGGGGAAACAAACGCCTCGCGCCAACAGGGAGAATAAAATGGGTTACAACACTATAAAATATGAGGTCGAAGACAATATTTTGACCCTCACTTTGCATCGTCCAGAGAAAATGAACGCCTTCACAGGCGAAATGATGATGGAAATGATCGACGCCTTTGACCGTGCTGACGCTGATGATGATGTCCGTGCAATCATTGTCACGGGTGAAGGAAAAGCATTTTGCGCCGGTGCTGACCTGTCGGCTGGAGCCAAAACGTTCGACTATGAAAAGCGAGATGATCGCCCGGACAAAGACGGATCGGCCGCGACCAGAAGCGGAGAAATTGATTGGAGCCATCCCTCCGTGCGCGATGGTGGCGGTCGTTTGACGCTGCGCATTTATGAATGTCTGAAACCAGTGATCGGTGCCATCAATGGCGCAGCCGTTGGCATCGGTGTCACCATGCAATTGCCAATGGACATTCGGTTGGCGTCAGAAAAAGCGCGTTTTGGTTTTGTGTTTGCCCGTCGCGGCATTGTGCCGGAAGCCTGCTCAAGCTGGTTCTTGCCACGTGTTGTTGGGGTCAGCCAGGCGTTGGAATGGATTTATTCTGGCCGTGTCTTCGATGCAAAAGAAGCGCTTCGTGGCGGTCTTGTGCGTGACGTGTTGCCAGAAGATGAACTATTGCCAGCTGCACGTGCCATTGCCAGAGAGATTGCCGACAACACGGCGCCTGTTTCTATCGCGCTGTCCCGTCAGCTAATCTGGCGCATGGCGGGTGCGGATCACCCGATGGAAGCGCACAAAATAGACAGCCGCTCAATCTTCTCCCGCGGTGCTTCTGAGGATGCAAAAGAAGGCGTCATGTCTTTCCTTGAGAAACGTGAAGCCAACTATCCCTGCAAAGTGTCAGAAGACATGCCGGTTTTCTTCCCCTGGTGGGATGAACGCGAATACGAATAAATTTCGAAACGGGAATAAGGGTCAGGCGGTTTTTTTCGCCTGGCCCGCGCCCGCCTCAATCTTCCAGAGATTGGTGCGGAAGAAGATGATAAGCCAAAGCACGACCATGCACGATGATGGAACAAGCACAGCATCAAGTGGTCCAAGCGCCTGGATTATAAATCCTGCGCCAAACGCGCCAATCGGCCCACCACCCATCATGCCCAGCTGAAAGACCGAGAGCACACGCGCGCGATGGCTATCCACGGCAGCGATTTGCACAATGGCGCGTGATTGGCTCATCGAAATGCCGGACGACAGGCCCCAGCAGAGAGCAAGGACATAGACGGCCCACAGTGGCGGGTGGAAATGCACGAACACCATCATGATAGAGCCGGAACACATCGCCAGCATGATGGCCCGACCTTGGCGCTTTATCGGGCGCAACCGACTGAGCATGGTGGACGAGACACCAATGCCGCCAAAGAAGCAGACGTTGATAAATGCAAGTTCGAATGAGCCGCCGCCATACACATCGCGCATCAAAATCGGAAACAGCACCATGAAAACGCCGATGTAGAGGATGCCCGCAAAGAACATCATCATGATAACGGAGCGAAGGTTTTCATTTTGCCAGACAATGTCAACGCCTTCGCGGATTTGTGAAATCTGAGAAGGTCGCGCCTCTCCCTTCGTGTGGGTTTGCGTTGGCGGCGCTTTCGGCAATTGCAGGGTCGTAAGGGCGGCAATGATGAGGGACAGGCTCTGCATAAACATCAAGGGCGCGGCCCCAAGAATGCCAGCGAGGCCACCGATCAAGAGGCCAAAAACTTGTGAGAGAAACTGCGCGCCCGTTGCCATGCTGACAGCTTGTTGAATGCGCCCGCCAAGGCTGGTCGTCGCGACACGGTTCAGGAGTGAGTCACGTGCGGGCATTGTATAGGCACCCAACGAGGCCAAAATGATCGCGTAGATGATGAGAACTTCGTAGGCGAGCCATCCCATGAGATAGAGGCTGGCTAGGATCATGGGCACGAACGCAGCACCGAGCTGAAGCCGCATCAAATATTTACGCAATTCCTTGCGGTCGGCAGTGGCACCGCCAAACAGGGCAAGCACCAGCATTGGTGCCATTGAAAGCATCTGAGCAATGCCAATGCGCTCCGGGCTTTGGTTCAAGACAAAAGTGAGCAACCAGGGAAATAGGACAGATTGAATGCCACCAGCCAAAAAATAGGCGGAGATGCCACCCATGTACCACCTCAGGTCAGATTTGTTATCGGTGGACGTCAAAGCGTGTCCCTTTTCTACGTGAGGCGTAATATTGACATGGATCGTGTCGCTAGGCCTATGCCGAACCGGCAGGGAAGGCAAGCAAGGGGGGCAAAATATCAGTCAGCCGCGACGTTTTGGTGAAGCGAACTGATGCTCCAAATTGGCGTCAACGCACAGGCGAGGGTCAGCATGAGCAACATCCCGGCAGAAGGCAGGAGGACGGCGAATTGCGGCCCCCACCATTCGACGTAAAAGCCGGTCAGGAAAGCACCGATAGGCGCGCCGCCCAGCACACCCATTTGGAACACAGCAAGGATGCGCCCTCTATGGCTGGCAGGAGCAGATTCTTGAATGATGGTGCGGTTCATCGTCATCGCAACACCGCCACCACATCCCCAGAGAAATGCGGCGAGAACGAAGGTCCAGAATGTTGGCACGATGCCAAATGATGCCATGACGAAGGCACCGGAGCCGAGAGCAAGGACCAACGCCCGGCCTTGTCGTTCAATGCCACCAATTTTCCCAATCATGGAGGCCGTGAAAACGATGCCGCACATCATGCCCACGTTTACAATGGCAAGGTCCCTTGCAAAATGGTCGCCTGCCAAAAATACGTCTCTGACGATAAAAGGTATTACAATCTGCGAGGTGCCAAAAAACAAAATGCCAACGCCAAAGACGATTGCGGTGGGCGCGAGCAAACGTGGCGTGGTCGCAACTTCTCTAATGCCGTCCATGATGGCAGAGAGGGAAGGGGCCCGCCCGCCGGTTGGCTGATGGGTGGGAAGACCCAAGGCCAATGCCGCTCCCATCCACAACAAGGATGTCTGTGCGACGAAAATGATGGCAATGCCAATCCAGACTTCAAGACTGGCCAGTCCAAATCCAACCATCTGGGCGCCAAATTGAACAACCGTCGCCGCCATGACAGCCTTTTGTATTTTTCCATCTGCAATATGGCTGAGAAGAGAATCGCGGGCAGGAATGATGAAGGCGCCAGCAACACCCATGATGAGCGCATAGATAATCAACACTTCATAGGTCAGGCCACCGAGAAGGTGCGCAATCAGCAGGCCGAGCGACGGCAACCCAGCAAGGAAATGAACTAGAATGAGAACCCGCCGCCCGTCCATATGATCTGCGGTCGCGCCACCGATCAGAATGAGCAACATGGTCGGCAAAAACAGGGCCATCATGGCGATGCCAAGCTCAGCCGGTCCCAAGCCCAGTTCACCCGTGATCAGAAAGGGGAACAGCACGGTTTGAATGCCAATGGCACCAAACCAGCTTACAAGACCACCAAGGTATAGGGTCATCGGGCGCATGGCATTCATCCTTCTAATCGGGATTTTTCTCAAGCGGCGTGTGCCATGAGCTTCCAAAGTCTGGTTTTCACCATAAGCCATGTGAGCACCAGTGTCATACCAATGGCGGGAAACCACATTGCGGTGTGAGTACCGACTTCATCAGATAACACACCCATGATGAGTGAGCCCAACGGCGACCCACCGGCAAATCCGAGTTGGAAGATGGCGAGCGCTCTTGCGCGGTAGGCTTCGGTCGCTTCCGCCTGAACGATTGTACGGCTCAATGTCATGACACAACCTGCACCCAGGCCCCAAGTCAGACTGAGAACACAAAAAAGCCAATAGGGCATCTCTTGCGTAAATGTCGCAACCACGAGCACACCTACAAAAAGCGATGCGATGACCGCGCGTCCACGCCGTGCGACATGACCAAAGCGCAACAGAAAAACGGTTGAAACGATCATGCCGCCAAAAAAAGCAATGTTGGCGATACCCAGTTCTAGGTAACCGCCATGATAAAAATCACGCACGATGAGTGGCAGGATCACCAGAAAAGAACCGATGTAGAAGACGCCGATGGCAAACATCGCAATGACAACCGGCAGCAAAATGTCGGATTGTCGAACGTAGCCAAGCCCGTCACGCATCGCCTGGAGGCGCGGTGCATGCACAACGTCAGCACCATGAGCGCGCTTTGGCAATTGTCTGGAAGCGATGCCACCGCCGAGCATGACCAACGCCTGTCCAACAAACAGGAGCGGGGCACCGAGCGTGGCGGCAAACAGAGCGACGACCATGCCGATCAGCTGGGAAATCTGTTGCACTGCCAGTGCGAGTGTCACTGTTCTTTGAATATTGGGACCACCTACGCGGCTGAGCGTCGCGTCCCTGGCAGGCATCGCGAAGGCGGTGGCTGTTCCCATGAACAGCCCATAGCACACGAGAATTTCAAAACTGAGAAGGTCAGCGTTTAGAGCAGTTGCAAGGGCGAGTGGGGGAAGAGCGGCAAACAAATGAACGCGGAAGAGGATGGTGCGCGGGTCGCCGCGGTCAGCGGTTGCGCCACCCAATAACATGAACAATATGGCAGGTGCAGATAGGCTCATTTGAGCGATGCCAACGCGTGTGCCTGTTTCGTCCAAAATGTTGGCGACGAGGATGGGGAACATGATCATTTGCAGGCCGAAGCTAAAAAACCAGGCTGCCTGACCACCCATATACCAGGCAAGTGTGGCTTGGCCTTCTGCCTTCGTTCGTTCTGCCGACATGCCACCACCCCTACTGGAATTACTTTATGGACAACCCGCTTGATTGACCAACCAATCCCTCAATAGCCCATGCAGCGTTTATGTGAAACTTTTGCGTGTTGATCTCACTGCCGCCATCGTCTGATGTTATGCAGCCGCCATAGCGATCATCTCAGCATACCGATGCGTTGCGCTGGTCGCATCGGTGCCCATGGCAGCAACCATGGACCGGGCGACGGTCTCCGCCGCAATACCACGGTATTTTCTTATCGGGCCTTGAAGGCACAGGTTGAGAAGCGGCGTGAGACCGATCACTAATTGCTCAGCCGGGCGCGCCTCTCCGCGTGTTCCTAACAGAACACCGGGCTGGAAAATGTGAAGTGTGGAAAACCCTATCTCTCGGATTGCATTTTCTGTCTCACCTTTTACACGCGTGTAGAAGATGGATGACTTCGCGTTGGCACCAACAGATGAGACCAGGGCAAAACGTGTGGCACCAGCTTTTTGTGCAGCGCGTGCGAAGGCCGTTTCATATTCATAATCCACCAGACGGAACGCCGCCTGGCTTCCTGCTTTTTTGATGGTCGTGCCAAGTGCACAATAGGCTTCGTCTACGCTGAAGTTCTCTCGAGCCACATCTTCTTCTAAATTGTCGAAATCAACGACCAGATTGGTGAGTTTCTTGTGGGTAAGAACAAGTGGTTTGCGTGTGAGGGCGATGACGCGCTTATGGTGTGGCGAGGCCAACAGCCTGGTGAGAAGATGGCCGCCGACCAAACCAGTGGCGCCTGCAATGAGAGCAGTCGTGTGGGTCATGTTCGTTCCTGTCAATTTTGCCACGTCAGGGTGGGGTAGGGCCAGTATAGCGCGCTCTCGGTCTGATGAGGCCTGGACGCATTTGTTGTTCAATGGCGTGCGCGATGAGACCGGCAGTGCGCCCCAATGCAAATAGAGAGAGCGCTGCACCGCGGGGTAGGTCAAACGTCTCCCCAAGTGCGGCGAGAGCCAGATCAACATTGGGTTTTATCCCGGCCGCACTCTTCATGGTGTCAAT
>Ga0222662_1001538_pt1 | contig 10728 bp, 8 predicted proteins | sample AntAcemetagen600_FD_179821 | JGI IMG/M metagenome (GOLD analysis project Ga0222662, IMG submission 179821) | Saline water microbial communities from Ace Lake, Antarctica - #600 | ecosystem: Environmental > Aquatic > Non-marine Saline and Alkaline > Saline | place: Antarctica: Ace Lake | collected...
CACCTGTTGACGCATGTTGACTGGACGAATCCAGTCACCCATTTTGACACGGCTATTGGAAAGGCCAAAGACCATGACTGAGCAGAAGAACCAACTCGCGTCCCTGTTTGCGGCATGCTGGTCTGGCGGTTGACGTTCGGTTCGGTCGTGTCTGGTCTTGATCGAAATCACGAACGCCGCATCCATCACGAGTGCGGCGTTCTTCATTGGGCAGTTGGGCAGGCGGTATCCGTCACGCCCTGTCCTTCGTCCGCCACAAACCGCCAAACGGGCTTAGATCTCCTCGCAATCCAGACCGACGCCAGTGAATTCCCCATGAAACAGCGGCGGCGTCGACTACTGTGGAGTCGTGGCGGCCACGTCCTGGCCGTCGCTGCCGACTGGAGATCGAACCCGATGAACTGCATGTGCCGAACGCTTCTCGCCACCGTGGCCCCGGCCTTCTCGAGCGTGACCGCGTCCGCGGACACGATCTATGTCCCCGCCGGGGGCGACATTATCAAGGCGATCAACCAAGTCTCAAATGGCGATGTGATCCAGCTCGAAGCTGGGTTGTATCAGCCGTATGCAACGATCGATAGATCGCAATTCGAGGACACCCACCGATCACCCCATCAGCCAGCAGGGCTCAAAAACGAAAACCGCCCCCGGCATCGGCCGAGGGCGGTGTTCGTTTGAAGAAAGCGGGTGAGGCGATTCGAACGCCCGACATTCACGTTGGCAACGTGACGCTCTACCACTGAGCTACACCCGCGATTTTGGCAATCGCTTTGGATTGTCTCCCGGTCGGTTTCCCAACCGGGATGAGGAGTATACAACGGTCCCTCGGGGCGACAAGTCCCCTCAGTATTCTGAGGCGGATCTTGGTTCGGATGAGGGGGCGGGGCCGGATAACTGGAATGGGGCGTCCAAGCCGTTCACGCGGCCAGAGCGTTCCCGGGGATCGAGCTCCGGAGGCCGATCGTTGCCCACTATCATATACGGCGATCGAATCTCGGCTCCGCGACTTCTCGACGTCGTACGGTGGCAGGATCCGTCAGTTTCAACCCTCCGGAGTTCAGACATGTTCCAGCATCTCCAGCGTCTCCAGCGTCGTTTCCGAATCGTTCGTGGTGTCTTGGCCGTCTCGCTGCTCGGGTCCGTCGGTCTTGCCGCCGGGCTTTCCGCACCGGGGTTGAAAGAGAACGCGATCGCCGCCACAGCGTCCGCCGTCGCCCCCTTGAATTTCAAACTCGACCCAGTTCACTGCATGGCTCTTTTTCGGATTCACCACGTCGGCGCCGGGCGATTCTGGGGCATGTTCGATGATGTGAGCGGTACCGTGGTCTACCCCGAAGACGGCAGCACCGCGCCCACCTTCGATGTCACCGTCAAGGTCGAGAGCGTGCATACCGGCAACGAGAAGCTGAACCGAACCATCGCCGGCCCTCAATTCTTCAATGCCAAGGAATTCGAATCGATCCGATTCGTCTCCACCGGCGGGAAGTCGATCGGTGAGAAGACCTGGGAGATGACCGGTGACCTGACCATGCACGGGGTGACGAAGCCGATTATCGCCATGGTCGAATGCACCGGCGTGGCGGGGAATCCAGTTCAGAAGAAGGTCGGATTCGAAGCCACGTTCACCGTCAAACGATCGAACTTCGGCATGGAGTGGGGTGTCAAGAACAAAGCCCTCGGCGACGACGTGCGAATGATCGTCGGACTCGAAGGTGATTGGGTCAGATGATTTGCCGTCGCCCCGCTGATCAATTCAACCTCGGAAACCACAAGCTGTGATTAAGACCGTCATCCTCTCAATGTTTCTTCCGATTCTTGCGGGCGGTGGCCTGGTGGCACTTTGCTGGCTCCTGCCGCCGCTCCGGAAATGGAAGTGGCTCTCCGGCGTCACCTACGGGTTCGGCCTCGCGGTGGGGGTCTTTGGATCCTTCGCAGCAGAGAACGGCATTCCAGATTTTCCGCCGACCGAGCGGATGCAGTGGCTGGGGCTCTCCGCAGTGCTCGCGGCGATTTTTGCAATCTGCGGCTCGGCGACCGGCCAGCCGGGCAAAGAACGATCGTGGCCGTCGACGGAGTTCTTCGCGGTTCTGGCCGGCGCGGTCGTCGCGTGCCTTCCGTTCATCGTGCAATGGGCAGGCGGGGAACTTCGGCCGTATTTCTCGAGTGCTGGTCCGGCGGATCAGTTGGCGATGGGTTTGGCGGTGACCGTGGGATTCCTCGCCCTCGACCGGATCGTGGAATCACGCCACGGTGTGACGCTTCCGCTGGTGTTGTTCATCACATTTGCGGGCTTGGCGCCGATCGCGGACGCGGCGAGCTGGATCACGCTGACCTTTCTATTCGCCGTGGCCGCGGGCATCAGTCTGATCGCCGCCATCGCCGCACGCTTCGGTGGATCACCCTCGATCGGCCGAGGCGGACTCCTGGCTGCAGTTGTCCTCTTGGTCTTTCTTCCGGCCGCTGGATATCGCCAGACCTATGGCGAATTCCCGTGGTGGACGTGGGGATTGGCCGCGGCCGCGCCCCTGATCCTGCTTCCGCTCGAACATCCGTGGTTTGGCAAGCTTCCGGCGTGGGGTGGTCTTGTGCTTCGCTTGGTGCTGGTGGCAGCGATCGTCGGCACGGCGGTTCTGGTGGCGCTGCAGTCGGGTAGCGGCGCGGATTCCGGGAACGACTATGGTGGCTTCAACTGATCTTTCGATCGAACAAACTCAGAGAAACGAAGTTACGGAAACTCATCATGCTTGCTTCCAAGAATCAATATCGCGCCACCCTCGGCCGATGGGTCCTTGCCGGAACGGTGGGGGTGTTCGCCGCCGCGGCGCTGAACGTCGCGACGGGATGCGCTACCAGTGGTCCACCCAAGCCAGTGGTCGTGAATCAGATCTCTCCGGAGTCGTTGCTCTTCTCCCTGAAGAACGCGGCGGAGCAGTCTTTCAACCGATATCTCACCGCGCTGAAAGCAGTCACCGATTGCGAGCGACTTCCGGACGTGTGCCGGCTACTCGACGCCCGAAACGAGGCGGCCACCGAGATGGTGCTGCTTCGAGAGGCGATGGCGGACCGGTTCGGCGCTGAAGGGGCCCGGGCTGGGACGATCATGCTCCGGTCGGCGTACGTGGAGCAGTTCGAGGAGATCGCGATGGCTTCGGTCTACTCAAACGGTGGCGATGTGGCGATTCTTCGGATCGGCACCGAGGTGTACCGGATGAGACGACAACCCACCGGATGGCGAATCGTCCATTTTCCGGATCCGCCCTACGATCCGGCGACATCTGCGGACGCGATCGAGATCTTGGTGACTCGAGTCAATGCGATTCGCGAAGACGTGCTGGCTGGTCGCGTGACGAGCATGAATCAACTGCAGTCGCGCATCGCGGCCGCAATGGGCGGCTGAACGCCGGCGAACGATTGACACTCCAAAACGAGACCGCGGCGTGACGATTGAATCGTCACGCCGCGGTTCTACTTCTAGGAGGCGGGTTTGGGCTGCGAAGTGACTACTTGTCTTCTTCCGTGATGCCCATGCCGCTCCGATCAGGGGAGGCTGGTCGCGTGGTCGGCTGCAGGCCCTCGCCGTTGGCGATCGCTTCCAGCATCATTTGCACCGCGGTCTCGAGTTGCGGATCGCCGCCCTCGAGCATCAGGCCGGGATCGTCGATCACTTCCACGTCAGGATCGACGCCGTGACCTTCGATGCCCCAGGTCCCGTCCTTCTCGTAGAAGCCAAAGGTCGGGACCGCGGTATAGCCGCCGTCGATGAGGCCGGGGTTACCGGAGATGCCGACGAGTCCACCCCAGGTGCGAGTGCCGATCAGGGGCCCCAGCTCGTTGTGGCGGAAGAGCCACGGGAACATGTCGCCGCCGGAGCCGGCGAGCCCGTTGATGAGCATCGCCTTCGGTCCGGCGTGTACGCCCATCGGCCAGCGCCAGTCCTTCGAGTCGCGGGTCGCCCAGTAGTTGGTGACCGGACGGTTCAGGAGTTCGATGAACCGGTCGGGGATCTGTCCACCGCCGTTCCATCTCTCGTCGATCACCATCGCGGGCAGGTGCGACTGGCCGTGGTACTGCCGGACCAGGTCGCTCTGGCCGTCACGGCCGGTGTTGGGCACGTAGATGTAGCCGACCTTGCCGTCGCTCATCTCCTCGACCATCGCGCGTCGATTCTCGATCCAGTCGCGATACCGGAGATCACCTTCGCCGGAGATCGTCTTGACCACGACGTCGCGGGTTCCGGTCTCCGACTCCTCGTCGGCGACGGTGAGCACCACGGTGCTTCCCGCGGTGCCGACGAACGCCGAGTACGGATCACGGGAGAGATCCATGTCGACGCCGTTCACCGCGAGGACGACGTCGCCCTCGCCGAGATCGAGGCCGGGTTCCTGAAGCGGACCGCGGGCGTCCACGTCCCAGGCGCCGCCACCGAGGACCCGGGCGATTCGGTACCCATCTGGACGGTCACCATCGCCGGGAGCGGATTCCCAGTCGACGCCAAGCATGCCCACGTTCATGGAGGGCTGCGATTCTTCGTCGCCACCGTAGTAGTAGGCGTGACCGACGTTCAACTCGGAGATCATCTCGCCGATGATGTGGCTTACGTCTTCGCGGGTCGCGGCCTGATCGACCAGCGGAAGGTAGGTATCAAGGACCGCTTTCCAGTCGACGCCGTGCAGGCCCGGATCGTAGAAGTGGTCGCGTTGGATACGCCAGGCATCAGTCACCAGCTGTCGCCACTCTTCGCGAGGATCAATTGAAACGAGCATCGGACTGGTGACCACGCGGTCGCCGCCGTCGCCGGCACCGGCCTTTCGGATCACTGCACCGGAGCCTTGCGGTACCAGCATCTTCTTTCCATCGGGTGTTATTTCGAAGCTTCCACCCGATCCGGCCGACTTTTCGCTCGGGTTTCGATCGCTCATGTCAAAGGACTTGATGCCACCGTCGCGACCGCGACGGACGTACATCAGATGCCCGCGATCGTTGACCGCGAGGTTGCGGAACGCACCGGGACGGACCGGAAGCGGCATCGCCCGGTTCTCGAAGCCCTCGAGATCGATCTCGACCTTTTCGGCGTCGTCGATGTCCTGCTCGTCCTCGTCCTCGGCGTCGTCATCGTCGCCGCCGCCGCCTTCGAAGGCGTTGCGGGTACCGCTGATCGTGGCGCCGGGGGCGCCGTCATCGGGTTTGCCGGCGCCGCTGACCGACTCGCCGTCGATCACCAGTTCGATGTCCACGGTGGGACCGTTCTCGATGGTCATCACGAGGATGAGGGCCATGGACTCGGGGTCGAAGGTGCCGACCAGATCCCCGGCGAACATCGCGGTGGACACCGTGCCGGTGACGAGATCGTCGTCGTTGAGGACGAGCATGATGGTCATCGGGATCGCACCCATCTGCGGGATGTCCGCGGTGCACTCCCAGGTGCCGCTCACCGGATCGGGGTGGCCCTGCGGTTCGTCGGCGTCGTCATCCGCGTCTTCGGACTCGGCGTCCTCCTCGTCGGCGTCGTCATCCGCGTCTTCGGACTCGGCGTCCCATTCCTCCTCGTCGCTCTCCGAGAGCCAGGGGCTGTCGACGTCGGCGCGAAGCGGGACCGCGACCAGCATGCCGCTGTCGTCGTAGATCCAGGTGCCGTCGAGCGAGGAGTAGCTGGGGGCGAATCGGCGGTCGCTCGTGAAGTAGAGCCAGTCGCCGTCGCGATCGAAGGCCGGGGATTCATCGTTGAACATCCCGCTGGTGACCACGTGGGTTTCGCCCGAGTCGAAGTCGTGAAGATGGATGCGTCCCATCATCGAGTCGTCGACGCTGCCGGACCAGGTCGCCCAACGGCCGTCGTTGCTGAAGCTGGGCTTCGGGAACACCCCGCGATCGGAATGGGCGAACGTGGTGCGTTCGCCGCTTTCCACGTCGACCCGGTGGGCATCGCCGGTCTTGTCGGCGTAGACGATGAAGGAGGAGTCGGGGCCCCAGTGGATCGCGTTCTTGAAGACGCCCAGGTCGTCGGTGAGTCGTCGGGGTTCATCGCGGCCGTCGCTGCGGCGGACGAAGAGCTCGTACTCGCCGGGCTCGTCGGAGAAGTAGGCGATCCACTTGCCGTCCGGGCTCCAGGAGGGGGACCGTTCGGCGACGCCGGAGGTCCTGGAAAGGTTGCGGGGGCTTCCGTTCTTCGCGGGGAGGGTCCAGAGATCACCGCGTGCGGTGGCGGCGACCCGCTTGCCGGACGGGGAGATCGACCAGCCCTGCATGAAGTCGGACGCGTCGATCATCTGCGGGCGGAGGCTGGCGGTGGCCCCGGGAATCTCGATCTCGACCGGCGTGGTCACCCGGTCGCGGGCGTCGTACACGTAGAGGTCGGCGCCGTTCTGGAAGACGAAGCGGGCCGGCCCCTCGTCGTCGGGGCCGATCGCCGGCCACTTGATGTCGTAGTTCGCGAAGCGAGTGAGCTGTTCGCGATCGCCGGAGTCGACGTCGTATCGCCAGAGGTTCAGTCGATGTTCGTCGCCCGCATCCGAAAGGTAGTAGAGGTCGTCGCCGTGCCACATGGGCATGGTGTCGGTGCCTTCCCAGTCGGTCACCCGACGTGATTCGCCGGTTTCGAGATTCACCAGCCAGATGTCGCTGGCCATGCCACCGCGGTACCGCTTCCAGGTCCGGCCGTCCCGCTGGTTCGGGGTGTAGGCGACCCAGGTTCCGGTGCGGTCGATCGCGGCGTTCGCGCCGTAGGGCATCGGCAGGGCGTCGGGCAGACCGCCCTCGCCGTCGACCTTGTAGATCCGCTCGGCCCTTGGCACGCCACCCATCCCGCGAGCGCTGAAGAGCAGTTTGCCGTCGGCGGTCCAGTCGCTGAGTCGTTCGCCGGTCGGATGATGGGTGACTCGACGTGGTATGCCGCCCTTGGTCGGGACGACGTAGATATCTCGGTTGCCGTCGTAGTTGCCGACGAAGGCGACCTCACTGCCGTCGGGCGAGAAGCGGGGGATGGTCTCGACGCCGTCGGGCGAGGCGAGGGGAAGCGCGGTACCGCCTTCGATCGGGACCCGCCACAGGTCGTTGCCGTAGGCGAAGACGATTTCGTCTTTGGAGATGTCGGGGAACCGGTACATCGAGGCGCCGCCCTCGGTCTCGACGGTGGTCGCGACGGGATGTGCGGTCGAAGTCGATGCGGGAATGGCGGCGGGAACCGTCCCGCCGATTGAGGGCATGGAGATGACGAGAGCGGTGGTCGCTCCGCCGGCAAGTAAGGCGGTGATCGTCGGCTTCGTACTGAACATGTGCTTCTCCGAGGGGCGGGTGAGTCGGGGCCGGGCATCGGCGGGGGTGCGCAGTGACTTCGGGAATCGGACTCCGGCTATTTCAGGGGCCGGGGGCTGATCCTGCGGACGAGGGGTTTCCCGCGTCGCTGGATTGCCGAAAAAAAAGCTCGGGAGATCCGCAGGAATGCGGATACTACCGAGCTGGAGTCTCAAGGATGCGGGTCGAGCGGTGGGTCAGGCGTCCGAGGCGGGCGGGCCCGCGATGATTGGAACGGAACCCTTGTCGCTCTTCACGACACCGCCGGGTCGTTCAACCGTGACCGCGAATAGATATGGTTGGTCGACTCGCAGGGGTAGCTTGATCGGAATCACCACTTCGCCCTTGTCATTCACATCAAACACGCCTCCGTCCACAGGATGAACATTTTCGGCGAGGGGTTGGGGGTTCGAGGGATCCGGCTCACGATCTTGGTCCCAGATCCAAAGTTGATACTGCTGGATGCGAGGATCGTTGGGCTCGAGCCCCTTAATGAGCATGTAGCCTTCCTGGGAATCCGGGCTGAACGTCACGTACCCGGTGACGCCCTCGGCTGGATTCACAAGGCCCGGGGCCCAATCCCAGCGGACGGCGTCGGGGTGCTGATCGACCCACGAGACGAGCTGCGAACTATTCTGAACCGTTGGCGTGAACGGTTGCCATGCGACGACTGCCAATGCGATGGCTGCAGCGGCCGCGACCCAGCCGAGCCAGCCCAAGGTTCCAGCGGGAGCCGAATTCGTTGCAGGCGAAATGCTTCCAGCAATATCGTTGGCTGGGATGGCATCCGCGGCAATCTCCGCGTGAACCGCTTGACTGATTCGATCGGCGACCTGAGTCGGCATCGAGTCGGCGTCAACGGCAGCACCATCGAAGGCAACGGCCATCTGAGCGACGGCATCATCCATGCAGTCCCCGCGAACCCACGCGTGCGTGGAAAGGAGTTGTTCGAGGCGCTCTGACTCCTCATCATCGAGGCCGAACAAGGCTCGATCGGAGAGAAGGTCGAAGAGTTCTTCGGGGGGGAGTTCGAGATGTTCATTCATCTCATCTCCGCGAGAATTGTCGTGATCGTGGGTCATAGTGCACCTCCCAAGGCGCCGACTGTTTCTTGTCTTCCGAACCCATTGGATTCGAGCAATTGTCGTAGCCGGATCAGCCCTCGACGGGCATGGGTCTTGACGGTTCCGAGCGGCATGCCGGTAGTAGCAGCGATCTGCTCATGGGACCGTCCGTGATGAATAGCGAGACTCAATACTTGCTGTTGTTCTGGTCGGAGCCTTTCGAAGGCCTCCGAGGCGATACCGGCTTCTTCGGCGATTTCCAGATGATCATTCGATCGTTCGGGTGCCGGGGAAGACTCGTTCAGAGCGACTGGTTCTGGTCGGCGAGTTCGACGTCGAGTCCGATCGATCAGCCGGCGACGGGTAATCATGGCGACAAACGTGGCTTCACCCGCGATCGTCGAATCGAATCGCGAGGCAGTCTTCCAGATCTCAATGAAGATCTCTTGAACGGCGTCCTCAGCCTCTGCAGAAGTCGGACACGATCGGCGAGCCAGCGACCATACCAGGCCTCCGAATCGACTCATCATCTCGTCCACCGCACCCGATTCGTTCCGGCCCACACGTTCCAAGATTGAAGTTGCTTCTTCCACGATTGCTTTGGCTCCGTAGGCCCGCGCGGTTCTTCGCGTCGGGCAAGAACGAAGTGTAGCCGGAGGACGCTGGGAGTCGGACGCTTGAGGCGTCCGACTCCCACAGATGGTCGGAAAAGCGGTCAATGTGACCATCTTTAGGTCCTTTGCCTCATCCCTCGGGGATGATGACGGAGTCAATGACATGGATCACGCCATTCGAGGCTTCGATGTCCACGGCGATGACCGTGGCTCCACCGATCATGACCTTGCCATCCTTGACGGATACGGGTGCCTTGAAACCACCAACGGTTGGTGCCATCTTCAACTTGACAACCTGGTCGGAATAAACGCGACCGGGAACGACATGGGCGAGAAGCACGGCCTTGAGTCGATCCTTGTTCTCGGGAAGGAGAAGCGTCTCGACGGTTCCGGCGGGGAGCTTCGCGAATGCCGCGTCATTTGGGGCAAGGACGGTGAAGGGACCCTTGCTCTTCAGTGTCTTGACGAGGTCGGCGGCGCCGAGGGCGGCGGCGAGTGTCTTAAAAGTACCCGTCGAGGTCGCGACTTCGACGATGTCTCGCTGCTCGGGCATCATGACGGTGTCAATGACGTGGATCACGCCGTTGGAGGCTTCGATGTCGGTGGCGACGATCGTCGCGCCGCCGATGGTGGGCTTTCCATCCTTCATGGCGATCTTCGCTCGTTCGCCGTTGACGGTCCCAAGGCTCTTCTTCTTAAGGACGTCTGACGCTTCGAGGCGTCCGGGCACCACGTGGTAGGTAAGGATGGCGGCGAGGGCCTGCTTGTTCTCTGGCTTCAGAAGCATTGCGACGGTTCCGTCGGGGAGCTTCTGGAAGGCGGCGTCGGTCGGAGCGAATACGGTGAGTGGGCCCTTGCTCTGAAGGACTTCGACCAACCCTGCGGCCTTTGCGGCAGCGATCAGAGTGTTGAAGTCTCCGGCTTCAGAGGCGACCGCGACGATGTCGCTGGCGACGCTGGATCGAGCTCCCGCGAGGGTTTCAGACATTTTGAGGTCACAACCCTGCGAGCTGCAGGCGGGGGGCGACATCAAAGAAACGGAAGCGATCATGGCACTGAGAATCATGCGGACATACTCCATATGACCGGCGGGTGGCTTTGAACCGTCCCGTCCGGTGGGTGGTGGTTATTGTGGGAAGACAGATGCTCCCCGGCGTCGGGGTTTTCGAGGTCCATCTCACAATGGATTCATCAGTTTTCCCATGAAGCTCCGCGGCAAGGTTGCTATTTCGATCATCGTTCCGCTCGCACTGCTGCTGGCCTTGGCCGTCCGCGCTGACCTGATGGATACTCGTTCTAGGCTTTTAGAAGCTGGTTCTGACCAACTTCGGCGATCGACGAGGAATACGGCGTCGATTCTCGAAGGGCAATGCAGCCGGATCGCCCAGGTCGCGAATACGGCAGCGATTTCGGTGGCTGACGTCAAGGATTGGACGCGAGATGAGTTATTCGGGCTGGCCCACGGAATCGTCGCAAAGGACGCGGTGCTCTTCGGATTTGGCGTCGCTTGGGAGGCAACTTCAGGCCCGGAGGGGCTCGGCATCTTTTGTGGCTATGCACAACGAACTGCCGGCGGGATTGAGGAAATCGATCTCAGCCTGAAATTCGATATCGAGCGGCTTCCGAGATACCGGCGTCTTCGCGCCACCGAGCGCTCGATGTGGGAACGAACGGGTTGGGAATCGACTGAGACCAAAGAAGATCTGCTCGTGTACGTCACGCCGGTGATGGCAGAGGGCAAGTTTCTCGGTGGTGTCTTG
>Ga0222662_1001540_pt1 | contig 10697 bp, 7 predicted proteins | sample AntAcemetagen600_FD_179821 | JGI IMG/M metagenome (GOLD analysis project Ga0222662, IMG submission 179821) | Saline water microbial communities from Ace Lake, Antarctica - #600 | ecosystem: Environmental > Aquatic > Non-marine Saline and Alkaline > Saline | place: Antarctica: Ace Lake | collected...
CCCGAGACGGTCATGGAGACTCTCGTGGTCGCCTTCATCGGCGCGGACGGACCCGCAGCGGTGACGGAAGCGACGTTGGAAAACGCGCACCTCAAGCCCATGTGGGAGCGACTCCGCATTGGTCGCGCCGGTGGCGTGGCCTTCGTTGGGATCCCCATCGGGAACAAGGTGAACGACGACAGCGTCGAGAATCACTCCCGGCACCTGCACTCGCTGCTGCGACTGCTCGATCTGCCGTTCACGAAGAACTACCTCGATGTAGCCCTCGTGGAAGTGGATGGGAGCACGCTCGAGCTGCCGCCCCCTCCCCCGGAGACCCCGGAGCCCTAGGCTCCTCGGGGATCAGGCCTCTTCGGAGACCTCGCTCGCGTCATCGCGGGCCCACCCCACCCCGCGCTCCACCTCGGCCACGATCGTGTCCCCGTCCATCGTGACGTTGACCCGCTTTGCGCCCTTCGCGGAGAACGCCTCGAACGCCGCGTCCTCCAGAGCTCGCGTCAGCGCGGATGCCAGTCCGCGGGCCCCGGTCTGCCGAGCCAGCGCTCGCTTGACCAGCGTGCCGACCACCGCCTCGTCCACGTCCAGGTGGATGCCGGCGAGCTCCAACTCCAAGGCGCGCGCGGGTAGGACCTGCTTCTCCAGGATCTCCCGCATGGCATCGGCGTCCAGCGGCTCGAACGGCACGACCATGGAGAACCGCCCGATGAGCTCGGGCAGGAACCCGTAGCTCTGGAAGACCGCGGAGTCTTCGAGCTCCTCGGCGGAGTAGCGCACGGCGATGGTCTCGCTGACCACCCGCTCCTGGCCAAAGCCCATGCCGCGATTGACGCCCTTCTCCCGCTTGCGCGACAGCGTCTTGAGCCCGCTGAACGCGCCCGCCGCCACGAACGAGATGTCGTCGGTGCGCATGAGCACGGACTGGTGGTAGCTGCTGTGGTCGAGGCCCGTGGACACGGGCACCTCGGTGGACTCGAGCAGCTTGAGGAGCTCGCGCTGGACGCCAAGCCCGGTGACATCCTTGGTGGTGCCGGCCCCGGCGAACACGGCGTTGTTGGATCCGCCGGCGATCTTGTCGATCTCGTCCAGGCACACGACGCCCACTCGGGCGCGCGCCGGGTCCATCTCGGCGGAGTACAGCAACCGCGTCAGCACCGAGCTGACATCGCCGCCCACGTACCCCGTCTCAGACAGGGTCGTCACGTCGATGATCGCGGTGGGCAGCCCCAGCATCTCCCGGAAGAGCAGCTCGATGGCGAAGGTCTTGCCGCAGCCCGTCGGGCCCACCAGCATCAGGTTTTCCTTGCGAGGCAACCGGTCGCGGGGCACTTGCTCCATGTAAATGGAGCGAAGCCGTCGCACGTGGCGGTGGGCCATCAGCGCCAGGGCGCGACGCCCCCCACGCTGTCCCACGTAGCCCCGCTCCGACAGCGCATCGAAGAGCTCCCGCGGCGTGGGCAGGTCGAGCTGGGCGACGAACGGTCGGACCATCTCGTCGGGGATGTGGGTGGAGAGTTCGGACACGGGCGCAGCCTACCCGCGCAACACATCGAGCAACGTCTGCCCCACATCCGCGATCCCGTCCGGCGAGCAGTGCGCTGGCAGGTCCTGCTGGGTGTGCCACTGCGGGTAGTCGATGTCGATGAGGCAGAGCGCGGGCACGCCGGCGTCGAGGAAGGGCCCGTGATCGCTGTAGATCCAGCGCTCCTCATCGCCAGAGAACGCCGGGCGCCCCGCAGCACGCCCGGTGTGAAACAAGCGCGCGAACAAGGAGCGGGCCTCCTCGCTGTGCACCAACGAGTTCCCCTCGATATTCAGCCGCGCGTCCTTGCCGCCGATCATGTCCAGGGCCACCACCCGGTCGCAGAGCCAGGCGGGATCGGGGTTCTGGACAAACCAGCGCGAGCCCACCGCGTAGGGAAGATCATCGATGCCGCCGAGATCCTCGCCATCGAAGAACGCGAGGATCACGTCGCCCTCGGGCGGGGTCTCCGCGAAGGCCCGGGCGAGCTCCAGCAGGCACGCCGTGCCGCTACCGCCATCGTTCGCCGCCGGGATGGGGCAGGCGACGAGACTCGGATCCTCCTCGTTGTCAGCCTGCCACCGGGCGTCGTAGTGGCTCCCGAGCAAGGTCGTGGCGGCGCGTCCCCCCGTGCTCACCCCGGCGCTCCCCTCGATCCGCACCAGCACATTGGTCAACCGCACATCCTCGCCGCGAAATGGCTGCAGCCAACTCTGGCGGGCGGGATCGCCGATGTGCGCGGTGCGGGCGGCGATCTCCGCGAGGCGATCCTCGAAGAGCGAGGCGCACGCAGCGTGCCCCGGCGTTCCGGGCGCTCGCACGCCGAGCCCCACCTGATCCAGCAGGTGCTGCCAGGCCGCAGCCGAGTCGAAGCCCGGGCCGCTCAACGCTTCTCCTGGAGGTCCTTCATCTGCGCATCGAGCGCATCGAGCGCTTCGGCGAGCTTCTTCACCTGCGCGGTCAACTCGCCAGCGTCCTCGGGCTCGGGATCCGTCTCCTTGCGGGTGCGGATCGCCTCGATCGCCCCGGTCATCTGCGTGCGGATCACGTCGACCGTCGAGGACGACCGAGCCGCTTCCAGTGCCTTCGCCGAGTCCAGATCCCCGACCTGCTTGAGCACCCCCACCGCGACCTGCACCCCGCGCAGGTTCAGGTCCGCGAGGTTGGCCTCCGCGTCACGAGCCACCACCGCGCGGGCGTCGTCTCGGGCCTTGCCCGCCTCTTGCCGCCCCGCGATCTTCGCCGACGCCCGCAGGGCGCTCGACCGGCTCCAGTGGTTCATGGATGGCTGCCGAAACCGGGCCAAGCGGTCCAGGTCTTTGCGATCTCCATGGGCGCCGAGCGCGTCGAACGCGTAGCGCCACCCCTGCTTGTTGTGGCCCCCCTTGCTCTCCAGCGCTCTGCGCGCCAGTGGCAGCGCCGCATCGCCGTTCACCGCCGAGAGCGCCATGAGCGCCTGACTGGTCACCATGATGTTGCCGCCCCGGGCGTGCAGGGTCGACAGCGCCGCCACCACCTCGGCCGAGTTCGCCTGCTTGCCGAGTGCTTTGCCGATCTCCTCCTGCAGGCGGGTGTCCTCGGCGATGCCCGGGGCCCCCTCCGCCGCGCTGCCGCCGAGCCGCCCGAGAGCCTGGATCAAGGTCGCTCGCGACGCTTCGTCCTTCCACGCGCCCAGCGCCTGCACGGCCAGCCGCCGCCACACGGGATGCGCCGCGCCATCCATCAGGACCCCGCTGACCGCGGCCCGCAGCGCGTCGTTGGCCGGCTCCTCCCGCTGGGCCAGCGCGTGCCAGGCGAGTCGTCGCGCGGACACGCCCGCGGCGCTGCGGACCACCGCCGCCCACTCATCGTCGCTCTGCTTCTGCTCGATCTTCGCCGTCAGCCCGCCGTCCGGGTCTACGCCGATCCACGCCGGGGCCTCGTCCAGGGTGAGCACGATCGACGCGGTGGCGCCGTCCAGCCACACCCGATGCCGCTGGATGCCCGCGGATGTGCCGATCTCGAGATCCACCGGCAGCACAAAGAGCGGCACGTTCCCGCCGACGGTCTGGGTCTGGGCCAGATCCACCCGCAGCGCGCCCTGCTCGGCGTCCCAGCTGTGCTTGATGCTCAACACCGGGTGCCCGGCGAGGTAGGCCCACTGCTGGAAGTACCAGGAGAGATCGAGCCCCGTGGTGTCCTCGAACGAGCGCCGCAGATCCTCGGTGGTCACCATGCCGTGCTGGTTCTCGGCGACGTAGGCCCGGAACGCGCGACCAAAGTCCTCCTCGCCGAGCATCGCCCGCAGCCCGTTCATCACCGCGCTGCCCTTGGTGTAGACGTTGGCGCTGACCCGGTCGCCCTCCCGGGTGAAGAAGTCCGTCACCATGGGGCGCGCGCCTCGCTCGTCTGCGGCAAGAACCCGCTGGACGCGGCCGAAGATCTTGTCGGCCCACTCCTCGGGCCCGTGGGCGTAGAGCCACCACCATCCTTCGAGATAGGTGGTGATCCCCTCGTTGAGCCACATGTGGCTCCAGTCCCGGGTGGTCAGCTGGTCGCCGAACCACTGGTGCGCGAGCTCGTGGGCGACCACCGACTCGGTCCACTGGGCGTGGCTGGCCAGCGCCTCGGGATAGAGCGTGGCCCGCTCCATGACCGTGGCGGTGGTGTTCTCCATGCCGGTGTACAGAAACCGCTGCACAAACACGTGGCTGTAGCCGGGATACGGGTACTCGACGCCCGTCGCCGAGCTCATGAAGTCCAGCATCTCGCCGGTGCGCGCCACCGCGCGCCGCCCCGTGGCCTCGTCGGTGTCCGGCGGGACGTAGGCGATGAGCGGCCGGTCCCGCCACCGATCGCTCACCACCCGGTACTCGGCGGCGGCGAACATCACGAGGTAGCTCACCAGATCCTGCTCGGTCAGCGCGTACGTCCACGCCGTCCAGCCGGGCTTGCCTGCCTCCTTGCCGGTCAGGCGTCCGTTGCTCACCGCGACAAAGCGGTCGGCCACGGTGAAGCGCCCGGTGTATGTGAAGCGGTCATCGGGCTCGTCCCAGGTGGGGAACCAGTAGCGATTGTCCTCCCCCTCCCCCTGAGACCAGACCTCGGGGTAGGTGTCCGGCGAGTTGGGACCGGGCAACCGGTAGTGCAGGCCCAGCTGAGGCGAGGCGCTATACGCCACTTCGACCACGTGGGTCGCGCCCGCAGTGCTGGGACCAGGCAGCGCGACGATGAGCTGCTCTGGCGCGACGCGGAACGTCGTGGGGACCCCGTCCACGGTGATGGTGTCCACCGACAGGGCCACCGCGTGGAGACGGATCTCCCGCAGCCCCGTGCGCAGCGGCGACAGCGTGTGGGTGGCGGTCCCGGCGACGCTGCGCCCCAGCACATCCACCGTGAGGTCCAGGGCCAGGTGCTGGATGTCCACGGTGCGATCGGTCGCCCGCACCCCCCGGCCGTCGGACTGCAAGGCAGGCGCCTTCTCGTCTGCGAGGGTGAGCCCCGGCATGAGGATCAACGCGAGCAGGACCAGGGACGTGCGATGCATGGGCGACTCCGAGCCGAGGAGCCTATCATCGGCAAATGCACCTCCCCGCAATGGTCGTTCGCAGCTCACTCATCCTCGCCCTCGGCCTGCTCGCCGCGTGCGGCGGGACCCCGTCGACGGACCCGCCGGTGGAGGGAGTCACCCCGAGCCTCGTCATCGTGGGGCCGGACGCAGGCACGCAGGTGATGGTCAGCCCCGATGCCGACCGCTCGGTCGCGGTGAGCTTCACCACACAGGGCATCACGCTGAAGGCGCCGGGCAGCTGCCTCGCGAGCGATGGCAACTGTGGCCACGTCGTGGTGCAGGTGGACGGCGCCGAGTGCAACGTGCAGGGAAGCGCGTTCAACTCCATCGCCACGGACTCACCGGCTCGGGCGGCGCTGGTCCGCTGCGAGGTGCAAGCCGGGTCTCACACCATCTCCCTGAGCATCGCGCGAGACGACCGCAGCCCCTGGATGGACGACGACGAGCCCATCGCCGCCTCGGTGGGCGTGGACGCGATTCTGCCGCCGTTGCTCGATCGGCTCGGCGGCCAGGCGGGCATGCAGGCCCTGGCGAGCGAGATGATCGAGCGCCAGCTCGGCACCTCCAGCATCAACGCCTACTTTCGCAATGGCGGCATCGATATGGAGCGCATGGAGCTGTGCATGGCTGCGGTGTTCGAGCAGACCGCGGATCCCGCCGGCACAGCCATCGCGGACGCGGGGTGCACCGACGACATGGGCGCAGCCCACGCGGGCCTGGGCACCAGCCAGGCCGACATGGATGACTGGCTCGTCCAGTTCATGGCTGCGGGCGCCTCGACGGGCATGACGGCGCCGGACTTCGCCGAGTTCGCAGCCCTGGTGGGCAGCCACGGTCCGAGCATCGTCGAGGATCCGACCAACGACGCCACGCTCTATCAGCGACTCGGGCGTCGGCCGGGGATCTGGGCAGTGGTGCAGTCGTTCGGGGTCAAGCTCTCCATGCACGCCCAGGTGTCGCGCTACTTCCTGGGCGACGACGGCATCCCCGAGTACTCCGAGGTCTTTGCCGTGTGCCTGACCCGGCTGCTGGGCAGCCTCGACGGCCCGTTCCTCTATGGCGAGGAGGTCCCCTACGAGCCCGCCCTCGCCGAAGAGGGGCGCGACTGCCGGGGCATGGTCGAGTCCCACGAGAACATGACGTCGGCGGCGCCGGCCAACGCGCCCATCGGCCCGGACGAGTTCTGGGAGGTAGCCATCATCCTGCTGGCATCGCTGGAGTACCACGAGGTCCCCCAGGCGGACATCGACGCACTGGTCGGCGCCATGAACCTGCCCGGTCTGTGCGAAGCGATCATCGAGAACCCAGCGGAGTGCGACCAGCTCTTCGGAACCGACTGAGAGTGGCTGGTTGCGGGACCCCGCTCTATGCTGCGGGCCCCCTGGATGAGGAGTCGCAGTGAAGGTCTCGATCGTGGTCCCGCCGTTCGACTACGGACGCATGCTCTACGGCATGATGCGCCGCAAGTCGTTCCACAACGCGGTGCCGCTGGGGGCCATCTGCGTGGCGGCCTGTCTGCGGGAAGCCGGGCATGAGGTCCAGGTGGTGGACGCCCCGGCGCTCGACATCGGCCCGTCCGGCATCGTGGAGTACTTGCGACGCTTTGGCCCCGAGGCCATCGGGCTCAGCGCAACCTCGATCCTCTGGCCCGCCGCGTCCGAGATCGCCAGCCGCCTCAAGAAGACGTTCGGCGTGCCCATCTTCGTGGGCGGCCCCCACTCCAGCCTCTTCCCCGAGCACATCCTCGAGAACCCCGATGTAGACATCGCGTGCGTCGGTGAGGGCGAGGAGACATCCGTCGAGCTCATCGGTCGCCTCGCGGCCGGCCAGGACATGGACGGAGTCGCGGGCACGGTGTGGCGCCAGGGCGACACCATCCGCCACAACGCCGAGCGCATCCCCCAGCGCGAGCTCGACGACATGCCGCTGCCGGCCTACGACCTGCTCGAGGTCAGCAAGTACTCGGCGCCGCCCATGCGCGTACGCCAGACGCCCGCGGTCTATATGGAGATGTTCCGGGGCTGCGCGTACGCGAAGTGCACCTACTGCACCTCGGCTCTGGGTCTCAAGAACCGCTACCGCCGGCACAGCCCCGAGGTCGCCGCCGAGAAGGTCGCTGCGGTGAACCAGCGCTTTGGCGCCAAGGAGGTCGCGTTCGTGGACGACGACTTCGTGGTGGGCAAGGACTGGATCTACGACTTCTGCGGGGAGCTTCGGCGCCTGGGCAACCCGATCACGTGGTCTTGCTACGTGCGCGCATCCCAGGTGGACGAAGGAATCTTCAACGCCATGGCGGCCGCGGGCTGCCACCAGGTGCTCGTCGGCATGGAGGTCCTGGACAACGACATGCTGCGGGACTTGAACAAAGACCTGACCGTGGCTTCGGCGGGTGCCTGCGTGCGGGCCGCGCACAAGGCGGGCATCGATGTCATCGGGCTGTTCATGGTGGGCGTGCCGGGCACCACGCCGGAGAGCGTGGCAACCACGGTGAAGAACGCCCTGGCCCAAGACCTCGACGTCGCCGTGTTCTCCCTGTACCGACCGCCTCCGGGCTCGCCGGCCTGGGACGAGCTGGGCTGGACGCCGAGTGACTACATCGACTGCTTCAAGCTGCAGAAGCAGGCCGTCTTCGTGCCGGACGGCTGGCACGACAAAGAGTTCGTCGAGCGCACGTTCCGCGAGGCCTACCGCGGCTTCTACCTCAACGCCGGGTTCATCAAGCACACTGCGAAGCGCATGTTCGCAGACCCAGTGAAGGCCAAGAACGTGATGAAGGCGGCGATGACGCTGGCCGACCAGTTCCGTCCGGAGTCGCTCAACCCCGCGGCGAAGGCGCTCGCCCGACGCGTGGCGCCCGGTCGCTCGCGCCCCGCCGGCGAAGGGTCTTAGCGCTCAGCGTGCGGGTCGCATTCATCCAGAAGGATCCGCTCCCGGATCCCTACGTGGCCGTCATCGCCGCGGCAGCCGTCTTCCGCGGTCATCAGGCCCGGGTGTTCTTGCCCGCCGCCGAGCGCAACCTCGCGGAGTCGGTGCGCCGCTTCGCGCCGGGTGCGTTGGTGTTCCACGTGGCCGGCGGCTTCGAGGACTGGGCCCAGAGCACCGGCGCCGCCCTGAGCCAGTCCCTGGGCGGTCCTCCGGTCTGCTTCATCGGTGACTTCCCGGCGAGCCACCCTGAGCTCGCGCTGCGCGACGGCGTGGACTTCGTGCTGACTGGCGACCCCGACGAGACCATCCCTGAGCTTCTGTGGCGCATCAGCCTGGAGAAGACCCTGCAGGGCACGATGGGAACGACGTGGAGCGAGGCGGGCAGGCTCGAGACCGCGCCGCCTCGGGAGGCCATCACCGATCTGGACGAGACGGCGGCGGCCGACCTCGAAATTTACCGCCGGTACGGCTTTGTGCAGGGGCAGAGCACCGCGCCGGTGATGGTGGGCCGCGGCACGCTGGAGAACCTGCACGCGGGGTTCCGCATCGGCGTGAGCGAGCTTGCTCGCCGCTTCGCGCCCGCGCGTCGCTACTCGGCGCAGGGCGCGATCTCCCGGGTGCAGATGCTCAAGCAGCGGCGGCTCTACCGGCGATTCGGCTTCCGCGACGACTCCTTTGCCACCGACCCGGAGTGGCTGCTCGCGTTTCTGGAGCGATATCGCGTGGAGGTGGAGCGCCCGTTTGGGTGCATGGCCCGCCCCGACCACCTCAGCCCCGCGATCATCGACGCCTTGGCGGAGTCCGGCTGCGACTGCGTGCGATTGGGCATCGAGTCGGGCGATCCGGAGCTCCGCGCGCAGATCGCGGGCACCGCGGTCCCCGACGAGCAGATCACCGCCGTGGTGGCGCGGCTGCGCGAGCGCGGGATCCGCGTGCACACCGTGAGCTTCCTCGGCGTGCCCGGCGAGACGGAGGAGTCCGCGGCGAAGACTGTGGCGCTCATCGGCGCCCTGCGTCCCGACCACGCGTTTTGCCACACCGTGTGGGACGATCCCGAGGCCGCGACGACCCCGGAGTTGACCCGGCTCGCCTGGCTCGTGCCGTACGTCGCCCGGGCGCCGTTCCTGGGCAGGTCGGTCCTGTCAGCGATGAGCAAGCCCGCCGATGGGCTGTACCGACGGCTCTTTCAGATCCAACACGACGTGGGCTTCGTAACAAGCAAGGAGTTGCCCGCACTCGATATGGCCCGGATGGTCGCCGGCATGAGCCGGGCCCGGACGAATCCTTGACTTGCCACGCCCCATCCAACCCTTAGAGTTCAAGCGCACCCTTCTCGGAGACACGATGACCCACCATTTCGCGCGACCCAATCTTCTGCTCGTCCTGGGCCTCTCCGCGGCCGTCGCTGGCTGTCCCACCGGCAACAACGGTGACGACGACGACGCAGCTGGGGTCGGGATCCTTGGCCTCGGCACCCACGACATCGGCGACCTCGCTGTGGACGTGATGGCCACCTCGGATGACGGGTTGGACATCCCTCGCGACCTCGAGTTCAACCCGCAGCGACCCGATGAGCTGTGGATCGTGAACCGTGGTGACAACAGCTCCGTCATCTTGCTGGACGCCGGTACGGACGATCAGGAGTCGGTGTACCGCGGCAACACGGGCGGCTCGGCGCACTTCCTCGCGCAGCCTGCCGCGCTGGCGTTCGCGGACGACGGCACCTGGGCTTCCATCCACGAGACGGACGACCTCACCCAGGGCCCCAACGGCACGCCTGAGGACTTCATGGGGCCGACCCTGTGGACGGACGACCTGGACATCTACGACGGCGGCCACGGCGGTCACCTCGACATGCTGCACAACACCCCCAACGGCATGGGCATCGCGTGGGAAGAGGACCGCACCTTCTGGGTCTTCGATGGCTACCACGACAGCCTGGCCCGATACTTCTTCAACGACGACCACGGCCCCGGCGGCGCGGACCACAGCGACGGCGAGATCGAGCGGCACATCGAGGGTGAGGTGCGCTGGCGCGAGGACATCCCGTCGCACCTCGAGTACGACCACGACGAGGACTACGTCTACGTGGCCGACACCGGCAACAACCGCATCGCCGTGCACGACGCCCGCAGCGGCAGCGAGAGCGGCAGCATGGGGCCCAACTACGACGGCATCAATCGGATGGTGGAGTACGAAGGCGGTGAGTGCTGGACGCTGATCGATGGCGAGGCCATCGACGAGATGGGCCGGCCCTCTGGCCTGGCGCTGCACGACGGCATGCTCTTCACCAACGACAACCGCAGCGGCCGCATCTTCGCGTTCGACCTGGACGGCAACCTGCTGGACTACCTGGACACCGGGATGGACGACGGCGCGTTGATGGGCATGGAGTTCGACGAGGACGGCAACCTGTGGTTGGTGGACGCGGAGAACGACGAGGTGCTGCGCATCAGCATCCCGTAGAGGGTGACTGAGGGGCCTCGTCCCCAAGCACGAAGGCCCGGCAGGAGCTCCTGCCGGGCCTTCGTGCTTGGGGGGAGCCGAGGCGCCCGAGGTCAAGGAGAGCGAGGGGACGCGCGGAGATCCTCTGTCTCAGGTCAAGTCAGCGCTCCGTTTCGGCATTGCTTTGAAGGCTTGTCGGGTCATGTGCTCTCTGCGGCCAACTCTCGGCGGACAGGGCGGAACCGTGCGGGGTCCCAG
>Ga0222662_1001542_pt1 | contig 10676 bp, 9 predicted proteins | sample AntAcemetagen600_FD_179821 | JGI IMG/M metagenome (GOLD analysis project Ga0222662, IMG submission 179821) | Saline water microbial communities from Ace Lake, Antarctica - #600 | ecosystem: Environmental > Aquatic > Non-marine Saline and Alkaline > Saline | place: Antarctica: Ace Lake | collected...
GTGACCACGAGTGCCTCCCCGTCCTACGAATACGCGTCAGCTGCTTACCCTATGAAACGGGCCCCTCTGCTCGGTTTTTTTTAACCACGGATGGACACAGATCCACTCTGACGTATTCAAATCCGTGGTCATCTGTGTCCATCCGTGGTTAAAACTCAGAGCACTGATCTTATCTATCCACTAAAAATAGCGAAGAACCTCCTAATCTTAATTTAATCTTTGGTCTTCAAAGACTTGTGGGAAATAAAGAGGAGTAGGATTACGATTAAGAATCTGATTTCTAGAGATCCCCGTGGCTATTATTATTATTTTAAGACGGCCGCCGCGAGCGGCGACGCCACGTTTATCTACTAACCGATCTTGATCAGTTCGACGTCGAAGGCCAAGGTGCCCGCGGGTGCGCCGCCCTGTGGATTGTCGCCGTAGGCCAGCTTAGCGGGTATCCAGAAGCGGCGTTTCTCGCCTTCGACCATGAGTTGCACGCCTTCTGTCCAACCGGGGATGACTTGGCTGAGGCCAAAGGTGGCAGGCTGTCCGCGAGCGACGGAGCTGTCGAAGAGTTGGCCGTCGGTTGTCCAACCGCTGTAGTGCACGGTGACCATATCTTGCTTAGTCGGGTGCGTGCTGCCAGTTCCTTCGGAAAGTATGCGCGAGGCGAGACCGCTTTCGCGAACCTCGGCGCTATCGGGAATCGCGCCCACGTCCACAGGCACCTTGGGTGGCTCGGGTGCTTTTTCGATTTTGAGTAGCTCGACGTCGAAGACGAGCAAGCCGCCGGGGCGACCGCCACCGGGGTTTTCACCATAGGCGAGATCCGCAGGAATCCAGAAGCGACGCTTTTCGCCGATGACCATGAGCTGGAGGCCTTCTGTCCAGCCCTTGATCACGCGGTTGAGCGGGAAGCTGGTGGGCTCGCCGCGCTGCACGGAGCTGTCGAAGAGCTTACCATCGGTCGTCCAGCCGCTGTAGTGCACCGTCACGGTGTCGGCTGCGGCAGGTGATTCGGAGCCGTTGCCCGCTTCAAGCACACGAGAAGCGAGACCAGAGGCGGTGGCCACTGCGTCGGATGGGACGGCATTTACATCTTTAGGAGTTTCTAGCATAGAATAGGTATCGTTTTCAGACGCGGCGGAGGTCAATGGAAAAGCGCAGAGCGAGCTGAGTAAGGCGGCGCCAAGCAAGAATAGGGGGGGCTTTTTAAGCATAATCGATTGGAGAGGGGGGTTAGATGGATAGACTGATAAGTCAGTCAGCTTTGATCGCAAATACAAGTCGACAGTATTTAGAACATTGCCAGCCGCCATGCGGGACGATTGCGTGTGCCGATGAAATTAGCACAAGGACAAACTTGGAAGACCTCAGCAGACGTACATAGCCATGAGGGAAATTCGGTCTATCTCCGCATTGTAGATCTGGAGCGCCTGGCGGTCAGCTACAAGGAGATGCTCGAGCCCAACACGAAGGACGGCCACCACAAGCAGACGACGAAGAAAGTCTTCTGCGGTCTGATCAAACAGGCGGAACTGGTGAGCGAGTGAGACAGAAGTCAGGAATCAGATGACCGACGGCAGATTACAGCAATGAGGATCGAACGGATAGAGGTTTTTAGCAGGACGCTGACGGGGCGCTGTCCAAATTGTGGACACTTTGGAATTTTCAAAAATTGGTTTCGCCTGCACAAGCGTTGCCCGAGCTGCGATATGGAACTGGAGAAGGAGGAATCCGGCTTCTATTTCGGCACGACCTCGATCGGCTATGTTCTGGCGATCATTCTGGTCATCATCCCCGTCTGTATCCTCGTCGTGATGGATGTGCTCAGCATGTGGGCCGGCGTGAGTATCGGAATTGTCGGCTCGATCGTGCTCTGCACCCTCCTCTATCCGCTCATGCTTTGCTGGGTGATTATGCTCTATTACATGGTGCAGGCGGAAGAGTTGCCGAGAAATCAGAAGGATGAAAAACGTTAATGGTCGCCCGACGGCGAGAGCCGTTGTGGCCGCCCAACACCAGCGATCGCTGGCGTTCTACAAATGAATTCCGAACTAGATAAAACTACAAAAATCAGATCGCTCTCCGCATCCGAATGGCAGCCCCTCGCTCAAGGACACCGCGAGCGGGCGGAGCAATGGACTCGCCCCTATCGTTCGCGTCGAGCTTCGGGGCAGATGCACCCGATCTACGATTTTCTGTTTATCTACTACCGCAACAAGCCCTCGCATCTAGAAGTGTGGCATCCTGGCTTGGGGGTCGGCCTTGAAGAGGCACCACTCGGCGAGAGATACAAAGAGGCGCACTACTGCGCTGAGGACGGTATGACCCGACTCGACGCGACGCGGATGACGGACTCGACGCGTCATCGCCTGGAGATGGCCTTGCGCCTTTGCAAAACGGTGCGGGATCGCCCGCCCGCCTTCGGCTGTTTCGGTATGCATGAATGGGCGATGGTCTATCGCGGCGATACGGAAGGCGAAGTTCGCCATAATGGACGACTGCCTCTGCGCCTCTCGCAAGAAGAGACCGATGCTTACGTGCGCAGCCGCCCGATTCAATGTAGCCACTTCGACGCTTTTCGCTTCTTTAGCCCGAGTGCGAAAGCATTCAACCGGATCCAACCGTCGAAGGACTCACGATTGGAAAACGAACAAAGCGGCTGTCTGCACACGAACATGGATCTTTATAAACTCGCGACGCATTGCATGCCATGGGTTGGCTCTGAGCTGCTTTGGCAGTGCTTCGAATTTGCAGTCAGTGCACGGCAACTCGACATGCAAGCGAGCCCTTACGATTGCAGCTCACTCGGCTTCGAACCGGTCAAAGTGGAAACGTCTGAGGGCAAGCTTGAGTATGAGAGGCGGCAACGTGAACTGAGCGAAGCGGCGAAGCCCTTGCGCGATGAGTTGATTAAGCGGCTGGAGCAACTTTTGGTGTAGCAGTCATTACTCGCGCTGGAGTGGAAGCTATTTAGAACGTAGCCGAAGTCGTGAGACTTTGGTCTTTAAATGCATTTCAGCGAGATCGTCCAAAGTCTGACGACTTTTCCGGTTCGCCTTGCGCCAGGCCTTATCGCTGCGCTCGGAACGGCTAGATTAAAGAAACTTATGTGGCAAGCCGTCACACTCCCCCGGTTCCGAGAACCGAGGCTACGAGTGTCAAATATCGGTGGCCTCCGAACTTAGTTCGGGGGTTACGGGACATGATAATCAGATCTCAAAATCATTATCCTTGGACTCGCCCGCACCGCTGGGGATGTGAATATCTTCGACCATTTCTTGGACGTGTTGCGGGGCATCGCCGGTGAAGGCTTTGACTGCGAACGCGACTGCGAAGTTGATCAACATGCCAATAAAACCGATGCCTTCGGGCGTGATACCGAAAAGCAGCTGGTCGGCATGGCCACCCAAAAACTGGAAGTAAACGATGTAGCTGATGGTGAAGGTAATGCCAGCCAGCATCCCGGCAATCGCGCCCTCTTTGTTCATCTTCTTAGAAAAGATACCCATGAGCAATGTCGGAAAGAAAGACGAGGCGGCCAGGCCGAAGGCGAAGGCAACTGTCTTGGCAATGAAAGCCGATGGCGGATTGATGCCAAAGTAAGCGGCCACCAGCAAGGCGACAAACGAGGCCATTCGCGCGTAGTTAACTTCTTCGCGGTCGCTTAAGTCGGGCTTGACGATCTTTTTCATCAAGTCGTGCGAGATCGAGGTAGAGAGCACGAGTAGCAAACCCGCCGCAGTCGAAAGCGCGGCCGCGATACAACCAGCCATAAGCAGAGCGATGACCCACATGGGCAGACCCGCCATGTAGGGATTGGCCATGACCATAATATCGTTACCAAACCAGAGTTCGTTGGCATTAGAATCGTCAGCCTTACTGGCCAACAAGCGCTCGCCGTGAATACCTATGCGTTGGCTTTCGGGGGCATCGTAGATTGGATAGATTGGGCTCTTGCCTTGGAAGACGGTAAAGGTGCCCGCTTCCGATTTGGCGGGACCATAGTATTGGATCTTTCCATCGCCATTCTTATCGACCCATGCCATTTGGCCGGTGGCTTCGAATTCATAGAACCACGAAGGGGCTTCAGTGTAGGAGGTGTCGTTCAGCTTCTCGATCAAGTTGACGCGTGCGAAAGCACCGATGGCGGGAGCGGTCAGATAGATCACTGCGATAAAGCTAAGCGTCCATGCAGCCGAACGTCGGACGGAGCGCACGTTTTTCACGGTAAAGAAGCGGACAATCACATGGGGCAGACCGGCAGTGCCGAACATGAGCGCCGCAGTGATACAGAACATATTGACAGTGGACATCTTGCCTGAGGTGTATTCCTGAAAGCCTAGCTCGGTATTAATATTATTCAATTTCTGTAGAAACGGCACAACTGGCTCGCTGGCGGTGTAATCACCGATCAATCCGAGCTGCGGGATGACATTACCCGTGAGCGCCATCGCGATGTAGATAGCGGGAATGGTGTATGCAAAGGCCATCACACAATACTGAGCCACTTGCGTGTAAGTGATGCCTTTCATGCCACCGAGCCCGGCGTAGGCGAAGACAATGGCCGCACCAATGATCACTCCGAAGGGAATGCTAATACCGAAAAGCTGCGAAAAGACCACCCCGACCCCGCGCATTTGCCCCATGATATAGGTCATACAGATAAAGATCGCGCAGACCACGGCTACACCGCGAGCGAGCTTCGAGTAGTAACGGTCGCCGATGAAGTCAGGCACGGTGGCCTTACCAAACTTGCGCAGATACGGCACCATCAGCACCGTCAGCAGGACGAACCCGCCCGTCCAGCCCATGAGAAAGCGCGAGGCATCGTAACCGCTGATCGCGACCGTGCCTGCCATCGAGATGAAGGTCGCCGCCGACATCCAATCCGCAGCCGTCGCCATGCCGTTAGCAAAGGGGGAAACACCACCGCCTGCAGTATAGTATTCTTTGGTCGAACCCGCCCGAGAGCGCACCGCGATGCCAATATAGAGGGCGAAAGTGATTCCGATGAAGATAAAATTAAGATGATCTTGAGACATGGTGTGGGGGATTTAGGTCTCTTCGGAGTAACCGTGTTTGCGGTCGAGACGGTTCATGAGGCAGGCAAATACGATCAAAATCAGGACAAACCCGATGATCGAACCTTGCTGAGCCATCCAGAAACCAAAAGGTGCCCCACCCACAGCGGGCGCATTGGCATCCAACCAGTCTCGCAATAAAATGCCTGCACCGAAACTAATCGTAAACCAGATGGCGAGCAGGCAGAGGGTAATTTTCAGACAGGCACGTCGATGTGCGCGGGGGTGATTATCTTCCATATTAAATAAACTGATAAGGAGTAGCAGGAAATTGAGACAGTGCGGCATTTATTCACACTTCCAAGAATAAAGTCAGTTCACGCACTTGCATTCGCACGGGTGGAACATTGACTACGTTTCTACTGACCATACTCAAACAACTATGAGATTTCCAAAGATCCCACTTCTAGCTGGCCTCATCGCCTCTCAAATCATTGCCCAGCCGATCCCGGAAGGCATTGAGCACGTTCAAACGCTCGATGGTATCGAAGAATACCGCCTCAAATCGAACGGACTGGGCATTTTGCTGATGCCGAACGAAGGCCTACCCGTCGCCACGGTGATGGTGACGTATAAAGTCGGCTCTCGTAACGAAGTCACGGGGACGACTGGCGCGACGCACATTCTGGAGCACATGATGTTTAAGGGCACCGAGCGTTTCAACAGCGCTGACGGCTCGGACTACTCCAGCCAGATGGAGCGCATCGGCGCGCGTTCAAACGCCACCACTTGGTTCGACCGCACGAACTACTACGCCACCATGCCGAGCGAGTATGTGCCCATGACCGTTGAGCTGGAAGCGGATCGTATGCGTGGCCTGTTAATCCGCGAAGAAGACCTCGCCTCTGAGATGACCGTCGTGCGCAACGAATACGAACGCGGCGAAAACAGCCCCGTGCGCACTCTGATTAAGGAGCTCTTTGCCACCGCCTACATGGCGCATCCTTACAGCCACCCGACGATCGGCTGGCGCTCCGATATCGAGAGCACCTCGGTTGAGAAGCTACGCAAGTTTTACGACATCTACTACTGGCCGGAAAATGCCGTGATCACGGTGATCGGCGGCTTCGACAAAGCGGCCACGCTGGAAGCTATCGCCACGCATTACGGTAAGGTGCCCACTGCACCGCACGCGATTCCAGCCGTGGAAACAAGCGAGCCTGAGCAATTAGGCCCACGCCGCGTGACGATCCGCCGCGCAGGTCAAGTCGGCGTCGTTATGGTCGGCTTCAAAGTAGCCGAAGGCCGCGACGAAGACTGGGCGGCGCTCACCCTCCTCCAGCAGATACTCGGTGCCGACAAGACTGGCCGCCTCTATCGCGCGCTTGAAGACAATGGCAAAGCCAGCGCCACCTTTACCTTTGCGCCACAGCTCCACGATCCCGGTCTCTTTATCTTCGGCGCCTACCTCACGCCCGAGGCCAGCCACGACGAGGTCGAAGCCATCATCCTCGACGAGATCGACTCGCTCATTAGCGGCGGTGTCGATGCCGACGAGCTAGCCCGCGCAAAGTCCGTGATCAAAGCGAGCACCGTTTACGGTCGCGACGGCCCCTACGCCATCGCCGATGAAATCAATGAAGCCATCGCGATGGGCGATTGGTCAGCCTATATTAATTTGCCCAAAGCCATCCAATCCGTGCCGGCCGAAGCCTTGCAGGAGGTCGCGGCCAAGTATCTGGTCGAGCAAAGCAGCACCACTGGTTGGTTTGTGCCCGAAGTGGTCAATACCTTGAGCGCAAGTGCCCATGCGATGCCGGGCCCTAACTACTATCGCGATCCTGCACTCTTCGGTGAACTCTACAATGAAGCCGCCACTGGAGCGCTTAGCGGTGATTCGACCACAAAATCCGTTGTCGATTTCAGCTCACAGATGCAGCGTGCCGAGATCGGTGGGATCGAGCTGGTTGCGATCGATATGCCCATCGATAACGTCGTCTCCTTCATCGGCAGCATCGCGGCGGGCGAAAGCTTGAGCCCCGACGATGCCCCCATGCTCGCGAGCCTGACAGCCGCCATGCTCGATAAAGGCACGACCAGCCAAGACCGTTTTCAGATCGCCGAAAAGCTAGACACCCTCGGTGCCGACATCGGCTTCAGCTCCGGCTCACAAAGTCTCAATTTCGCAGGCAAATTCCTCCGCACCGACGCGGGCTCCGTCTTACAGATCCTAGCCGACCAACTGCGCAACCCCGCCTTCGACGCCGAGGTATTGCAGAGCCTCAAAAGCCGCCAACAGGCCGGCCTCCTCCAAGCTATCGATAATCCCGACTACCGCGCCAGCGCCCTCCTCTCTCGACTCCTTTATCCCGAAGATCACATCAACTACAGCACGCCAATTAAAGCACTGATCGCCGACCTCGAAGCCACCACGGTCGAAGACCTTGCCGCTTTCCACCAGGCGCACTACGGCGCCGAGTCCATGACGCTGATCTTCGCCGGTGACATCGACTTCGAGCAACTCAAAGCAGCCGTCGGCAACGCCTTCGATGGCTGGAGCAGCGGCAGCGAGTATCCGAAACTTGAGACGACACAGCTAGAGAACGACGAGAAAGCAGAGCGCATCTACATCGAGGATAAAACCAGCGTCGCTGTTCGCTTCGGCTATAATACCGAACTGCAACGCACCGACGACGACTACCTACCCTTCATGGTCGGCAACTACATCCTCGGTGGCAGCTTCCACTCCCGTCTCATGACGGAAGTCCGCAAAAACCGTGGACTCACCTACGATATCCGCGCGCGCCACGAAGGCGACCTACTGACACCTGGCAACTGGCTGCTCTCGGCCAGTTTCTCGCCCAGCATGCTCGAAGACGGCGTCAAAGCAGCCCGCGAAGTCGTCCAAAAATGGTATGACAAAGGCGTCAGCGAAGAAGAAGTCCGCGCCGCAATCGAGACTTTGACTGGCTCCTATATCGTTGGCCTTTCCACCACAGGCAGTGTGGCTGGTCAGGTGCACAGCTTCATGCAGCGCGGCTTCGAGCCCGAATATATCGATGCATATCCGCTGCGAGTCCGTCAGTTGCACGCGCAGGAAGTTAACCGCGCGATCCGCCAATACTTTGATCCCGGCAAGTTGACTGAAGTCGTCGCTGGCTCTCTGGCCGAGCCAGAAACCGCAGCCGAGCAAGCCCCCGCCCAGACCACGCCCATCAGCATTCGGCTCGACACACCCGACGCCGGCTGGCGCGTCTACATCGAACGCATCATAGCGAACCAAGAGGGTCTAGTCGTGGTCTCCACGCTAGAGCGCGATCCCGACGCAATGGCACCACAAGTCATCAGCACTGTTTCCGACAGCGTCCAGATCGACGAAAGCCACGCCGACCTACCGATCAAGCACTACGTAGTTGGCAAGACCTGGGACTGGGGCGACACTGGGGATTACACCTTCATCGAGTCCGCCGAAGTCATCAGCGAAATACTCCTCAATGCCAAAATACTCTTTGAAAGAGGAAAATAATCGACTCTCCTAAGTGAACCATCCAGTAATTCCCCCCGTATCCGAAGTCGTGAGACTTTGGACGATCTAGCTGGGAAGTGTTGAACGTCCAATTTTTCACGAATTCGGCACCACCTTCAAGCAATCTTAATCACTCTCACTATCACTCCGCAAGGCCATGCCAAAAATCGACGTAGAAACCCTCAAATTCATCCTCCAGCGCAACGAGCCGGACATCCGCAAGGTCAACGAGATCATGCAAGAAATCGAAATGGAGCTCAAAGCCGAAGAAGAGGAAAAGCTCAACCGCCCGCCCCCCATTAAAAAGCAATTCTCCATCCTGATCTCCGATCCTGAAGGCGAGCTAGCGAAAAAGGATTTGACCGGCTGGGTCGTGCAGATCCCCGAAGACGACAGCGTGAACGTGGCGCCAGAGCGCATCATCAGTGCGGCCTACGAATTTAACACCACCCCAAAAGGTCGCCGCATGCCGGTCGAGACCATCGGCGAAGCCTGCGAAGTCGTGACCGCCAAACTCTTCAAAGAGCAAAACATTTGGGTCAAAACCAAGGTGCCCGTTCTCGCCGTGACCACGCCGAACAAGATCCCGATGGAAAAGGTCGAATGATCCGCGAGCTACGGATAGTCCACTCACAAAACCTCCCGTAGAATGACGGCGACAGCCGTTGTTTCCGCGCCTCGCAAGATCGACACACCGGCTATCGCCTGCGTGCTACACGAATCCCAGCGAGATCCCCGCTGAAAAACTTACCTCAAATAGGCACCTTCGAAGCGTTTACTCTCGTCCCTCGCCCCGCCGTTGATCCGCCAGAGCACCCAAGCGACCACGAACTTGGAAGATCAAACGCCGCACGCCCAACCTTGAATGCGGGAAATAGTTAGCAACCACAAAGTTAAGGATTAAACAAGATACTGAACGCACTCGACTCGGCTTCGCAATGGTAGGCACAGAGCCCGCAGCCAACCTTCCCTTCGCCCCCAGATTGGTGGCAAGCCACGCACATGGTGTCGAAGGTTCCATGGCCTAATTGAACTAAGGCTTCGGGGTCTAATTCGGGCACATTTTCGGTGGCCAAAATAGTCTTGGAGCTCTCGACGGCCTAGTCCGGTGCTCCTTTCGACTGTATGTAGGCAGCGATATTGTTCATCGCTTCTTCGTCTGGAACCGTCATCGCCATCGGACGCATCTGCATGCCTTCGACATCTTTCGGATCTGTGCCGCGTACGCCTGATTTGAAATTTTTCAACTGCGTCACGATATACCAATCGGGCAGCCCCTTGAGTCCGGGTGCATTGAGCGCTGGATTACCTTCAGCCGCCGCACCATGGCAAGCCATACAAAGTGCGTAACCCGCTTGCCCCTTGGCGGCATCGCCCCCGAGAGTCAATCTGGTCGGCGCGGATGGCATCGCTGTGATGTAATCGACCACCGTGTCGATCGCCGCGTCGTCTTGCAATGTCATCGCCATCCCACGCATTTGCGCCCCATAAATATCGTCCGCGTGTGTGCCACGCTGACCGTCCTTAAACTTCACGATCTGGCGCTTCAAATACCAATCTTCCTGCCCAGCAAGTGCGGGTGCGTGCATCATCTCATTGCCCTGCCCTTCGGCTCCGTGACATGAAGCACAGATCGCATAGGCAGCTTGTCCAGGCGATGGAGGGATCACTTCTACAGTGTCCGCATCTGCAGTGTGCTCGCCTTCGACCGTGGCATGCGGCTCGTCACCCGAAATGAGTCCACCGAAGAAATCACTCAGCGGCACGAACATCATCACGACGAAAAAACCTCCAAAAAATAGTAAATTAAATCCTAATAACAATACACCTAAAGCGATAGGCTCCCCTGAGGGCGTGATTAAAAGTGGTGGTAAATCGCAAAGAGTGAGAGGAAAAGGCTGTACATCGTAGTGAACCTGTTTTTTAAGGTTCGGATGGAAGAAACAGATTTTGAATTGAGTGCAGAAGAATTAAAGCTACTAAAGCTTTTACGTCGTGATACTAATCTCAGCGCACGGCTTTTTCATTTGACGGTGTGATTTGCGACTAGCTGGTATGCGAAGCTGATTTTATGTTGTGCCCGTTGCTTGATTCCAGCCCACGATTCTTGAGGCAAAAGTTGCGCCTTGATTGTGAGC
>Ga0222662_1001543_pt1 | contig 10675 bp, 13 predicted proteins | sample AntAcemetagen600_FD_179821 | JGI IMG/M metagenome (GOLD analysis project Ga0222662, IMG submission 179821) | Saline water microbial communities from Ace Lake, Antarctica - #600 | ecosystem: Environmental > Aquatic > Non-marine Saline and Alkaline > Saline | place: Antarctica: Ace Lake...
ATGAAGAAGCCTGAATTTACATGGACATACAGCAAGATCAGCACATTTGACCAGTGCCCAAAGAAGTACTACCACCTTAATGTCAGCAAGGACTTTAAGGAGAACTTTGATACACCCCAGATAAAGTATGGCAACGAGTTCCATGCAGCCGCAGAGCATTACATCGGGGACGAATGGCCACTGGAGCCGAGATTCGAGTTTGCTAGGAAGGCACTAGACAAGCTAAATGCAATGGAGGGGGAGAAGTTCTGTGAGTACCGGATGGCACTTAACGAGGACCTAGAACCTGTTGAGTACTTCGCCAAAGACGTGTGGTGGAGGGGGGTTATTGACCTTGCCATTGTTAACGGGCACAAGGCCAAGATTATTGACTACAAGACTGGCTCGTTTAACGCCGCCTATGTAGACAAAGGGCAGCTAGAACTTATGGCAATCGCACTGATTAAGCACATGCCCCAGATAACTCACATCCAAGCGGGACTTCTGTATGTAGTGGCCAACGCGTTTGTGAAGGACACCTACACCATAGAAAACGTACCCTACCTGTGGGCCAAGTGGCTCGCTAAGTATGGGTCACTAAAGAAAGCCTACAAGCTGGGTGTATGGAACCCCAAGTCCAGTGGGCTATGTAAAGCACACTGCGTGGTACTGGAGTGCCACCATAACGGGAGGAGTAACTAATGACTGAAGAAGGGACAGCCGCATCCAACACCGCGCTTCTGATGACTCTAGACGAGGAGATAGACAAACGCATTGCTGCAGCCATGATTAGGATTTTTGATGGCACTGCGTTTAACGACAAGGGGTTTCAGCTGGGCACCGATGTCGTACGGGCGCTATCTGAATCCCCCGTGCTTGGCACCTTGATGCACAATCCAGTCGTGCAAGCCGAAGTGAAGAACATCATAAGAACTGCAATAACAATTTCTTAGGAGAGATGTATGCCGTACAAAGATAAGAACGACCGCAAGAAGCAGCACAACCCAGACGTTGGGACCAAAGAACACGAAGCACGCATGGAACGCCAGCGGGCGCGCCGTGCGCTCGACAAGAAAGGCGTTAGCAGGAAGGGCAAAGACGTTTCACATAACAAAGCCCTAGATAAGGGGGGCACCAACAAGGATGGGTACAAGCTGGAAAGTCGCAGTGCCAACCGCAGTCGCAATGGCCACAAGAAGGGAGAGGAGGGATGAGAGTACTAATGCAAGCATGGTATCGCTTTGACTGGCAAGGTGCCCAGCAAGATACATTAATGGATGACTACGAAAGCTACGTCTTCGCTATGGAAAACAGTAAGTGGCGCAACCAGAACTGGGTGGCGAGGTAATGGAACCAACCCAGCTATACCGACACTACAACAAAGAGGGTCGCCTGCTCTACGTGGGCATATCCCTCAACACAGTCACTAGACTGTCCCAGCACAAAGGGGCTACTTGGTTCCATGAAATACACCGGATAGACATAACGCACTACCCTGCGCGGGGTAAAGCTGAGCAGGAAGAGAAGAAAGCAATACATGCAGAGCGCCCCCTATGGAACAAGATTCACGCCAAAAAAGATAGACTCAGCCTGTACGCGGGGGAAGGGGGGCTGACAGAAATAACAACGGCACTCGCTCACACCATTAAGAAGTTCAAAGATCACGTACTAGACAGACAGGCCGCAGACTTCCTGTACCAAAGCCTTAACACCGAGTTATGGAACATAGTACAAGACACACCAGTACTATCCCTTGCGCCGGAGCACAATAAAGCTATGGCGCTAGCCGTTAAACTAAACAAAGCGATACTAAGATGCAAATAATTGATAACCGCGCTTTGTTGTTGCGCGTGCGACACCCCAACAAGATCACTGAAGCCATACCAAAAAGCAAGAACCTAGGTGACAACAAAGTACTGGTAAACTGGGGTGTCGATGAGGCCCGAGTACTGAAGAACCTGCGAGTACGTGATGTGCCCGCCCCCATTCTTGGCAGGTATAACTGGACGGGGAAGTACACCCCCTATGACCACCAGCAAACTACCGCAGCTTTTCTCACCATGCACCAACGGGCGTTTTGTTTTAATGAGCAGGGCACAGGCAAAACAGGTTCGGCTATCTGGGCCGCCGACTTCCTCCTGAAGATGGGGATAGTCAATCGCGTTCTGGTTATCTGCCCCCTGTCTATTATGGACTCCGCTTGGCGCGCTGACCTGTTCTCCTGTGCCATGCACCGCAAGGTCGACATAGCCTACGGACCGAGAGCCAAACGCCAGAAGATAATAGAGAGTGACGCGGACTTCATAATCATAAACTATGATGGTGTGGAGATAGTTAAGGACGCTATAGCCAACAGCGGTTTCGACCTGTACATCATTGACGAAGCAACGCATTACAAGAACCCAACCACAGCACGCTGGAAAACCCTCAACAAGATCGTGCGCCCCACTGACTGGGTATGGATGATGACGGGCACGCCCGCCGCGCAGTCTCCAGTCGATGCCTATGGGCTGGCTAAGATCATTAACCCCCAAGGTGTTCCCCGCTTTGCAGGTGCCTTCAAAGACCAAGTAATGCACAAAATAACGCGGTTCAAGTGGGTATCTAAGGACACAGCCAGTGCTACTGTTCATGCGGTACTGCAACCCGCAATACGCTTTACCAAGGAAGAATGTCTAGACCTGCCCGAGATAGTGTACACCTCCCGACACGTGGAGATGACTGCGCAGCAGAACAAGTACTACAAGCTCCTCAAAGATAAGTTCCGTGCAGTTGCGGATGACGGGGAGTCAGTGACGGCAGCTAACGCAGCGGTCAACATGAATAAGCTACTCCAGATTTCCTGTGGTGCTGTCTACTCCGACTCAGGCGAGACACTGGAATTCGACATAAGCAACCGGTACAAGGTGTTGCTGGAAACCATTGCAGAATCCAGCCACAAGGTCCTTATATTCGTTCCCTTCAAGCATGCCATCAACCTAATTGCTGAGAAACTATCTGCGGATGGGATAACTAATGCGGTCATTAACGGGGCAGTTCCAGCGGCCCAACGCACCCGTATCTTCGACCAGTTCCAAACCACAGACACACCCAACGTGTTGGTGATACAACCCCAAGCGGCAGCCCACGGTGTAACCTTGACCGCGGCCAATACAGTGGTATGGTGGGGGCCGGTATCTTCTGTTGAAACCTACGAACAAGCCAACGCACGCCCTCACCGCGCAGGACAAGAAAACAAGTGTACAGTCATACAGCTCCAAGGCTCACCTGTCGAACGTCGCGTCTACGCCATGCTAGACAACAAAGTGGGTGACCATGAAAAACTAATCGATTTGTATAACGAAATGCTTGATTAGCTCACTTCTGCACACTATACTCCATTCATCGACACTAAATAACAGGAACAGAACAATGCCGGAAGAGATCAATTTAGATAGGCTGGTCAAGATATTCGTCAAGATGAGAGATAAGCGCGCTGAAAACAAGAAGGCATTTGACGAGCAGGATAAGTCCATAGAGGCCCAGATGGACACCATCAAACACACGCTCCTACAACACTGCAAAGATGCCAATGTTGAGAGTGCACGCACCGAGCATGGCACCTTCTCCCGCACCACACGAGCCAAGTACTGGACCTCAGATTGGGAGTCTATGCACCGGTTCATTATAGAGAACAAAGTGCCCGAGCTACTGGAGAAACGTGTAGCACAAGGCAACATGAAACAGTTCATGGAAGACAACCCAGACCTGCACCCCCCGGGACTGGAAATCAATTCGGAATACACCATCACGGTAAGGAGAAAGTAATGACTGAAGAAGTATACGAGGGGTACGTGCCCATTGAGGAGCTGGCCGCACATCTTAGCCTATCTGTTCATGGCATACGGCGCTGGGTGAATATTGGACATATCCCCGCTGACACCTACATCAGGGTGGGGCGCACATACCGGTTCTGCATTCCACAAGTTGTGGAAGCCTTGAAGGCAAACCCACAACAAGAAGAAGCACCCGAACAACTAGAACTAGAACTAGACCTTGAAAACAATACAGACGACGGAGTCTCAGACGATGAATGAATTAACACAGGGCAACAACCTTCCAGCGGAATACCGCGCACTACTAGAACAGCTTGAGCCAGACACTAACCTAGGTGGCAGCGACTTCGCATCGGGGAATCGAATCAGTATCAAAGGTAGCACCTTCCGCAAGATCGTGGGCGGTGAAGAAGTTGGCATAGTCGACAGTAAGACTGTAGATATTGTCATCGTGAAGGCTGCGGTAACCAACCGTATGTACTACAAAGACAAGTGGGTTGAAGGCGAAACTAGCTCACCAACGTGTTGGTCTGCAGATGATAAGTTCCCTGCCCCTGAGGTTCCCGTTGAAACCCGCCAGCATGGGGATTGCAAGAACTGCCCAATGAACATCAAAGGCTCGGGTGAAAAAGAGAGCAAAGCGTGTCGCTACCAAAAGCGTATTGCAATAGTCCTAGCAGGGGATGACGGTGACAACATTCCAGCCGCGGAAGTGTTCCAGTTGATACTTCCAGCCACCAGTATTTTCGGTGGTGGGGATGGCAAAATGCCTATGTCGGCCTACGCTAAGTACCTCCACGCCCACAAAACCCCCGCCGCTTCTATCATTACCGAGATGGCGTTTGACACTGGTAGCTCCACACCTAAGCTATCCTTCAAGCCAGTACGTCCGTTGTCCGAAGGTGAACTACGCACGGTGCTAGGACTGCAGCAGCATCCCGACACTATTGAGGCAGTTACGCTGTCTGTATACGTTGAGGGCGAAGGCTCTAACCCAGACCCCGCGCCAGCAGGTGGGCTGTTCCCAGTAGCTGAGGATGGTGAAGCCAAAGCCATAAAAGCCCTTGAAGCTGAGGAGGCCGAAGAAGAGGAAGAAGTTGAGGTGGTGCCTAAAGAGTCTGCGGTCGACAAGCGCAAGCGACTTAGGCGTGAAAAACTCCAAGCCCAGCTAGATGCTATGGAGGAAGAGGACGAGGAGGAGGAGGAAACCCCCGAACCCGAAGTCAAAGCTAAGAAGAAAGTCTCCCCCCCAAAGCCCTCTGATAAAGGCAGTGTAGAACTGGATTCGGTGCTATCCGAGTGGGACGACGAAGACGACGATTAGCACAACCTGTTTAGGGGTGAAAATGGGTTCAATTCCCAGCGGTGTGAGGTGGTAAGCCTTTCGCAGCTTGATGCAGCAGGTAACTGCCGCCCCTAATTTTAAAAACAATAATCGAGTTTTACCATTATGGAAGCAAAGGAATTCTTGCCTCTTGTTCTCAGCGACTCCGGCTTTTACTGTGTGTTAGGTATTAAGGGGCGCAAGGTAGTTCAGAGGTTCTACAACACCATAGATTCTGCTGCGGATGCGGCAAGTAACTTCGATATGGATGGGTACAATGCCTACTACGCTATGGGCACCTTCCTAGATCAGGAGTCCCGCCTCGCGGATAACGTCCAGCAAGTTAAGGCTTTCTACCTTGATATAGACTGTGGAAAAAAGAAGCCATACAAAGACCACGCCGACGCCATCCAAGCCCTACGCACATTCTGCAAAGACAACACCCTGCAAAAACCTACAGTGATGGTCAACTCCGGTTTTGGTGTCCACGTGTACTGGGTTCTCAACGAGCCCGTTAGCAGGGAAGTGTGGTTGCCAGTAGCAGAGCAGCTCAAGCAGAGCTGTAAGGACAGAAAGTTTCACGTTGATCACGTAGTGACAACAGATGCGGCGCGTGTGCTACGTGTGCCCAGTACTCACAACTACAAAGAAGCGCCCGCGCGGGATGTCGAGATAATCGGCAAGGTGGGGAAAAAGGTAAGCCTAGAGTCGTTCTCATCCCACTTCCCCGAAGCACCAGTACAAGTTGAACTCCCACACCGCCAGTACAGCGCGGAGGATAAGGAGACGATGGATGCCCTAATGGGTAACCACATCAAGAAGTTCAGCAAGATTCTACAGAAGACTATGGTAGGCAAAGGCTGTGCCCAGATACATAACGCAGTCACTAACCCTGCTGACATATCTTACCCCGAGTGGTTGAGTGTGCTATCGATAGCCAAGCACTGCGATGAAGGGGATAAAGCAGGCCACCTAATATCCAAAGGCCACCCGAACTACTCAGAGAACGAGACTGACAAGGTTCTTGCCTCGATAAAATACCCCCACTTGTGCCTTACCTTTGAAGCGAATAACCCTGAGAAGTGCGAGGGCTGCCCATTTAAAGGGAAGATCAAGTCCCCCATATCAATCGGCATGGAACTTAGGGAGGCTACTGCTGAGGACAACGTGGTTGAGGTTCCCGTCAAGCTAACAGACGCGAGCAAGTCTACCCTATTCACTGATACTGCCAGCAAGGCTGAAGCCAGTTCCAAGCCTAATACAGTTACCTACCTAGTCCCAAAATACCCCTACCCCTATTTGCGGGGCGCGAACGGTGGGGTGTACTTAAAGTCGAAGGGCAAAGAAGGTGAACCAGAAGAAATCGAGATATATCGCAACGACCTATACCTTATCAAGCGGCTACGTGACCCACAAGAAGGGCCGAGTTACGTGTTTAGGCACCACACTAAGCGCGAGGGCGTTCAGGAGTTTGTAGTCCCCGCAGTAAAACTATCTTCCAAAGAAGAATTCCGAAAGCATATGGGGATGAATGACATATTCCTCCTACGCGCCGACCAGCTAATGGCGTATGTCGGCGCGTGGGTCAAGGAGTTGCAGGCTTCCCACGATGAAGTTGAGGCCAAGGTGCAGTTCGGTTGGACTGAGGATAACAAGTCGTTTGTAGTGGGGGACAAGGAGATATTCAAGGACAAGATTGCGGAGAACCACCCCTCGTTTAAGACCCGCCAGTTCATGGACTTCTTCGAGGAGCGGGGCACGCTAGATGGTTGGAAGAAAGTGACAGAGTTCTACAACCGCCCAAACTTTGAAGAACACCAACACATGTTTGCGATGTCCTTCGGCTCCCCACTGATGGAGTTCGTCCCTAACATCCACGGCGGCATCTACCACCTAGGCAGTAACAGTTCTGGGTACGGCAAGACGACAGGTCAGTGGGGCGGGGCGTCCGTGTGGGGCCACCCCAACAAGTTGGTGCTAGATGGAGACGACACAGCAAACTCGATATGGAACCGTGCAGAAGTGTGGAAGAACCTTCCGATGTATGTGGATGAAATCTCTAACGTGGACGCGAAGCTGCTGAGTACTTTCGCTTATAGAGTATATACCGGCGCCCAGAGAAACAGGCAATCACAGACCAACCAAGAACGGTTTCGAGGGCAAAAGTGGTCCCTGCAAGTGGGAACCACAGCTAACGTCAGCTTACTGGAGAAGATAACCACCTTCCGAGCCACCCCAAAGGGGGAGATGCAACGTGTATTTGAGTTGCAGGCCAAGAAACTACTGTTCACTCCATCAGAGGCAATACTAGCCCGTGACCTTAACCAGAACCTCATTGACAACTTTGGGCACGCCGGACCTGTGTTTATCCAGTACGTGTTGAACCACATGGTAGAAGTTAAAGAGCTTGTGGATACACAGATAAACTTACTGATAACCCGTGCAGGGCTATCCCCACAGAACAGAATATGGGCGGCCACCACAGGAACATCTCTAGCAGGGCTAATTATTGCCAAACGTCTCGGTCTCATTGGCTGGGACTTGGGCGCCTACACTATCTGGCTGGTGACTAAGCTGAAGCTAATGCGGGAGTCGATGTCGGAGATGGACGTCAATATAGAAGACCTAGTGGCCCAGTACTATGCCGACAACTACCGCGCTGTAATGCGTTTACGTAGCACATCAGACCTGCGTGCAGTGGGGGCAATAGAGGAACTAGTTAACCCTGAGAGTATGCCAATGAGTTATTGGGTTGGGCGCCACGAGTACGATGTGTGCAAGCTCTATCTTATGGTGAACCCCTTCAAGGAGTGGTGTGTCCGGCAACAGTTGAGCTACAGGGACGTGGTGGAACGCATAGCACTGGACCTCAACGGGAAAAAAGAGCGGATGAGGATGGGGCGCGGAACTACGATAGATATCGCCCCCATGACAGTAATATCCTTGTCGTGGGACAACACGAATGACCAGACAAACGTAAAGAATCGGATAGAGATGCGCGACCCCCCTAAGGAGCCAAAGACATGAGTAAAACGACTATGGACATCGATAAGCTAAAAGAAGCACTAACCCACCACCATAGCAGAGCAAGGCGCTGAGCTATAGGGGCTAAACTTTACGGGGCGGTTAAGCAGCAAAACATTAGTCGTGATAATGCTGTCGGATTGCGAGACTCGCGGTTGCCGCCCCACCCCATCAACATAGAGGATAGAGACATGAGTGATACAGAGCAGGAGAAAAGCAAGTTAGATAAAGCAATGACAACGGCCCTCAGTGTTCTCGGGGATGGAACGGTATACAACACTATCAGCGAAGCCCTCAACACCCTAAACGCCAAGCCAGCACAGAAGGAGTGTAAGTGGTTTCAGGATGAGTCTAACCAGAGCTACTACGATACTTTCTGCGGCCAGTCTTGGGAGTTCGGCGATGGAGACACAGTGCAAAACGGCATGAACTACTGTCATTCTTGCGGCGGGAAAGTAGTAGGGGCCGAGTACAAACCTGAACTTGAAAGGGTTGAGCTTGACGGTGTTGGAGATCACAACGGATTCTTTGAGCTAACAAAGGCGATGGAGGTGAAGGGTGAGTGAAGTAAAAATAGAACACTTTGAAGATGATATTCAGATATGCAATTTTGTATTCACAAGTCCAAGTGGGAACCAACAAATAGCATGGGAAGGCGATGCTGATTATCTAGCAGTCAAACAACTCCAGGCCACCATAGCAGAGCAAGGCGCTGAGATAGAGAACTATAAAATACAAATTAGCGATATTAAAGCATCACTTAGGCCGATCAAAAATAACGTGGATTTAATCCTCAAGGACAAACCATGAGCAATGAAGCGTTGATAGATGGATTTAAGAAGATTGTCAGCGAAAGACACTCAAACCGTGAGCCTAGTATTGATGCGTTGTATGCAGCCATCACCGAAGCCATAGAAGCCCTAGAGCAATCTCAACAACTGATTTCAGCAGCAGAGGACATTGGCTATCGGGAAGCCTGCGAATCAATAGGGAATGGAGTGTCTTTTCTTTTTAACGCTCTGAATATCGATGGTGACGATTATGGCCAAGATACAGCAGAGGCAGAGTCATTATCTGAAGCCTTGAGGCGTATAGCCAGAGGACTAGAGCCCATGGGCATTACCCCAAATGATGATGATGGGGATTTGCAGCTGCCGATCAAAGCCCTAGAGCAATCAGAGTGGGAAAGAGTGCTTATTGAGCGGCTAGCCGTATTGCATATTCTCTCCCCCGAGCACGAGACAAACCCCAGCAAAGCGTTACATGACATAATCTCTTACGAGGTTCTAATCTCTCTTGACCCCTCGGTATCTAGTGACGCAGTGGCTTTAATTGAAAAGTACGGCGGAACTTATCCACCGGCAGAGGATAGAGACATGAGTGATACAGAGCAGGAGCGGTTCTATAGTTTGGCTGGAACGGTATTCGATAGAGAGGACCCGATAATTGATGACAATAGTTATTTTTGTTGCACTACGCCTGATGAAGCGAAGATTGCGGTAAAAATGCTTAACACCATAAACGCCAATTTAAGCGAGAGCATCAAGCCCCTAGAGCAATCAGAGTGGGTGAGCGTAGATGAAGTGGTTGTAAATAAGAAATATCTGAAAGTTGTTTACAGAGCCTCGTCACCAAGCATGTCCCTAGATGATAACTGGCGCGAAGCATACGACTACATAAGCGCGGTACTGTACGAATAACCCCTTAACACCCATTACGAGGAGAGATGCATGAAATACAAAATAGAAACTTCAAATATTGAAAGTGTTGAATGGGACGATGGGTATTTAACCGTTAGTTTTCATGACGGGAGTGCATGGACCTATTCGGGCGTTCCATCTGGATTAGCCGAAGGAATGCAATCAGCATTATCGGCAGGCAGCTATTTCAATCGACATATTGTAGGCCGGTACAAGTATCTATCAGGTAGCGGTTCTAATAAAGAAGACCAAGCTAAGCAGCTCCATCATATAGCGTCAACAGTGGGGCTATGGGCTACCGACCAGCCTGATCTCATCCCTAGAGATTTGAAAGATAGTGTGTTCTTCCAAATCGAATATTAACACCACCGGCAGAGGTAGAGATATGAGTGAAATTTACACGTTAAAGAGGGCTCAAAAATTAAAGCGAGCCAAGAACAAGCACGCAAAGAATGTAGGCAGCGCTCTTAGATATAGCCTAAAGGAAGTGATTGTTTTTTCAAATAAAATGTATTCCATAGCCTGTGTTGCGGGCAAGGCAGAGGATAGAGACATGAGTGATAAAGCATTTTGTGAATGTCATGTACACGGAAGCAATTGTTCTCGTTGTAGAACACCCCATGAAGAAGCTGAATATTGGGCTAAATATAACGAAGAACACACCCCCAATGTAGCGCCAATGGATGCGAGCGAAGACACCGTTAGTATTAGCAAGGAGTCTGCCGAAGGATTATTAATCCTATCCACATCCAGTGTTGAGCTTTTAAATTCAATGATGAGTATAACAAAGTCTCAACCAAACGATGAATATAGAAGGGCTATCTCGGCAAATA
>Ga0222662_1001545_pt1 | contig 10670 bp, 3 predicted proteins | sample AntAcemetagen600_FD_179821 | JGI IMG/M metagenome (GOLD analysis project Ga0222662, IMG submission 179821) | Saline water microbial communities from Ace Lake, Antarctica - #600 | ecosystem: Environmental > Aquatic > Non-marine Saline and Alkaline > Saline | place: Antarctica: Ace Lake | collected...
CTCCTCCAGCCGATCAAGGACTGCGGGGTCCTGGATATGGGGAGTGAGTGCATCGATCATGGCCACGGCTCTGAGTGGTTTTTTCTCGGCCAAGGCAAATTCCGCGTAGCTGATAAAGAGGGCGAGCTCTCGCTCACTCATCAAACTGAAATAGGGACCCCTTTGTTGGTAGTAAGCTCGGAAGAGCGTCATGGCGTCTTCGGTGCGGGCAGGGTCTTGCTTCCAAGTGTAGAGTGTCGACAGGTATTGACCTCCGGGGAAGGCGATTTCGCGGATATCGTCTGTGGGGAACGAGAGCTCGGCCGCGCCGCCGCCTAAGGTAACCTCGATCCGAATGGTCGTTTCATTGAACTCGGTGATACGGCCTGTCTGTTGATTGCCGTTTTTTAAGACCAAGGTCATCGGGCCAGCCAGCTCGGCGTGGATCTCAGACAGGCTAGGGCCGACTTGGGCAAAGAGCTGCGCACTGGATGTGGTCGCCACGAGGCAGGCCAATCCGATCAGTCGTTGCGCTGTGCGCAGTATGGAAGGGTGTGTCTTCATGGGGCGACCTCCGGACTTAGTTCGGCGGTTTCAGTCGGGGTCGTATCAAGCGCACCCTCGGGCAGTGATTTGAGTAGAGCAAGGCGCTTTTCTTTGGCTTGAGCCGCGATCGGCAGCAGGGCGATTTTCGGGTTGTCCAGCATCTCATCGAGCGTCTTGTAGGCGGTCAAAGGATCGTCGATCGCTTCAAATTGCAGTGCGCTCATCCAGTAGGCTTCGGCTGCGAGCTCAGGGTAGGCGCGATACACATTATAAACGCGCTGCGCATAGGGAATGGCGCGCTTGAAATCGCCGGCGGTTTCTTCGTTTCGACTGAGGGCGAGCAGCGCCTTGGCATGCGGACGGCCTTTGGCTTGTCGAACGCGGAGCAAATCTTCGAGCACGGTGCGTGCTTCTTCATAGTCACCCGTTTGCGTGAGGGTCTGAGCATAGTCGAGTGAGACATCGATGGCCAGTGGGTGCATGGGGGCAGCGGCGCGAAACTGTGATAGGTGCCAAAGGGCCTCTTTGTAGTCGCCGGCCTGCATCAGCAGCTGGGCGCGTGCGTAGTGGGCGTAGCTGCGGTGGCGGCTGTCTGGGTAGCGATCTTCCAGCGCGATGAGATACTCTTCCGCGACCTTGGGATATTTCACCACCAGCTCGGCGGTGACTCGGCCGAGACCTTCTGCGTCGAGCCGTTCGACTGGCACTTGTTCGACGATCTCAAAAATCAAATTTGTCGGATCCTCGGGCGGCACCATCGCCTGTAAGTAAAAATTCAAACGTGCATAATAAGTTAGGCGGTCGGCTTCAATCGCGGCCTTCTTTTCTGTATCGATCCATTCCTTCAGGCGTGCCTCTCGCTCGCTTCGTCCGACTTCCAGTAGGCGCTTTTCGATGCGGGCGTAGGCATCGATGATGTTGCCCACCTCTTCCGAATCGATGTCGTCGCCATAGAGTTCGAGCGCTTCAGCAAAGAGCGCGCGTGCCGCCTCTTCTTCACCCCGCTCCATATGCGTCCAACCCACCCAATAGAGCGCTTCGCTGATGCGTTCTTTCAGGGGCACGTCTTCGCGCGAGAGATAATTTTCGAAAAGTTCCAGGTGCGCCTGGAGGAAGCGCTCGCGCGCCTCCGGCTCTTCGGCGGCACCGGCCACGGCTCGCAGTATTTTACCTGCTTGAAAAATTGAGTAGGCAAAGAGATGCCCGGCGCTCGGACTGATCGCCATGAAGATAGCCCGCGCTTGGCTCAGCTCGCCGCGCCCCATTTGGATGTCGCCGAGGAGGACGCGGGCTTCATCCGCTCTCAGGTGGAGTGGGTGTTTTTCCAAGTATTGATTGATCGAAGTCAACGCGGTTTCGTAATCGCGCATGGCGTAGAGCGTGGCCGCGATACGGTAGGCCACTTCAGGCTCTAACTGTTGCCCTTTAACTTCCGGCGCCAAAGCCTGCAAGGCATCGAGGGTCTTGGGGTAGTCGCGCTCGGCAAAGAAAGTCAGCGCCCGCCAGAGGCGTGCTTGGTGGTAGAGCAGGTGTTTGGGGTAGCGGTCGATGAATACTTCGAAATCCACCCGCGCCTCGACTGGCTGGCTCATGAGATTGTAATTATAGCCGCGAAGAAAGAGCGTGCGCGAGGCCAGCCCATGATCCCCGTGGTTGTTGAGGAACTCCGTGAAGACCTCAATCGCGTCGCGATACTGCCGAGCTTCCTGGTAGGTACTGCCTAAGAGGTAGAGCGCGTCCGGCACGAGCGGCGAGTCCGGGAAACGACGCCCGAAACCCTTCGCGATTTTGTAGGCATCTTCCCATACCCCGACTTCGATCGCGGCCAGAATCCAGCGGTAGTGCGCTTCCGATTGCTGCAATTCGCTCAGTTCTGGATCACGAGCTAAGTGCTCGAAGAGTATCCATGCCTCGCGCGGGCGCTCAGCCAGTAAATAAGCCTGCCCGAAGGAAAGATAGAGACCCGGGTTATAGTTCTCGGCGGCTTGCAGCCCCTTCAATTGCGCCTCGAGGCGAGCGATCAGCCGTGTGTAGAACTGTGTCCAAAACTGCCCGCCCTGATAGAGCCCGATGTTTTGGCGGCGTGACTCGAAGCGCTCGCGCGTCTCTTGCATCCGGCGTGCTTGAGCCTCGATCAACTGGTCGTAAGGAGGCACTAACCGGTAGCAACGAATGGCATCGTCATACTGCTTAGTCTCCAGTAACTGATGACCCATCTCCAGTGCGGCAAAGGCCAGCACCGCGAGTTCCGGCATTTGATCGACCGACCAGTCCGAGTTTAGCATGTAGTTCCGCGCTTGCTCAATGCGATCCAGTTCCAGAGCTTGTTGCAGCGCCATCAAACGCGCCCTCGTGCGGAGGACACCTTCGCGCTGGTTGGCATAGACATTATCGAGGGTCTGGAAAGCTTCGTCCGCTTGGTCATTCTCAAACATCAGCCGCACCGCTTCCAGAGTGGCCAAGGCCGCCTCCGCTCGGTTCGGGTCGAGGGCGACGAAACGCTTGTAGGTCTCGATCGCCTTATCAGTGTTGCCCACGTCTGTGTAGGCGCGTGCTAAATTAAAGAGCACAAAGCTCAGCCGGGTGCGATCTTCGGGGAAATCCTTAACGAAGTCTTCGAACAAACCAATCGCGGTTTCCGTCTCTTCACTCAGCAGCGCCGCATAAGCGTGCAGCGGGTTGATCGTAATTTGAAAGACGCGCTCCGCCACTTCCGGCTCACGACTGAAGGTCGTCTGAATGCTATCAAAAGCAGTCAATGCGCTCTCATAGTCACCCGCCGCCAGCGCAGCTTGAGCCCTCGCCAGCGTTTCCTGCAAGGTAGTGATATTCTCCTGTGCAGTCGCCAGCCTTGGGGAGCCTAGCAACAGTGCGCAGGCGATCAGCCTTAGAGTGTATTTGAATGACATGTTAAGAGGATCAAAGAAAGGTGCGCAGGCATCCTGCCTGTGTCTTTCCATAGGATCACAGGCAGGATGCCTATGCTACTTTAAAAAATGTCTAACAACATAAAAAAAAGAGCCCGACGGGGCGAACCGCCAGGCTGCTTGATTGATAGGGTTAGTTGAAAATGAGGTTCATTGAGTGATGTCTATAGGCAAAAAAGCCTGGCGGGGTTGCCGCCAGGCTTAGAGCTTTTAAACCGTTTCTCCTTAGTCCGCAGTGATGCTCAACTGAAGGAAGCGAGTATCGCTAGCTGGAGGTGTGGTTTCCGTGTAGCTGTGGGTGAAGGTGCCGTCACCGTTATCAACGACCGTGCGCGTGAAGGCCACAGGTGCGAAGGCTACCGTCAGATCGCTAGTTGCGAGGAGACTGACTGTGATACCATCAGGGATCGTAGCGAGGTCGTTCGTTAAGGTCAGCGCAAGTGTGCCGTCCACATCGATACCGTATTCAATCGCATCGGGTCCAACACCATCCCCGAAGCCGGAGAGGTATTCTTCCAGCACGGTGAAGCCGTTGTCGTTCGTGTCGAGTCCCAGATCGCCTTCAACCAAGCCACGGAGGGTCAGGTAGTCAGCTAGCGGAGTGGCAGATACGGCGCCCTGCACGATGATGTTGTCGATCAACCATTGTTCAGTGTTGGCCAAGGTGCCATCCGAATTATATCGGAATGCGAGATGAACCGTAGCCTGTCCGTCCAGAGCAGAGGGCAGAGAGAGCACACCAGAACTTTGAAGAACACCGCGCACGGCACCAGTCGCAATGATGTTCGAGAAGGCAAACGTGATGGGTGTCCAAGTTGCACTTGCTTCAGGATCTCCTGATCCAGTGTAGTCAGTCGAATACACAAGTTCCAGACTGTCCAATGCCGCGACATCAAATCCTCCAGCATAGTCGAAGGTGATCGTCAGCCCTGTCTCCGATGTGAAGTCGAAGGCTGGTGAGACTAGGTAATGCTCTTCGGCAGCACCACTGTCAGTGGTCAGACCATCGATTAAAGCATCGTTTACGCTGAGATCCCATGGGTCGTCGCCCGTCACTGATGCGTTGAACCAATCGTCCGCGTCACCAATGGGATCTTCGAAGTCTTCTACGTTAATTACACCTACAAGCGGTGCGACATCTGTCGTAGCATTTGCTGCAACCACATTAGAATACTCGTCGGAGACAGTTACACTGTAGACTGCGTAGAAGTATTGGGTCTCTGCGCTTAGCCCAGTGTGAGACTGCGGTGAGCTTTGACCTATGTAGAGGGCCGTGCCACCCGCTAAGGCTTGACCGACCAGGGCGGTGCCCGTGGGTTCGGTGAACGTTCCTGTCTCATTAAACACGATGACAACGTCGTTGCTATCGGCCGTCGTGAAGGCGATCTCAATTTCAGTGTCGCTAATCGTAGTGGCACTCACCCCGGTGGGAGCGGGAATAGTGCTCTCTGGGTGGATTCCGGGAGTCATATCCGCAACAACGGCTATGCCGTTTGGATTTCCAGATTGATCACTGAAGATGGTCCATTCGGATGCAGTCCAGGTCGTGTTGCCGGTCGTGATGTCGGCATTCCGAAAGGCTCGGCCATCCTCGTATTCCGAAGGTTGTCCTGTGCCATCCGTTCCAGGCGAGCCATAGACATCCACCAGGGTGCCGCTAGATTGGCCACCACCGAAGCGAAGTTCTACATTGTCATCTCCGTTTCCGTTGGCCGTGCCAGTCTGGATGTCAGATGTGGCTGATGGGTAGACCGTTGAGAAGTTAGCATCCTCCGCAATTATGTATGTGCCACCAGGCGCGATCGTTCCAGTCAGCGGAATATCGTTCCCGCCTGTTTGTTCGTTGACGTAGTAGACTAGATTCCAGTTGCCTGCCGCTAAATCCACGGACTCGCCGGAGGGGTTGTAGAGCTCAATGTAGCGACCGGTGCCACCGTTATCATTTGGATCTGCGAGCTCGGAGATGATCAAGTTCGGAATAACTGTGTCGTCGTCCTGAATAAACACAGTCGTCGTGGATGGGTTGACGATGGTGGTGCCACCGCTTGTAACCAAGTTTCCGAGGTCGAAAATTGCAGATTCGGTGGACTCCTCAGTTGCATCGTCGGTTAGGGTTATGACGACAGTCTGGGTATCACCGTCCACAGCTCCGGATCCGAAGGATACCGTTTGTGTTGTGTAAGTTCCGATGTCACCGACGTCCGCGTCTGAACTTCCGGAGTTGAACACTACGTCAACATCGACTGCATTGCCGTCTGGACTGGTGATTAGGACTGTCAGCGTAACTGTTCCGTCAGCCTCGCCTACGATCTGAGTGCCTTCTACGAAGCGGACACTGGGAGGCGCTGCGACGAGGTCGGTGCTGCCAAGGTAGGCATCCTCGCCTACTAGCGCCGCATCGACGCTTGCTGTGGTGACTTCCGTCCAAACTGTGGAATACTGAGGCGAGGTCGCGTTAGAGCCGCTTGCTAGGTTGTACCCGAGAAACAAACTGGATCGTATGAAGCTGGTGTTACCTCCTTCGAAGCCGGCACTGGTGAAGCCGATTGCATCGACGATATTCGCGGGAATCGGAGCCGCTGTGTTGTAGATGACAAGCGAGTCGTTACCATTGAAGCTAAGTACACCGTTTGTTTCGGAGAAGGCTTGGGTTAATGCGGCGTCACCTGCGTCAACCGGTGCGACAGCATCAGCGTTGGCTAAGATGACCGTTTGTCCAGCGATCAAGGTGCCTAGTGGGGTTAAGTCCAAGCTGCCGTAGTCATCGCTGACTGGGGCTGCGGTGGCGGTCTTGTATTCCTCCGCAAGTGCGTTACCCCAGCGAACCAAGATGTAGCCGGTCATGTCGACTGGGCTGCCGCTTACGTTAGTCAGTTCAAGGTATTTATTGTTACTGGATCCTTCGTAGTATTGGGTGATGACGATGTCACCGGCAGGTATGAGTGCATCAATGTCGTTCACTGTAACCGCCAGCGAGCCTACGGTGTAGGCACTGCGGTTCGCGATGAGATCGACGGCAATGTCCCCATCGGTTGCACCATCAGTCAAGCCGTTGACTGTGAAATCAATACTGTTCGTCCCGCTCAGGATTGTTACGATCGCAGGGAAAGTTAACTCGCTTCCATCACCATTGCTGCTGAGGAAGAAGTCTGTGTCACTTCCGACATTGGTTAGCACCGACAATGTGACTGTCCGTGCGGCACCTTCGTCTACATCTGCAGGTGTTGCCGACAGGGTGATTGCCTCTTCGGAGGCACCGTTGCCACTGAGTAATGGATCGTTGAGTGTCCATGTCCGGGCATCATCAGCCACGCCACCCGTAATGTATTTGAAGGCTAGCTGAACGGTGGTGCCAGTGATGGCGCTGAGGTCAATAGAGGCACCGAAGGTGCTAGTCGTGGCGTTATCGATCGACTTATTTGTGTCGAAATCGGTATTAATAGTCGTGAAGGCTACCCACGTGGTTGTTGTCGGATCGCCTGTGTAGGCGGTCGTGTAGAAAAGTTCCAATCCGATAGCTACGGGATCGACGAACTGGCTGTTGTAGTCGAATTCAAAGGTTTCCCCGGCGAAGCCGTCCAAATCAATTACGGGAGAAACCAACCAGTCTTCCTCTGGGTTGGTGCCTTGGAATCCACTGATATTAGCGGAACTGCCGTCGAATCCGACGACCCATGTGTCATCACCAAGCACTTCGACAACCGTCCAGTCTGAAAACGAATCTGACTGCAGTGCAAAAGTGGCCGTAGCTGCGCTGACGCTCGATGTGGCTAGCGAGTATTCATCGGATCCGTTAACTGAGTAGGCAACGAAGAAGTAGGTCGTTCCTGGTGCAAGTCCGCTGATAGTAGCGGGGGCGCTGGAAAAAACTCCGGCGACCGTTCCGCCACCTGGCAGCACGTCATCGGGTGAATAACTAGTGCTATCAACAGGGGCACCAAAAATATCGTCCGTGCTGTAAACGATCAAGACGTCGTCTGTGGCTGCGTTCTGTGTGAAGCTGACGGAAATAGTGTCCTTATTGCCTGGGAGGGCTGCCGCTGCTGCGGTGAGGTCTGTTGCAGGAAGGACACTAGGTGGAACCACCACTTGCACGACAAGGTTATCCATACCAAAATTGTCGTCCCCGTTGTTGTTACTGAATTCCGCCTTGATATCCAAAGTGGTCTCTGCGCCAGCGAGCGTGAAAGTACTGCTCACATTGGTGAAATCGATGGTGACCGCCGTGGCTGCTGCATCGCCGTTTTGAGCTACAAAGTCAGTAATCTCAAAGACCGGGCCGTTCGTTCCCGATGCGCCTGCCACACCCAGAATCTCAACCCAAGGTCCGGCGTCAACGCGATACGAAATGACAATATAGTCGTCTGCATCCGCACGTGAGCTGGCAAAGTCCGCGCTGATCCCCAAATTGGTTTCGCCGCTCAGGGTGATACCGCTCCATGTCAGCGTATAGGGAATAACAGTTCCGTCCCCATCCATATCCTCATTGACAAGGTAGTTGTCGCTGAAGTTGGTGTAGGCTACTGTGCCACTTGGATTGGTCGTCTCAGTTCCGAAATCGGCTCCCCCGTCGCTATCTCCATCGAAGATACCAAAGTAGTCTCCGGCTCCGTCGCTGAAAAAGGGGAATACGGCATCGTTGCCATCCGTGATGACGAAGCCTGCTGCACTATCGAAGGTTTCATCGAGCAATTGTGCCTGTGCACTTAACCCAAAGGCTAAGAGCAGCGACACAATGAGTGACTGTGTTTTTGTGGGTTTTGTTTTCATGATTGGTAGTGGGTTAGTCGTTAGAATTACTGGTTATTGTGGGCTTGATAATGGTTGTTCGATTCACATTGAAATTTACCTTGGTGAATAGATTTGCGGTCATAAGTATGACCTTTTATACGACTATTAGTTTGAAAATTAAGCATTTCACCTACCAATTAATATTTTGATCGAATCTTGTTATAATAATAAATTATTGGAGCTGGCCTAATTGCGGGGGTGACCAACTCGGATTGAAGCGCTGATTCTCTCCGACGAATTCAGTCACTCGATAAGCACGGATTCGATAAGAGCCCGCTTTCTTTGGAGGAAGCAGTAGGATTAAGTGCCGATTCCCTGTTCTAAATTCCCAGTTGTTGCGTAAAACGACGCGTTGGCTATTTTTGTTTTCTAAGACCAAGCCAACAAACAAATCTTCCCCTAACTTATCTTCAAGCGAGATGGGTTGGCTAATACCAGGTTGTAGCATTATATTTTTTTCGACGAAACGGCAGCCGAAAGGAACAGTCATAAAGTTAACGAATGCGAGATGATTTAATGGCAGACCTCTTGGACTGTCATTCATGGCCAATAATGAGAACTCCGTTGAGTCAGCTTCAGGCTTTTCCCCTTGTTTCATAAAGAAAACGAGCACTTCAGAAGAGCTCAGGGTCACTTGACCCACTTCTTTATAAATTATTTCGCCCTCCTCGTTAAGTCCATTTTCACGATAGAAGCGGAGCGGGTTCGGGCCTACATATTTATAGGTATCGAAAGAGCGGGCTAGTGAACGAAATTCTAATTCGGCCATTTCCCCGCCTGGGTTCGGCTGATAAAAAATACCAGTCCAATCTGCAGAAAGAACAGGTAGAATCCTAAAGTCTGCCCTGAAAAGGCTGGTTTCAGGCTGAGCGCTCAAACCTGCGACTAGGCCGATGAGGCAACTTATAATGATCGAGGTAGATTTCATATTTCGTCGGTTGACCAGTTGAAATTAAGGATCGTAAATTTACGCCCGAAGCGGTTGCCATTACTAGATGCTAGATCCGAGACCCGAGTGCCATCCTGATCGACGCGATCAGGAATCCGCTGAACCACCACCTCACAGCGAACGGTGGATGATATTCCACCATTTATAGCATCTTCCACGGTGCCGATCGAGTGTATGACAAAAGTGTCTGACCTTACAGTCAAGTAAGGTGCCAGCATCTCTAGGATGAGATTTTGAGATACATAGGCAGGAGAGAATACGGCTATATCATTATTGATATTTGCGTCCAAAATCGCTTTTTCGAGGACGCCACTGTTGACAAAATCTCTGATAGAAGCAAAGGGCGCGTTCGAGGATATGTAAGTTTGAATCTCCGAAACTAAACTCTCTGCTAAGTCAGAGATTTGCGTATCAGTAAGACGTCTAAGTGGTTGGCGCATGGCTAAACGACCTGCGGCTTCGGGATCCGAGGGATCAAATGCAGTTAGAGCAGTCTCGTCTTCCAAAATACCAACACTCTCGATCGCCAGATCGGTGGAATCACCTAGATTTGTAAATGCATTCTTTAAATCGATTGCAGGGTTGGTTCCGTATTGCCAGTTATGAAGTGTATTGCTCAACATGGCCTCCCAAGCTATTTGAGAGAGCGAATTTACGTTGAAGCCCCCTTCGAAAAGAAGATTGGCGGCTGCGTCTGCTTCTCGCATCTGTTCTCGCGCCGCACCGATACGAGGCAATAGTGCAGAGACGGGTAGGGGCTTATCGAGTTCCCAACCGAGGTCAGGGGCTCCAGTATAAAAATATTTATCGAAAGCCTCGTTTAATTCGCCGCCCCAAGGCATGCCGATCCTGAGCTGTAATTTGTCGTCTGTGCCGTCATTATTTGCATCGTAGTCGACTGTTTCGTAGCTAAGAGGCAGTCGATGTAGAGTGCCTATCGAGAGTGGCTGATGCATCGGTGCATTATAGAGAAATACTCTTTCGAAAGTCCCCGCATGCGTGTCTTCATCCCCATCTGCAATCACATCGGTTCCGTCAAATAGATTGGCGATTTGACTCACTGCGAAAGGGTTTTCATTGGTAATCTCAACCACTTTTTGAACCGCCTCGTTCTCAAAATCCCAAACAGGCAACCTAAGGTCAAAACGAAGGGCGAGGTCGCTTGCATCGGGATCACTGCCAGTTACCAGATCATCGAACAGTCGATAGTGAAAGCCTATATTGAAATTATTGAGAGTGTAGCTTCCGCTACTTGCACGCGAGTACTCGTCGCCGCGCAGTTCCAGTTCGGGCGGATTCCGTTCGTCCGGATCAGCATCTGCATAGATATTGCGTAACTCCCAAACCGGCGTGGCCCAAAGATTGTCCGTGTCGTCTTCGAATACAGGACTGACTGAGGTTGAGCGCGAATCAAAGGCGATCATTCTGAAGGTGAGGCCGCCGGCAGGCATGCGCAAGTTCACTCTAATTTCATCGTC
>Ga0222662_1001553_pt1 | contig 10637 bp, 9 predicted proteins | sample AntAcemetagen600_FD_179821 | JGI IMG/M metagenome (GOLD analysis project Ga0222662, IMG submission 179821) | Saline water microbial communities from Ace Lake, Antarctica - #600 | ecosystem: Environmental > Aquatic > Non-marine Saline and Alkaline > Saline | place: Antarctica: Ace Lake | collected...
AAACTCGAACCACAATTCTCGCATTGGTCGCCGTAGGCATTTTCAAATCCACACTTTGGGCAAGTTCCCGTAATGTAACGGTCGGCCAAAAACTGCTGGGCCTCCTCGTCAAAATACTGTTCGGTGGTTTTCTGTGTAAACGAATCTTTGGCGTTCAGTTTTAAAAAGAACTCTTGAGCCGTTTTGTGGTGCAGGGGATCGGAAGTGCGGTAATAAATGTCAAAACCAATTCCGAAATCAGCAAAAGACTTTTTATTAATGGTATGAAATTCATCCACAATTTCCTGCGGAGTCTTTCCTTCTTTTTTCGCTTTAAGCGTAATGGCAGCGCCGTGTTCATCGCTTCCGCAAACGAAGACCACATCCTTTCCAGCCATTCGCAAGTAGCGCACATAAATATCAGCAGGAACGTAGACTCCAGCTATGTGACCAATGTGTAAAGGCCCATTTGCATAAGGCAAAGCGGCAGTAACTGTATATCGTTTTGGGTTATTCAATGGGAAAATGCTTGATTTGTGTGCGCAAAGATAATGACTTAAACATGCAGGCACACACCCCAAGCTATCTTCGAACAGGTGATGAAATTCGAATAATCTCGACTGCCCGAGCGGTTGACAAAGAATTTGTTGACCTCGCGGTCATTGAAATTGAAAAGAGAGGTTTCTCAGTTTCTTTAGGCAAGAACCTTTTCAGAAAAGAAAATCAATTTGCTGGAAGTGATGAAGAACGATTATCCGATCTGAACGAAGCTGTACGAGACAAAAAGGTGCGCGCCATTTTTGCCGCCCGCGGTGGATACGGAACAACGCGCCTTCTAAAAGGATTTGACGGAAAGGCTTTTAACAAGGACCCCAAATGGATTTGCGGCTACAGCGATATCACGGCATTGCATAGTTACGTCCTCAATTCTTGCCAGACGCTAAGCTTGCATTCCACTATGCCCGTCGACTTTCAAAGAAATACGACAGAGTCTATTGATAGTCTTTTTCAGCTTATTCGAGGAGAATCGTTGACGTACGAGGCAAAACCCCATGATCTTAATCGCGGTGGAAACGGAGAGGGAGCCATGATTGGTGGAAACCTGAGTATGATCTACAGCTTGCTGGGATCTACCGCCCAGCCCTTGACGGATGGAAAAATCCTATTCTTGGAAGATTTGGATGAATACCTCTACCACATTGACAGAATGATGGTAGCGCTTGATAGAGCAGGGATTCTAGAAAACTTGGCTGGTCTCGTTGTGGGGGGAATGAATGACATGAACGACAACACAGTTCCTTACGGTAACACTGCCGAGGAGATCATTGCCGAAAGAGTGGCTTCTTATAATTTCCCGGTAGCATTCAACTTTCCATCTGGTCATATCGATGACAATCGTGCTTGGATACACGGCAAAAAAAGAAGGCTGACCGTTAGAAACGATCAGCCTTCTTTGCTGCAGTAGTGGATAGTAGTTTATTCTCTTTCGAACTTCGTGTAGGCAGCTGGAATCTCGAACAATGAGTTATCCAAATCACCTCTTTCCACTTCATTTACTTGAAGATTGGTAAGCTCTACTCCGTCAGTTTTCTTTTCTACACCCTTCATCGGAAACATTCCTTCGATATCGGGTACATTCATAAAGTAAACAGCGAGTTTATCTTTTCGATTCAATGTTTCTAACATTGGCACCAAGAAGTCAAAGTCATCATCTGCAACCCAAAAGGTTACTTCACGACCGTCGTCCTTACCTGTTACTTTCACCTGAGTGCACTCATAACCGTTAATTTCTTGTGTCTTGTTTGTCTTTTGAACATAAACGTCCGTCTCGCGAGCTGGTCGCTTATTCGGTACATCAATGAACATTTGACGTTCGGGGCTCAGGGCTTTAACAGTGTTGGCCTTGGTATCGACAATCATAATACCTTGGATTTCTCCGTTTTCACTGAGCTCTTCCACACGTACCAAGTGATCTTTCACGTAATACACATAGTTAGCCGTTACCGGTCCAATCGTTTTGGTAAATTTGATGGTCCCTTGGAAAGGTCCAGAGGCGAAGCCTGCGAATCCCATCATTACCCCCAACGTGATAGCTGCAATCTTTTTTGTAAACATTTTCATAACGAACAGATTAAGGAACCTTTTGAGTTCTCAAGTTTTTTGTTAGTATGTCATCGACCAACTTAATCGGCAACCTGGGCGAATCTCTTGCTTCTACGCATTTGGTAGGTCGGGGTTTCAAAATTCTTGAACAGAATTGGAGATTTGGCAAAAAAGAAATCGACATAATCGCTGAAATAGAGGATTTTATCGTCTTTGTAGAAGTTAAAACAAGAGAAGAACCTTTTCCTGGAAGGCTGGAAGAATACATCAACAGAAAGAAGCAAAGGCACATCATATCTGCTGCTAACGAGTATATCCGATTAAAGGATATTGATAAAGAAGGTCGTTTTGATGTGATTGCAATCGTGCTAAACCGAGGAAATCACGAATTAGAGCACATAGAAGAAGCATTTTACCCAACTTTGTAGGCTGAAATAAAGTCATGAGTACAGATAGAGATAATAATCGCGGCAGCCGTAGAGCTGGCACTGGCAAATCATCGCCAAGAAAGAAGGATGGCCCTGGCAGAGGCAGAGTAAGAAGTTCTCAAGAACCTTCTGGAAACAGACCGTTTGATAAACGGCCAGGACGAAAGAGAACCGACAGCGAAGGCGATGATAATCGAGAAAGGCGAAGCGACGGAGACCGACCGAGAGCAAGGAAACCCTTTGACAAAAGAGAACGGCCATCTCATTACAATTCTGACTCAGACCGAAGAGACGATAGAAGAGGAGACGAGGATCGTCCAAGAGAAAGAAAGCCTTTTGACAAAAGAGAACGACCATCTCAATACAACTCTGACTCTGATCGAAGAGACGATAGCAAGGAAAGAAGAGGTGATAGCGATAGATCAAGGGATAAAAAACCCTTTGACAAAAGAGACGATAGCAGGGAAAGAAGAAGCGATAACGATAGATCAAGGGATAGAAAGCCCTTTGATAAAAGAGAGCGACCATCACGATTCGGCTCTGACTCTGATCGAAGAGACAGTAGCAGAGAAAGAAAAGGTGATGACGATAAATCAAGGGATGACAAACCCTTTGAAAAAAGGGGATACTCTTCTCGATTTAAATCTGACGAAACTGGAAAAGAAGGAGATGGCGAGAAGAATATAGCCATGAGCCGCGAGAACTACGACAAGCAACACGGTCGAAGAAAATTCGAACGCACCGAAGATACTCCTGCTTACAAATCGAAATACGATCGCGACCGCGGAGGCAGAAAACCTTACAAAGGAAAACGTGGTGGCGAGGTTCTCCCTTCTGAATCAGCAGAACGCGATAACAGGATTCGCTTAAACAAGTACCTCTCAAATTCGGGACTGTGCAATAGACGCGAAGCCGATGTGTTCATCGAGTCAGGCATGGTTGAGGTGAATGGAAAAACAATCACCGAAATGGGTTTCAAAGTGAATCCCGGTGATGTGGTAAAATACGCGGGAGAGAAGCTCTCGACCGAAAAGCCTGTTTACGTTTTGATGAACAAGCCCAAAGACTTCGTGACTACCATGAAGGACTATAAGGGAAGCCATACCGTAAAGCAGCTGATGCGCGGCGTGGGATCTAACAGTATTCTCCCCGTGGGGAAACTCGATCGTGGCACCACAGGCTTACTCATGTTTACCAACGATGGTGATTTGGCTAAAAAGCTTACCCACCCTAAACACAACGTCAAGAAGCTTTATCACGTGTCGCTCGACAAGAGTGTAAAAGAAGAGCACTTGATACAATTGGTAGAAGGTGTGGAGCTTGAAGACGGCACCATGGCTGCAGACGTTGTCTCTTACGTAGGCGATGCCAAGGACAAGCGCGAAGTAGGCGTCGAAATTCACGGAGGCAAGAAGCGAGTGCTTACACGCCTTTTTGAAGGTCTCGGCTACAAGGTCATGAAATTAGACCGCGTCGTTTTTGCTGGTCTCACCAAAAAGGATTTGCCTCGCGGAAACTGGAGATTTCTAACCGAGCAGGAGATTAATAATCTCAAAATGCTGAAATAATCAGAGTGGTTCAGGCGTTTCTCTCATTCAGAATTTCATCCGTTTGAGCCGAATACTAAAATATGCCTTAATCCTATTAGCTGCGGTCATCCTCGCGATGGTCGCAGCATTTTTTCTGGCCAAAAAATTCGAGCCCGAAGTAAAAGATGCCATCGTCTACGAGCTCAACCAGCACCTCAATGTGCCCGTTGACGTGGAGGATATCAATCTGAGCTTACTCCAAAAATTCCCCTACGCTTCATTGAGGTTTAGCAATGTGGTCATCCCTGAAGCAGTCAGTGCTGACCCCGATACGTTAATCTTCATCGAAGATCTTTACCTGCAAATTGGCCTGCTGGATTTTCTTCGAAAAAATTATGCAGTAAGCGAGGCGGAGATCAATCGGGGGTTCTTCAACATGAAAATCTTTGAAGATGGCTCGGACAATTTCCGCTTTTGGAAAGGCTCAAATGACTCCACCGAGCAGACCTTTACTTTGACCAATGTGGAGGTAGAAGATTTCGAATACCTCTTGGAAACAGGAACTGCATTGGCATTGGACATCCACATCAATAGCGGGGAGGCGAATGGCGATTTTGGCCAAGATATCTTCAGCCTGAAGTCTGGCGTCGACTTGATTGTCAAATCCGTTTTTTACGATAAAGACACCCTCTACAAACAAACAGCCATAGACGGTGAAGTCGCGCTGAATATCAACACCAAATCAAAAGTCTACACGTTTAAATCAGACAAGATTCTTCTCGGCGAAGAAAAGATAGCGCTCAAAGGTTCCTACGAAAATTCCTCAGAGAACTCATTTTGGACAGTTCAGATGAAGTCTGAAAACACAGAATTGGAAAATGCGGTTGCCTTGACCCCTCTTCCCAATCAGTCTGTCTTTAAAACCTACCGGCCTTCTGGCAATGCAGACCTCGATCTCTCGATCAAAACAGAAAACGGATTTGAACTAATCATAAATTTTGATGGCCTCGAGGGAGAAGTCATCCATTCTGAAAGTTCGGGTCGGGCGGACATCTATTCGGGTCGAGGAACATTCGCATTGGCGCAAGGCCAAACCAACTTAAAGATCGAGGGATTGGAAGCTGGAATCGGCCCTGGTCGCTTTTTGACCAGCGGTGAAATCCAGAATTTCAGCTCCCCAAGATTTGACCTAGCTCTTCAAGGCAGGCTCGAATTGGAAGATCTCAAGGACTTCCTCAACATCAGTTTTACCGAGGTGCTCAAAGGGCGCATTGATATCAAGGGGAAACTCGAAGGGGAGTTTAGTCAAACCAATCTGAGTACTGAGCGGTTGCTGCGCGGGGTGAACTTTCTAGGCGAAATCGTTTTGAAAAATGGCGCCTTCAAGACAGTAGGAAGATCGCAAGTATTCGAAAAGATCGAAGGAAGTTTTGAGATCGTCGAAAACTCCATCCAAACAAAAAAGCTGACGGCAGAAGTCGGAGACAACAAATTTGAAATCGCAGGGCAAATCAATAATGCTCTTCCCTATTTGACTGGAAATGGTGGTAGCCTAGAAGTATTGGCCGACTTAAAGTCCGATCGAATTAATTTGGAGCAATTGCTGGGTGAGTCTGAAGGAGAGAACATCCCGACCGCCTTTCGGCTGCCCGAAAAAGTTGGATTCAATTTAAATATTGAAATCGACCGACTCGAGTATAAAAAATTCTCAGCCACCGATCTTTCTGGGAAAGCATACTACCGCAATGGGCTGTTCACATTGAATCCCGTTAAGATGACCATGGCATCGGGAACCCTTAAAGGGAATATCCGCTTAAATCAAGTGGAGGACGGCTTTGAACTTGGCTCCAACAGCAAACTCACGGAAATGAAGGTGGATGAGCTCTTCATCAACTTCGACGATTTTGGTCAAAAAGTAATTGGCCACGATCAAATCGACGGCCTCTTCAATGGCTCGGTCGACTTGACGTGTTTTTTGGATACCACTTTGGCCATTCGCAAAGAAAGCGTCAAAGCTGACGTCAATCTGAAAATCGACAAGGGTGAATTGAAAGAGGTTCAAGCGCTTATCGACATTGCCGAATACATCAAAGGCAACGCGCTTTGGAATACCTTTATAAAGGTAGATGCCTTAAAAAAGCGTCTGAGCAATATTGAGTTCGAGACACTCGAAAACAGCCTGACGATTGAGAACAACGTCATCACCATTCCCGAGATGAAAATTGCCACATCTGTTCTGGATATCTCTGCTTCGGGGACGCATGATTTCGAGAATAATATAGACTACTCCGTCAGTTTTCGCTTAGGCGAATTGCTGAGAACAGGGCGAGAAAAAGATAGCGAATTCGGCTATGTCGTGGATGATGATACGGGCACGCGAATCTTCTTAAGAATGGCGGGAACCATCGATAACCCCGAATTTAGTAGTGATAAAGAAACGGCTCGAGAAAAACGAAAAGAGAAGTTCGACCAGGAGACAAATACCTTCAAAGGCATATTGAAGAAGGAGTTTGGACTTTTTAAATCGGATACGACGCTCACGGCTCCCTCAGAAATCCCAGTTGAAAATGAGCCTGTTCAATTTGACGTTGAATGGGGTGAGCCATTGGAGACTGATTCGCTGAAAGGCAAAAAGAAAAAACGAAGAAAAAAAGATCAGGATCTCTATGACGATTTGGAAGACGACGATGATCTTTAAGGCTAGATTTAAACATGGGTGAGATTTACCCCTGAAAAGCGAACGAAGGTAAATTAAGACTCTTTTTACCTTCGTCTGCCGCAGACGAGGTATAAATGACTTGCAGCCTCCTCAACAACACATTAAACGATTATTCTTAAGCTGTCAAAAGATTCTTAAATTTGGTTTCAAACCCGATCCGCCTATAGCTTAGATCTACTCAAGAATTGAGAGAAAAATCGAATGAATTTATACTCGCGGAAACAGCGATGGAAAGCAGTACTACTCATCTTCGCTGCTGTAATCGTAGGATTATCGATCTGGTACTCCAACTACATAGTCAATAAAATACGAGGAGAAGAACGCCTCAAGGTTCAGCTTTGGAGCGAAGCCGTTCAACGTCGCCTCTCGTTGATCAACTATACTGAAATCCTCTTTGCGGATATGCGCCGCGAAGAGCGCAACAAGGCTGACGTATGGGCTCAAGCCACTGGTCGCATCTCCATTGTAGAGGATAGCGAGCTTCCGTTTTTGCAAGACATCATTCAAAACAATACGACCATTCCCATGCTGGTGGTCAACTCCCAAAACAAGGTTCAATTTCATCGGAATATCGATGAGAAATACATCTCTACGCCAGAAAGAACGGACAGCACCTTGGCGGCAATGCGCGCGATGTACAAACCCATAAGAATCAGTATAATGGGTATTGAACAAAAGGTCTATTACAAAGATTCGCGCATCATTACCGAGCTGGAAAAAACCCTGGACGACCTGATCAATTCCTTTATCAGTGAAACGGTGATGAACTCGGGATCCGTTCCCGTATTGGTAACTGATTCCGCCAGAACAACAGTCGTGAATTTCAGCAATGTAGATTCTACCACGGTTCAGGACTCAACCTTGGCTATGGCTCAAATTGCGGAAATGGGTGAGAAAAATGACCCGATTGAAGTGAATTTTGGAGACCATGTCGTGAACTACATCTACTTCACCGATTCAGTGATCATTACCCAACTGCGGTATTTTCCGTTTATTCAGCTGGTCATTATCGGGCTGTTTCTATTTATTTCCTACCTCATTTTTAGCACATTCAGAAATGCCGAACAGAATCAAGTTTGGATAGGATTGGCTAAGGAAACCGCTCACCAACTCGGAACGCCACTCTCAAGCCTCATAGCTTGGGTGCAGCTCCTGGAAGCTCGAGGAATGGACAAGGAGACCATCACTGAATTGAATAAGGACATCAAGCGGCTTGAGATTATCACAGATCGTTTCTCGAAAATCGGTTCAGCTCCTGAGCTTACCGATACGGTGTTATCCGAAGTGATGAATAGTACCATCGACTACCTGCGTCCACGAATCAGCAAAAAGGTAGAATTTGAAATTACCCAGAATCAAGAAGGCACAATCAAGGCGATGCTCAACCAACCACTATTCAGTTGGGTAATTGAGAATATCATCAAAAACGCCGTCGATGCCATGAGCGGAAAAGGCAAGATCACGGTGGAGATTTCCAACGAGATTCAAAACGTCTACATCGATATTACCGATACGGGAAAAGGAATACCCGCTTCTGGACACAAGGCTGTTTTTCAACCTGGATATACCACCAAGAAACGCGGCTGGGGGCTGGGACTTTCGCTGGCCAAGCGAATCATAGAAATTTACCACAGCGGAAAAATATTCGTGAAACGAAGTGAGCCCGACGTTGGCACCACTTTCCGAATTGTGCTGAAAACCAATCAATAGATGGCTGGCATCTATATTCACATCCCTTTCTGCAAGCAGGCTTGTACCTATTGCGATTTTCACTTTTCGACTTCAAATAAACTCGTAGATCGAGTGGTTTTGGCTTTGGCCAAAGAAGCTGAGATGCGGAAAGATGAAACGACGGAAATTATCAACACGGTCTATTTCGGTGGTGGAACGCCAGGTATTTTGAGCATCGCTCAATTGGAAACAGTGCTGACCGCCATTCGATCGAATTATAAAATTTCCTCCGAGGCAGAAGTCACTCTGGAAACCAACCCCGATGACGTCTCGAAAGAAAAAACAGAGGGTTGGGCAAAGCTGGGAGTAAACAGATTGAGCATAGGCATTCAGAGCTTCTTCGACAACCATCTCGCCTGGATGAACCGCGCCCACAATGCAGCCGAAGCAGAAAACTGTGTGAAGATTGCTCTGGACGTTGGCATCGACAACATGACAATCGACCTCATCTATGGCGTTCCAAACATGACCATGGATGAATGGAAAGAAAACCTGAATAAAGCAGTCGACCTCGGAGTAAACCACATCTCAGCTTACTGCCTCACGGTGGAGGCGAATACTGCTCTCGGACATCACGTGGCCAAGGGAAAGGAGAAACCAGTAAATGAAGAAGCAGCTGCCTTACACTTCGAGTATATGGTAGATTTCTTGGCTTCGAAAGGCTTTCGCCAATACGAAGTCAGCAATTTTTCAAAGCCTGGATTTGAATCCAAACACAACTCTGCCTATTGGGCGGGAGTGCCCTATATCCCTTTGGGACCCTCGGCGCATGGCTTTGATGGAACCTCAAGATATTGGAACGTAGCCAACAATGCGGGTTATTGTGCAGCAATAGAAGCGGGAGAATTGCCGACTACAAAAGAAACTTTGAGCCGAGAAGAACGATTCAACGAATGGGTAATGACTGGCCTGAGAACGGCAAAAGGCATTGACCTAAAAAGAGGTGATCAGGAATTTGGTGTTGACTTTCAAAAAATCTATTCTGCCGAAATCGAACGAATAATCAATGATGGCTCGGCCCAATTGGAAAACGATCAATTGACCTTAACCAAAAAGGGGATGTTCCTTGCCGATGGAATAGCCTCTGATTTCTTTATTTTAGAGCATGAAGATTAAAATCGACCTCAACGGAGTAGAATACAACGCCGACCTAAGTCAACCGCTAGATATTTCAATTCCCCTAAGTCCAGATGGGCCACGAGCTTGGTACGTCGACCCGATGACCATCGAACCCGTTCGCACCGATCGCTTCACGGGAAGTGTAGCTGAAGGTGGAGACGTGAATTTCAGAAACATCTTTTTCAACCCACACGGCCATGGCACCCACACCGAGTCTGTTGGCCACATTGATCGAGAGGTGACTTCCGTCAATGCCATTTTAAGTCAATACTTTTTCTCAGCACTTATCGTAAGTATAGAGCCCGAGTCTTACCAAGGCGGTGATAGCCCTTTTCGGGAAAAAGGAGATCGGATTATCACCAAAAATCAAATTGAAAAAGCTCTTCACGAAACCGATTGTGAGGCTTTCGTCATTCGAACGACTCCCAACTTAGACTATAAAAAGTCAATGGAATATTCTGGAGCAAATCCAGCCTATTTGGAACCCGAAGCTTTGAGTTTCCTTAGAAAAAAAGGCATCAAGCATTTGCTTTTAGATCTACCCTCGGTAGATCGAGAAGTGGACGGAGGTAAACTTCAATCACACCACGAATTTTGGAAAAGCGGCCAAGAAGACGATCGAGGGTGCACCATCACTGAAATGATTTTTGTCCCCGACGAAATCCAGGATGGACACTACTTGCTAAACTTACAGACTGCTCCTTTTGAAAACGATGCTACGCCGTCGCGGCCTGTTCTATTTAGTCTAACACGCTAGCCCATGCACGTCGACGAATTTCGTGAGTACTGCCTCGCCCGCAAGGGAGTCACCGAAGAATTCCCTTTTGACAACTCGACATTGGTGTTTAAAGTGATGGGCAAAATGTTCGCTTTGTGCAATATTGACAATTACCAAAGTTTCAACTTAAAATGCGATCCTGAATACGCCATTGAACTTCGGGAGAGCTATCCAGACCTCATTCGCCCAGGTTGGCACATGAGCAAAAAGCATTGGAACACGGTGTCTGCTGTTGGCCTAGATTCGAAATT
>Ga0222662_1001555_pt1 | contig 10624 bp, 8 predicted proteins | sample AntAcemetagen600_FD_179821 | JGI IMG/M metagenome (GOLD analysis project Ga0222662, IMG submission 179821) | Saline water microbial communities from Ace Lake, Antarctica - #600 | ecosystem: Environmental > Aquatic > Non-marine Saline and Alkaline > Saline | place: Antarctica: Ace Lake | collected...
AAAGGGTGATCATCAAAATCAGGTAATTTTTTAAGACTCTCTATTCTTTTTTTCTGCCAGTTTAACATATCTTTTGCTAACTCAACAACATCATCAAAAGTTTTTAGGCCATCAACTAATTGTAACCACTTTTGCTCTTCTTTAGAAAAATTAAAAGGTAATCTATTCATTGACTTTGATCTAATATTAATTTTATCAATTAACATTAAATCAGTATTAATATCTTTACCATTTAAACCAAAGAAATTTTGTTTTTCCATAATGTCAAAACCATTTAAATAGTTTTTAACAACACCTGGATATTTCTTTTGAATAAGTAAATCAATTCTAGTGTCTTCTAATACATTAACATATTGTCTTAAGCTATCATCATCTGAAATTTGTTTCCAACCCTCTGCTGGTGTAAATAAAGCATGAGAACATTCATGTGCTATAAGCATATCATAAACGTCACCACTTTGTACTTTGAAAATAGGTAAAGTTAAGACTCTGTTAAGAGTATCAAACGAAGCTGTTTTTACTTGATTATGTTGTACTGTTATATTCTCTGAAGCAATAAGTTTTGCTAATTGAGATTTTGTATCAAATTTAATTAGTGTGTTTTTTTGTGTAGTCATATGTATATCCTATATTATTTCAGTGTTAAAGTCAAGCCTTAAAATTTTATAGAAAACGGTTAATAAACCAAAGAAAGAAAGTATAAAAAAATTAACCGTTTTCATATGTATATCCTATCGCAAAACGCTATAGAAGTCAAGCCATTAAATATTGTTGATTTTACTTACTTATTGTAAGAACATAACCAGAACACATGATTTCATATAACATTTATGTGATCTTACTGATTTATTTTGTTTATCATAAGACACCGAATCGGTAAGATCACATAAATGTTATTTTATAAATTCTTCAAAATTTCCTTTACCAAACAGTTCAATCATTTTTTTATGTTCATATTCTGTTTGTTCTTTTAATTTTATATTTGGCTCTAATGTGTTACCCATAAAGATATTACCACCACCTAGTCTTTTCTTACATAGGTCAACATTATCTCTCATTATGTCAACACCATAGATATCCTTTAGAGCATCTTCTTCGGTCATACCAAAGTGTAATACCTTTAACCATTTAACCGGAACAAGAAACTGTCCATCACCACATGCAGAATCTATTATTGTTTTACCTGTAGCAAATTTTTCTATATCCATCTTTTGTAATATCTTAATAACTAATTCAGTAGGTGTAAATATCTCACCGGTTTTCTTAACACGAACTGACATTCTATCTACGCCAGACATATAACCGTGTTGGTTAGTTAATTGTTTAATTTTGGTCCACATATTTTTCAATAAATTTAATATCATCAGCTGATAGTTTTAACTCTTTGTTTACTTTATCGTTAGTCCAAGAAACATCTAAATCTAAAGCAGGTAGAGTTTTAAGTTTACCTGATGTAAAAGCCGATGGCATACCTTTTCTTGTTCTATTATTACCACCACTTAACACATTTAACATAAATTTATATGTGGTGGTTGAAAATAGTTTAACTAGATTGTGATGTTGTTTTTCACTAGTTACTTGAATAGCCATAACATTTTGAGAATAACTATCTGCTTCTCTATATAAAAACATTTTAGGAATCATACCACCTCTTTGAGCAAACACTGTTAGATATTTACGTGTTGACATTACCAAAGGCTTATTACAATAAACAGTAACAGGACCATCTTTTAAAACTCTATCAATATACTTGAATTGATGAGTAGGCGTTTTGGTCTTTGATAAATTTAAGGTGTCACTTGTTGATACATTACCTTTACCAGTTCTAATATCAAAAGCTCTAATACCATATACGTTATTATCACTATTCTCTTTAATAATCTTATCAAAAAGTTTTATTTCTTTAGATAAAAAGTCTTCTACCTTTTTCATACCACCGTTAGCAATCCAATAAACAGGATTAACAATTGAAGCTGTAGCAAACGTATCAAGTGGTATACTTTCTATGTTAGAAATACCTTTTTCATCTAATAATTTCCTCATTGTTTCAAATCTACTACCGGTCATAAAAGAACCAGGAGTTATCATAGCAACTTCTTTACAGTTTACCAATCCCCATTCAGCAAATGTTTGGTATATACTTGTACCACCTTTACCAGTATTACCTTGACTAAATGGTGGATTGCCTAGACCTATATCAAATTTCATATTATTCACCTCTTGAATTGGTTTGTTTATGTACCTAATACCTGCTTTTTCCCATAAAGTTGAAAAACCATCTTCATGTATCATTGTTATATTTTTTTTTGGTACATTCATTTCTAATAGAGCAGTTACTTCCCAACCCATAATAGAACCAAAAACAACAATATTTTTTGTTTTAATATTTTTATGTTTTTCTAATTTTTTTGTCCATAATTCTTTTTCGTTTGACTTTACAAGTCCAAGTTCTGGAACCTCTCCAAGATTATCTAAATCTTGGAATTTATTTATATCACCAGATTTAATTACATTTTTTGTGGTGACAACAATAGAATCTAATAACATTTCGTTAAGTGCTTTTTTGTCTAAAATTTTAATTATTTCCTTTGGATCAATATTAAATATTTTTGTAAAATAATTAGAATCTATATTATCTAAACATTCTCTATATGTATTACCTTTAGACTTTGCCGAAACCAGAGATGATGAATCACATAACATTTTAAACCTTTTGTTTATCTCATCTAATTTGTTCTTTTGTTTTGAACTACTTTGTTTCTCGCTAGAAGATAAAAAATTTTCTGTTTCTGGTAATTGAGTATCTTTTTTGTTCTTTTTATTTTTACCAACAGGCATTGATAAAATATTAGTTAACAATTCTAGGTCGTCTAAAATGTTTTCTGGTTTAGATAACTGATATGCGATCTTTCTTAAAATATTATTTGAAGACATTTCCTCAATTAGTTCGTCATATGTTAATTCTATTTTGTTACCATATTCATCAGTAGTTAAAATAGAAACATTATTTAATAACTGTTTGGTTGTCTTAGGCAATGATTCTTTAGATATTTCAGATTGGATTGCCGCTTCTTCCGTAAGAATATTTGTTAATACTTGATCTCTATTAGAGTCCATAGAACATGTTACAATATAACCTTGTTCTTTAACTTCACCATTTAACATCTTACCTGGTGTTAAACATCTACTAACTTTTTGAACCGTTGGATCAATACCACCTTTATCATAAGCAATAATTGTTGCTTGTATTTCTGAAATAGAAAATGATCTACTACCCATAGTATTGGCAATTATAAGAACACCCTCTTTATTTTCTTTTTTTGACCACTCTATCTGTTCTCTAACATCATTTTTTGCTTTGTTGTTAGATGTATGGTCACTATTAACTACTATGATTGTCCATGTTGGAATAGCAGTTTCAATAACTTGTCTTAATTTTTCAATGTTTTTATTTTTTCCACTAACAAACATCATACCACAATTAAATAGTGTATTCATCATTGTAGAAATATTTAAGTTTTTATAAGCAGGGTTTTCTGTATTACCTGTAATACCTTTTACAAATAGAGACCAGAAGTTTTTAGATTTATCAGGATCTGCCATTGCTTTATTATAAGAAAAATAATCATTTTCGGTCAACTCTTTAATATACTTGTCTGTATTAGATAATTGTAATTTAACACCAACACGTTTAACAATTTTGTTTTCTGTTTGTTCTAATGCCATGTATGTTGATTGAACAACACCATCAAGGTTTTTAGAACCAGTTACCATACGAGCAGTGTTTGTTCCACTCATTGTCACAACACAGTATTTACCAGTGTTCTTTTTAGAAACTAGATGATCTAAAATAACTCTTTTTTTATCTGTCCATGAACCAAAATCTCCTTCATCAACACAAACAAATTTGTCGGAATTAGGTATATTCTTAATAGTATTAAATTGTTTTTTGTCTTTAGAGAATAAAGAAATATAAACAGCAACTCTTTTGTTTTCTGATAACGCTTTCTTTATTTGTTTAGAATAATTATCATTTTTAGAATCGATACAAACAATATCAGAAAAATCTCTAAACTCTTTAATATCATCTTCGAAAGATGTATGAGTCGATAACCAAGATGATGGTAATACTAATACTTTTTTATTTAATTCATTAAATAGAGTTAATGCCCAAGTTGTCTTACCAAATCTAGGAGGTAAATTAACAGCGATATCAACTCTATCAGAGTTAGTTGAATTATAAATTTCAATTGCTTCGATTAAAGTTCTTTCTTGTTCTTTTCTTAATTTAAGTTTTTTGTTTGAAGAAGCGCCTATTGAGATAATTAAATCCTTCATGTATTTGTCAACCTCTTCAATAGTTTTTCCTGGTATTCTATACCATTCTTGTCCTTGACCATCTAATGCCTTAGGTCTTAAACCTCTTTTTTTAAGTTCTTTGTGAATTACGGAGTCACTTTTAATAATTGTTTTAGGTACACCATATGTACCAACAATAATTTTTTTATATGCTTCGGCAGATTTACCTTGTTGTGATATTCGAACCATACCTGATTCATCAATAGTAAGACCATCGTCTAAACCTTGAGTTGTATGACCTTGTTTTACTTCTATATAACCTTTTGTGGGTCCATTTTCTACAAATTTTGCATATGTAAAACCATATAGAACCAAGTCATCTTGTTTAATATTATTTTGAGTTTTTAATTGTATTTTATTGTTTTTGTTTATCATATTGATATCCTATCACAAAACGTTATAGAAGTCAATCCATTAAATATTGTTAATTTTACTTACTTTTTGGTAGAACAAAGCCAGAACGGTTATCTACCTACATCTTTTAGAAAGTGATTCTTACATTCTTCCCAATTCATATAGATTAAATCATCATAAAAATGAACATCTGTATTATAACGGCCTTGTTCAACTAGGGATTTAACTCGTTTTTTAGCATGCTTTTCTTTCCATACCTTTACTAGTGATTCTGTACTACTATCAAATCTTTTAATTAAGTCTTTGTCTTCTATCTTACCACATAAAAATTCGTTTGTATTTTCATATAGTTTTGTAAAGTAAATACCTCTTTGATGTTCAGTTCTAATATACTCTTTTGGTATAGAAAGTTTAGAATATGTAAAGTTTAATGCTCTATTCTTATGATCTCTTTTTAATGGTTGGCCGTTAGGTCGTTTTGCCTCATGCCATTCCCAATATTTTCTTGTATGATTTTTCTTTAACCATACCCATATCATATTTCTAACTGATCTGCTTGGTTGAAATGATACTGAACCTGTTGTAAAGCCCATTCTTTTCCAATACTTTAAACCATCATATTGTGATAATGTATTTGCCTTTGCTTTACCATATAAACTTGTAGTGGTTACACCAACTAGTGTATCTTTGTATTTCTCTTTCCACTTGTTTTGTACTTCATCTGATAAACATAGATATGCTAACAGTTTACCACCTGTAAATGAATAACCTAGTGGTTGTGTCGGTACAATAGATGAACCTATTGCTGTGTGATTAATCTTACCTGAAAATGTTTTAATCTGTCTATCCCAACCAATAAACTTATCTCGTGGTGTTAAATCCATAAAGTCACCAGATATACAAATTACACCAAGGTATTTGCCTGATCTATTATCTTTTACTATAAAGAACATCTGTCTACCAATGTTTGAATTGTTTTTCATAGTAGATAAAAAAGTTCTTAATGTATTCCACTTTTCAGATAGGTCACCTCTTCTTTTTTGGCCATTAAAGTTTAATTCTGTATCATCTGTAAATTCTAACACAGGCTCTAACTTGTCAATATCTTCAGGTGATTCGGGAGTCCAAATATTGTTTTTAACTGTTTTTATAAATGCCTCTTGTGTAGGATCAACAAGGGCTGGTCTGTCATCAAAGAAATTATTTGTTTCTACTGTCTTATACTTTTCGTGTACTTCTATCCACTTCTCGTATAAAGTGTATTCTTGGACTGTCATCTTTGATACAAAGGACAAGTCTTTTTCTATAGATGATTTTAAAACTGATTCGGATATATCCTCTACTTGTGATATGTCATTCTCATCTGACCATATCTTCCATTGTTCCTCTACCCATTTGTCTTCAATATCTTTGCTCATAATATAGTATAAGGTATCACACTTATTTTAAAATGTCAATGCTGGCCTCGGTTTCAATTACCACTCTAGCCCCACAAGGCAATATAGGTTTATCGTTACCGCCATATATCATTTTACTAGGCCCATTGATTTGAACCTCGTGGCAGTAAGTATTTTTACTACCTTGTTTAATTGTAATAACCGGGTCATTCTTATCGTGTTTTTTGTTACTACGAATTACGTGTTGATTTACGTGTATGTAAGTTTTAGATGATTTTGATAACTTTGGCATTTTTATCCTTCTTCATTATATCCATCATTTTTTCAGCTTTATCATAGGCTCTCTTTAACTTGAATTTTGATGCTTTATCTGTAAAGTTTAAACCCATTGTGTGGTCATATTCATGTTGAAAGATACGACTAAACATACCATCTAAATGACCCTCTTTTAAGTCACCATTCTCATCTTGGTATTTAACCACTACCTTACGAGGTCTTGTGATAGATAAGAATACAAATGGAAAGGTTAAACAACCCTCTTTCATTACAGTAGTTTCTTCACTACTTGATATAATCATAGGATTAAAACAGGCCATTTTCATACCATTCTCTAATTGTAGGTGATCTCCTAATACAAACATATTAAAAGGTAGTCCAACTTGATTACAAGTCATACCTATTCCACCATATTTTTTCATAGTAGTAAACATAGAATCGACTAATTCTTTTCTATCTTTAAAACCTTCTTCTTTTAGCATATCATCTTGGAATGGTGCGATTGCTGTTTGTACTCTTGGATCGGTTGGTGGTATTAGTTTTAGTTCTTTCATATTAACCTCAAATAATTATCTTTAGTTGGTTTGTGTATTTGTAAATCAAATGCAATTGTAATTCTTTCATTATTAGATTTATGTATATCCGTATAATGTGGTATATTATTTTGAAATAAAGTTATTTTGCCAACCTCATTTTTACTACTATAAATTTCTGGATCATTAATTTGATTTATTGGATTTATATAATGAGTTGATGTATTATCACATTGTACACATATATGACCTCCAAGATATGTAATGGGATTAGTTGTGTGTAAATGTGGTTTTATTTGTTCTTCATTTCTCATAATATTTGTCCAACATTGTATATATAATTCATTTGGAATTGGTTGTTTGAGATAACTTAAAATATCGTTATGAAAATCTATAATTGTTTGTTTTATTAATTTTATATTTTTATTTTTCCATTTTAATACATTATAATTTTCATATTTAGATGTTGTGGAATTTCCACCTAAACCTGTATAACCATCACAACTAACTTTGTTTGAATTTGGTAATTTTAATATTTCTTTTTCTTTTTTTAAACAAAGTTTTGAAACTTCATTAAAATCAATATTGTCAATGTTGTTTTCAAACAAATAATAATTCCATTCTGGTGCGAAAAAAGTTTGTTTTGGTTCACTTTTAAAATTTATAATATTAAACATTTTGTAGCCTTGTAAAGTTTTTGTACTTCTCGAATTTCACTATCTCGGTAAACTTATCAAATAGTATATCTCCTTTGTGTGATATAATAAAGATGTTTTCTTTTGTCATAGTCTTTATAATTTTAAAGAAGTCATCTGTTCCTTGACCATCTAAACTACTATCAAAGATTTCATCTAATACAAGTAAGTTTGTGTTTACACTATTTTTCATCTTAGCAATCTGTCGCCAAGTAAATAGTAAAGCAAGGTCTATTCTCATCTTCTCACCCTCACTAAAGTTATTGTAGTTAAAGGTATCTCTAAATCTACTCTTAACTGTTTCATTAAACTCCTCATCTAAATGAAATGAGATAAAGAAATCCATAGATTGTAGATACTGATTAATTAATGTATTCATAATTGGTACATATTTTTTAATGATTTGAGATTTAGCTCCTTTATCATTTAATATGGTTCTTAATACATCTACATACTTTTGTTGATCTATTATCTTATCTCTTTCAGTTTTATTTTCTTCTAAATCTGATTTTAATTGTTCTAATTGTTTTTCTATATCTTTACCATCTGATTGTTTATTTTGTAAAGATTGTATTTCTTCATGTATGTTATTTGAATACTTATCTAATTCTTCAACAGAGGTTTGTAGTTTAGAAACCTCGACATTCATCTCATATATCTTTTTAGATATTTTTTCCATGGAGGTTAAGTATTCTTCTTGTTTAGTTATTTCTTCTACAAGTTTTTTCATACCATCATTTAAGGTGCCTAATTTATCTTCTTCATGTTTAATCTTTTCACCTTTAAAATCTAGTTCTAACGGTTGAGTACATGTAGGACAGTTATCATTCTCACTAAAAAACTCTAAATTCTTTTTATGTGTGTATATGTTTTGTTCTATCTTGGCCTCTAGTTTAGATAGTTTGGTTAACTTGGCCTGTTCTTTTGTCTGATCTTTTACACTATCTCTATGTCTTTCTAACTCATCATTGATCTTATCAATCTTTCTGTTATAGTCATAGTTGGCCTGACCATTCTTCTCTAATAGTCGTTTCTTACCATCTAGGTCGTTCATATTAAGGTCGGAGATGGCGTTATAGTGCTTTAACTCTGTTTCATACTTAGATTCTATAAGATCACACTTGTGATTTAATTCCGTAACATTTTTTGTTAACTCTGATTGTTGAGGTCTTAATATTAAATCCATAAGTCCAAATACTCTTATGTCTAATATCTCTTCCACAACCTCTCGTCTATACCTTGGTTTCATTTTCATAAACGGTTCATATGATGATGAACCTAATAATACCACTTGTAAAAATGATCTATAGTTTAATCTCATTATATTGTTTTCTAAATATTTTTGATAGTCTATACTATTGGCGTCTTGGTTTACTAATACACCATCTTGGTATATTTCAAATAGATTAGGTTTGATACCTCTAATAATTTTGTATTGTTTAGTACCAACATCAAACTCTAGTTCAATCAAGCAATCACCATCATTTACAGTGTTGACCATTTGTTCTTTTTTAATAATTCTAAAAGGTCTATTAAATAATACGAAACATAAAGCGTCTAATAAAGTTGACTTGCCACTACCATTAGTACCAACAATCAATGTGGTATTTGAACTGTTTAGTTTAATTTCTATTGGTGTATTACCAGTAGATAGAAAGTTTTTATATTTTATGTTCTTAAATGTTATCACTCACTAGCCTCCACATAAAGTTCTTTAGCAAATTCTTTTAACTTATGTTTATCTAAATCAGTATCTACCTGATCAATATAGTTTCTTAAAAAAGTTAATGTATCTTCGCCTGAGTCTAATATATCATCTCTGACGGAAGACTTAATATCAGTAGGGTCTTCTACTATTATTAGTTCATGTACATTTATGTCGTTATAAAACTTTTCTATAAGTTTGTTATATACTTCTTCATTTGTTTTTTGAGATACGATTAACTTAACAAAACAATTATCATAGTTTTCAAGTCTTTGGTGTGTATAGTCATATTTGGTATCATCATATATAAACTTTTTAAATATTGTATTTGGATTTTCAACTCTTTCTAGTTCTCTTGTGTTTGTATCAAAGATATGAAATCCTTTTGGACATTTGTAGTCTGACCACATAATCTCATATTGAGTACCTAGATAATGAATATGGCCATTATCTGATTTTTTATGAAAGTGTCCTGATAATACTTTTTCAAATCTTCTAAATTGATTGCTTTCTAGGCCGTGTTCGTTCATATGACCGCTGTGCATTTCAAAGCCTTTTATTTCTAAATGACCAAAACATATATCAGCATTTGAGTGATCTATGGCATGTATAGAATCGTCATAGTTGTCATCACATATCCAAGGTAAGAATTGTATTTTAGTACCATCAAATTCCACTTCTCTTGGTTGTGTGTATATTTTAACGTCTGGTCCTACATTTAAATTTTCTATGGCATTTACTTCGTTTGTATTCTTATAATAAGTATCGTGGTTACCAATAATAATATGTGTATCTATTTTTAAATCAGATAGTCTGTGCCAAAACTTCTCTCTAAAGTTATGTGCTGTATTATGATTTATAAACTTTCTTCTATCAACAACATCACCAAGGTGTACAAGTGTTGTTATATTGTTTTCTATTATATATGGAAAAAAGACCTCATCATAGAATTTGTTTTGATATTCCATAAAAGCTGGACTATCGTTTCTACAACCAAAATGGGTATCATTTAGTAATGCAAGCTTCATAATTAAGCAAAAAACTTAGTTGTAGTTGTTTTTTTTTTTATCTTAACTGGTTTTTTATCTTTTTTAACCGGTTCTTCAATTCTCATATTCTTTTGTAAGAATTCTCTAAATTGATTTTTAAATTCACCATCTTCACCTGGTTGTAAAGCGACATCATCAAAATTATTATCCATAATTAATCTGTGTTTAATTGTAACCTGTTTCTTTTCTTTTTGTATTCTTCTTATAAAAGCAAAGTAAATGATTTGTGTAAAGTAAGCAAAAGGATTACTTGATT
>Ga0222662_1001561_pt1 | contig 10596 bp, 14 predicted proteins | sample AntAcemetagen600_FD_179821 | JGI IMG/M metagenome (GOLD analysis project Ga0222662, IMG submission 179821) | Saline water microbial communities from Ace Lake, Antarctica - #600 | ecosystem: Environmental > Aquatic > Non-marine Saline and Alkaline > Saline | place: Antarctica: Ace Lake...
TATCTCCACCGTCATAATCCTCAGTCCAGTCTGTTGTTGGTAATATAGGTTTTGTTTGTGTTACTGCTGATGTTCCTTGTACTGCTCCAAAAAATAGCAATACTGAGTTTGCATGAGTAACATCCATAGATACTGCTGTATTACTTGTATTACTTACAACATAAGCTGTGTTTGAAAAAGTATCAATTGGGTCAGTTACGTTAAAACCTCCTGTGTAAGTAACAATAGTAACTTTAACAGGCTGTGCTGCTGCAAAACCAACAGTATAGTTAGAACCTTCTGTTGAAGCTACCTTATATGCTAATTCGTAAAAGTCTGTTGAGTTTGTTTGAGCAAGCGAAGTCCAACCATCTGGTAACGCATTTGTATATGCTGTTCCACTTTCAATAACCATAAACATAATGTCATCGTCTACTGTTCCTGATGGTTTAGCAATTACTGCTGAGTCTGATGAAGCATCTCCATATTCTGATGAAGCAACAAAGCTTGTAGCAGTTATTCCGTTTGTAATTCGTATATCTAAAGTATCACCGTCACTTGGTGTTCCAGTAAGGTTTGTAGTGAATGATGTGATGTCTTGAACTTGAGTTGTAAGTACATATCGCCCATAAGTATCTGTGTTAATTGTAGGTGCTGTACTGGTCGCCTCTGTAAGAGTTGGCTTGTTGTTGGATGTTGTGTCCACATAGCTCTTAACAGCCCTCTGAGTGGCAATTTTGGCGTCTGAGTCGGCTGCTAGAGTTACATCAGTATCTAAAGTAGATGTTTCAATCTTGTCATCATTAAGATTAGTAAAGTTAGTGTTAATAACCTCGTTACTATCGCTGATTAAGTCTGTATCCTCTATTGGTGTTATTGATGCCATATTAGTTGTCTAATCTTATTACTAATGTTTCTCGTGTTGCACTTTCTGATATTGATGCTGGTGTAAGTGTTGTTGGTGCTGTATCTGCGGTAACTGTAACAGTTCCTTGCATAACTGGTTTTCCTACAATGTCTGATTGTAGACCTTCTGTTGTTGAAAATGGTGTAAGATAATTATGCCAAGCATATGAACTTATATTAGTTGTTGAAACAGGTTGTACGCTTAAATAATATATTCCTGCTGGAATTTCTACTGCACTTAACGCTGTTGTATAAAGTGTTGAACCTGTTGTAATATTTCCTGTTGTTACTGAAAACAATCTTGTTTGTCCATCTTCTGAAAATAAACTCAATATACAAGTACCTGCGACTGATATCGTTGATGTTCTGATTGTAATATTATTAGCTGTTATTGCAAAAGGTATAACTACCTGGCCAATATGTGCTGTAGTATTTCCTGATAGAGCTATTATTTGAGTCATAGGGTCATCATTTGAAGGTACAGCAGGCATTGGAATAACAGTTAAGCAAGTAGGAAGTCCTATACCTGAAACAGCAGTATCTACATAAGCCTTAGTAGCTTTTTGAGTTGCTACTTTTGAGTCACTATCTGCTGCCAAAGTAACATCTGTATCTAATACAGTTGTTTCTATTTTATCATCATTAAGATTAGTAAAGTTATTATTTATAACAGTTCTTGATGCTGATGGTTGGTCTGTTGATGCTATTGTAGTTATAGTTGCCATATTACGGTTTTGTTACGTTTAATATCTCACTTCCTCCATATTCTGACCATTGTAGTGTGTAATCATCCCATGTAAGTGTAAAGTCTGACCATAAGAAGCCGAAACCTTTAACAACATTAGTAAAGAATGTACCTGTTTGTTCCCATGTCTGTGTTTCAGTACCCCATGTAGTCGTAATACTACCCCAAGTTTCACCACGCCTTGCCTTAGTCGTGTTAATGATGCTTGTGGTCGGTTTTGATACATTGGTAATGCTCATATTATCTATTTGACTCTACTTTAGGTATCATTCTTTTAATAACGTCTTCATTTCGGTCTGCAAAGTAATCAATCATCTTACTTTCCTCTTTTTGCTGTTCAACTGCTAGTACATTAAAGTTATCAAGTCCAAGAGTCATAGCTCCGTCATATGCTGATGCAATAATAAATCCACGATGTAGTAATGGTGATACTCCAGGCTCTTTTGTAGTATCTGTAGCCACAAAGTAAGAACCAGTACGTTGGAAATAGAACTTGATACCTGCTGCAACTGTTGAAGCTGATGCTGGGTACAATCGAATCACATTATCTGCTACTTTGTCGTAATACTTAGGAATACCATCAGTTTTTTCATATTCATCAAGAGCTACGTCAATTCCTGACTCATCAATAGTTTTAAGTTTAGTCCAGTTACCACTTGAGTCTTTAACATCAATCCGAGTAAGAGTAACGATTGCATTTCCTTGTTCGTCTTGTAGGAAAGAGTAATCAGACTGTCCTGCTGTAAGTTCAGTCGTTCCAATAGGCATTTTAGTGTGATTTGTGTCATCCCATTGAAACATTCTGTCTGCACCAATAGCATAACCAGTTAACTTATCAAGCCAGTTATTACAAGAGTTGGTGATTTTTTGTGTACTCCATTGATTAGAGTCTACACGCATAATATCTCGTGTTTGTTCTACTATTCCTGAATTGTTTGTGCTGTCGCTAAATGGTATTGCCATAATGATTGATTGATTAACTTAATCAGTCCAACCCCTGTAAAGGAGCTGAATGAGTAAATTAAGACTATGATAGTACTGGTGCTGATACTCCGTCTGCTGTGTTGTCGAGTCGTACTGGAATCCAAGTTCCTTGACCCCACATGAGAAGAGCTCTATCTCCTGCATCTGCAAAAGTAATAGTAGTATCTCCATCAAGGTCTGCTGTAAGTGTTGCATTCCCTCCGTCAACAGTCATGTGAATTTCTTTCAATTGACCAAGAACTGCTCCGTCAGGTAACGTAACTGCTACTGCTCCTGTTGTTGTAATTTTTGTGTAGTAAGACGCAATAGATATTGCTCCTGCATCTGCTCTTGTGTCTCCTGGGTCAGCAAACATTTGTGCAACTACTGTTCCAACATGGCTGGCTGCTCCGTTCCTAAGAACTGTGTAACCTGAGCCTTTTGGTGTAATTTCTACGTTGATGTTTCCATCTGTACCCTGTGCAATAAGTTGTACTGGGTCTCCTGTAGCTGAACCTAATGTTCGTACAGTGTTAACTTGGTCTGCAATTGCCCCACTGATAACTACTTCTCCGTTTACTGTGAATCCTCCAAGAGCGTCTACTGTTCCTGGGAATGATGGATTAAATCCGTTTGGTTGTGCCATAATTTGTATTCGTTAACTTCTAATTAAACGAAACTATTGTTAACTTTTAGATTACCCTCAATAGGGTCTGGAGCGTTCTTTAAGCTTTCAAGCTTTGCAATAAGTGCATCTTTCTTTAGTAACCATTTCTCACGATTTTGGTAAGCGTATGAGTTTAAAGATTTAGCATATGCTACTTGAGCTAGGCTCGCATCTTTTGGAAGCTCTACAACTAAAGGTAATTCCTTTGGTCGTACTGCTTCAATATCGTTAACTTTAATTCCACTTTTTACTTCTTTGATTTCTTCTACTTCTTTTACTTCTTTGATTTCTTCTACTTCTTTTACTTCTTTTACTTCTTTTACTTCTTTGATTTCTTTTGACATAGTTTATGTAATTATTTTCTAATGAGGTTATTAGGAGGCTGTTGGTGGGGGTTCAACCCCCTAGCAACCCCACTAGAGTGGGATTACTAACTAAGCAAGTGTGATGTCTACAACTAGAGAAGCTTTTTGAGCCCATAGTTTGAACCCTACAAGAGAGAACACTACGATTTCTTTACCTGTCTTTAGTGTAACTGCTTTTTCTTCATACTGCATACCTCGTGGTGATGCGTATGTTGCAACTTTGTTAACTCCGAATACTCGGTGTCCAGCATTTGTTACTGTCTTAGTACCGATTGTTGCATCTACGAATAGTCCTGAACGTACGATATAAATATCAGTTCCCATCCAGTTGTTCATAAATCCGTTGTTTAGAGTTGAGTCAGCCATTGAGAAACCGTTAGTTGCTCCTGCTGCTGCAAATCCTACCATATCTGTATTTTCGATTACAAGGAAAGTTCCTTTGTAAGCATCTTGGTAACCTGCAACCTTAGATTGTAGGTTAGCCATGATTGGAATGATGTTTGCTGCAGATGTAAACCCTCCTGTTGGAGTAGTGTATGCACCTGTACCATCTTCACATAGGCTGTTGACAACAAACTTGTCTACACCAAATGCTACTCCGTACATCATGTTGTCGATTCGAGATGCTGAGATGTCAAATACTGCGAAAAATTCCTCGTGTGCAAATACATGCTCTGAGTAAATAACTTCATCAGTAACTGTCAAAGCATCGTCTGTTACTGTCCACGCTGATACTGAGTAAGTTCCTGCGACTGCTTGAACTGTAGCTGTAGGTTGTGAACCGTAAGGGTTTTGGATTCGTTTTGAATCTGAGCTGTCTACGTCACAGATTTTTTCTGCAACTAGAGCGTTTCGCAATACTAGAGCGTATTGTGATTGGAAATATTTATCTCTATCTCCGTATGTTGATTGTGTGTTCATTTTAGTAAATTATTAGGGATTAGTAATCCCCACCAATCTACCCTCTCTTACCTCCTCGTCTCGCCCAGTACAATGCTTCTGATTCTTCTGGTGTGCTAGGTACTTCACCTTTGCTTAGGTTAGCTTTAAGTGTATCACCTGATACCTTTTGAGCTCCTTTGCGAGCGTTGGCTGTATTTGAAGTTTTTGCAGTTTTGCGAAACTCATCATTTAAAGAAAGAGTAGTTTTAATCACTGGATTATTCAAAGCTTCTGCAACACTGATTCCTTTGAACTTAGCAAATTCCTTTACTTCAGCTAAATCGTCAGTGTGTACATCTGCTCGCATAATAGTAAGCATGTCACTATCAGATAGATTACCTTTAGATGTACTGTCTTCAGGTTCGTCATTCTTTGTTTGAGCTTTCTTTCTCCAGTGGTCTTTTTGAGCTTCTAAAGTTTTGTTTTGCTTTCGCAATTCTTCCACTTCGTCATGCCCATCAAGATTTTCTTCCTGTTCTTGTTCAGTGTTTTCAGTTGTCTCTGCATCATTTTCAAGAGTGATGTCCTCATTATGTTCATTTGTTGCCATAGTTTTGTCTAGGTTATTCATTTTAGAGACTTTTGTGTCTTATAGTATATATTATACCATATTGATAAATTATTTCGTGCTGTCTTGTTGCAATCGTGCCACAGTATCTTTTACTGATTCACTCTTTTGCCCTGCAATAGTTTTGATTGTAAGTATTGATGTTTCGATAGCTTGCATGTACATATTTCGTGCAATAAGTCCGATACCTAGCTCATCATCTTCTTCAATAGAATAGTCAATCTTGATTTTTTCTCCATCAGGGTTAGTAAGTAGTTCAAACGCTTGTTCAAACATAGCTAATACTCGTGCCTTAGAATGAAGTGCTTGCTTAATAGTATCTTTAGATGCACCAAAGATTTGCTTTTCAGCTCCTAGCCAGAAGTCAGATAGCTGTCCAACTGGAGTATCTAGGTTATTAAGTCCGTATACTTTACGTTGGAATACTCCTCGTACTTCTTTACTTTTGAATGTTGCTACTATTACCTTTTTTTGTTCGTCTGTTAGTTCGCCACCAAAGAATAGTTTTCGGATAGCTAGTAGAAGGAAGTCGTTTTCTGCGAAAGTTGCTTTCAACAGTTCAATTTCCTTATCGTTATACATTAGTTCTGACATGTTTATTATTGTTGATTACTTTGTAACGCCTCAAGTCCTGCATCGACCTGCCCACCATTAGGAGCTGATAAAGTTTGAGGTTGAGGTTGAGGTGCTTGTTCTGGAATAGCCGAAAGTTCTAGCGGTGAAATGTGTCCTGATGCTGTCAGTATCTTGTCTACAATTAACTTAGCTCGTGGATTCTGTTCAAAGCCTGGATTGTTTACTACTTGTAGAGCTGTGTTCAGTGTTGCGTACATAGCTTGAACGTCTTTTCCTTCTCCTGTAATATCTATGTCGCTTTCAAATTCAAGTCCTTTGAATAATTCTTTCCATGTAAGTTCACCTACTTCATCTGGTGTAAAGAAACGCTTTGTACCCATGTCTGTAAGTTCTTCTTGTACTCCTTCACGTTCTGCATCTTCTCGTTCCTGTAAGTCTTGAGGTATTTCACCTGTTTCTATAATTTCATCAATAACTTTCTTTGCCATTCGTTTTCGTGCTTCAAATGGTAGGTACTTGTTATCAATTTTCTTAATATCAAATGAGTTTAGTGTTGCTGATACTTGGTTTGAGTTACTACCTTTCTTGATTAAGAATGGAATAATCCTATCTCGCAACATGTCTTCTAGGTATAGTCCTTTAGTTTCAGTCATTATCTCAAATAGAGAATAGTTTTCTTGTAGTAGAGCTTCTGTTTGTCGCCATGCTGTACCAGATTTAGGTTGTGCACCAAGCATAGCTTCACTAACACCTACTATTTCACTTCCGAGTGCTTTCCATTGTTGTCCAAAGTTTTGTAGTGATGTTATATCGTGTGAGTTGTTGTTTAGTTGAGTTAGTGGTTGGTTTTGTTGGTGGATAAGAATATCACCTGATTCAATAGCAAATAGAGCATTTTGTCCTATAAAGTTTCCATCTGATGTTTGGAAGATAAGCTTTGAAGCTAAGTCCAACTGGTCTTTAATACTTTTAACTGAGTGGTTCATCATCCATTGTGCCTCAAATAGATTCTTAACTGAACCATCTAGTGAGATAGAACCGTCTGTGCTTGGAAGTAATGATGTAAGCATGTAGGGGTCGTATTCTTCACGCCCTGAGTATAGAGAGTATTCAACATCTTTCTTAGACCTGCCTTTTCCATTAGAAACAAAAGATAGAACGTGCATTTGTTGTACGAATGTTTCTGCATCACTTTCTTTTTTAGTAAGTTTGCTAAGTTGAAATACTCCATGTATTTCATAGAGTTTGTAGTAATCGCTTTTATTATCCTTTTGACGTTTATCAAGTAGTTGACGTGTAGTTTCTGCATCAATAAGAGCTTCTACCTTTTCTTTGTCATATCGGTCAAACATTTGAGCTTCTGTAAGCTCTAGTATTTCAATCTTAGGATTGTCTGCAAAGTTAACTTGGTCAACAATAAGTCGTGACCACGGTGTAACTGCAATATCTAATTCGTCATCCTTTTCAATTATCTTTACTACTGCTGAGTTGAACCCTGCAAGCTCTATTCCCCAAAGGTTTAAGAACTTACCAAACTTTTTCTTCTTCATCCAGTTTTGTAGAAATACATTAAGTAGGAAGACAGCAACAATGTCTTCTGCTTTAGTTGCTGTTAGGTTTATATCTTTACGGTCAATGTCTGTAGCTCTAAACCAAATGTTTCGTGCTGCAAGTACAATGTTAGCAAAAGGCTTATCTCGCCCTAGGCTGTCCTTATCTCCTGTAATGTGCTTTGAGTTTAGGTAAGCATAGATAGTATTTATATCTGTGTACAGGTCATATCGTACATGTTCCGACATCAAAGTACCAACACCTGAAATATAGTCTTGCTCTAGCTTGAGTACAATTTCTGATACTGATTTCTCTATCATAGTTAGTTAGAAATTACTGTGTAGTCAATCGTTCCTCCTTTAGTGATGAATAGTCCTGTATTAAATACAATAGGTTCAGGAAATAGAATAACCTGTGAGCCTGATGATAGTGTGTAAGTATTCATAATTACATCTCCTGTTGCTGTTAGTGAGTCCCATAGTTTAATAGTCCCACTTGAGTGTGAGTTTACTAGAATACCGTAGACTTTACCTGGTATTGCTGATACTTGCTGTGATGTTGTTCCGTTTAAATATAATGCTCCTTCTGACATAATGTTGAATGTTAATTATTTATAGTAGTATTATACCATATCTTACTCTATCTATTACTTGAATTAGCAGAGTTTTTGTAGTTTCTTTCAAATCGTTCCATTTGTTGACTGATTACTTTGGCTCTTTCTTCTGATTGTTCAGGTAGTAGTTTGCTTGAAATAACAAAATACATTCTCATAATCCAAGTATCAGAGTCATCTGGTGAATGTCCAAGTAATTGTTTTACGTCATCTTTACCTGTTGCCATTCGTTTAGCTCCGTCTTTTGTAATGTCTTGATACATAGGTAATTCATCGAGGATAGCTTCTTTAGCTGAACCTGTAACTTTACTTGCTATCTTATGGTTCTTAACAAGCCCTGAGAGCGTAAATAAGCACTGTGAGCGTAAGTTAGCAAAGTCTGTGACAAATGGTGCGTCATTCCTGTAATGAACATTAGGGAGCGTTACAATCGACTGCTCTGTTTTTATAGCACCGTAAGAAGATTTGAATGGAATAATACCATTGAGTAGGCTTGAGGTTGAAACACCTTCACCAATTCCAATAGCATCTACTGCAATATGTGAGTAAGGTATCTGATGTTTAAGTGCGAACTCTCGTATCTTGTTTACTATATGCTCTGTTGTAAGTCCGACAAACCTGTCACGCCATACTTCTTCTAAGTCTTCCCAATAAGAAAAAACTGTAGCATCACCACCATCCTCACTACCACCAACATCAACTATTAAATACTTCTCATTGTTCTTTTCTATTGAGTTAGTAAATACGTCAGTTAAGCTGTTGTAGTTGAATAGTGCGTTTTCTGTATCTAAATATTCCCAGTTACCTAAAAGAAGTCGTTGCTTACTCTTTGTATCAAGTGTTTCTAAGTTTTCCTTGTAAAAGCGTGAGATAAAAGGGTTGTCATCTACAAGTGACTCAATAAATGCTTTCTTATGTGATAGCTCTCCATCTCTAAAAGGTTTATAAAAGTTGTAGTAAACATAACCACGAGAAGGGTTACATGTACCAAGTATTTTTGGAAGTATATCAAACTCATCTAGCTTGTAACGAATACGAGATTTAACAATGTTCCATGCTTTTTCTACTATCTGGTTACACTCATCAATAAATGCACCTGAAATCTCAAGAGAACCAAGTTCATCAAAGTCAGGGTCAGATGGATATAGGAATAAATCTTTAAGCATTATCTCACTACCGTTAGAATATGTGATAACTCCTGCTTGTTGGTTGTATGCAAAATCTAAGTCAGCTTTGAGTCCTTGCTCTTTCATTACCTCAAAGAGTGACTTGAGTGTAGTTTCTTTTAGTGTCTTACCTTTAGAGCGACCAATAAGCCAACGAGTACCTGGATACTTGTAGCAGTTCTTTAATACCCAGTAGCAACCGAGAAAAGATTTACCACCTCCAGCACCACCACCATATATTACTTCCCTTGTGTTCTTATCTTCTAAGAAATCAAGAGCTTGTGTCTGTTTTATTGAAAGTTTCATTATCTAAGTATGTTTTTTGTTCGTTCCAAGTAATAGCTTTCCCTCCTGAAGTAATGTCTGTTTCTGTTTTCTTTGAGTAGTCTGCTTTACCAAGAGTTTCTGCTGTGAACTTAGAAGCGTCTAGTGCTAGTCGTTCATCTTCACTAGACATAGTAGCTTCTATTACATAGCCTGCTTTCTTTACTCTGCGCTCATGTACTATGTCATTAACGAACTTTCTGAAATCCTCGTAGTTGTCATAATACCAATTATCCCATGTACTAGCGTTAATCTCAAGTGTTTCTTGAATGTTTACATAGCTCATGCCATCTAGTATTAGTTTTCTTATTTTAGCAGTAAGCTCTTTTGTAAGTAATGTTTTCGGTCCTGGTTTGCTCATATTATAAAATGTCTTTACGTTGTAATTGTCTAACTAAGATGTCTACTTCTTTACCTATAATGCGTTCATTAGCACAATGTATTAAAAATAGGTAATGTATGAAGTAGTCAGTGTGCATTCTTGTATTATACCACGGTTAGGTTTTTAACAAAACTTTGAGTGCTTCTTTGTAGTCAATTATGTTTCCATAAAGAGAGCTTGAAAGGTTTTTTGCTGACTCCATAGCTACCTTTACTCTAGTGTTTCTATCCTTTATGCTTTTAAGTTGTGTTTGGTATGCTTCTATTTCCATTAACAGGCGAAACTTATTGTCGTTTAAGTATTTCTCTACCCAGTTATCTAACCCATACTTATCTTGTTGCTTGTGGTGCGTTTGTTCGTGGACTATAAGATGTTCTGGTAAACTGTTGTTACTATATATCTTATGGTCATAAGCAAAGATAGTGCTTGGTGTAATGTCAAAGTGCTTTGAGTATTCCTTTAAAAGTGGAAACTCTGATTGTGGGTAAAGTATCATTGTTATTTCTTTTTCTTTGTTTCTTTTACTGGTTCTTCTTCTTTCTTTGTGAATACTGCAACTGCTTCTGCAATAACTGGTGTTTCTGCTAATTCAAATGCTCCTCGTTTTGTTGCTACTTGTACTGCTTGTACTAGAGTTTGTAATGCTGTATTTTGTTCCATATTATTTTAAATTAGTTGTTAACTCCTTACATTATACCATATTAGAGGTATTTAACCTAGCTTGTATGTAATGTTATTCATCTTTCTCTTGTATATCTGATAAATCAATATCTGCTCCAACTTCTGACATCATTATATTAAATGCAATATTGTGTGCAAACATTTCTATATCATCATCACTGTATGGTA
>Ga0222662_1001562_pt1 | contig 10586 bp, 9 predicted proteins | sample AntAcemetagen600_FD_179821 | JGI IMG/M metagenome (GOLD analysis project Ga0222662, IMG submission 179821) | Saline water microbial communities from Ace Lake, Antarctica - #600 | ecosystem: Environmental > Aquatic > Non-marine Saline and Alkaline > Saline | place: Antarctica: Ace Lake | collected...
TCTCAATTCGTCCGTAGCCTACGTTGACCACATTGGCACCCCGATCTCTACCGGCCTGGCGGCTACCGATGTCAATCGCAGGTACTCCAAGAAAAGAACACTCCCGTAGCGCCACGCTGGAATTCCCAACGATTCCCATTGATCCTCGCAGTAAGTGCAGAAAATCTCGGGGCTCCATGTTTTTGTAGTAGTGGATATTCTCTGCACCTCTGGTTTCTCGAAACGTTCGAATTCCTTTCGAGGTCCCGTCTGATCCTGCATCCACATTCGGCCAAAACCAGAGAGTGGGACGATCAAATTCGTAAATTGCCTCAAGAGTCTCGGTTATCTGTTCTCGAGCCGCTTGATACTCCGTGGTCACTGGATGCTGAAGTACGACTAAATACCCTTGCGACAAATCCTGCTCACGACCCACCCCTCCGTATTTCCGATGAAATCCAATTTCCCGTGCGGGCTCTTTCATAATTTCAGCTGCAATGTCGATGGAGGGACAGCCAGTAGTATGAACGGTCTCCGGAACTTCGCCCATGCGGATCACTCGTTCTCGCGCTTTTTCATTTGAAACTAAATGGAGGTCGGAAAGCTTTGTAATCGCATGCCGCACCTTCTCATCAATCGATCCGGTAACTTCGCCTCCCTGGATGTGGCACAGAGGAATGTTCATGTAAGAGGCCGCCACCGCAGTTGCCAAGGTTTCATACCGATCCGCAACAGAAACCACGACATCCGGCTTGAGGGAATCCAAGACCGAAGCCATTTCTATAATCCCCAAACCCGTAGTCTTTGCCATGCTACGAAGATCCTCTCCCTCGAGAACGTTCAGCACACTCGCCGAAACCTCGAACCCGTCCTGTTTAATAATATCAATCGCACGGCCATATCTCTCGAGTAGAGCAGATGCTGCCACAACTACTTGTAGTTCTACATCTTCTCTTTCACGCAAAGCAACCATGGCTGTTTTGATCCGCGAATAACTCGGGCGTGCAGTAATCACTACACAAACTTTTCTCTTCTTCTGTCCCATCACAATTTGCCGTCTACTTCCTCGAGATCCTTCCATTGAATCAGCTCATCCGCTTCGAGAGGTCGAATCAGCTGAGTTCCTATCATTTTATAAAAATCAGAGGCTGGGCATCCATCCCCCGGTTTTTTAAGGGCTAGATGCTCTTCCCCCAAAATAGTCCCAGCAGGCAGTCCTGTCCTTGCGACGACGCTTTTTCCAAAGGTTCGACTCAATCCAGGTAAATCTACAGTGGGGGAAGCTTTGTCCACAGGATTACGCCTCATCCGGTCAATGACATCCACTCCTTCAACCAGATTTCGCAACTCGGAAAAATTCAGGGAGGCGGGGGCGTCCGGGCCAAACATTTGCCGATCAAAGGTCACGTGGACCTCGATAAGCGAGGCTCCGAGAGTCGCCGCAGCCAAGGGCGGATAAACTGTTCCCGAATGATCTGAAAGACCGACCGGGCAATCATACCGTTCTCGCATCTCCGCAAGCACATTGAGTCCAACCTCCTCAGGCTTCGTGGGATAGGCAGTCGTGCATTGAAATGTAGCAATTTGGGCCCCACGATTTCGAACACGATTCACTGCCGCATCGAAGATCTTCCAATCGCTAAGACCGGATGAAAGGAAAACCGGACGACCATAGTCACAGATTCGGTCAAGTAGTGGATCATTTTCAATCTCTCCAGAGGCCACTTTAAATGCTGCAACCCCCAAAGAATCCAAGAGTTCCGCAGCCTCAAAGCTGAATGGTGAACTCAGAAAGAGTAGGCCTTTGTCTGCACAGTGATCCGCGATCCCCTTCCACTGTTCAGGTGTGAACTGCATACGCTCCCAGTAATCGAAGCGCGTAGAATCTTCATAACTAAAGGGAATGCGCCAAGGCTCCCTAGCGGTACTTTCTTCTCTAGCGATGTGAGTCTGAAATTTGATCGCATCTGCACCCGCTTCCGCAACGGCATCGATAAAACTATGAGCAATCCCCAAAGATCCCTCATGTGCTTGAGCCACTTCCGCAATAACCAGAGGGCGGCCGTTACCGGAAAAGAGTCCGGCTAAGATATTATTTTTACTCATCGGGGAAACGTTTTCGAAGTTCTTCCAAATCGGCTGGGGTATCAAGATTAAGCGAGTCTTCTTCCCGCATCTCAAAAAGCAGAGGACTCAAGCCGATGAGGCGATTTTCGCGGTAGATCAAAGAGACACTTGAAGCGTAAATCGCTCCATTGCGAACGAAGAAACCTTCGTTTTCCTGCCGTCGACCACCATCACCGTGATTCGAAAGAACAGGAAGCCCCAAACCTTCTCCGTCTTTCCGGTAAAGGATCTCCAAAGGAACCCCCCGATAGGGACACACGGTAATGAGGGAATCCGCAACCGGAGATGCCTCTTCAAAAGTTGAAATTGCTGCAAGAACACTTTCACGGGAACGCAATGGAGAGGTCGGTTGAAGAAGCAGAACCGCGTCAAAATTCTTCCCCTGATTATGATACCATTCAAGGGTGTGGCGCACGGAATCAATAGACCGTGCTCGATCTCCCGAAATCTCCGCCGGGCGCAGAAATGGCACGGGAACACCCGCCTGCTCGACCACGTCACGAATCTCAGGTGAATCGGTTGAGACAAACACTTCGAAGCTTGGTAAATCCCTCGAGACAGCGCAGGCCACATCCAGTGTAAAAGCGATAAGGGGGCGACCCGCCACCTGGACAAGGTTCTTGCCGGGAATCCCCTTGGAACCTCCCCGCGCAGGGATGATGCAAAGCCAGTTCATTTTCGGACTATTTCGATTCCGTATTTCAGGTGGGACGATATCCCCATAGTAAAAAAGCGTTACCGAAGCCTTCTTCGCATAGCCAAGGGTGGCGGCCCGTGCGCTCGCCGTTAGCCGTCAATAATTCCTGGATGCGTTTCACCCATGCAAGCTCGCTTGCTTTCGGCATCAATGAAAATGGAAAATCAATGGAATGTGAGATCATCGGAACCGGATAAACACCGCTTGCTTCAAGTCCGTCCAAGCCGAGCTTTTCGAGGATCTTCAAATAACGGGGTGAGCCCTCGTCGGATCGAAAAAGGACCTCTTTGGGCGGAGGGGCTTCGGATCCCGCCTGCCAATATCCATCCAAAATTTCGTTAATCCACGCATAATCCTTTTGCACGTTTTGTCCGTGATACTCGGGAACTACATAGCCGAGAAAAAGACCACCCGGCGCTAAAATTCGCACCTGCTCGGCCAAGACTTTTGCGGGATCTTCAAAGTGCTCAAGAAGGCCAATCGAAAAAACGACATCAAAAGATCCGGATTCATAGGGAAGATTCTCCGCATCCCCTACATCAAAATTCGCCGACAATCCGTTCTGACTAAAAATGTTTCGAGCGATATCGATTACCGGAGCCGACAAATCGAGCAAGGTGCAATCGAATCCTGCGTCGGCGAAATAACAGGACAAACTCCCACGCCCACAACCGACTTCCAGCGACCGTTTGCCCCCGTTGAATCGGGGATCTCCCATCAATTCGTGAAAGAGCGACCAGTGATTACGAAATGCCAACTGGATCTGATTCTCCGGTTCACTGCGCGTCCAATGCGTATAAAAAGCTTCCGAGCGGGTCTGCCAGCTTTTCTCAAACGATTCGTTTTCTTCTTTTTTCATTTCTATATTATCCAACCAAAGACTGTCTAAGCACTGCGAGAGTTAATTATATCCTCTTCTACTGCATCCAATACGTTGGCTGAGAAAGACGCCCCTTCCGGGCCGCAATATTTCGATTTGTAATTGCGAGCGATAATTGGATCGATCCGGTAGTCCTCCAATGTCGCCTGCGGTAGAGACTCCACCAAATCTTCCGCCTTTTTAGACCAGACGACTCCAGGCGCATCAAGCATTCCATCCCAGAAATGCAGTGTTTGATACAGCATCTCTCGTTGGGAACCGGGAGGGTTAATATCGATCACCGCGCTTCCTGCCCAAACTGCCTCTGGAGTTCCGCTTGTTGTAAATCCGATCATCACATCAGCGATCGACGCCAGTTCGAGCGCGGTGTGGGGATAATATGAATCCTCTCCGACAACTCCATCTGTAAACGTGGAAAAAAGACTCTCTCCCGGCTTTTGGTAATGGCGCAATTTGGTGATGAGAAAAGCATCGTTCTTCCGAGAGAAGTCGTAAACGGCCCGGACAACTTTTTCCTCACAAACGAAGCGCTTTCCCATCCCCGCTAGTCCGTATGCTTTAAAAGCCTTCGCATAGAAATAGGGCATCCGATTCTCCGAAAAAAGCCAATCCCAAGAGGCATGAGACCCTCGCCCCGCAGTCGGCGTCGCCCAAAATCCTATTACCGGCTGTCCCTCCGGTATCTTCAATCGTTTGCGAACAGCCTCCCGATCGATTAAGTTTTCCGCGTCCAAAAGCGGGTATCCGCAGATCCGCACTTTCTCTTTGAAGTCTTCCACGAGATCCTCCGTCCATTCTTTTCCCAAGCGAGGCTCCAGAAAACCTGTATAGCGTTTGCCATCTCTTCCAAGAGACTGAGCTGTTTCAAAAATTTGCCCGTAGTCGGTCGTTCGGTCGAGAAGGGTCGCTGACAATTCGTATTCCGAGCGCAGGGCAAAACAATCGACAGCCTCTACGGATTCTCTGTCATGTAATCTCTTTAGCGTATCAGGCGTCGTAACAGCAATGTAGCGAAACTTGCGCTTCGCCCAGCGGGGATCGTCTATCCATCTCCTCAGAGGCAGATCTATACTGATAAGAGCCTCATGATTGCCGTAGAGGATCGCTTGGTCCAGTTCCTCGTCGTTTCGATATCCATTTATCTTTGGAGTCCCGTGGCGGAACTGCGGAAACAATTTCTCATTCGGACGATTGGATTCAAAATTTCGGTCCGACTCATTGTGCAAACAGGTTACCTCGTGGCCACGCCGCATGCATTCGTCCACGACCGGCGCCAAGGTGCGGTACCAGTTAAAACGAAAAATAGGAACAAGGATTCTCATACCAAAGTACGTTCAGCCTCTGACAGCCAAACGACCTATCGTTTCCCTTAACCAATTCACAAGGAATTCCGGATGAAGTCTTTCCTTTGCAAACCGAACACTTTCTTCCGCCATAAATAGCACCAATGATTCGTCCTCCAGCTTGTGGCTCAGCCGTTCAAACCCAGTCTCCCACTCTTCTTTTGTTGGCGTGCCGAGAATGCGATACGAGCGAGGATTATCCACTGGTGCTTCCGAATCAAAATCGCCGCAACCCGGAAGCACCGCCAGATAATGATGGTCTTCGACCGGTCGGAACGCTTCCGGTATCTCAATAAGCGGCTCCCGCTCGACAATAAAAGGGCGACCCAAAGCGAGCGATTCAAAAGCTTTCCACGGGTACACAGAATGAGGAAACGTATTGAGCACCGTATAGGTGGATCGGAGCATCTTCCAGAGGAAGACCCAATGGTTCAGGTTCGGAAAAACATTCTCGCCGTCTTCAATCCCGGGATTGTGGCGACTCACTAATCGTGTCTCGACTGGTAGACTCAAGTTCTTTAGCTCGTTGAAAAAATTCCACCGAATCCAAAAATGCATTACACTGGGCTCTAGGGTCTTCTGCTCGTCGAAAAACGGATTCGGTAGTCCCCGGGAAACCAAATTCTCGTAAACTCCTACCGCATGAAAAAGACGCACCGGACGGTTTTTGCGGTATCCCCCTATCCAGCCTCCTACCCTTCTATAGCGGGCGCATTTCTCAAGAGACGGTGCAAAGAATGCGAACGCCTGAATCTTGCCTCCAAACTCTTGCATTCCTTTTTCTGCGAACAATCGATCTTGAAATGAACGATTGAGGTTAGCTTTAAAATAGAAATCAGCGTGGGAAATAGCTTTCCAGTCGTATTCAAAGACGTGATCGCTCATGTCAAAAAAAACGAGTGATCCGTCTAGTTCCGCCCAAGCTCCATCGTGCGGACCTCGACTGGACAGAGCTTGAGGCAAGGGTCGTTCTTCCACGATTCGGACATCCGATCCACATCGCCGAAGCGCGCGGAAAAGATATCGAAAAAAACCTGGCTCTGTCAGGTGTTTCGTTTCGTAGAGAACAACTTTCAAAGGAATAAGATGGGGGCAGGAATAGGTTCTCGCGGACTGGATTGTAGCATCCCCCCGCGCAGGCGTTAGATCTCTGGGCAAACCCCAGCCCAACTAAGACGCCGTTCCTTGAGCAAAATTCTTGATCTCCTTTATGAGAGGAGATCCATTGGCAACTTCCTCAACCCAGTTCCTACCCTCGCGAGCCATAGACTCAAGATTTTCCGCCGCCAAACCGAACAACTCATCTATTTTCGTAGAAAAGTCCTCGGCAGAATTGGGAATATAGGTCATGCAACCGGAGCTTTCGAGATTGTAGAGAGTTTCTACCGCTTGCGTCCGAGCGACGAGTGTCGGCGTCCCTGTTGAAAGAGAATGAATCAGAAAGGTGGTACCAGCCGTATAATGATTCTGGTGGACGGGAATCACCGCGAATCGTGACCGAATCAATCGTTCGAAAACCTCCTCCAAAGAGAGGTTTGTTTCAACGGATATATTATCCGGAAGATCTGCCAAGGATCGTGCCAAATCCTCCGATAGGACCAAATGAAGTGATCGTGTGGGATTCTGAGTTGCCCAGTTTATCAATAGGGGCAGATCTCGCTGGATATCGGCTCCAACCGATATGATATCCCAATCCTTCTCTCGATCAGAGGGCCAAGTCGGTTTGGGTAAATACGATTGAGGGATCCCGTAGGGGACAGCTACCACCTTTTGCGCGTTCAATCGCAGTCGCTCGACGAGAAAAGTCTTTTCGGCTGCTGAAAATACGATGATCTTTTCAGCCCGCCGATACATCCGTGAAAGAATGGATCGCCGCAGGTTCCAATGATCTTTGCGCAAAGTCTCCAGCCCTACCGAAATCGCCAACACTGGAGGAAGGGGAATCCTCAACCATTTCAAAAAAAGAACGGGGATCGCGACATTATTGCTGGTTAAAACGATACACTTCGCAGATCGAATTCGTTCCCACGAAGCAAACACTTGGCTAAAATTCCCACTGTAACCGTTCAGCAGCAGGGATAGTCTGCGAAATACACCGGCAACCACGACTCTTACCCCTTCCGCCTCCCCGGAAGAGACCGTCTCCACCGCTAAGCCTTGGTCTGCCAATTCCGGATAACCGTACAGTAGAAAACTTGACGCCCCCCCATTCTGCAGCGCAGTTTCGCGCAGATAAGAGTGTTTAAATAGAAACAGGATTTTACTTTTCACAATTTAGACCGCGGCGATGACTTATTTTTTCACCGGATCCTTGAGCATAAACCACATCAATCGAGATTCTGTTTCCATCCATACAATCCGGCCAAAGTATTCGAGCATTTTTCTCATAAGGGCGGAATCGGACTTCCATTCGACCGCTTCAAACGCACCACCCTTTGTCTGGGGAATGCATTCATAGATCGCGAACCCATCATCCCGAATCACGCGAACCTGCTCCTTTAAGAAATCGTCCATATCACGCACGTGGTCGATGGCATTGCAGTAGACGACATCGATGCTGTTGTCAGCCGCGTCGATATTCATAAAATCCCCGGGCTGAACCCAAACATTGTCAGGACCGGGGTTGAGATCCGTGCCAAACGCATTCTTGTAACCGAGATCCCAAAGAACCTCGACTTCCGTCCCTTGGCGTGCCCCCGCGCAGAGAATTTTCGCATTCCTATTAACAAAGAACGGGAGCTGGCGAAAGCGCCGAAAGAATTGCCTCCTTATGCTGGAGACAACTTTGGGTGTAAAGGCTTCCCCCGCCTTGAGCATCTCGTCGAACTTGACCGTCTGGTGCTCAACATACTCATTGTAATCGTCGTAATCGCGGTAGACGAATTCTCCCGACAACTCTGGCCCTGCTTTCCACCCGCTAGAGCCCGTATGTTTCTCTCTTACCGCTGGACGATCGCGCTCGTGCACGTACGTCTCATCTTTAAGGGATGATAGCTTCCGGTAATAACCCCAGCCTCCTGGGAAGAAGCGGTAGAGGCAGGTTTTGAGCCAAAATTTCGGATAGATTCCAAATCGCCTTTTGATACGAGCGCAGATCGTGGTCTTTGGTTTGATATCAGTCATAGATTGTGATTATTCAATATTTTCCCGACGAATGCGGAATGATGGATCAGCGATCCTCACGTGCCCTCCAAGAGCATAGTTTTTATATTTCGCATCGGAAACGGCAGTCCGTCCCAGCAGGGCGTTAAATCGGTGCTTCAATCGGCTGACGAAATTCTGGCTGAGGCGGTCCGCGATATTCATCCGGGGGCCACTGCCCTCTTTCTCACGGGAGCTTCGCCGAAGAAAAACCAAATGAAGGCAACGAAATGGTGAATCATTGAAATCAAATTCATCCGAGAGAGCATATCGGCGTGGTTTCTTTACCTCTGATTTGAATACTTGCTCGCCCCCATGCAGCCGTTCGAAACCTCCAGTCCAACTCGATAGTCGTGAGAAATTAAACATCTTCGTCATTGCCCGACTGGGAGGTGCGAGAAACCCCGCATACTCATCTCCGGACCATTCATCTACATGCAGAACGTTGCCCCGCAACTGAAACACTTCGGAGAATTCACCCCCGCGCAATCGATCACAGAAAGCCTTTGTGCGCTCAGGGTCATAAATTTCATCTCCATCTACAGCAAAAATCCATGTGCGGGTTCCAGCAAATTTTTCTATGGCTTGATGGGATTCTTCCGGACTCTGAATGGCATGAATCCGAACCTTTGACTCCCGGGTTGAAACCTCACTAAGAATCGAAAAGGTTTGGTCTTTGGATCCGTGGTCGAAAACGTGAACTTCGTCACAGGCTGGCAATATATTTTCGAGAGCTGTCCTGATAAAGAACTCTTCGTTTCGAACCAAAACAATTCCGATGATCCGAAAAGGTTCTTGTAGTTTATCGCTCATGCTGCGGGCCAGGTCCAATCTTCACCCAGAAACTCGTAAAGCTCCCGATTCTGGGGAGCATAATATTCATTGAGATCCTTTCGAATTCCCGGATCAATAGGCTGCTTATCCCGACCCTTTTTAAAGATCGGCCAATCCTGCTTCTCAAGTGGCGACAGCCCTAAAAAATTGAGTGTCCGATTCACTTCCAACCCTGGGTCCTCGAAGAAACTTTCACTTTCAATGAACAGCATCTTGTCCCTACCAAATTGACGAAGCCATGGCTGAAGGTTTTTTAGATAAGACCCGCGAAGGACATAACGCGCAGGATGGTGCTCCAACTCACTCAACCGATCAAGCACCTCAGCCATGTCCGGATCCTGTATCCAATTCAGGGTTTGCTCGACTCGCTTCTCAAACGACTCCGTTTCAACCCCTGCCTTGACCAGCATGTGATGATCCGAGTATGCCCGCTCGACAGGATCCCGAAGGAGAAAGATGAAATGAGGGTCCGGGCAGCGCTCCGCGATGGATGCCGGCACCGATACTTTGGAGAGATACTCTGGAGATGCCTCTCCCGTTACCGTTCGCTTCCCGAGAACGTTTCGACATGACTGAACCCATCGGAAAGGATAGTGCTGCCGGCACCACAAAGGACTGGATCCGTAACGCCAGAAATTGTTCGGCTCTTTGACATCCGAGGGAATAATTTCCGGGTGCATCGAAAGGTATCGAAACAATGAAGTGGTCCCGCATTTCGCCTCTCCAGGGATAAAAAATGCAGGCAACATCCGAAAAGGAGCAGTCACCTGCTTCCAACGTTTATTCTTAACGGTTTTCATCGTCCCGCAGAAAAGATACTTATGATAAAACTCCGAAGATGCTGCGTAAAAGCCTCGTTGGAAAATTTTTCCCGAAATCGTTCACACTCCGGTTTCGTTTCCCAAAAATCTTCCTTCGTCAGGTTCCTAACAGCTGCCAGAATCGAGTCGGGGTCGTGTTCATCCACGACTTCACCGAGGTCATACTCCCTGATTCTTTCCTCCAGAAGATATCCCTGACCAACTATGACCGGGATCTTGAAAAATGCCGCTTTCGTCAACGAATTCGAACTTGACCCAAAATTTCGATAGGCGATGGAAACAACCGAGGACAACCGGAAAACGGCATTGTATTCACTCTCCGATGCCAGAGACTCTGGGTGGAGAAAACAATGCTCACTCTTGGCGAAATCATCGAAGAGCAGAATCTGCTCTTCTTCCATAAAGTCTTCTCGCTCCAATTGCCCTGCGAGCACAAAGTAAAGATCATCTCCTCCCGACTTCAAGGCGACACGGGCAAAATTCACGACTCCCTTGACTGGCCGCAGTCTGCCAATCAGTAAAACTACTTTTCTCTTACCAGCCAACTCCCGAATATCGGAAGCCAGCGAACTCTTCGGATCCCAATCCGTCTCGGACACATCCGCGAGGAAGCCAACCGTTTTGCCGGGCATTCTCTCGGCCAGCCATTCAGTCCGATTCTCATCCAAAGTTAATACGCCACGGCATTGCCGTTCGTTGAAGTTACGCAAGATGCTCATATCCGCACCTTCGAGCCGCATACCCTTAAAGGTAATGATCAGAGC
>Ga0222662_1001566_pt1 | contig 10575 bp, 8 predicted proteins | sample AntAcemetagen600_FD_179821 | JGI IMG/M metagenome (GOLD analysis project Ga0222662, IMG submission 179821) | Saline water microbial communities from Ace Lake, Antarctica - #600 | ecosystem: Environmental > Aquatic > Non-marine Saline and Alkaline > Saline | place: Antarctica: Ace Lake | collected...
CAATCGATTATCCATTCCATGGTGGCTTACAAGGATGGCTCGGTGTTGGCTCAGCTTGGCGCACCAGATATGCGGACACCAATCAGTTACACACTTGCATGGCCAGAACGAATGGACACCCCTGCTGAGCGGTTGGATCTTGCAAAAATTGGACAATTGACGTTTCGGGAGCCTGACGTGGAGAAGTTCCCGTCATTGGGCCTTGCGCAGGAAGCACTGCGAATCGGCGGTGCCGCGCCGACATTTCTTAACGCTGCCAACGAAGTGGCTGTCGCTGCCTTCTTGGCGGAAAAGATCGGTTTTTTGGAGATTTCAACGGTGGTGGAGGCCTCTGTAGAGCAATCACTCGCCGAAATAGGCTCTAAAGCACCCGGTTCCTTAACCGAAGTTGTAGAATTGGACAATTTTGGTCGTCAATTTGCTCAGGAATGGGTGCAAAATCGATCCAGCTGAACTAGGGTTGTCCAGCTTTGCGCGGTAAGATGCCGGAGCAGAGTATTATGGGGCGTGTGCCTCTTGGGGGAACAAGAAAGGGCGCAAGCCCTTCAAACGAGGTGACTTTCGACCGAATGGAAGCCATTGCAGGTATTGGGGGGATTGGCGGGTCAGCTATTGGCTATGTCATTCCATTTTTGTTCGTCCTGACGGTCGTCGTGTTTTTTCACGAGCTCGGCCATTTTCTGGTTGCGCGTTGGGCAGGCGTAACTGTCGAGACTTTTTCAATTGGCTTTGGCCGCGAAATTTTTGGATGGCACGACGCCAAGGGAACCCGCTGGAAGATCAGCTGGATACCCTTGGGTGGTTACGTGAAATTTATGGGCGATGAAAACGTAGCCAGTTCGCCATCCAGAAAATCTGATGAAAACATGTCGCCGGAAGAACAAGCCGGCAATTTTCACAATAAGCCGCTAAGACACCGGATGGCGGTTGTGGCGGCTGGGCCGGTCGCCAATTTCATTCTGGCCATTGTTATTTTTGCGTCACTGTTCGTGGTGCTAGGGCAGCGTATTGCTGAACCAATTGCCGATACAATACGCGAAGGAAGTCCTGCAGAGGCCGCTGGGTTTATGGTTGGAGACCGCGTCGTCGAGATCGATGGTTTTTCAATTGAAAGTTTTAGCGACATGCAGCGCATTGTCTCCAGCAGCGCTGGGCAACAACTTGAATTGCTCATTGCGCGTGGCGGCGTTGATGTGACGCTTTTTGCAACGCCTGAAACACAAGAAATGACTGACCGCTTTGGCAATGTTCATCGCGTTGGGCTGTTGGGCATTGGGCGCGTTGCAACTGAAGACAACGTGCGCCACGTACGCTACGACCCTTTTACAGCCGTTTGGATGGGTGTCGGCGAGACCTGGTTTATCATCACCCGGACATTCGACTATTTGGGTGGCGTTATTTCCGGGCGCGAAAGCTCAGACCAGCTCGGTGGGCCGTTGCGGATTGCACAGGTTTCAGGTCAAGTCGCGACCATTGGTTTTAGTGCGCTAATTCATCTCGCCGCAGTGCTGTCGGTGAGTATCGGGTTAATAAATCTATTTCCCGTGCCCATGCTGGATGGCGGACATCTGCTCTACTATACTGTTGAAGCTGTTCGCGGAAAGCCGCTGGGCGAAGAGGTGCAAGAGTACGGGTTTCGGATAGGGTTGGCGTTGGTCATGATGTTAATGGTCTTTGCTACATGGAATGATCTGGTCCATTTACAGGTTTTCGAGTTTCTTTCGAACCTCCTGAGTTAATGTGAGGACGAGCGTATGAGGCGTATGACGCATATGGTTATTGAACTGCGTAGAAAAATTGCCCTTGGATCCACAAAATTTGTGGTGGCCCTTATGCTTGGCACCGGCACTTTGCTTGTTCCCTCAGTGGGGATTGCCGCTCCCGATGATGCTTGGGCAACGCTTCTGGGAACGAGCAACGAAACAATAACCAGCATTGTTGTGGAGGGTAATCAGCGGATCGAAGCTGAAACCGTTCGCTCCTATATGGCCTTCAAAGAGGGCGAGACTTACGACGACGCAAAAATTGATGCTTCCTTGAAGGGGCTATTTAGTACAGGCCTCTTTGCTGATGTCACGATGCGGCGGGAAGGGGCGCGTCTTGTCGTGTCCGTCGCTGAAAACCCTGTCATTAACCGCGTCGCCTTTGAAGGCAATAGCGCGATAAACGATGATGCGCTGGAAACTGAAGTCCAGCTCAAACCACGCACGATTTACACGCGCGCGAAGGTGCAGGGGGATGTTCAACGGATTGTTGATGTTATGCGCCGGTCAGGCCGTTTTTCGGCAACTGTAGAACCAAAAGTTATTCAGCTTCCGCAAAACCGCGTCGATTTGGTTTTTGAGATTGACGAAGGACCTGTCACAAAAATTGGTGGCATTAATTTTATTGGGAACTCGGCGTTCTCAGATGGTGATCTGCGCGAAGTCATCGCAACCTCAGAATCTGCTTGGTGGAAATTCCTCTCCAGTTCTGACAATTATGACCCTGATCGTATGGCGTTTGACCGCGAATTGTTACGCCGGTTTTACCTATCAAATGGATACGCTGATTTTCGTGTTGTTTCTGCTGTTGCAGACCTAAGTCGCGAAGGCGACGAGTTCTACATGACTTTTACAGTGGACGAGGGGGCTGCCTACACATTTGGTCCTTCAGATGTGACAACAGAACTCGACAAACTTGATCTCGATAATTTGAGAAGCCTCGTTCTTACGATTGAAGGCGACGATTATGACGCAGGGTTGATCGATAAAACGGTAGATGCGTTGACCTTTGCAACAGGGGCAAAAGGCTATGCGTTTGCAGAAGTCCGCCCGCGGGTGACGCGCGACAAAGAATCTTTGACCGCTGCGGTGGTTTACCGAATTACGGAGGGGCCTCGCGCTTACGTAGAGCGCGTCAATATCGTCGGTAATGTACGCACATTGGACCGCGTCATTCGTCGCCAAGTGCGGATGACGGAAGGGGATGCGTTTAACCGTATTCTGTTGGAACGATCCGAAAAGAGCATTCGGGCACTTGGCTTCTTCTCTGCGATTGAAGTTACCGAAGAACCAGGTTCTGCTCCAGATCAAACGATCATCAATGTGGCCGTTCAAGAACAGTCCACGGGTGAGCTTTCTCTTGGTTTTGGGTTTTCGTCGACGGATAGCGCTGTCGCTGATATCAGCCTGACCGAGCGTAATTTCATGGGTAAAGGCCAAGCTCTGCGCCTGCGCCTGGCGTTGTCCGGCACCAGCCAACAGATTGATCTGCGCTTTACAGAACCTTATTTTATGGGACGCAATCTGGTTGCCGGTGTTGATATTTTTGGTGTGGAAAATGATTACCAGGATGAATCCGGGTTCGACGAACGGGTTACTGGGTTTGGATTTAGATTTGGATTTCCACTTTCGGAAAATGGCCGCATCCTGACGAGATACGCATTGCGCCGCGAGCAAATACTGAATATTCGCGTAAATTCTCAAGCATTCATCACAGGTCGTGATGATATTCGTTCATCTGTCGGTTACACCTATTATCTTGATCGCAGAAATGACCCCATAGAACCCACGGGTGGCTGGGATTTTGAAATCGACCAGGAATTCGCTGGGGTTGGTGGTTCCGTTCGTTATGTCCGCAGTGAAGCGACAGCGCGTACTTATTATGAACTCTCCGATGAATTCCTGACGAGTTTCAAACTTCAAGCTGCTTTCATTGAAGGTATTGGTCAAGACGTTATCATCTCCGACCGGCTGTTTATCGGTGGCTCGGATTTCCGTGGCTTCGAACGCTCAGGTGTAGGTCCAAGAGACCTCGTTTCCGATAGCGCGCTTGGAGCGCAGGCGTTTGTTATTGGCAGCGCGGAGATTAGTTTCCCTAACTACTTGCCGGAAGCTCTTGATATCAGCACCAGCCTCTTTGCTGATGTCGGGATAGTCGGTAACGCAGATCAGAATAATGTCTTTTCTGGAGCACTCCAGCTTGTGAATGTGAAAGACGATTTAGCTCCCAGAGCCACAGCGGGTGTCAGTGTCTACTGGCAATCTCCCTTTGGTCCTGTCCGGATTGACTTGAGTAAAGCTATTCTGAAAGAAGACTACGATAAGACAGAAGCCTTCAGGTTTTCTGCAGGTACTCGCTTCTAGTAAACGGAAATCACATGAAACATATTATCTCAGCGGCAAGAAAATCAGCCGTAGCACTCATTGTCGCTGCAGGATTAGCGGTTACACCACTGATTTCTGCCACTCCGGCTTTCGCGGAAAAAGCGCCAACGATCATTCTTATCGTGGATATGGCGGCCTTGTTCCAGGCATCGGAAGTAGGTCAAGACGTTGCGCGTCAGTTGCAGGAACAGGCGCAGGCGCTGCAGACAGAAGATCAGGCTGTGCGTGAATCAATGAGTGCGGAGGCAGAAACACTCAAGTCTCAACAAGAATCTCTCGGCGAAGAGGAGTTTCTTGCAAAAGTGAGCGATCTAGGACAACGGCAGCAAGTTCATCTGCAAAGCATTGGACAACGTCAGCAAGCTTTGCAGTTGGGGCAAGCTCAGGCGAATTCCGAGATCGCAGGCGTCGTAAAATCAATCTTCGGAGAATTGCTCGTCAAACACGATGCTGGTCTTCTTATTGATCAAGCTAATGTTTTGGCTGGTGGGCTGGATTTGAATATTACATCCGAAGCGATGGCGATGTTGAACCAACGACTGAGTACGCTGACAGTAACACCGGTTGATCCATCATCTTTGGGCGATGGCCGTTAATCTGACGACGCTCTAAACGCAGGAGGGCGAATGGCCGACTCACAATTTTTCCGAAAAGAAGGACCATTTACTCTTGCCCAGTTGGCCTCTCGTATCGAGGCTGAAGTGGCTCCGGGTGTTGATGGGTCACTTGAAGTTGTCGATGTGGCACCACTGGACGTTGCGGGCTTGGGGGAATTGAGTTTTCTCGATAACCCCAAGTATGTCCCCTCGTTTGAGAAAACGAAAGCCTCGGCTTGTATCGTAGCGCGCAAGTTTGAAAACTCTGGGCCTGATGGTGTCGCTCTCCTATTGAGCGATCAGCCATACCGGTCGTATGCGTTGGCGGCACAGGCATTTTATCCAGACAGTGTTCGTTCATCCGATACATTCGGAGAACCAGGCATCGTGTGCGACGGGGCGCATGTCCATGCCACAGCTAAAGTTGGGGAAGGGGCGACGATTGAACCTGGTGCAGTTGTTAGCGCCAATACGGAAATTGGAAGTGGTTCGGTCATTGCGAGCGGTGCAATAATTGCGAAGAATGTAACGATTGGACGCAATAGCTTCATCGGTCCAAGTGCAAGCATCGCTTATGCGCATATCGGGGATCGCGTCATCATTCACGCGGGTGTTCGTATTGGTCAGGATGGTTTTGGTTTTGCCATGGGCCTGCCTACTCATGAAAAAATTCCACAACTTGGACGGGTTATTGTCCAGGATGATGTGGAGATCGGTGCAAATACGACGATCGACCGTGGGGCTGGACCGGATACGATGATTGGAGCTGGAACAAAAATTGATAATTTGGTTCAGATCGGGCACAACGCAGTGATCGGGCAGGGATGTGTGATCGTGGCACAATGCGGCATTTCTGGCAGCGCACAGCTCGGTGATTTCGTAGCGCTGGGCGCACGTGCTGGGTTGATCGGGCATATCAAGATCGGAGATGGCGCGCAGATCGCCGGGCGCTCAAGCGTCATCCACGACGTTCCCGCAGGCGCGCGGTGGGGTGGCACCCCCGCCAAGCCTGTTCGCGAATGGCAACGGGAAGTTATTGCGGTACAACGGCTAGGCAAAGGCGCTGGACGTAAGAAAACCGGTGGAGCCGATTAGGGGCTCATTATTGGCAAAAGTTACACTTGGAATTGAGATATGACAGACACGAACACAACTCTTGAAACGGCCGATATCAACCGAGTGATGCAATTGTTGCCTCATCGCTTCCCCATGTTGATGATTGACCGCATTGAGAACATGGATGGATGTGAGTTTGCGGTTGGCATTAAAAACGTAACAATCAATGATCCGTTTTTTGCAGGTCACTTTCCAGGCCACCCGGTGATGCCAGGCGTACTGATCGTTGAAGCAATGGCGCAAACGGCGGGGGCGTTGGTTATCAACGGCATGAAGAGTGACGCATCGAACAAGGTCGTCTATTTTATGGCAATTGATAAAGCCAAGTTTCGCAAGCCTGTTGGTCCTGGGGATCGATTGGAACTTCACGTGAGCAAGCAGCAAAACCGGGGCGCCGTCTGGAAATTTCGTGGGATTGCGAAAGTGGGAGACGCTATTGTCGCTGAAGCTGATTATGTCGCGATGATCCGGGAAACTGATGCATGACCCAAGTTCATTCTACCGCGATAGTCGACCCCAAAGCGGAGCTGGCCTCCGATGTTACCGTTGGGCCATATTCTGTCGTTGGTCCTCGAGTGAAATTGGCGGCCGGTGTGAAACTTCATTCTCATGTTGTTCTGGATGGCAAAACCAGTGTGGGAGAACGGACAGAGATTTACCCATTCGCGTCAATCGGACAACCACCTCAGGACCTTAAATTTCGCGGAGAAGATAGTGAATTGATTGTCGGCTCGGATAATACAATCCGTGAGTATGTAACTATGAACTCAGGTACAGAGGGTGGCGGGCTGGTTACTAAAGTTGGAAACGGCTGTGCCTTCCTTACGGGCGCTCACGTTGGCCATGACACAATCGTTGGGAACAATGTAGTGTTGTCGAACAACGCAATGCTCGCAGGACACTGTGTGATTGAAGATTTTGTCATCGTGAGTGGCGGTGCTGGTGTGCATCAGTTTACGCGCATTGGCAAACACGCCTTCATTGGTGGAATGAGTGGCGTAGAAAATGACATCATCCCATACGGCATGGCGCTGGGAAATCGGGCGCGTCTTGCGGGGCTTAACATTATCGGAATGAGGCGGCGTGGATTTGAACGGGAACAAATTCAAGAATTGCGCGCAGCCTATCGTATGCTTTTTGCTGAAGAAGGAACTTTGCGGGAGCGTATAGAAGACGTTGCTTCGCACTTCAGTGGGCAAGCCGACGTAATTGATATTATCAAGTTCATGAAAGCGGAAACCAGTCGATCAATTTGCACGCCAAGAAACTCTGCCGGTGAAGCCTAACGACGATACGTGGCATACAATGGCCTCAACTTCTGATCATACAATGCTTGGAATTATTGCGGGCAAAGGCACTCTTCCATTGTCTGTCGCACAGGCTGCTGTGGCTGCGGGCCGCCCGGTTTTTGTACTGGGCATTCGCGGCACCAGCGATCCATCCATCGAAAAGTACAATCATGCGTGGGTCCGCAGTGGCGCTATCGGCAAAACGCTTGCTTTGCTGAAACAGCAGAAATGTCGCGAACTTGTGCTTATTGGTCCGATGGATCGCCCAAACATTTTTACCTTCTGGCCAGACCTTGGTGCGCTTCGCCTTCTTCCTGATATATTCAAACTGTTGCAACAGGGAGATGACGGACTGCTTTCCGGGGTCGTAAAATATTTCGAAGAGGTGCATGGTTTTCGCATCCTACCCGCGGAAGAAATTGCGGGCGGGTTGGTGGCTCCCGTTGGTATTTCCTCAGCAAGGAAACCTTCAGAGGCAGACATGAAGGATGTTCGTCTGGCAGTCCAGATCGTGCGGGAACGAGGCGCGCGCGATTTGGGACAGGGCGCGATCGTCGCTTGCGAAGAGCTGCTGGAGGTTGAAGACGCGGCTGGAACGGATGCCATGTTGCGCAGAACGGCCGCGTCAAGGCAGGGGGAGGAGCAATGCGGTGTATTGGTCAAGCTACCAAAACCTGGACAGGAAAGAAGAGTTGACCTGCCCACCATTGGTATTAAGACCCTAGAAAACGCGGCTGTTGCAGGTTTAGTTGGCATCGCTTACGAGGCAAACGGCGCACTTTTTGTTGATTTCGTTAAGACCGTTGCTCGAGCGAACGAACTTGGGTTGTTCATTCTGGGATTACCCGAGGGCACGGGTGAAGGGACGAACGTATGAACAAGCAACACCATGTGATGCTGGTCGTTGGGGAAAGCTCCGGTGACGTGCTTGGTGCGGCTCTAATGATGTCGCTAAAGGGTGCTCTGAAAGAGCGCGTACGTTTTTCTGGTGTAGGCGGTCCAAGGATGACTGAGCAAGGTCTGTCCTCAATTTTTCCGATGTCGGATATCGCTGTTATGGGCCCGCGGGAGGTAATTCCACGGTTGCCATTGATCTTGAAACGGATGCGGGAAACCACAAGTCACGCTGTCGAAAACAAACCTGATTTAGTCGTTATCATCGACAGTCCAGACTTCACACATACGGTAGCAAAACGTATTCACAAGAAAATGCCAACGATCCCCATTGCCAATTACGTTTCACCAAGTGTTTGGGCATGGCGTCGTGGGCGTGCAAAAGCGATGGCGACATATCTCAAAAAAGTTTTTGCGTTACTGCCATTTGAACCCGCATTCTTCCGTGCAGAGGCTGGATTGGATTGCGTGTATGTCGGACATCCGGCAATCGAAAAAATCGCGACGCCAGAAGAAGGCGCAGAATTTCGCCGCAAAAAAGAGATCAATGCAGATGCGCCGGTGTTGCTGATGTTACCCGGCAGTCGCACAAATGAAGTAAAACGCCTGATCGGTTTGATGGGCGAAACGGCGTCTCTTCTCTCAAAATCTCACCCGGAAATCAGAGTGGTTATCCCCGTTGTTCCTCATGTGGCAGAGCTTGTGAACCAGGCGGTGAAAGATTGGCCGATAGTGCCTGTCTTGGCTATTGAGGATGAAGAAAAACGTGGCGCATTTGCTGCCGCAACAGCCGCGTTGGCGGCATCGGGTACCGTGTCACTTGAGCTTGGGCTCGCGCGTATTCCCATGGTCATAGCTTACAAAATTGACAAAATTGCTGCATGGGTTGTTGGTGGATTATTGAAGGTGCCGACAGTTGTCTTGGTCAATCTAATTTTGGATCGCCCGTCAGTACGAGAATTCTTACAAAGTGCTGCCACACCGCAATCGTTGGCGAACGCGCTAACGCCGTTGTTAGAAGACACCGAGCTTCGCCGAAATTCTCTGCAGGATTTGGATGAAATGCGGGCGTTAATGGGCGTGGGCGGCCCAAGTCCAAGTGCGCGCGCGGCCAATGCCGCCCTTGAAATGCTGGGCGAGCCACCAAGTGTCTAGGCAATAAAAAAGGCGCCCCTTTTTTGAGGCGCCTTTCTTGAGTTGGGCTCGGAAGTTAGCGTTTTGCAACGTCTGTATAATCTCTCGCGGCTGCACCAGTATATAGCTGGCGAGGGCGACCGATCCGCTGTTCTGGATCTTGTACCATCTCATTCCATTGAGCGACCCAGCCGGTGGTCCGCGCCAACGCAAACAACACAGTGAACATCGTTGTCGGGAAGCCAAGTGCTTTAAGCGTAATGCCCGAATAGAAATCGATATTTGGGTACAGTTTCTTCTCAACAAAATATGCGTCGTTGAGCGCGATTTTTTCCAGCTCCATTGCCACGTCAAGCATTGGATCATCTTTGATGCCAAGCTCTTTCAAGACTTCATGACAGGCTTGCTGCATCACAGTGGCGCGCGGATCGTAATTTTTGTAAACCCGGTGTCCAAAGCCCATCAGGCGGAATGGATCGTCTTTGTCTTTTGCTTTTGCAACATACTCCGGGATCCGGTCCACAGATCCAATTTCTTCAAGCATGTTGAGGGCGGCTTCGTTAGCACCACCATGTGCAGGCCCCCAAAGGCATGCAATACCGGCAGCAATACACGCAAATGGGTTGGCACCAGAAGAACCGGCCAAACGCACGGTCGATGTTGAAGCGTTTTGTTCATGGTCAGCATGCAGAATGAAAATTTTATCCATTGCGCGAGCGATGACAGGATTGACTTCATAGTCTTCTGCCGGAACGGAGAAGCACATATTCAGGAAGTTTTCGGCATATCCAAGGTCATTGCGTGGATAAACAACAGGCTGACCAATTGAATATTTGTAAGCCATCGCCGCAATTGTAGGGATCTTCGCAATCATGCGACGGCTGGCGACCATGCGCTGATGCGGGTCGTTGATGTCAGTAGAGTCGTGATAGAACGCTGACAGAGCGCCGACCATGCCGACCATGATGGCCATCGGGTGCGCATCACGGCGGAAGCCCCGCACAAAAAACTGCATCTGATCATGCACCATCGTGTGATTGGTGATTGCCTTGCTGAATTCTGCGAATTCAGATTGAGACGGCAAGTCACCGTTCAGCAAAAGGTAGGCGGATTCCAGGAAATTTCCTTTTTCGGCAAGCTGTTCGATCGGGTAACCACGATACAAAAGTTCGCCCTTGTCGCCATCAATATAGGTGATATCGCTGTCACAGCTGGCTGTTGATGTGAACCCGGGATCGAAAGTAAAATATCCAGATTGACTATAAAGTTTGCTGACATCAATGGCACGTGGGCCAACTTTACCTTTGTATATAGGCAATTCGTAGGTTTCGCCGCCAACTTCCAGTTTGGCGATTTCGTCTGTTTGTCTTGCACTTCTGTCTTTAGTCATAGCGGCGA
>Ga0222662_1001567_pt1 | contig 10560 bp, 9 predicted proteins | sample AntAcemetagen600_FD_179821 | JGI IMG/M metagenome (GOLD analysis project Ga0222662, IMG submission 179821) | Saline water microbial communities from Ace Lake, Antarctica - #600 | ecosystem: Environmental > Aquatic > Non-marine Saline and Alkaline > Saline | place: Antarctica: Ace Lake | collected...
CGTCAGCGTGGTCGGCGAGAAGCTCTTTTATCATCGGCCCCCAATCAAGCACCAGTGGCGCACCGGTTGAAGGGTTCGTGTTTGTTGGGCCGGAAAACGCATAAACCTGATCCGTTTTGATCCCATCAATTGCCCATTCCAGTTCTGCCGCCGCCTGACCTTGATACCCGGCCAGCAATCGGAGGCCGACAAATGCCGCCACAGCATCAAACAGGCGCCCCGCGCTGGAGCAAATCGGCGCGTTCACATTGTTGCTGAGCATCGTTGAGAAAACCCGACGTTGCTCCTCCGTCAAATCAGCAACTGGCGAAAGGCTCGTTTGATCGAAAACGAGGTCACCATTGAGTTCCCACAAGACGCCGAAAGCCGCCCTGCGCGGTTCGCGCATCGCGACTTCACCACCGGGCAGCTGAAACTGCCGCAAATGAGCGACACGGCGATACTGACCCGGCTCCATACGTAGAAATTCTCCGCCCCACAACGTCCCGTCGTCGCCTAACCCAGCGCCATCCCACGCGATCCCGAGAACAGGTCCCTCAAGACCATGCTCAGCCATGCATGCAGAGAGGTGTGCGACATGATGCTGCACAGGTACAATGGGGAGACCTGCTTGTTGCGCATATTGGGACGAGCGGTAATCAATGTGAAGATCACAGGCAACAACGTCCGGCGCTGCTTCGTTGAGGCCACAGAGACGCGTGATCGTGCTTTCAAATGTATCCAGCGCGTCGGATGTTTCCAGAGCACCAATGTGAGGACCAACGAAGGCGCGCTTGCCTTTGAGTATGCAGGCCGTATTGGCGAGATGAGCGCCAACGCCGAGAATAACAGGCTCCTGCGACCCCTCACCGTCGCTCAACGATAATGGATAAGGACTGTAGCCGCGTGCCCGGCGCAAAACCATGGGCGCGCCGCCCATTACTCGCACCATAGAATCGTCGACTGGTGCCAGAATAGGTCGGTCATGAACGAGGAAGACATCAGCAATGCTTCCCAATTTTTTTAGAGCATCATGATTGTCATAGGCGAGCGGTTCATTCGACAGATTGCCACTTGTCGCAACAACCGGAAAGCCGAGCTCACGCATCAGAATGTGATGCAGCGGTGTGCAGGGTAGCAATACCCCCAGATTGGGGCTCCCCGGCGCCACTTCCTCGCAGATAAATGTGCCCTGCGCCAAGGAGCGAGGCGATTGACACCGTGCCAGCAATACAATCGGACTTTGCGGGCTTTTCAACAGGCCAGCTTCCTGAGCGGATAGATAAATGTGAGCGCCTGCCGCCGAAATGTCGGGACACATAATGGCGAACGGTTTATGTGGGCGACGTTTTCGTTGCCGTAACCTATGGACCGCATCGCGGTTACGCGCATCGACAAACAGATGAAAACCTCCGAGCCCTTTAACGGCGACGATCTTGCCGTCGCGAACAGCAGTGACGGCTTCCCTCAAAGCCTCATGACGGCCGGCAAGTGTGCGCCCTTCTTGATCCCAGAGCGCAAGTTGGGGGCCGCATTCAGGACAACAATTCGGCTGGGCATGAAATCGGCGGTCCAATGGATTGACATATTCCGCACGACAGGCCGTGCACATGGGAAAGCCATCCATCGACGTGTTCGCCCGGTCATAGGGTAAGCGGGCCATGATGCTATAGCGGGGGCCACAATTGGTGCAGTTCGTGAACGGATAAAGGTGTCGTCTGCCGACGGGATCGAAAACATCATCACAGCAGTCCGCGCAGGTCGCGATATCTGGCAGAGCCAGAACCTGTACCGGCCCGTCTACCTGGCTTGTATGGATAACAAATGATACGCCCCCTGTTAGCTCAATAGGCTCGCAGGCAATGCTTTGAATGTCGGCCAAAGGGGGTACATCTGTGCGAATGACATCTAAGAAACTTTCCAGCACCTCGCCATCGGCCTCTGCTTCGCAGACAATACCCGCAGTCCCATTGCGAACCCAACCAGAGACACCCAACCTGGTTGCGACGCGATAAACAAATGGACGAAAACCAACCCCTTGAACAGCGCCGCCAATTTCAATGCGCAAACGCGCCAAACTGCCAGCTCGCGTGGTTACGATGTTCCCCTGCGTGTCCATTTTCGAAATGGTCAGTCCTCTGTCTCGATGCGTCTTAGCAGGATGCTCTGCGCTTCCGAATGCGCGATATCATCTGAAGTCTCAATCACCAGCTCAGCCCCCTCTGCGAGGGACCCAACAGAGGAGACCTTAAAATGCTCCTTAAAATGATCCGGCGACATGTGGGACAATGCACCAAGCCAGACTTCCGCCCGCACGACCCGTCCGGCGTTTTCGCTTTTTGCAATCTCTACCATTTTGCGCACCAAATCGTTGGTAAGCGATGCTTCATGCATAGGCATATCTCCCTCGATGGCTCATCTCATGTCTCCGCCGGAGACAATCTTTTCAGCTTCTTGCATAATCTCATTGATAACCTTTGGAATAACCTTCTCCACTTCCGGCGAAATGTCTGCGCCCGTAGAAAAATCAATCCCTTCAATGACGAACAAGAGGCATTGCACCGGCATTTTTCCCAATGATCGCGCAAGCTCTAACGAATATCCGAGGCCCAGTCCATGGCTGGAGACATCGTTCATAATGCTGTTCAACGGGCCAATTGTTGGATCAAGCCTCTGTATTTTTCCCGGTGACCCCGCCGCTTGCGTGGCATCGACGATGATGACAGCCTCCCTTTCCTGCCAGGCTTCCATCAGTGCGAGTGCCTCATCCTCAGCATGGCACACATCCCAATTCGCCGATGCCATTTTCGCCAACCGACGCGCAACTTCACATCCGACAGCATCGTCGCCGCGCATGTCGTTACCAATGCCGATGATCAGAGGCCGCAAATTTGAGGTCTGCTTCGATGCGACCATTTAGCACTCAACCCTATCGAGCTTCAGAAAATGCGTGGCGCAGGAAATACAAGGATCGTAGCTGCGGATGGTGCGTTCACATAACGCCCGCAATGTCTCATCATCCAGGTCAATCTCTTCCACAATGAGTGCCCGCAGATCCTGCTCGATACTGAGCTGGTTTTGTGAGGTTGGTGGGATAATCACCGCGTCCTGAATGGTTCCCTCACCATCTATCTGGTAGCGGTGGTACAGAATGCCCCGTGGCGCTTCTGTGCAGGCATAGCCAATGGCCACCTTCGGCTCAACAGAAACTGATGGCTCACTGGGTGGGGAGTATTGATCAATAATCCGAAGCGCCTCATCGCAGGCATAAAGCACTTCAATGCTGCGCACGATAATACTCTGCGCAAGATTGCGACATTGGTCCGCCAGACCAGCTTCTTTCGCAGTCGCCCGTGCGAGCGGAGAAAGCTGGTGGGCATTTAGATTATACCGGGCAAGCGGTCCTACCAGATAGCTGTCCCGTGCCTTAATGCGGGCATGGAGAGCATTAGAATAGGGAACCTGGTCTTCCGAAACATGCTTCTCAAATTCTGCAACCGAAATATCAAGCCCCCTGTTGGAGGCTATACGACCATCGCCCAGTGGATACTCTCCGTCACCTCGCAGTGCGACAAATTCATAATCACGTTCATGTGCCGGAAAATCAAACTGACTTACCCACCTGACCGTTTCAATAGCGGCGTCGCGGGCCCATTTCATGCTCTCAGCAAGCGGTTCCAATTCTTTGCGCGTCGGTGTTTTGTAAAACCCGCCTACCTTGACGTTGATGGGGTGGATTTCTCGCCCCCCCAAGAGCGACATAATTTTATTGCCGACTTTTTTCAATTGAAGGCCGCGCTCAACGACCCCCGGCATGTCCTTGGCCATGTCGATGGCACCTTCATAACCCAAAAAATCGGGTGCATGAAGCATATAAATATGGAGCGCGTGGCTCTCAATCCACTCACCACAATATAGCAATCTACGTAAATCTCGGATCGGCGATGGCACCTCAACGCCACAAGCTTGCTCCATCGCTTGCACTGCGCTCATTTGATAAGCCACCGGACAAATGCCACAAATACGCGCCGTAATGTCGGGCGCTTCGCGAAAATCCCGACCACGAAGAAAGGCTTCGAAGAAGCGCGGCGGTTCGAAAATTTTCAACTCAACATTTTCAACTGCGCCGTTGGAGATCGTGATCTTTAGCGCTCCCTCGCCCTCAACGCGCGCAATATAGTCAACCGATATTTCCCTACGCGTCATGGCGGGTGCTTTCTTCGTGAAACGGCTCTGCGTTGGCATAAAAGGTTTGCAATATCCGTTGAATATCGCGACTGACCATACCTGTTGCAGTCAGCCAACCCGTCATGGCTTTCATATTGGGCATTTCCATCGGACCATAGCAGCCATAACATCCACGATTGTAGCTCGGACAAATCGCGTTGCACCCGGCATGGGTAACCGGTCCCAGACAAGGCGTTCCTTGAGCCACCATGATGCAGATGTTTTGTTTGAGTTTACACTCAACGCACACAGAATGGCCGGGAATATTGGGACGGCGGTCCGCGAGAAACGCCAAAATGACTTCCAACAACTGTGCTTTGTTGATGGGACACCCCCGTAGCTCGAAGTCGACCGGCACATGATCAGATATCGCGGTCGATGTTGCCAGCGTGTCGATATATTCAGGCTTTGCGTAAACCACAGCGACAAAATCATCAATGTCGGAGAAATTACGCAAGGCTTGAATACCGCCCGACGTTGCGCACGCGCCTATGGTCACCAGACGGTGGGATTGCGCACGGACTTTCAGTATCCGTTGCCGATCTTTTTCAGTGGTGATGGATCCTTCTACCAATGACAAATCGTAGGGCCCATCAATTACCCGCGGGCTCACCTCCGGAAAATAGGCAATGTCGATCGCGTCGGCCACACCCAGAAGTTCATCTTCACAATCAAGCAGGCTCAACTGACATCCGTCGCAAGAAGCGAATTTCCATACGGCAAGCTTAAGGCGCGGTTTTGTCATGGTTTAAATGTCCGCAATCCGGAAAAGAGATCCAATTTTATCATAACGAAAGATCGGTCCATCGCGGCACACAAAATGGGGGCCATATTGACACCGTCCGCATTGACCTATGGCACATTTCATATTGCGTTCCATAGACACAAAAATAGAGCTTTCGGGGCAACTCGCGCCGGTAAGGGCTGCAACAACAAACCGCATCATTAAACTTGGACCACAAACCATTGCCAGAACAGACTGAGGATCAAACGTCTGCGAGTCGATGAGGGTTGTGATGGCACCGACCCTCCCCCCCCACGCTTGATCCGCGCGATCAACGGTAACCAATAGCTCCAGATCATCATTTTGCGCCCAAGCAGCCAGATCCTCGTCAAAAATGATCGCTTCCCGGCTTCGACACCCATAAAGAACGACAACACGACCATAAAACTCTCGGCGTGTGAGAAGATGCTGGATAACTGGTCGCATCGGTGCCAATCCGAGACCACCGGCCACCACCAGCACATCTTTTTTTTCGGCGACATCAAGCGGCCACGCATTGCCAAAGGGACCTCGCATGCCCAGGGTGCTGCCAACCTGCAAACGACAAAGCGCCGCTGACACTGGTCCAACGGCACGCACAGTATGCCAGATCGGCTCGTTATCTGACGCACACTGGCTGACACTTACTGGCACTTCGCCAACACCAAAAGCATAAAGCATGTTGAATTGACCGGGGGCGCTTTGCCACGGGCCACCGGTTTCCGGCTCTAAGCATAGAGTGACCACATTTTCCGCCTCAACCCGGCGCCCCACTACACGGCAGATTTTGGGGATCAGAGAATTTTTCTCTGGAATAGATCCACTCACCTCAATCCGCCGTTTCGTAAATGTTGAGAAGTTGCAGACGGGCCGCTTGCAGACGCCGCCCCAGCGCAGGTGCGAACCGTTTCATAAGTTCGTAGCCAAAATCGTGGTCGGCATCGCATTTTTCGCGCATGCAAACCGCGTCAAATTCGACGAGCCGGGTCGTCTCCAGCGCTTGTGCGTCCCATGCCCAGCGATAGGGCGGGACGAGCCAGGAGGCCCCAACAATATCTCCCTCCTCCAGTGTTTGTATTTGGATCGCTGCGCGCCCAGGAACGCTGACTTCCAGCGCGACACGACCGTGGCGCAGAAGATAGAAGTGATCAGCAGCCTCTCCCTCGTGGAAAATATAGTCGCCCGCATTGAACACCACATTGCGCCCACAACCCGCTATGGTCTGAAAATGATCAGCTTTCATCCCCTTCGTAAAAGGGTGTTTGGATATGATTTGATCAAGTTTTTCCATGCGAAATAGCCTCTCTTTCACTGACGCTCAACGTCACGCAAAGCTGTAATTTCCTCCGTCACGTCTATCGCCACAGGGCACCACGTGACACATCTCCCGCAACCAACACACCCTGATGTGTCAAACTGATCGATCCAATTCGCGAATTTGTGGGTCATCCACTGACGATACCTTGACCGATTATCACCACGGATAACAGCTCCGCTGGTGTATGAAAAATCAAAGCTAAAGCATGTGTCCCAAACCCGACTATGCTCCGCCTGAGCACCATCTAAAGACGTTATGTCTTGCGTGGTCGAACAAAAACATGTGGGACACACATTCGTACAATTGCCACAAGCAAGGCACCTGTCCGCGACATCGTCCCAACGGGGGTGTTCCGGGTTGCTTTGAAGGAGCTCTTTGATGCCATCTGTATCCAACGCCCTGCCCATATTCTGTGCGGCTTGGTCGCTCACGGCCCGCGCCGCGTTGAAATGCCCTTCATTTGCTGCGGTAAGAGGCAGCGCTTTGAGAATGTCTGCGCCCCGCTCACTTTCTGCTTCAATAAGGAAAACATGACGGTCAGCCGAAACGATTTCGGTCAGACAAAGATCGTATCCCGCCTCAACTTTGGGGCCAGTATTCATCGATACACAAAAACAGGTGCCGCCGGGCGTGCTACAATTGACGGCAATGACAAGGGCATTCTGGCGCCGGTCGGCATAAATCTTGTCCTGATGCTGTCCTTCAAGAAAAACTTTGTCCTGGATGCCGATAGCATGCAATTCGCATGACCGCACGCCGAGGAAAGCATAGCGTTCCGTCGTTGGCTTCTCCTCTTCCACAGCGAAGCCATGCGCCGTTTGCTGCGCGCTCCACAACACAGTGCGCGGCGGAAAAAGCCACCTCTTCCATGTGCGCGGGCCGACGGCATAGCCGAAAAGCATACCATCGTTCCGGGGTTTGACCCTGTAATGACCGCCATCCTGATCATCGCCCCAGCCGATGGGAAGATCATCAACCCTAGCAATCTGATCATAGACAATCGCATTGTCTTGTAGGGTTGGAGCGATGACGGCATAGCCCGCCCCGTGCAGTGCATCGATCAGGACCTGAAAATCCTGCCGGGCCAGAATACCCGTCGACATGCCGCTTTGGCCTTCTCCATTTTGTTCGTTCGCGCTTGTCACACGGCTCTCTGCGTATACCATCTCTTTAATATGAGCCCCTGGGAGGGGTCCGGCAAGCAAAGGCTAATAACTACGAACGTTTGTTTTGATCTGGCGCATGGTCGTGAAGGCGATAATATTCAATTATGAAGTGCGAGGAGAAAAATGCCGAAAATTGTCGACAAACCTGATAGGGGTGACTTCATTCGGGAGCAACCCGATGAATTTGACTGGTCCAATGCCATGGCGGAGCTTGACGGTTTGCCAGGCGGGGGGTTTAACATCGCCTATGAAGCGGTCGACCGGCACGCCTTGGGATCACGCGGCCAGCATATAGCTATCAGATGGCTGGCAAAAACGGGCGAGGCGGTTGACCTCACCTACGCAAACCTAAAGGAACAGACTGATCGTTTTGCCAGTGCGCTGGCCGGGTTGGGGCTGGGTAAGGGCGACCGGGTTTTCGTACTCTGCGACCGCATCCCTGAGCTGTACGTCACGGCAATGGCGGTGTTTAAAATTGGTGGCGTGTTCTGTCCGATGTTTGCGGCTTTCGGTCCTGAGCCCATCAAAGCACGCATGTCTATCGGTGGTGCCAAAGCGCTGGTGACCACCGACCGGCTATACAGACGCAAAATCGCCAATATCCGTGACGACCTAGTCGATTTGGAGCATGTGATTATTGTCGGCGAAAATGGCGGTACCTTTGATGCCGCCGAAAGCGCCACCACTCACGATTTTCATGAATTGCTGCGCAACGCGCCATCGGGCTTTACCATCGCATCGACCGGCCCGGAAGACAGGGCTATCCTGCATTTTACCAGCGGCACGACAGGAACGCCCAAGGGGGCCGTCCACGTTCACCAGGCAGCGGTCGCCCATTATGCCACGGCAAAATATGCCCTCGACTTGCACCCCGACGATATTTTCTGGTGCACAGCCGACCCCGGCTGGGTAACGGGCACGTCTTACGGGATCATCGCGCCTTTGGTGATCGGCGCGACCATGATCGTCGACAGCCAAGAGTTTGATGCACGGCGATGGTACCAAACATTGCAGGATCAAAAAGTTACGGTCTGGTACACAGCACCAACAGCAATTCGGATGTTAATGAAACTAGAAGACGACGTGCCAAAGCAGTTTGACCTGTCCGCGCTGCGTTTCATCGCCAGCGTTGGCGAGCCCCTTAACCCAGAAGCTGTGCGCTGGGGTTACGACATTCTGGGAAAAGCTATTCACGATAATTGGTGGCAGACCGAAACCGGTGGCATCATGATTGCCAATACCGCCGCTCAGCCTATCAAGCCAGGCTCTATGGGAATGGCTGTTCCAGGTATCGAGGCGGCCATTATTGAACACAACGAAGGGGATGACCTTACGTTCATTACCGATCCCGACGAGGAAGGTGAACTGGTTCTGCGAGCGGGCTGGCCTTCTATGTTCCGTGGATATCTAGGACAGGAAGAGCGCTATCAAAAATGTTTTCGTGACGGTTGGTATCTTTCCGGCGATCTGGCGCGGCGCGATGGCGACGGCTATTTCTGGTTTGTCGGCCGCGCAGATGATGTCATCAAGTCGGCTGGGCATTTGATCGGGCCATTCGAAGTGGAAAGCGCACTGGTCGAGCATGAGGCGGTCGTCGAAGCTGCGGTTATTGGCCTGCCGGACGAAATTTCCGGTGAGATTGTCAAAGCCTATGTGACGGTGAGGGAAGGCTACGCGCAAGACGAGGCTCTGTTGCGTGACCTGATGGCTCATTCCCGCAAACGCCTGGGGCCAGCCATAGCACCCCGCCAAATTGAGTTTCGCGATAACCTGCCCAAGACACGCAGCGGCAAGATTATGCGGCGGCTTTTAAAGACGCAGGAATTAGGCTTGCCGACCGGCGACATATCAACGTTGGAGACCTATGCATGAGTGAAACTGGCGCAGAAGGTCCCATCGGAACTCCAGAGCTGACAAAAGAACATGCGCGTGAGTTGTTGGCGCAAATGGTACTCATTCGGCGGTTTGAAGAAAAATGTGTCGAACTTTACAGCGCCGGGACCATCCGGGGCTTCCTGCATCTCTATATTGGGGAAGAGGCTAATGCCGTTGGGGTGATGCAGGCGCTTGGGCCTGACGACGCCATTGTTGCCACCTATCGTGAACACGGTCATGCGCTTATTCGAGGGATTTCTGCCAGAAAAATAATGGCCGAGATGTACGGCAAAGAAGAAGGTGCCAGCCGGGGACGCGGCGGGTCGATGCATATCTATGATGCAGCAACCAGATTTTACGGCGGCAATGCCATTGTGGGCGGTGGCCTGCCCCTCGCGGTCGGGCTAGCCCTTGCAGACAAGATGCAAGGGCTCAACAGGGTCACCTGCTGTTTTTTTGGGGAGGGAGCCGCCGCCGAGGGGGAGTTTCATGAATCCCTCAATCTGGCCGCCTTGTGGGATCTGCCGATCTTGTTCGTCTGCGAGAACAATGGATATGCGATGGGCACGGCGCTTGAGCGCTCAGAGTCTGAAACCCGCATCTACCGCCATGCACGAAGCTACGGCGTACAAGCAATGCCGGTTGATGGCATGGATGTCGTGGCCGTTGAAACGGCGGCACGGCGCGCCTGTGAAAAAATTCGAAACCAAGGCGGTCCGTGTTTCTTGGAAAACAAGACCTATCGATTTCGCGCCCACTCCATGTTCGATGCAGAGCTCTACCGCGACAAGGCCGAAGTCGAAGAGTGGAAAACCCATGGCCCCATTGTTACTTTTGTTGACAGACTGAAAAACACAGACCTTCTTGATGAGAGTGACCTGACTGCTATTGAGCGAGAGGTGGCAGATGAGATTACAGATGCTGTCGCGTTTGCGGAGCAGGCGAGCTGGGAGCCGGTCAGCGACCTGGAGCGCGATGTCTACACACCGACGAACGAGGCCACGTCATGAGTGGCGCTACTCAAATGACTTATCGTGAAGCGGTACGGGCGGCCCTTCGCGAAGCGATGACCCGAGATCCGCGCGTCTTTTTGATGGGCGAAGATGTCGGGCGCTATGGCGGTGCCTATGCCTGTTCCAAAGGCCTGCAAGAAGAGTTTGGGGAAGACCGCGTTCGCGACACACCCATCGCAGAGTCCGGCTTTACCGGGGCCGGTATCGGTGCGGCACTTG
>Ga0222662_1001574_pt1 | contig 10525 bp, 9 predicted proteins | sample AntAcemetagen600_FD_179821 | JGI IMG/M metagenome (GOLD analysis project Ga0222662, IMG submission 179821) | Saline water microbial communities from Ace Lake, Antarctica - #600 | ecosystem: Environmental > Aquatic > Non-marine Saline and Alkaline > Saline | place: Antarctica: Ace Lake | collected...
GTCACCGGTCGCGTCGTCGTCGTCGCCGGTCGCGTCGTCGTCGTCACCGGTCGCGTCGTCGTCGTCACCGGTCGCGTCGTCGTCGTTGGACGCAGGGCAGCCACCGGCAAGCAGGGCACACAGGAGTGCGAGCAGATGGAAGGACTTCATGGCGGGTGGCTCCTCGGCAGGTGGTCAGTCGTCAGGATACCAACCCCATCCAGGATGAACGGCGACGCTGGCGGATAGGTCACGAACGCCACCAATGAGGCCGGAGGTGCCCGCCCGCCGCCCTCAATCACACCGCCTGTTGTTATTGGGTGGCCAGCAGCATTCGGGGCCCCCATCGTGGAGGGATGAGGGCTTGGCCTACCGTCGTTGTCATCGTGTGCCTCTCAACCGGACTTGGCGGGTGCTGGGGCCCGAGCGGCCTCCTAGTGGAGGGACCGGCAGGACGCGACGATGACGACGTCGCGAACAATGACGACGTCGCGAACGATGACGACGTCGCGGACGATGACGACGTCGCGGACGACGACGACGTCGCGGACGATGACGACGTCGCGGACGATGACGACGTCGCGGACGATGACGACTCAACTTTGCTCCCATCCGAGGTGTGCAATGGAGTGGACGACGACGGCGACGGACTGATCGACGAACAACTCGATGCGGACTGGGACGGAGTCACACCCTGCGGTCCCGATGGAGTCGTCGGGACGGCTGACGATGACTGCGACGACACCGACTACACGGTCAACCCCGAGCAGCCGGAGGCATGCGACGGAATCGACAACGACTGTGACCCTTCGACTGACGAGCTCATCGACGGCGATGGGGATGGGTTCGCTGTCTGCTCTGGGGACTGTGACGACGCCAACTCCCTCCTCTCTCCATCTCAACCAGAGATCTGTGACGGACTCGATGGGGACTGCAACGGCGTCGTTGATGATGGGTTTGACGGCGATGGCGACGGCGTCACTACCTGTGGCCCTGACGGGGTCCCGGCAAGTGGCGACGAAGACTGTGACGACACTGATCCTTCAGTGAGCCCGGCGGTGCTGGAGACCAGCGGGGATACGATCGACTCCGACTGTGACGGACAACTGGACATGGATCTATGCGCTGGCACGGGCGGCCCCCCACCCAGCTTGACGGACGCCCTCACCTGGGCGACCTCCTCATGGTCGGTCGGCTCGGTGGCCTACCGCGTCGAGGATGTAGTCAACGCGACCGGAGCGTCAGGAACAGTGATCCCCGCCGAGCCCCTTTACATGAACTTTGGGGGGATCGAGTGCACTGCCGCCAACGCACCAGGCAGCTGGCTGTGTTCCGGTGGCCAAACCAATCTGGGGTATTCGCCCGGTGATGGCACCCAGTACGGGATTGTGGAGAGTCGGGAGGGTACTTTCTGGTCTTTCGGGGCGGCCTCTTTGAGGTTTTCGTCGGTGGAGGCCCCTGCGACGCTGCTTGAGGCGGCGACTATGTCTCTACGGTCTGCCTTCTCGCAAGAGTACGCGTACGCATACTTCCCCGGTGGAGGACAGGAGCGGGACGGGACGGCGCAGGGTTGGGTTACTCGCTGCGGATCCCAGACGGGTGGCGCACCTGCCGCCACGCTACGGAACGGGACCACGGTGGTGGACTTGCAGACTTCCCAGTCAGCGACATCCCCCGTACTTCGTGCTGGGACGGTCGACCACTACGATGAAGCTGGAGAGCGACACCTGACGATGGCCGCGACCACGGACGAGACCTGGGGCTCGGCTTGGGGCTCCTGCTCGCTCCAATATGGAGACGGACTGACGCTGGAAACGGTCGAGGTTCAACCTCCGGCCTACCAGAACCCCTGCAGGGACGTGCTGGACGCGTCGGGCTCCCTCGTGGCTTCATGGTGTCAACCGATCTGCTGGCCCGACGTCCCCTAGAAACACGGCGCAACCGAGGTTTCACAGGGCAGCGGTGTATCCGTGTGCTGGCAAGACGTCCCCAGATCCACCGGCGACGGGAACTGGAGCTCCCCGCGGCCGGACCGCGAGACAATCCGGAACAAATGCGCAGGAGGGGGAGGGGGAGAGTGCCCCCGCTGACACCTCGACCCGGAGAGACCATGCCCCTCACGCGCACCCCCCTTGCTCGCTTCCTTGCGGTTCTGCTGCTCCTCGTCCTCATCGCCGCCTGCGGCAGCCCTCGCGGGGGACGCGGAGGCGACTCGGACGACGACGACTCCGCCAACGACGACGACGCGGCCGACGATGACGACGCGGCCGACGACGACGACGCCACCGGCTGCGCAGGCATTCTCTCCGTAGATCCCGAGCAGGACGAGACGGACGTCTTCACGAGCCGGGTGTCCGTGACTTGGGACGCGGTCCCGGACAGCGGAAACATCATGGTCGCCGAGGAGAACGGCCCCCAACTCGCCGGGTCGATCTCCGACGACGACAACGGCCGCACCCTGATCTTCAATGCGAGCGCCGCGCTGCCCGGCAACACGACCTTCGAGGTCACCATCTCCCAGGACTGCACCGACGACGTGACCTACGAGTTCACGACGGGGCCCTTCGGCGCATCGGTGAGCCCCGAAAGCGCGCTCCTGGACCGGGCCTTCACAATCGACCTCGCGAACGCGAGCTTCGTCCAGCCCCCCGGGGCGGGCGCTCTACTCCAGGGCTTCCTCGCGGACGTGTACCTGCTCATGGAGCCCACGACCAACAGCAACCTGGCATTTGGAGAGATGCACATGCTGGGGGGCCTCGGGGAACTCGACGGCGCCGATGTCGTCCAGAACGTCTGTGCCGAGACGCTGCCCTTGACCGCTGGCGCCGATGCGGTCGTCGGCACCGCTGACGACCTCCCCATGGACTGGACCAACCCAGTGATGGAGCTCGAAGCGGACGAAGTCTCCTTCCGCCTCCATGGGGTGGACACGACGCTCCAAGACCTCGAGCTCACCGCGCTGTTCGCTCCCGATGGCGACGGCCTCGTCGGCGGCACGATCGCCGGCGTGATTGACACCCGCTCCCTCGTGGGGCTGCTCGACAGCGAGGACCCCAACGCCATGTGCGACCTTCTGGAGGAAACGATGAGCATCACCTGCACCGACTGCGGCGGCGGCGAGAACTTCTGCCTAGCACTGGTGGCCGAGGACGTGACCGGCACCTGGCTGAGTCACCTCTCGGGCGGCCTGACACCGCGCACGTGCGACCAGATCATCGACGACTCGAGTTGTGCCAACGGGGATTACACGGTCGACGGGGAGGACAACGGACAGATCGACCCGCTCCTCTGCCCCAGTTGGACGCCCTGAGCAGGAGGCAGAGATCAGCGGGCCCTTCCCAAAGTTCACCGCCTCACTGCAGCCGCGGCGTCGGCGCCTGCGCAGGGCGAGGCAAGGGCGCATGTGTGGCTCCGGGGAGCCTTTCACGACGGCGAGAGTGCCGCCGCGATGTCGCTTACCTTCTGCACCAGCCGGTAGTCGTTCTCCGGGATCCGCCTGAACCCGTGGTGCTCGTAGAAAGCAGCCGCGCTCGAATCGATTGCGTCGACGACGACCACGCGGGCGGCCGCGATATCGGCTGCTGCGCATGCCCTGGAGAGTGCGTCCCACAAGAGTTCGCCGCCGAGCCCCTGACCCCGCAGCCCTGAGTCGAGAGCTAGACGGGCAAGGAGCACGGCGGGTATTGAGTCTGGCGAGCCCCTGCCAACCCGTTTCGGCAGCGAGGACCGAACGACCAAGTGCGCAGCCAACGAGAAGTACGCCCTGACCATCCCGTCGCCGGTGTGCCAGACGAAGGTTCGCGCGGTACGCACTCTCTGGGCGTGAGCCGCGGAGCCGTGCAGCCACCGGTCTAGGGCCTCGACCCCGCATCGGAACTCACTGACGTCGTGATTGTTCCGGAGCGCCTCTGACACGAACTGGGGCATCGGTCAGCGCTGCTCCACTTTCCGGGAGCGCGCGGCTCGAAGCCGCAGCGCCTCGTTGGCGGCGGGTGGCTCGTCCAGAGCGCGCCAGAGGTCATCGAAGAACTCCGGGGAGACCGACGTCGCGGACGAGGAACTGATGACGGACTCGGCTCGGTCACTCGCCGCCTCGAGAACGAATGCGGAGACCGATTGGTGGCGCAGCTTCGCGGCGTAGCGGATGCGCTGCTCTCGCTCGGGGGCGGCTCTCAACTCGATCCGGGCTGTCTTCGTCGGCATGATGACTCCTGTACGGAGTATGTACGGCGCAACGACCCAGTCGTCAATGGGAGATCTTGGGGACATGCAGACGGCTCCGGGATGGGCACCCCTCAAGGTATCTCCATCGCGTCGAGCATGGCGGTCCGGTCTGCTGCCCCTCGAACGCCGCTCCACCGAAGGGATCTCGTCATGTCCAGCGCCCCAGCCCCGCTCCCCCTCCCGAGCTTCAGCTCCGACTGCATCCTGCTCCGGCGAGGGGACCCCGACTTCACAGACGCCAACGCGCGATTCGTGGGGCCTGACGGATGCTTCTCCAACGTCGATTGCCGGTGGCTGTGGGGCTCCCACGGGGACACGGACATGAACGAGGTCTGGCGGGCGTACATGGAGCCGAACGTCTATGAGCGGGTGCTCGCGGCCAAGAGGCGATGGGATCCAGACCACGTGTTCTCGGCGAACACCTTGTGTGTCGGTTGGTCGCACGAACGGGCCTCCGCGCTCGAGGAGCCTTGCAGTCCGGCGGTGGCCGCGCAGCGCGATGGGATCGATCTCGCCCGGCTGGACCGGGAGATGACCGGCCGCTGGCTCGATGCTCGGCAGCACGCCGCGCGGCGGCGGGCGGAGCGGCGCCGTATCGAGGAGGGTTGAAGCATGCAGAGGATCAACCGCTACAAGGTGGATCTGCGGCCGTCTACTACGCCCGCAACGTCCTGCCAGCCGTGGAGTTCAAGGCGAAGCTTCTGAGCGACGGGGACTGCTCTCCCCTCGAAGTCTCGGACGGCGCGTTCTCCACCGTCTGATTCATTGGTTTAAAGCGGAACGAACTCCACCCGCAGCTTGAAGGGACAGCCTCGGATGGGTGGCTCACTCACCCTCGTCCGTTTGAGGACGCTGTCGAGCGTACGGAGCAACCGGTCATCGTGGAACGTGTCTTCTTCGAGTCCTGACCGCTCGAGCCGCCCTCCCTCCTCGATCTTCAGCGCCGCCTGGTATTGGCCGGGCGTGGTGCGTGGGGTCTCTTGCAGGTACCGCACGAACCGGGCGGCCTGCTTGAGCAGGGGACCGAGGGCTGGCGGGACCGTTCGTTCAGTGGCGCGCAGGTCGGAGAGCCCAAATCGGAGCACGCCGACACCTCGAACCGACAGCTCCGCGTCCGCCTCGCCTTTCCCCTCCGCGACATACGGGCCCATGGCATCCCAGTAGGCATTGGCGGCGTCCGCGTTGGCCTTCTTTCGTTGAAGCCACGCCCGCACGCTGTCGTCGTTCTCGTCGATGTCCTCTGTCATTGCGTGCCCTCCCCCGTATTGCGCGGTCGTCTCTCCTCCACGCCTTCTTCGACAATCGAGGCACTCTAGCCCTCGCGGATAGGGAACGAATTGGGCCTACCAGCGCCGCATGGGGACGTTGGTGCGCAGGATCTCGACCGGTTCCGAGGTCTTGCCGCGAAGCGACTCTCCACCGGAGGCCCCGGCCTGGAGAGCCTCGAAGGTGTGGATCAGTCGCGCGCCGCGGGGCCCGACACTGCCGGTGCTTCGAGGGATGTAGTCGACCGAGATCTTCAGCACGGTCTCGTAGTACGGCGAGTTGAGCTCCAGCGCAAACGGCCCCGGCTCCTGAGGAGTGAGGTAGGACCACGCGCCTGGGTGTGACAACAGGTTGTACAGCGCCACCCCGCCGTAGCAAACCGAGCCCCCGTCGACTCCCTCCAGCACAAAGAACGACTGGGTATTCCCGGTGGCTGACCCCGTTCGGATGAGATAGCGAGCTCCGGGGACCACCGACTGCTTGCTGAGGTCATGGACCACAACGCAATTGCCCACGTCGGACGCCGGAAGGGGGGTGTAGTCAGGGGTGTGAGCCCAGGTGATCTGCGCGCTGCCCCACTTCGGAGGCGGATGGTCCGAGGGCTCGTAGCGGATCTCGCCGCGGCTGGCGTTGGTGAGCAACAGGTTCGTGTTGGTCCGATTGGCAATCCAGTTCACCAGCTTGCCTTCGGTGTTGAAGGTCACGGGCTTTGTCATGTCGAGTCTCCTTTGGAGGTGAGTAGGGGGGCCATCGCGGAGCCGGTGGGTCACGCGGCGTCGGCGAGCACGGCCCCCGCTCCCGCCGACGCCCAGTCCACGACCATGTCGGCGATCACGAGCAGGACCTCCCCGACGGGGATGCCGTAGATGAGCGGGAGCCGCTTGATGGGCTTGAGGATGAGGGCCCAGGGGCTGACGAGGTGCATGACCGCCGAGGCCCAGCTGCTGTCCCCTTCCAAGACCTCAGCGCCCAGCGACACGACGCTGACCTCGAAGAGGAGCAGCCCCATGAAGCAGGCGATGAGGTCATCGGGGATCGCCGCGCCCGTTCCAAACACGTTGGCGAGCCCGATGAGGAAGTCGGCGATGATGGGAATCGCCCAGCCCACGAGCAGCGCGACATCGGTGTTGAAGTCGATCGTCCCCGTGAGCGCTTCGCTGAATCCGATGGCCGCTGCGACGGCACCGACGACGTAGAGTATGCCCTCCACGGCCACCACCATCATCACCCGCCCCACGCCCAGGGTCTTGGTGACCGGCGACGGGGTGATGTCGTTGTAGACCTCGGCCGGAAGCCAAACGAACCCGTATCCAATGGCCCACAGCCCTCCGAGGATCTCTCCTACACGTTTGCAGCTCGTGGTCGGTGCGTTCTCGGCCGACCCATGGGGGCCGAGGTGGTCGAGCAGGTCCGAGATCGGGGCCACCGTCTGCTCCCAGTCCGCGCCAAACGGGGACACCCCTTTGAGCCTCCGGTAGATGATTGTCAACGGGAACGCGGCCAGCAGCGCGCCCAACGTCACCGGGGTGGGAGCTTCGTCGTCGCCTGGGTTCACCAGGTTGTAGAACTCGGGAATGAAGAACCCGGTGATCGGCTTGTCGAGGACTCCACCGCCGACCCACTCCACCACCGCCTGCAGCATGGTCGTGATGCCGACGACGAGGTCTGACAGCACGTGACCGACGAGGTGGAGGAGAGTCTTCACCTCCTTGAGAACGAACTCGATGGTGAGTGCGCCGATCGCGGCGGGGTCGTTGGCGGTCTGCACCAGCAGGTCCCCGATGTTGTGAACGTGCTCCAAGACGGCCTGCCACACGTCCGAGGTGACGGACTTGAACGTGTCGATGAACGCGTTCGCCACCGTCTCCAGCGCATCCCACGGCGGGTCGTAGTCGATGCCGGGTCCCGAGAACCGATGCATCAGCCACATGGCGGCGGACTTCACCTCAGACGCGGCGTCCTCGAGGCTCCCCTCTCGGGGGGCGAGCTGCCGGCCGAGCCGGGCCGCGTCGGGATGGATGGGATTGTTCCCATACTTGACGATCAGTTGGTCGATGGCCTTGTCGGCCGCGCCGAGCGCTGAGTTCACCTCGATCGGCGCCTGCTTGATGATGGCGCTCATCCACCCGTCGACCTTGCCCGCGAGCATCCGGGCCAGCCACGCAAACGCTTCGCTCGTGTACCAGATGTCCTGCCGCGCGCCGTCGAGCAGCCAGCCGTAGAACCCGAGCAGCGTCGAGAACGCAGTCTTGACCGCGTTGAAGATGCCTTCGGCGAACGCGAGCACGTCGCGGACCACCTTGACCACCGCGGTGAACACGTACTGCACGCCGTCGATGACGCAGTCGAGCACGATGTTCGCGGCATTCTCGGCGGCCTGCACGGTCAGCTTGACGGCCTGCACGGCCTCTTCGGCCACGGCCTCCAGCGTGTCACTCAGCCAGTCCCAGGCCTCCGACAGCCATCCCTGGGATTCCCCAAACGAAGCACCTCCGGCGCGGTACCCATCCATGATCCCCGCGATCTCGTCGGCGGACTTTGGGGTGAACGACACCTGGTCGCCCTCCACCGAGAACACCCAGTTCATGTCTGCCAGCGCCGCGGAATCGATGGGAGCGAGGTGGTGCGGCTGCCCGGGACTGGGTGCCGGCGCAAGAGCAGCCGTCCGCTGCAGCGCCTCTTGGATGACTGCCGCGTGGGGCTGCATCGAGGCGGGGAGGATGGTGCCCAGCTGAGCCTGCGTCGTGTTCTTGAGCCGCTTGAGCGTCGTGCCCGCGCGGGCCGCGTGCGTGGTGGTGGCGCTGGCCCCGCTCCCCGACACCAGCCGCAAGTCCGCGCACTGGAGCGAGTCGGTGGGCGACATGACCGTGAGGCGTCCACTCGAGTCCGTCGTGACCTGGGTCGCCGTATTGGGGCCCAGGACGACGTGCTGGTGATTCACCTCGGCGACGACGACTTCGTCGGCGTACAGATCGAGCGTCTCTCTGAGCCGAGGGCGCCCGGCGGCATCGGTCACGCTGAGGTGGGTCGCGTAGGAGTCGAGGCTGAACATCGACTGGGCGGGGAGGTCCACTGGGAGCTGCTCCCACATCCCCGAGCCCTGGGTCAGTTGGACCAGCTGGTGCCCTGCGTTCATGCCGAAGAGGCTCGGGGTGCCGTCCGGTCCCAGCACGCCCACCACATCGGTGAGGTGCACCCCAAGGGGAAGCGGAGTGCTCGTCCACCCCGACGCGGTGGCCTTCGACGGATGAAACGCGACGACGACGCCGTTCCGCCCCAGCGCGTAGAGCGCCTCGGGCCCCGCGCCGGCGTCGACCGGCACGAGGCTCTGTAGTGGAACGCCGGTGTCAACGACCGACACCACGCCCGCCTTTGCATCGTCCACCACCCCGAGCCGAGGCGTCCCGGTCATCAGCCCCGGGTCATAGAGAAACACCGTGCTGTGACCCTCGGAGTTGCGCGCGGCGGCGAGCTGCCGGTACGCCAAGGTCTTCGCGATGGAGGTGCCGGTGGTCCCCTGCGCCGCGAACAGGGTGAGATCCCAGTGGTTGGGGGTCTGCGCGTCACAAAACGCCACGAACCCCTGTTCGCCGCCGAGGCTAACCGGTGCGCCCAGCGTGCTGGCGACGGGCCCCAGCGACGTCCAGGTGTTTGTCGACCAGGTCACCCTCCACAGGGTCAGCGCCCCCGGCGCCAGGTTCGACGAGGTTCCCCTCATGAACAGATAGACGCTCGGCTGGGCTGCGGTCAGATCGGGCGCGATCCGGACCACGTAGTTGGCGGCAGCGTTCGGCGGCACATGCCGCTCCGCCCACGGGCTCCAGGTCGTGCCCGAGCGCGCGCTGGTCCACATGCTCGGTGCCGCCTGATTCACTCCGATGCACACCGCGACGGGCTCGCCGCCCGTCTCCCCGATCGTGAGGCCCGACGCGCCTCGCAGCGCGGGCAGCGCGGACGTGGTCCAACCGCCGTCCTCGGGCCGCGCGTTGTGCAGGTTGTGCAGCGAGCCGTCCTGGGCCTGGTAGAGCAACTCCGGGCCCTCGGGACCGGAGAGCCCCACGAAGCTGCTGCCGCCAGACACGGGGGACCCCACCCGATGATCGATGAGCATTTCGCTCGAGACGCTCGCTGCAAGGCCGGACAGTTGCATGGTCACACTCCGTTCGAACTGACTATCCCATGTGCCCCGGTGGCCGTCGCATTCAAGTCATTTCAGTGCCCCCGCGCTCCATCCAACGGCTGTGTCGTTCACTGGACGAGTCAACCGGTGGAGCCTGAGTTCGGAATGATCAGCCTTCTGCCTGTCCAGCAGCTCCTGAGGCTCACGCCGGAGGCCGGGGTCTGGTCGGAGCGCCCTGCAGTGTCGGTCGATGCCCCCCGGGCGGCGTCAGCTTGGACGGGTTCCTCCAAGGGCCAAACATCGGCTGGCTGATGAGTTTCCGAAACCAGCCCGGGTGCATTCCGACTCGGGTCGTCTGGGGCTCCGAGATGAGCTCGCTGTTCCCCCCACTGACCGCGGCGGCGACGCTTGCGGTCGGAGACGAGGCGTCAACGTCGAGGTGCTGGGCCCAAGGAGCCGTCGAGGGCGAATAGCGAGGCTCGAAGCTGAGGCCGTAGCGCCGCGGGGGTGTCGCGCCGAGCTCCATTGACCGGCCGCTCGCTGCCCGTGGGGCTAGAGCAGGTGCCCGGTCGGGGAACCGGGCCGAGGGCTGTCCTCGGTCCACCTCGACTCGTTCACAACACCGGAGCGCCGTTGGCCATCGAGTACCTGGGCCGCAACCAGGCGCTGCTGGAGTTCATCGTGCCGCCGATCGCCGAGGTGGCTGCGGCAACGGGCGGCCGGGTCGCCGACCTGTGCTGCGGCACGGCTGCGGTATCCGAAGCCCTTAAGCGCGCGGGGCTGCTCGTCGAGACCAACGATCAGCTCGCCCTAGGAGCCTGGAGCGCATAGGCGAGTGCTGGGGATCGACCCGGAAGCTGATCCGTGATCTGCTTGGGGAATGGGACGAAAGCGTTACCGTTCGTGGACTCCTGACCAGAGCTTCCTGTTTCCTCC
>Ga0222662_1001576_pt1 | contig 10506 bp, 3 predicted proteins | sample AntAcemetagen600_FD_179821 | JGI IMG/M metagenome (GOLD analysis project Ga0222662, IMG submission 179821) | Saline water microbial communities from Ace Lake, Antarctica - #600 | ecosystem: Environmental > Aquatic > Non-marine Saline and Alkaline > Saline | place: Antarctica: Ace Lake | collected...
ACCGCGGAGTCCTCGTCGACGTCGCCATCGCAGTCGTCGTCGTGGCCGTCGCAGTACTCGTCGGCGCCGGGGTAGGTGTCGGCGTCGGAGTCGTCGCAGTCGGTGTTGGTCAGGACGTCGTAGTCGTCGTAGGCCTCGCAATAGCAGATGCTGGCGCCCGAGATGTCGCCGAAGCTGTCGCGATCGTCGTCCTGGTAGTAGTCGGTGCAGCCGATGGCATCGCCCGCGACGCCAGGAGACTCCTCGGCGTCGAAGTTGGTGTCTCCGTCGCAGTCGTCGTCGTAGTCGGTGGAGCAGTCTTCGAGGCGGTCGGGGTGCACGTCGGCGTCGCCGTCATCGCAATCGCCACTGCAGTCGAGGACGCCGGAGCTGCCGCAGTCGGAGGGGACCGCGAGGGGCGTTCCGCCAGAAGCGGTGACCAGGCTGTCGTAGTCGGCGGTCCAGTAGCCGTCGCCGTCGGCGTCGCCGTCGTTGCCGTCACAGTTGTCCTCGGTGCCGTCGTACCAGGTCTCGAACTGGCCGGGGAAGACGTTGGATGAGGTGTCGTCGCAGTCGGACCCGATGTCGCCCTCGCGGTCGGGGTAGACGTCGGTGGCGTAGCCGTCGGAGTCGGCGTCGAAGTCGGAGTCTCCGCCGCAATCTTGATCGACGGCGTCGTAGAAGACCTCGGTGGCGGCGGGGTTGACCTCGACCGCGTCAGGTTGCTCGAAGAAGTTGATGGCGGTGAAGTCGGTGGGGATGGCCTCGACGTCCAAGGGGACGTCCCAGCAGTCGCCTTCCCATCCCTCGGGGATGTCCAGGGGATCCTCGCCGCTGCTGGAGGCGAGCACGCGCTGGTCGTAGTCGTCGGCCCAGTAGCCGTCTCCGTCCTGGTCGCCGTCGTCCCCGTCGCAGTTCTCATCTACGCCGTTGTACCAGACCTCGGGGATCGTGTCGTCGGGGTAGATGTTTTCGTCGTAGTCGTCGCATTCTTCCGGGACGCAGTAGACGCCGTCGCCGCCGTCGTAAGTGTCGCCGTCCTGGTCGCAGTCGTTGTCGTCGCAGTCCTGGTCGGTGCCGTCGTACCAGACCTCGGTCGCGGCTGGGTTGACGCCAGCCGCTGGCGTCTCGGCGAAGTTCTCGTCGTCCAACTCGTTGCCATCGACGCAGTCGTCGCCGTACTCGCCCTGCTGATCCGGGTAGGACTCCGTCCGGTAGCCGTCCCCATCCTGGTCGAAGTCGTCATCGCTCGCGCAGTCCTGATCCACGCCGTCGTACCAGCTGTCGTCGGCGCCAGGGTGGGTCTCGGCGGCAGTGGGCTGGGCCCAGTAGAGCATTCCGCCGTTTTTGTCGGTGAGGTCGGAGCCCACCACCGTGTAGGCCAGGGGCTGGCTGGCGGGATCGTCCCAGCAGTCGCCGCCAGGCAGCTCACCGCTGCTGGGCACGCCCTCGGTCTTGATGCCCAGGTACTCGTCCGGGACGTAGCCGTCGGCATCAGCGTCGAAGTCGTCGTCCCCGGCGCAGTCCTGGTCGATGGCGTCGTAGAAGGTCTCCTGGGCGCCAGGGAAGATCTGATCGCCGCTCAGGCCTGTGCCAACCGGCCCGGCCGCTGCGTCCCAGCAGTCACCAGCCAAGGCGGAGAAACCGTCGCCGTCGTGATCGACAGGATCCCAGGAGCTGCTACAGGCGCCGAGGGAGAGCAGGCCGAGACCGAGAAGGAGAGCACGCACCATCTTGTCACCACTAAGAGTGAGGTCGGATGTGACAGCAAGGACAGGTGGAGCGATCAGGCCGGGTGGTGTTCCTTCGCCAGTCACGATCCCAGGCCACGGGTGGGATGCGCCCGAGCCGCTCGAGGAAGCGAAGCGCGTCGGCCTGCTCACGGTCCACGTTGACCGCGACCACCTCCACGTCCGAGCGGGCTTCGTCCCAGGGAACCAGGGCGGGGAGCTCTGCTCGGCAGGGGCTGCACCAGCTCGCCCAGAAGGCCATGGCCACCCAGTGGCCGCGGTGATCTTCCAGGCGAAAAGTCCCGCCCTCGGCCAGCGGAAGCTCGATGGCTGGCGAGGTCTGGCCCACCAGGGTCTCTGTGGTCTCGGGGATCATCTCGGGGTCGGCGAGGGCGGCGCCGGCCAAGGTCAAGATGGAGAAGAGGAATCGCATGTCGAGGGGCCTTCGGGCAAAGGTCGCTCTCTCTCAACAGCAAGAAGCGCGCCACAGGGCGTTGGACGTCACTACGACTACGACTACGGCTACTACGGTGAGCGCGAGGGCCCCGCGGGCCCCGCGGGTGCCCCGCTCAAGCCCTCCGAGCCCGGCGATCTCGAGACCAAGAACAGCTAGGGGAAGGGCATCCAGCCCCGACAGATCAGGGCGATGAGCCGCAAAGCCGGCGCTCGCGAGGTCGCCGGGGCATCGACGCCCGACAGGGCCCGGGATCAGTACTCTTCGCTGTCGTCGTAGCCGCTGCTACAGTCCGGGTCTTCGGCGTCTTCCCAGCCATCGCTGTCGTTGTCGATGGAGTCGTTGCAGGCCAGATCGCCCCGGCTGTAGCCACCGTACTCGTCCTCATCCAGCAGCGAGCTGCAGTCGGGATCGTCGGTGTCGTACCAGCCGTCGCCGTCGTTGTCGGCGCCGTCGTTGCACTCGGTGGCAGGGTCGATCTCGTCGTCGTCGGCCGCGGAGGCGCAGGATGGATCGTCGGCGTCGATGAGCCCGTCGCTGTCGTTGTCCACGCCGTCGTTGCACTGGGCCGCGCCAGCGAAGCCGGCGTCCTCGCCGTCGTCGTGGACGGAGGCGCAGTCGGGGTCGTCGGTGTCGGTCCAGCCGTCGCCGTCATTGTCCAGGCTGTCGCTGCACTGGGTGGTGTTGTCCTCGTCGGTGTCGGTGGCCGAAGCACAGCCCACGTCGTCGCCGTCCACATCGCCGTCGCCGTCATCGTCTACCCGGTTGTTGCAGGCGAACAGATCGTCGATGGCTTCCTCGTCCAGCAGCCAAACACAGTCGGGGTCGTCGCTGTCTGTCCAGCCGTCCAGGTCGTTGTCGATGCCGTCGGTGCAGGTGCCGTACTCGGCCTCGACATTGTCCCAGGCCCACAGGCACTCGAGATCGTCGCTGTCTGTCCAGCCGTCCAGATCGTTGTCGACGCCGTCGTTGCACTCGCCCGCGCCGGTGAAGCCCGCCTCGGCGGAGGCGACCCAGCAGTCGGGGTCGTCCACGTCGACCCAGCCGTCGGAGTCGCTGTCGACCCCGTCGGTGCAGGAGCTAGCCAGGTCGAGCTCGAAATCGTCCCCGGCGTCGGTGCAGCCCAGGTCGTCGGCATCGAACAAGCCGTCGCCGTCGTTGTCCAGCCCATCGTTGCAGGCCTCGAGACCGAAGCCGATCTCGAGCCCCTCGGTGGTGCACTCGGGATCGTCGGCGTCGAACCAGCCGTCCAGATCGTTGTCCAGCCCGTCGGCGCAGGGGTCCACGGCGGCCTCGTCGTCGTCCCAGGCCCAGGCGCAGTCGGGATCGTCGGCGTCGGTGTAGCCGTCGCTGTCGTCGTCCAGCCCGTTGGAGCAGCCGGTGATGATGGCGCCGGACTCGGTGGCGCCGGCCATGCAGTCGGCGTCGTCCACATCGATCCAGCCGTCGCCGTCGTCGTCGACTCCGTTCCGGCAGCTGGGGCCCAGGTTGCTCTCGTCGGAGTCCAGCTGATGGTGGCAGCCAGGGTCCAGCGCGTCGTACAGGCCGTCGCTGTCGCTGTCCTGACCATCGCCGCAGGCCACGGGCAGCAGGCTGTACTCGAAGCCCACCAGGAAGCAGTCCAGGTCGTCGGCGTCGACCCAGCCGTCGCCGTCGTCGTCCAGCCCGTTGCTGCAGTCGCCGGTGAAGGAGGTCTCGTCCTGGTCGTAGGCGTCGATGCAGTCGGTGTCGGCGCCGTCGGCGTAGCCATCGCTATCGTCGTCCAGCCCGTTGGAGCAGGTGGGGATGATGTGCGTGCCGTCCTCGACGGTGCCCTCGATGCAGTCGGAGTCCTCGGCGTCGATCCAGCCGTCGTGGTCGTCGTCGACGCGGTTGAAGCAGGAGGGGCCGGTGGGACCGGCTTCGCTGGGATCCAGCGCAGACGCGCAGTCGGTGTCGTCGGCGTCGGTGTAGCCGTCGCTGTCGTCGTCCAGGCCGTTGGCGCAGGTCAGGTCGAGGCCTCCGACCTCCATGCCCACCAGGAAGCAGTCCAGGTCGTCGGTGTCGATCCAGCCGTCGCTGTCGTTGTCCACACCGTCGGCGCAGTCGGTGTTGGCCGCCTCGGCGTTGTCCCAGGCGCTGTCGCAGTCCGCATCGTCAGCGTCGGCGTCGCCATCGCTGTCGTTGTCCACACCGTCGTTGCACAGCGCATGGCCGAAGCCGCCACCCAGCTCGGCCAGGGCCACGGAGCAGTCGGGGTCGGCGTCGTCGGCCCAGCCGTCACCGTCGTCGTCCATGCCGTTGCTGCAGCTGATGTGGACCCGCGCCTCTTCTTCGTCCCAGGCGTCGTCACAGCCGCTGTCGTCGCCATCGACGTCGCCGTCGCCGTCGTTGTCCTCACCGTCATTGCAGGCGTACAGCTCGTAGCCGACCTCTTCGCCAAAGGAGTCGCAGTCCGGGTCCTCGTCGTCGGCCCAGCCGTCGGCGTCATCGTCCACGCCGTCGGCACAGCTGCTGGGCAGGGGGGCCTCGTCGTCGTCCCAGGCCACAGCGCAGTCCGCATCGTTGCGGTCGCGCCGGCCGTCGCCGTCGTTGTCGATGCCGTCGTTGCAGGCCCGGGCACCGAAGCCGGACTCGGGGCTGCCCGCGATGCAGTCGGGGTCCAGGTCGTCGACGAAGCCGTCCAGGTCGTCGTCTGCGCCGTCGGCGCAGCTCGCCGCGCCGTCGTCCTCGACCGTGTCCGCCCCGGTAGAGCAGCCTGGGTCCACCGAGTCGATCAGCAGATCGCCGTCGTTGTCGATGCCGTCGTTGCAGGCATAGGCGCTCAGGCCGCCCTCGCTGTCGCCCACGGCGCAGTCGGGATCGTCGACGTCTGCCCAGCCGTCGGCGTCGTCGTCCAGCCCGTTGGTGCAGTCGCCCGGGTCGCGCTCGTCGTGGTCGCTGGCGCTCGAGCAGCCGGGGTCGGCGGCGTCGATGAGCAGGTCACCGTCGCCATCGGCGCCGTCGCTGCAGTCGGTGTCACCGTAACCGAGCTCCTCATCTCCGTCGGCGCAGTCGAGGTCGTCCGCGTCGATCCAGCCGTCGCCGTCGTTGTCGAACCCGTCCTCGCAGGGCAGCTGATCGTCCAGCTCGCTCCAGTCCGCGCCGCTGGCGCAGCCGGGATCGTCGGCGTCGATCAGGGCGTCGCCGTCGTTGTCCTCGCCGTCGTTGCAGCCCCAGCTGGCGTCCAGCCCCAGCTCGCTGCTGCCCGCGAGGCAGTCGGGATCCTCGCCATCGACCCAGTCGTCCCCGTCGTCGTCCAGGCCGTTGGTGCAGCCGGTGATAGGGTCGGTCTCGTCGGTGTCCAGCCCCGAGCTGCAGCCCGGATCGGCGGCGTCGATCAGGCCGTCGCTGTCGTTGTCGGCTGCGTCGTTGCAGTCGTAGGCCGAGGTGGCGGGGCCTTCGTTGTCGTCGGTGGACGAACCGCAGCCCGGGTCGTCCAGGTCGCTCCAGCCGTCGCCGTCATCGTCGACGCCGTTGGAGCAGGCGTAGATGGCCTCGTAGGCGCCGGTGGCCTCGGTGCAGTCGGGGTCCAGGGAGTCGATCAGGAGGTCCGTGTCGTTGTCGATGCCGTCGTTGCAGGCGGCACTGCCGAAGCCGACCTCGCTGGAGCCGACGGCGCAGTCGGGGTCGTCCTCGTCGATCCAGCCGTCGCTGTCGTTGTCCAGGCTGTCCTGGCAGCCGTCGGCCTCGAGGTCGCTGTAGACCGCGCAGGCGCTGTCGGCGGCGTCGATGGCGCCGTCGCCATCGTTGTCCACGCCGTCTGCGCACTCGTAGGCGCTGTCGAAGCCCAGCTCGGTGTCGCCGGAGACGCAGTCGGAGTCGTAGCGGTCGGTCCAGCCGTCGCCGTCGTCGTCGGTGCCGTCGCTGCAGCTGGCGGTCTCGTCGTCGTCCAGGGCATCGTCGCAGCTGGTGTCGGCGCTGTCGATGTCGCCGTCGCCGTCGTTGTCCGTGCCGTCGTTGCACTCGGCGCTGCCGTAGCCGCGCTCGTAGCCCAGGTCCACGCAGTCGGGGTCCTGCTCGTCGGTCCAGCCGTCGCCGTCGTTGTCCAGCAGATCGGCGCAGCTCGAGGCCTCGCTGAGATCGTAGGCACTGGAGCAGTCGGGGTCGTTGCCGTCGATGCGGCGGTCGCCGTCGTTGTCCACGCCGTCGGAGCACTCGCCCAGGCCGGCGAAGAATCCCTCGTCGTCGTCCTGGCTCGAGCTGCAGTCAGGATCGTCCAGATCGGTCCAGGTGTCGCCGTCGTTGTCGGCCCCGTCTTCGCAGGCGTTCTGCTCGGTGGGGTCGCTGCCGCTGTCGCAGGACGCATCGCCGGCGTCCACGGCGCCATCGTCGTCGTTGTCGACGCCGTCGTTGCACTCGTAGTGGGTGTCGTAGCCGGTCTCTTCGTCCCCGCTGGCGCAGTCGGGGTCGTCGACGTCCACCCAGCCGTCGCCGTCGTTGTCTTCGCCGTCTTCGCAGGGCAGGTCGCCCTCGAGATCGTCGGTGGCGCTGTCACAGTTGGAGTCGTCCGCGTCGGTGTGCCCGTCGTCGTCGTTGTCGAGGCCGTCGTTGCACTCGTAGTCGGACCCGTAGCCCAGCTCTTCGTCGCCGCTGGCACAGTCGGGATCGGCCCCGTCGGCCCAGCCGTCGCCGTCGTTGTCTTCGCCGTCCCGACAAGGATCCTGCTCGTAGGCGCCCAGGGCGTCGTCGCAGTAGTCGTCGTCACCGTCCACGAAGCCGTCTTCGTCGTTGTCGATGCCGTCATTGCAGGCGCTGGAGCCGGTGCCGATCTCCTGATCGCCTGAGATGCAGTCGGGGTCGTCGCTGTCGGTCCAGCCGTCCTCATCGTCGTCCTGCCCGTTCTCACACTGGGTGACTGGATCGTCGAGCACCGCCACGCCGGGCACGGTGATCTCGACGATCTGATCGGAGACGAAGCCCTGCGGGCCCACCGTGCTGCTGGTGACCACACGGGTGGTGCCGTTGTAGCCCTGCACGGAGAAGCGCATCTGCACATCGCCCGAGCCGCCTGGCCGCAGCTCGATGCTGGGCAGGCTGTCGCTGTAGGAGCTGGGATCGATGCTGATCACCAGCTCGGGCTCGTCGTCGTCGACGCGCACGTTGACCAGGGTGCCCAGATCGCCGACGGACTCACCCACAGCGAGGGGCTCGCCGTCGGCGTCCAGGAAGGGAGTCTCGGGGTCCACCACCAACAGCAGGCTGTCGACGGCCGCGAGCACCGCGGGCGCGTCACCGTCGAGGTAGACGATGATGGAGGTGGGCACGTCGGGCTCGCTACAGCCGGTCAGCGCCAGCACCGCGGGCAGGCCGAGCAGCAGGAGGGTGTGCGCGCGGAACATGGTCGAGATCCGGTTCATGATAGCACCACCAGGACGTCGCCCGAGGGGGGCTCGGGGGGCTCGAGGGCCTTGGCCAGGATCACGCCGCCAGCGACACCACCGGCGGCCACGGCGCCCGTGGCTGCCCAGAAGGTCCAGCGGCCGTAGAAGGGAGGAAGCTGCCGCAGCTCACTGGCGCCCTGGCCCGCGGGTGCGAGCTTGGCCTTGACCGTCACGCTGCCCTTGGCGGGGACGCGCAGCGACATCGGGCGGGCTCGAGGCCCGGCCCGCTGACCTGGAGCTTCACGGTGCCTCGATCGATCCCGGGCAGGTGTACCCTGAACCTCGTGTTCATCTGGCTTGTCCAGGTGGCGCGTGCGGTGGGACTTGCCTCCCAGGGTCATGTAGACCCCGCGCTCGAGCACCCGAGCATACAGGTCTCGGGATCATCTCGGGACCGGCCAGAGCGGCGCCGACCAAGGTCAGGATGGAGAGAATGGTTCGCATGTCGAGGGGCCTCCGGGCAAAGGTCGCTCTCTAAAGCAAGAAGCGCGCCACAGCAGTGCAAGCGAGAGGCCGCCGGTAGTCGTGATGGTTGGACCCATCGCCGCAGGCATGTGTGGCGAGATGTCCCACCTGTGGCAAGAACGTACGATCCAGGTCCGAGTGAGCGGTCCCCCATGAGCCCATGGATCATAGGGTGTCTGCCTCCTCGGTCTCCTCCTCGATCCCCATGAGGCCTCGCACGAGCTCTGCGAGTCGGCGCTCTCCCCCTGGTGGGACTCCGGTGGTGTGCAGCCAGATCATACCATCCGCCTGGCGCCAGACAGTGGTCGGCACCCCACGCGACGTGAACTGAGTCATGAGCTCTCCCCCCGGGTCTCGGGCCACCGGGAAGGGCAGTGGCTGGCGTTGCAGCCAGGCCCGCAGCCGGTCCTCGTCTTCGTCCACGCTCACCGCGATGATCCGCAGCCCGTGGTCGGTGTATCGCTCGTACAGCTCCCCGAGGTGCTTCAGCTCTGTCTTGCATGGAGCGCACCAGGAAGCCCAGAACGCCAGGACGAGGGGATGTCCGTGCAGCGCCTCCATGTCGAGATCGCCACCGTCCAAGAGTGGGAGGCGGATGTCGGTGAGCTGCTCGTCGACATCACGGCCAGGGCGGCTCTCGGGGGCCTCCGCAGGCCCACGGCAACAGCGGAAGCCGATGGTCTCGTCGCGGCTCGCAGGGGGAATGTCGTCGCGGTGGTAGCCACATCGCGCCGAACTCCCCGAAGCCCAAGAGCCGCCCTTGACCACGGCGGTGGACGGAGTCAGGCCAACCCACTCCTTCAGGCCACCCACCATGTCCCAGGCACCAGATGGCGTCCCGCAGCGTGGGTGGTTGCCGGTGAAGTAGTCGCCCGCGAGAGCCGGATCGAGAGAATCCGAACAGACTCCCGAGAGGCGCCGATCTCCGTAGCCATAGGCCGCGCCCAAGATAGGATCGTCGCTGAAGGCCCCGTCGCCATCCACATCGACCGGCGCGGCGCCAGTGCAGGCGGCGAGCCACTCGGCTTCGGTGCACAGGCGCTTGCCCGCACGCGTGCAGGCTTCCGCGGCCTCGAACCAGCTCGAGCTCGCTGCTGGGGAGACGCCGGGGACGCTCTGGGCGGTCTCCGCAGACAGCGACGCCTCGAAGGCGTCGATCTCGAACGCGGTCTTCAACAGCCCGACCCGTACCGCCGAAACTGTCTCGGGTACCTTGCCGGTGATCTCCGTGCCGATCTCCACCTCGAGGTCGAGCGCGCCATCCGTGCCGGCCAGCTCGGCGTCCACCACCGCGCGGAGCACCTCGATGGGCTGGGCTCCAGAGAGACGCCGGCCATTCACGAACAGGACGGGAGTGCCGGTCACCCTCAGCGGCGCACCGATCTCGGTCTGCCGACCTATGTCCTCCAGGGTCGCCGGATCGTCCAGGCAGATTTCGAAGGCTGCACGCTGCAGGCCGATCCCCTCGGCCGCCGAGAGGATTCCCTTTCGACTGGTGTTGCGCCGGCTCTCGAACAGCGCATCGTGCATCTCCCAGAATAGGTCCTGCTGCCCCGCACACACAGCGGCCGCAGAGGCGAGGCAGGCTCCTGGGTGCAGGCTACGGGGAAGCTTCGCCTGGTTGCAGTCAAGATCCAACGGATACTGCACGAACACCAGCCGGACATCCTCGGGTCGCTCCACGACGAGTTGATGGAGCGAGTCGGCCAGGCGCTTGCAGAAGGGGCAGAGGAAATCACTGAACTCCACGACCGTCACCGGAGCGTCCGCAGAGCCGAGCGCCGGCAGCCCGGGGAACAGCGCCAGCTCGGCGCGCTGCTCGGGCAAGCGCACGCGGCGCGTCTGCGATGACCTGGAGGCATCATCGTCGGCCTCGCCCCCATCGTTCTGCGCGGAGCCACCCTGCTCGTCGGAGGTTGCCTCGCTCTCGGGGTGCGAGTCCTCTGTGAGTTGCGAGCCGGCCGCCAGCTCTGCGACCCCGTTCGCGACCGCTTGCCGGGCGCCTTCGTACCCCATCCAGCTCGCTGCGAAGAGCAGCCCGAATGCGAGCCCGGCCGCCAGTCCAATCTTCCAGGCGCGCAGGGGCTCAAGATACCCTGAAGGCCACGCGGCGTTCAGCGCCAGGCCCGCTGTGCCCAGGTTCACGCCGTAGAGGACCATGCAGAACACGCACCAAGCACCGATCAGGAAATGACTGACGAAAGCCAGCCACGCGGCGTAGACGACCGTGGCGAAGGAGATCCAAAGCAACCACCCCAGGGCACCCTGGCTGCGCCGCGACCATCCCCACGCCGCCAGGCCCATCAGCAGCAGGTAGGTCGGGATCGCCAGCAGCGCCTGGGGGATGCCCGCGATGGCGGCCCATGGCGACGCGGCGACCTCCGTGCAGCGGAAGTCGCCCCCCCAGTCGCACAAGGCATCCGCGACGCCTGGACCGAAGTGGAGATCGAGGAAGAGGTCCGTGAGGTACACCGAG
>Ga0222662_1001577_pt1 | contig 10494 bp, 8 predicted proteins | sample AntAcemetagen600_FD_179821 | JGI IMG/M metagenome (GOLD analysis project Ga0222662, IMG submission 179821) | Saline water microbial communities from Ace Lake, Antarctica - #600 | ecosystem: Environmental > Aquatic > Non-marine Saline and Alkaline > Saline | place: Antarctica: Ace Lake | collected...
GCTTTTCGCGTCAAGAGCTTTAAACCAACGATCTAAAGTACCGTAGAAAACTAAGTCTGAAGCAGTAGTCATTGCACCGCCCCATGCTGAGAATTTCTCTTTGTTGTACCATACTTTTTTGTTAGTCATAGGATCATACGCGGCAAAGCCACCCATTACGCCATCAGGACCAGCAAACATAGTTAAAGTAGCACCAACCCAAGGTTGACCAGCAACATACTTAGACTCAACTGGTTCGTATGTCATACATACGTGGTTAAGTGGTGAGTATATTAAACCTGTCTTAGGTGAATATGCCGCAGGCTGTTGGTCTTTAGTACCAAGTGCCGCAGGACATGTACCTTTGGTGTTGTAATCTTGGTGAGTCGAATGCTCAGCAAGTTTGTTTGGCACACCAGACTTAAGATCAATGTCTGTAGCCCAGTTAACGAATGGATGTACTTTCTCTGCGGCAACTAATGTACCTTCAGCCGCTGTCCATGTGTATGCAAAACCGTTTCTGTCATGATGCCAAGCGTATGTTTTTCCACCTTTGTCAAAAAGGATAACTTCGTTAATACCGTCATAATCCCATTCGTCATGTGGAGTCATTTGCATACCCCAACGCGCCATACCTGTATCTAAATCACGAGCAAAAACAGTCATAGACCATTTGTTGTCACCAGGACGTACGTCTGGGTTCCAAACTGATGGGTTACCTGTACCGTAGTATACTAAGTTAGTCTTAGCATCATATGGCCACCAGCCCCATACAGAACCACCACCATGTTGCCAACCATCCTTAACTGCTTGTGGTTTGAGCCAAGTGCGAACACCTAGATCAGCTACACCACCTTGAAGTTGGTCAGAAGGGATTCTTTTGAAACTACCACCCTGAGCGTTACCGCCATTCACATCTTCATATACTGAAAGAGCTGAATATAGTGGGTTTTCTTTGTTGAAGTCAGCACCGATTAATACTTCTGAATCAGGACCCGTTGACATCGCTTTCCAGGCTAGTGAGCCATCAGCAATGTTATATGCCGCTATAAAGCAACGTACACCAAACTCAGCACCTGAACAACCAGTAAGTACTTTGTCTTTGATTACGTGCGGAGCATTTGTGTTTGTAGCACCTACTTTAGGGTCTACATTAGAAGCGTCCCATACTTTAGCACCTGTCTTAGCATCAAGAGCAACTAACATACCGTCGTTCTGTTGTAAGAAGATTTTACCATCACCAAAGCCTAGGCCACGGTTAACGTTGTCACAGCAAAGAACTGCTTGAACTGATGGATCTTGTTTTGGGAAATATGACCAAACGATTTTTTGATCGTTGTTAAGGTCTAGTGCGTATACGTTGTTTGGAAACGCTGTATGTACATACATCATGTTACCAATAACTAAAGGACTACCTTCGTGTCCTCTGTTAACGCCTGTTGCAAAAGTCCAAGCCGCTTTAAGATTCTTAACGTTACCTTTGTTTACTTGAGTAAGTTTTGAATATGCTTGGTTATCGTGTTGACCTCTGGGGTGTGCCCAGTTGTCTGCATTTGCCATTGCTTTCTCTTGATCTGCTGCCGCAAACGCCATTGCTGGTGTTAGTGCGATGATACCAAGAGCCAGTTTGATTTTATTAAATTGCATTAATTTTTTCCTTTTAAGAAAATTTTTGAAAACGTGCCGGTTGCTTCTAGAAAACCGCGGACCACAACTTAATAGCTGTTATGATAACAGCGTAAAACTATTTAGCATAGATGTAACTGGTGTGTTACAAAAATGTAAACAGTATGTAACTATTATATAGTAGTATCGTTGATAGGTCAATACTATTGTAGGAGTTTTGGTAATCTATTTGCGGATTTTTTTATTGTAGCGGATTGCTTCTTGGATCAGGCTTAAACTACACCCATGTTGTAATGAACTCTTTAAGAGTGCTTCAATGGCTTTACCTACGTAACCGTATCCTGTTATAACTATCATAGTATTATTATATATGCTTTAGAAACTAATGTCAATAAAATAGGCTGATATTTTTCAACACCAACCTATCAGTCTTACTATTTGTTGGCTAGGCTTTCTAACCACGCCATGTCTTCATCTGTCATTGGTTGCCAGTTACATATCATGTTATTTGAACTCCACCACAAATACACCTGCTGGTTCAAAGTCTGTTGTATATTTTGGATTTAACCATGATTTTGTTACAGTTCTTGCATTACAAATTTCTGCGAATTGCATGTCACTTTGGCTAGTAACGTCTACGACGTTTGCTTCATGTATTGCTATTGTTGCTTCTTTTTGTGATTTACAAGCTAGATCATAATCGCCCTGACGGACTGCTTGTGTTGTTAGAGTTTGTAAGCGGATCGCTTTCTCTAGTTGTTTCATTCTTGCTAGGTTTGTTTCAGTATCGGCCTGCGCCATGGTCGGAGAAAGTGATACGAGTAATGCGAGTGTGACTAGTGCTTTCATGTTTTTTCCTTTTGAGAAAGTTAGGTATGCTAAGACTTTTGGTCTTTTGCTCAAGTTATAATTATACAGTCAACGATTGTATTCGTCAACCTAATTACAAGGGTATTTATCCTAGGGATGATTACAGGATGATTACAAAAGGTCAAGAAAAAGCTCACCGAAGTGAGCTTTCTAAAATTACATCTATTATACAATACTATTAAAAGTCAAACTGCACTCTCATCATTAATGTTTGCTCACCTTTTTCTGATGCAAATGTTCCGCCTTCATAGTCAGTGTCTTGATAGTTCAACATGATCCTTGTGTTTTCCTGTGGAATAAAGTTCAATCCTGTTCTCCAGGCTGTTGCTTCATTGACGCCAGTTGTAACTTTATAGCCAGCAGTTGTTGAAGTAAAGTCTGTAGCATCAAAGCCACTTAGTCCTGCTACTACTTCCCAAGCACCGCCCGAGAATGTTTTAGGATCAAAGTTTTTGCCCGGCTTAATACGATCAAACTTACCACCCATGTTTGATGTTTTGTATGCCTTGCTATAGTTCTCACCTGATATTAACCAACCGGCGTCTGCGTACCAAGCTGACAAGTCTTGTGTTTGTGCTCCTGTGTCAAACTCTGTAACAGCGTATTCACTTTGTACTTTGAAGTTATCGTAGGCGTAGGCACCCTCAAGTCCCCAAGTCTGTTTTACCAATTGGTCTGCACCATTGGCTGATAGTTTAAAGAACTTGCTACCTTTACCTAATGTTGTTTGTGCTGATTCAAACGCACCTGTGTTGGCTTCGTCTGCGTCCCAATAGCTTGAGTTTAATCCTATGTGCATAACTTGATTTTTGTAACCTAATGGTTTAGCAAAGTTAGCATCGATGTGGCCAATGTATTGGTTGTTATCGTTAGCCGCATTAGTGCCATCTACGTTCTGTCCAAGACCAGTAACTACAGCAACACCATAGCCCATCCAGTCTGTTACATTGCCGTGTACCATTGCACCTTGTTCTTTACCTGTTGTAATACTTGAGTTGTTAACAAATGAACGTTCCATAAAGTTAGTGAAACGTGAACTAGTACGTTCTTCCAAACTCATTGGAGTTTTAAATTGCCCAAATTGGAACTGCATTGGCTTAAACCAGTTAAAGTTTACAAATGCCTCGTCAAGTGTTGTCGCTGACCCAAAGTTACCTACTACCTTGTATTCATAATAATTTGCAACTTTACCATTAACACCTAGGTATGCCCGGCGGATGTCAAATGTGTCTGCTGAATCGTTGTTGCTTTGGTCACGCGAGTCTAATTGTATGCGACCACCAACTTTGAATGAGTTGCGGCCATCAGCGGATTCGATAGCCAATCCGCTCTTGTTTTTAAGTTTCATTGCACCGGCTTCTTTCTTTGCATGTGTCTTAGATAAAAGAGCACCTTCATCTTCTGTTAAGACACCTTTAGTGACTAATGCGTTAACTAAATCTTCTGTTGTATCTGCAACTGCTAATGTTGGCATTGCAATCACACCTGCTGTTACTAGAGCTTTTGTAAGTTTCTTAATCATTGTCTTGTACCCTTTTTAAAATTTCTTCAACTTTAAGGCCTATTTCTGCCTTGCCACCAAATGCACTACCTGTTTTTAATTTTACGTAGTGATTTGTGATTGCTTGATATTCTTCTGCTGTTAATGGAATGTAGCCTACTTCGCTAGACATTTTGCCTGCGTTCTTTAGATAGTACTCTACAAACTTTTTAACTTTAGGATCAAATGCTGACTTATTAGCATTCAGATAGATAAACAAAGGCCTCGCTAATGGATTGTAAGAACCATCCATAACCGTTTCTCTTGATGGTAGTACGAACTTGCCATCTTTGTTTTTAACCGCAACTGCTGTAAGTTTATCTTTATTTTCTAAATAATAAGCAAGGCCAAAATAACCCATACCGCCTTTGTCTCCAGCAACGCCTGTAACTAATACGTTATCATCTTCTGACGCTGTAAAGTCACCACGGATAGCTTTTGATTTTTTGATGATTGATTCTGTGAAGTAATCAAATGTTCCTGAATCAGCACCTGGCCCAAACAAATGTAAAGGTTGATCAGGCATGCCAGGGCGTACTTGGCTCCAGTTCATAATTTTACCTTGTGCTTCTGGTTCCCACGCTAGTTTAAGTTCTTCTACTGTTAATTCTTTTGCCCAGTCATTTGTAGGATTGATTACAACCGTCAATGCGTCAAATGCGACAGGGAGTTCAATGAAACTAATGCCAGCATCTGCACACTTCTTTCTTTCAGATGCTTTGATTGGACGTGAAGCACCTGAAATCACAGTTTCGCCGCGGCAGAACTTTTTAAAGCCACCACCAGTTCCAGAAACACCAACTGTAACTTTGATGCCAGTTTCTATTTGGAATTCTTCTGCTACTGCTTCTGTTATTGGGTAAACGGTAGAACTACCGTCAATTTTGATTACATCTACTGCTGAGTGTGCTACTGATGTTGCGAATACGGCTGTCAGGGCTATTGCGATGGCAGTCTTTTTCATTGTGCTTCTCCGATGTTATTATTCTTATTGATTACAATTTGATTAAAGTTTTATTACACTTAATCTCCTTACAATACTATTTAAACACCTTAAGATTACAAAACGATTACAGTTTTGCAGATAATTTAAGAACTGTTAGCCAAAAAAAAGCACTCCGTAGAGTGCTTTCGATTCTAAATAATTTAGATTAAAAGTTCCAAGTTGCCCAAGCTAGTGCTTGTCCTTCACCTTGGTCTTCTCCCCTAAGTGTCCAGGATGCTTCGTTGGCATTAGTGTCTGACCAACCTGCACCTAAAGTTAGGCTATCATTGTAAGCATATTCCGCACCAAGTTTCCAATCAGTGTAGTCATATGCCGCATTGCCACTACCGTCAAATTCTGAACGGCCTATGTGGGCAATTGCTGAAAGTTGTTCTGTTAATGGAACCGTTACTTGTGCTTCGAGATATTGACTTCCGTCTGCATCTGCGATACCCCAGGCGTCATCACTGACAACTTGTGAGTACTTAACAGCTAAATTCATACCTGCGATGTCTTTGTTAACGCTTGCGTATAATTCCGTAGCATCAGCATCTGCAATACCGTTTTTCACAGTACCAGGGTAATAGTATTGTAGTATACCTACATCGTATCCAATACCTGTATCACCAAGAGTGTTAGCGTAGCCTGCCCAAAAGTTAGTTTCTACATCATTGTTATTCATGTAGTTACCATCTTTGGTCCATTTGATTGAGCTAGCCCAAGCACCAACGTAGATCCCATTTCCCATGTCATAACCAAGTTGTCCTTGTAATGCTGGGTCGCCTTGTGTTTGTTTTAGTCCACGGAATAGATATTCACTGGTTGCTGTTACTGACGCTGACCAGTTTTTTGTTTCGTTGACAAGAGGGAGAGTTGTTGCTTCATCTGCTACTGCCCATGTTGATGTTGCTAAGAGTGTTGCTAATAGAACTTGTTTCATTGTTATTATTTTCCTAAGTAATATTACTGTAATATTTATACTAGTATCTGTAGGTGTGCAGATAATTTAGATTATAGGGAGAATTGCTCTACTAAGGTTTTTTGTGTGTCACTGAATTTTTCGTATTGTTTTTGCCACTCACTGTGTTCTACAGCTAAACTAATCTCCACAGCGGTCACTTTAAACTCTGGACAATTTGTAGCCCAATCCGAGTTTTCAGTTGTTATTACATTTGCTCCACTCCATGGATGATGGAATGTTGTGTATACTACACCTGGCTGTACTCGTTCTGTTATACGACAGCTCAATGATGTATGGCCAGCACGACTCTTGATGTTAACTAGATCGCCGTCATTAATTCCACGTGCTTCTGCATCTGTTGGGTGTATTTCTAATAGGTCTTGTTTGTGCCATTCAGAATTTTTAGTTCTTCTTGTCTGTGCACCTACATTATAATGACTTAGTATACGGCCGGTTGTTAATATCAACGGAAAGCGGCCATTGACTTTCTCATCTGTTGGAATGTATTCGGTAATCCAGAATTTTCCTTTGCCTCGCACAAACTCATTGACGTGCATAATTGGAGTCCCTGTAGGATTAGCATCATCACAAGGCCACTGGATACTGCCTAGTTCTTTTAATTTAGCCCAACTTACTCCCTTAAAGGTTGGAGTTAGTTCTGCTATTTCATCTAGTATTTCTGAAGCACTAGAGTATTCCATTTTATAACCAAGTGCATTAGATAGCATCTGTGTTATTTCCCAATCTTCATATCCATTCTTAGGAGCCATTACTCTTCTTACTGGGCTTATCCTTCTTTCAGCATTAGTAAATGTTCCTGACTTTTCTAAGAATGATGATCCTGGCAAAAATACATGTGCATACATAGCTGTTTCATTTAAGAATAAATCCTGTACTATAACACACTCCATTTCTTTTAATGCGTGTGTTACGTGTTTAGTATTTGGATCACTTTGTGCTATGTCCTCACCCTCAATATAGATTCCTTTAAACATTCCATCTATAGCGAAATCTAACATATTTGGAATACGTAGTCCTGGTTCGTGGTCTAACTTAACTCCCCAATGGTTTCCAAAAAGATCTCTGGTTGCTTGGTCACTAACGTGCCTATAACCTGGAAATTCGTGTGGGAAACTGCCCATATCACAAGCACCCTGAACGTTGTTCTGTCCACGTAACGGATTTACTCCTGCTCCATTCTTACCTAGGTTACCAGTAGCCATTGCAAGGTTAGCTATTCCCATAACCATTGTTGTTCCTTGACTATGTTCGGTTACTCCTAGCCCATAGTAAAATGCTGAATTACCTGGTTCGGCGTACATTCTTGCGGCTTCGCGTATTAATTTAGGATCAACTCCTGTTTCTAGTCCTAATACTTCTGGACTGTTTTCTTTTCTACTAACAAATTCTTTCCACATTTCGTAGCTGTCTAGTTCACAACGATCGTTTATGTATTGTTCTTGACAACGCCCTTCTGTTACTATAACGTGTGCAATGCTGGTTATCATTGCTACATTAGTACCTGGTTTAAGCTGTAGGTGTAACCCACCATTGCCGTGTACTGTGTGTAATATGTCAATCTCACGTGGATCAATTACTATTAATTTCATTCCATCACGTAGTCTACGTTTCATATGACTTGCAAACACTGGATGACCGTCTGTAGGATTAGCACCTATTATAACTGCTACATCTGTTTCTTTAATACTATCAAAGTCTTGTGTTCCAGAGCTTTCACCTAAGGTGGCTTTTAATCCATATCCTGTTGGAGAATGACAAACTCTTGCACAGGTATCTACATTGTTATTTCCAAATGCCGCACGTACTAATTTTTGTACTAGATATGTTTCTTCATTTGTACACCTACTTGATGTTATCCCACCTACTGAGTTACGCCCATATTTTTCTTGCAATCTTTTTAATTCACTTGCGGCATAATTAATTGCTTCTTCCATGGTTACTTCTTTCCATGGATCATCTATTGACTTACGTATCATCGGAGTTGTTATTCTATCTTTATGTGTAGCGTACCCCCAGGCAAAACGTCCTTTCACACATGAATGTCCATGGTTAGCACCGCCATCTTTGTTTGGAACCATACGTATAACTTGGTCCCCTTTCATCTCAGCATTAAAACTACAACCAACTCCGCAATAAGCACATGTTGTTGTTACGCTACTATCTGGAATTCCGTGATCTATTACTGTTTTTTCTATTAGTGTTGCTGTTGGACATGCTTGAACACACGCACCACAGCTCACACATTCACTATCCATAAAGTCTTTATTGCCAGAAGATACTTTTGAATCAAATCCTCTTCCATCAATGGTTAACGCATACGTTCCTTGAACTTCTTCACAAGCTCTTACACATCGAGAACATACAATACACTTACTAGGATCAAATGTAAAGTACGGATTAGTTTCATCTTTAACAGCATCCAAATGATTCTCACCGTCATAGCCATAGCGAACCTCTCTTAAACCAACTGCTCCAGCCATGTCTTGTAGTTCACAGTCACCATTTGCGGCACAGGTTAAACAGTCTAATGGATGATCGGAAATATATAGTTCCATTACTCCGCGTCTTAGTTCTTCTAGTTTTGGGGTTTGGGTGCGTACCTTCATATTCTCGCTTACAGGTGTGGTACAGCTTGCAGGGTAACCCTTTCTTCCTTCTATTTCAACCAAACAAAGTCTACAGCTACCAAATGGATCTAGACTATCCGTGGCGCAGAGTTTTGGAATACTAGTACCGTTGATTTTTGCGGCTGCCATAATACTTGTACCTTCAGGCACAGTAAGTTCACTTCCGTCAATTTCAAGGGTAATGGTGGGTTCTGTGGTTTTTAATGGAGTACCGTAATCAACTGGTTTAGTTAAGCTCATACTCATATTTATACTAGTATCTGTAGGTATCCACTTTGTAGGGCCCGTTAACAGGAACGCTAATATAGTCCGCTTGTGCTTTAGACAGTTTAGTCAACTCCGCACCCACCTTGGCTAGATGTAGTTCTGCTACTTTTTCATCTAGATGTTTAGGTAAGAGATACAATTTACCTGTTTCGTAGTTGTCAGGATTATTAAACAGTTCTATCTGTGCTAGCACTTGGTTAGTAAATGAGTTTGACATAACGTAACTTGGATGTCCTGTTGCACAACCTAGGTTAATTAATCTACCTTTTGCTAGGATAATAATCTTGTTACCATTTGGTAAGGTGACATGATCCACTTGTGGTTTAATCTCGTCCCAATCTAAATCTTGTATACCAGCGATGTCTATTTCTGAATCAAAGTGTCCAATGTTGCATACGATAGCATTGTGTTTCATAGCTAGCATGTGTTCTCTAGTAATAATATCAATGTTGCCTGTTGCTGTTACAAAGATGTCTGCTTTATCTTTAGCATAATCCATAGTAACTACACGGAAGCCTTCCATTGCGGCTTGTAAGGCACAGATTGGATCTACTTCAGTTACCCATACCTGAGCTGACAAGGCGGCTAGTGCTTGTGCTGAACCCTTACCAACATCACCATAGCCACATACCACAGCAGTCTTACCTGCTATCATTACGTCAGTGGCACGTTTAATGCCATCAACTAGGCTTTCACGGCAACCATACAAGTTATCAAACTTTGATTTGGTTACACTATCATTAACATTGATAGCTGGCATCATCATAGTTCCTGCTTCAATACGCTCTAAGATTTTATGTATGCCCGTTGTAGTTTCTTCTGTTACACCCACAATGCCGTCTAACAAGTCTGGACGCTTGTCCATGATATACCCAGTTAGGTCGTGACCGTCATCTAACAATATGTTTGGCTTCCATCCATCAGGTCCTTCCAGTGTTTGTTCTATACACCACCAATATTCTTGTTCTGTTTCACCTTTCCAAGCAAACACAGGAATACCCTGCTCAGCTAATGCAGCCGCGGCATGGTCCTGTGTGGAATAGATGTTACATGAACTCCAACGTACACTTGCACCTAGAGCGATTAAAGTTTCAACTAGCACAGCAGTTTGTACTGTCATGTGTAAGCTACCTGTAATACGGGCACCTTTGAGTGGTTGTTTTCCTTTAAATTCGTCTCTAACAGCTATCAAACCTGGCATTTCAGTCTCTGCGATAGCTATTTCTTTATGTCCCCAGGACGCTAGTGCTATGTCTTTTACTTTATAATCCATTATGAGTCCTTGGTATTGTTATTTCTATTTCCGCCTTTTTGTGCGGTTGCTGGGTCACTGAATTTACGATTCTTTCCTTGATTGTAAGCCTCGTTTGCCTCTAAGAATAATTTTTTTGTTATTGATCTCATCTCGATCGGTCCAGATGATACCATTCTTTTGAATTCTTTGTGTAATTTAAAACTGCTGTTTGTTGCCATTGTGACTCCTATGTTAATAAATGTTTAGTAAAAAATTCTGCGGGGTGGCATTCATAATTAAACACATGCCCATGAGCTTTCATTGGAATTCTAGTCATGGCCAACATTGCTGAATTGCGTGCTTGTTTTAATGTCTGGATATCCT
>Ga0222662_1001582_pt1 | contig 10464 bp, 6 predicted proteins | sample AntAcemetagen600_FD_179821 | JGI IMG/M metagenome (GOLD analysis project Ga0222662, IMG submission 179821) | Saline water microbial communities from Ace Lake, Antarctica - #600 | ecosystem: Environmental > Aquatic > Non-marine Saline and Alkaline > Saline | place: Antarctica: Ace Lake | collected...
ATCAGCCCGAGAAGCTTTCGGCTGGAGGATTCCACGACGGGGAGTACGGAAATTTGGGACGTTCTCGCTTCCATGAGCTCGGCGGCGGTTTGGAGATCCATCTCAGGCGTGGCGCAGGTCGGGTCGCTCGTCATGTGGTTCCCCACCGCGCGGTTTAATAAGCCCTCGTCCGCTTCGAGCCCACGGCGGATGTCCCCATCGGTAAAGATCCCTAACAAAAGCCCCCCGTCATCCACTACGCAGGCCGCACCCAATGGTTTGCGGGTCATCGCAAAAAGGACAGCCTTGACGGTCTCATCCGCGCGAACGACGGCTACTTGATCCAGGCGATGGAGAACGGATTCGACAGTCAGGTTCAACGCTTTCCCGAGTTGGCCGGAAGGGTGGAGGCTCAGGAAATCCTTGCGGGTGAATCCGCGCGCTTCGACGAGCGAACCGGCGAGGGCATCCCCGATCGAGAGGGCGAGGATCGCGCTTGAGGTCGGGGCCACACCGAGGGGATCGGCTTCTCTCTCCACGGAGGCGTCGAGCACGACGTCGGCCCAGGCGGCCATGGGTGAATTCCGGTTCCCGAGAATGCTGATGACGGGTGAATTGGTTTTCCGGATTACCGGGGCGAGGCGAAGAATCTCCTCAGTCGCACCGGACTTCGAGATCGCCAGCACCGGATCACCCGGAGCAAATAAGCCCAGGTCACCGTGGACGGCCTCGGCCGCGTGGAGAAACACCGCCGGGGTGCCCGTGCTGCGAAAGGTGGCGGCGATCTTTTGGCCAATCTGTCCGGACTTGCCGATCCCAATGACCACGACCTTGCCTTTCGATTCTAAAATCAGTTCGACCGCTTTTCGGAAATCATCGCCGAGGCGTTCCGCGCCGGCACGGATGGCATCGGCCTCCGCGTTCATGATTTTCCGACCAGTAAATATGAGATCCGGGGCGTCAGGCATGTTGGTTATCCTCGTAGGATTCGGGATCGGGTTCAAGCAGGAGTTCTTCCGGCCGCACGGCAAAGGTATCGAGATAATCGCGGAGGATGAGGGTCGCCGCGGCCGAGTCGAGTTGACCGCTTTTGCGCTTTTTGCGGGCTTTTTTGAGGTTCCAGTGCTCCCCGGCATCCTGGGAAGAGTACCGCTCGTCGTGTAAGTGGACGGGTAGGGGGCAGCGCGCGATGAGACGGTCGCGAAAGGCCTCGACCTCCTTGGCCATCGGGCCTGCGGACCCGTCGGGGCGCGCGGGATAACCGAGCACGAGGGTTTTGGCCTTCTTCTCGCGGACCACCCGTTCGATGTGTTCCAGGCGGGAGTCTTCGTCGGCTTGGGTTGCGGCGGGGAGAGGCACGGGCACCCGCACCTCATCCGCATGGGCGAGGCCGATCCTCTTGGAACCGTAATCGATCGCCAGCCAGGATTCGGAGGTGCCCATTAGAGATACTTTTGCGCGTCTTTTTGCGCTTCGATCTTTTTGACCAATTTCTTTACGTCCTCAGCCCGGTCTTTGGGGCAGACGAGGGTAGCATCCTTGGTGTGGATCACGATCAGGTCGTCGACCCCGATCAAGCCGACGAGGTGGTCGCCTTCCGTGTAAACCAGATTCCGGGTACTTTCCTCCGTGAATACCGTGCCTTGCAGGATGTTGTCCTCTTCATCACCGGGGAAGTGACGCTCAATCGCCGGCCAGGAGCCGACATCGTCCCAATCGAAGGTGGAGCGGATCATGACGACGTTGTCAGCTTTTTCCATGATCGCGTAGTCGATGGAAATCTTCTCCAGCTGCGGATATTCGCGGGGGAGTGCGGTATCGATGGCCTCACCGGCAGCGAGACAATCCCGAATCGAGGAAAAGGAGGAATGGAGTGCGGGACAGTGAGTCTCGACCGCGTCGAGAACCGTGCTCGGGCGCCAGACAAAGATGCCGCCATTCCAGAAGTAGCCCCCATCGGAAAGATAACTCCGGGCCGTTTCTTCGTCCGGTTTCTCGACGAAACGCTGCACGGGAAGAATTGTCGCCCCATCAACGGCTTCGGCTTGGATGTAGCCATACCCGGTGGAGGGAAAGGTGGGTGCGATCCCAATCGTCGCAATGACCTTCTCCTTCTCCGCGGCCTGAAACGCCTTTTCCAGATCGGCGCGAAAGGATTTTCCGTTGTGGATGACGTGGTCCGCCGGAAGCATCGCAAAGGCTCCATCTCCGACCGAACGCTGGACGAGAAGAGCGGCGAGAGCGACCGCGGGGGCGGTGTCCCGACCAACGGGTTCGGCGACGATCTGCGAGGCGGGAATTTCCGGGCAAATCTCCCGCACAGCTTCGACCTGTTCCGCGTTGGTGATCACCCAGGTGTTTTCGGGGGCGATGAGCCCCGCAAGCCGATCCACGGTTTGGCGGAGCATCGGGGAATCCCCGACGATCGGGAGCAAATGCTTGGGACGACGAAGCCGACTGCGCGGCCAAAACCGCTCCCCACGCCCACCCGCCATAACAACTGCCGATCTAATCTCATCCATCCCTCTTTAGTAGCAATGGAGGGCATCAAGGGGAATCCTTTTTCCGAGAAAGGTTGAAGGAACGTAGCGAGTCATAGGCGACATCACCAAAACTGAAAAACCGAACAACCATGGTACCCTATTGGTGTAGCGGTTGCCGTGGGTTGAGCGGTCCGGTCTTCCCTTCACCGGGGCTGAAGCCCCCGGCCACGGTGGGAATTTTAAGTGGGGTATGGCTTTAGCCTTACCCGGTGTATCGGCGTAAACGGAATTCTGGGCTAGCAACCGAAAACTAGGAACCGAATAACCGGGAACTGATATCGAAAAAGCTCCTCCTCCTTACTTGCAAGGGGAGAGCCTGTCCGCCGAAGCCTTGTGCGAAGGCCGGAGGGACCGCGTTTCGTGTGGTCCGCATGAAAAAGCTTCTCCTCCTTACTTGTAAGGGGAGGGGGACCAGCGTCAGCTGGTGGAGGGGTTTCTCCCGCAGCGGAGTGGTCCCCTCACATCCCTTTTTGTAGCGGAAAGACGAAGTCGTTTCGAAAGAATCGGAGTGGGAATACCGCTTCGCTGGGACACCCCCCCATCCGCCTTCGCTGAGAAGCTACGGCGTGACAGGCTCGCCTGCTGCGGTCCCCCCCTCCTCGCAAGCGAAGAGGGGAGCTTGGGGGGGGAAGAAGAAGTTGCCTGGGATCCGGTTGTTCCGTTCCCGGTTATGGGAAAGAGTAGTCGAAAAAAGGCGTAAAAACTGCAAAGATGAAGGCAGGAAACCGTGGTTTAAAGATGGAGAAACCGTTCCGAGCCCAAATCCAAAGCTCCCCTCCTTTTCCCAAAGGAGGGGGGGACCAGCGTCAGCCCAAATCCAAAGCTCCCCTCCTTTTCCCAAAGGAGGGGGGGACCAGCGACAGCCCAAATCCAAAGCTCCCCTCCTTTTCCCAAAGGAGGGGGGGCAGCTACAGCCCAAATCCAAAGCTCCCCTCCTTTTCCCAAAGGAGGGGGGGACCAGCGTCAGCTGGTGGGGTGGTTTCTTTCACAGCGGAGTGGTCCCCTATCCGTCCAGTACGACGTGCGGACGAGACGGAGCTCGTCCCTCCCGTTTGAAACGACTTCGTCGTTCCGCAACACAAAGAAAATGTAGAGGCAGCGCGCTGTGCGCTTCATAGCTCGAAGAGCGACGTATGGAAGCGATTTCTGTCCCCGCCTCTTCCCGCTAACACCCACGTTTGACTCCGGACCTCCTTTTTGAAAGGAGACAGGTGCTTTTTAATGAAAACTCTTCTTTCCGTACCCCCTGCTTTAACCAACGCATCCTCCACTTTAGTGGAAGAGGCTCTAGGTGATTGTTTTGTCACCCATGATCCGCCGGGAGCCAAGCTGGGGTCGGGGGGAGGCACCGCTCACTTGCTCCTCGAGGCCTGGCGGGACGAGGATCCAAGCCTTCCGTTTGCGGAATGGCTGCGGAAGGAGCGTCGAATCCTCTTACACGCAGGGGGGCAGAGTCGCCGCCTGCCAGCTTATGCGGCACTCGGCAAAGCTCTGTTGCCAGTGCCGGTGCTTCGCTGGTGCACAGGTCAACGAATGGACCAGACGCTCGGGGCCCTGCAGTTGCCGCTCCTTCAGGAAATTCTGGAACGCTCCACCCCCAAGACGCACACTCTTATTGCCAGTGGAGATGTTCTGGTTTGGAACGATCTCCCCGTCCCGGAAATTCCGGATGCGGACGTGGTCTGTATCGGCTTGTGGGATAGCCCCGAAACCGCCGCGGGTCACGGAGTTTTCTTCACCCCGCGCAAGGACCCGGAGCGCTTCGACTTCATGCTGCAGAAGCCGGATCCGTCCCGTGTGGCCGAGCTTTCCCAAACCCACCTTTTTCTTCTCGATGTCGGGATTTGGATGCTGAGTGACCGGGCCGTGGAGGTCCTCTTGCGAAAGTCGGGTTGGGTTGAGGGTGATCCCGAATCGAATCTCGCCGAGTATGATCTCTATGGAGCTTTTGGTCTCGGTCTGGGAGATCATCCGACCGAGGTGGACCACGAGGTGGCCGATCTGACGTGCGCCGTGGTGCCTCTCTCAGAGGCAGAGTTTCATCATTTTGGGACGAATCAGGATCTGATCAGATCCTCTCTCGCCCTGCAAAACCGGGTCAGCGATCAACGCCGGATCTTGAGTCCTTTGATCAAACCACACCCGTCCATTTTTATTCAAAACGCTACGGTTTCCAGTCCGCTGACATCGGAGAATCATGAGATTTGGATCGAAAATTCGGATATCCCCACAGACTGGACATTCCAATCGAACCACATCCTTACCGGCATTCCAGCCAACGATTGGACACTCAACCTACCGGAGTATGTTTGCCTGGATTTTGTCCCGATTGAGGCCGAAACCTACGCGGTGCGGTTCTATGGATTTACGGATCGCTTTCGGGGAAGCCCGAGCGAGGACTCAACGCAATGGATGGAGAGTCCGGCCCGCGACTGGTTTTCCAAGCGTGGCCTGGAACTTCCTTCCGGCAAGGACCTCCAGAAAGTTCCCCTTTTTCCCGCGCTCGCACGGGAGCAGATCACCTCAGAGTTTTTGCAATGGTTGATTGACGAAAACCCCACTGAGAATGCCGAAGCCACCGAGCTCTACAAGGCAGCCGATCGGCTGTCGGCCGAGGAGCTGGCCGAACGCTGCCTGATGGACAAGGTTTCCGGAGATCGGCGGAAAAGGTTGATCGACTCCCTGCCCATTCTCGCACGCAATGCCGGTCGCAGTGTTTTCTACCAGAGTGATCTGTATCGGGCAGCCGAGCTGGCCGCACCATCGGGAAGTGACTTTGCCAACCAGACTCCCGATGAGGACCAATCTCTCTACGCTTTCGTCCGCGACCGCATGTTCCACTCCACCCTCAAGGAAATGCGGGGACAGGGTGGGAAGGCAGAGGAGGCGCAGGCTTTTCAAGCTCTTCGCAACGCGATCATCGAGCCGTATCGCAGGAGCGCTCCGAATCCGCGGAATTCCATCCTCTCGGACCAAGTCGTATGGGCCCGATCCCCCTTGCGCTTGGATCTGGCCGGCGGTTGGACGGACACCCCTCCCTATTGTTTCCTGAATGGGGGGCGGGTCGTGAACATGGCTGTGGAACTGAACGGACAGCCACCGGTCCAGGTCTTCGCCCGCACCCGGGAAGGAGGAGGGATCACTCTCCGATCCATCGATTTGGGTTCTGAGGTGGTGTTGAAAACTTATGCCGACATTGGAGCCTACTCGGAGATTGGTTCCGGGTTCGCCATTCCCCGGGCGGCCTTGGCCCTTTGCGGATTTCATCCGGACTTCCAATCCGGTGGGGGTTACACCTCGCTGGCCGAACAACTGGAGGTCTTCGGCGGTGGATTGGAGATTTCGTTACTCTGCGCGGTGCCAAAAGGATCGGGCCTGGGAACGAGCAGCCTCCTCTCGGCAGCGGTTCTGGGATGCCTTTCCGAGTTGGCCGGCCTTGGATGGGATTCCGTGGCGATCGGAAACCGTGTGCTGGCTCTCGAGCAAATGCTGACCTCTGGAGGCGGTTGGCAGGACCAATTCGGGGGGGCAATCAAAGGGTTGAAAATGCTTGAGACAAAACCGGGCCTCGATCAGACCCCAGACATCCGCTGGCTACCCGGCCACCTCTTCACCGACCCGCAGTATCAGAGCTGCCGCCTGTTGTATTACACCGGAGTAACCCGAGTGGCCCAGAATCTCCTGGCTGAAATCGTGCGGGGAATGTTTTTAAACCGTCAGGAACACCTACGCTGCCTCGAAGACCTTTCCGCACACACCTTGAGGGTTTACGAGTGCCTGCAGAAGGGGAATTTCGAGAAAATGGCGCAGTTGGTGGATCGCACATGGACGCTCAACCAGCGCCTGGATGCCGGCACGTGTACATCGGATATTAAAAAGATTCTCGAACCGATCAATGACTGGTTATTGGGCAAAAAATTGCTCGGTGCGGGCGGCGGCGGATATTTGCTCATGTTTGCAAAGGACGAAGCCTCCGCCGGACGCATCCGGAAACACCTCAAAGAAAATCCTCCCAACGACCGCGCCCGCTTCGTAGACTTCGCCCTCTCCGAAACCGGCCTCCAAGTCACGCGGAGCTGAGGGGTTCGATTGGGAGCGCCTACCTCCCCGCTATGCTCTTCGAGCTATGCAGGACAATGCCGTGCCGACGAGACGGAGCTCATCCCTACAAAATGCTATCTCCGGAGGGACCACCTCCGTGTGGTCCGAACGTCATGCTGGTCATTCAATTGGGAGCGACGATCCCACGTGGGCAGCATCCTGCTGGTCGACCCGACTTGGAAGCAGAAGAATTTTCACCACAAAGAAAGCACATCACAACGCCTCGAAACGACTTCGTCGTTCCGCTACATTCAAATTCAACCTTCATCCTTTCCCGTTTCATCCTCATGGTCCGCCATCTGGGTCCGCCGACTAAGTCCGCCGAAGCCTCGCGCGAAGGAGGAAGTGCCTGCGAAGGCAGGACGAAGGAGGATTTCCCCTCTTCCCTCCAGCATCCAGCATCCAGCTTCAAGCATCAGGCATTGAGCATAAAGCATTCTTCGTAACTCCCCGAGCTACGAAGTTCCCCGATGCAAATGCCCGTGCAACACCTCGGCAAACCCCTTCCCAATTCCCTCGACGGCGACCAGATCCTCCAGGGTGGCCGAGCGGATTTGCTGGATGGAGCCAAATGCGTCCAGAAGGATTTTGCGGCGTTTGGGGCCGAGGCCGGGGATTTCATCCAGCACCGATTCCCTGATTTTCTTGGACCGGAGCTCGGCGTTGAAGGTGTTTGCGAAACGGTGAGCCTCATCCCGCAGGCGCTGCAAGAGGCGCAGGCCCGGATCGTGATAGGGGAGGCGTAGAGGGGCCCGTTCGGTGGCAAAGATGATCGTTTCCTCCTTTTTCGCCAGCCCGATGAGGGTCGGTGGTTCCAGGTCGAGAATTAGGAAGGCCCGAAGCGCGGCCGTTACCTGTCCCTTGCCACCATCGATCACGATAAGGTCGGGAAAAGGGCTCTCCTGTTCGGCCATGCGGCGGTAGCGGCGGCCGACCACTTCCTCCATGGCGCGAAAATCGTCGTTTCCCTCGAAAGACCGAATCTTGAAACGCCGGTAATTCTTCTTCTCGGGTCGCCCGTCGACGAACCGCACCATGGACGCCACGGTGAAACTCCCGGAGATATGGCTGATGTCGAAACATTCGATCGCCTTGGGTTCCTTTTCGAGGTTGAGGGCTTCCGCGAGGCGGACGGCACCGTCTCCGGCCAGATTGTGGTCGGGGAGGGCGCGGGTGAATTTCCGGGTTTGGGCGATGGTCTTCTTTAGAGAGGCGAGCGTATCGCGCAGGGCGGCTGCCTCCTCAAATCGCTCCTCTTTGGCCCGGAGCCGCATTTCTTTGTCCAGCTCCCGCAGCCATTCGCGGCTCTTTCCCTCGAGAAAAGTGCAGGCTTTGCGGACTCGCTCGCGGTACTCCTCAACGGTGATTTCATTGCTATGATCATAGATCTCCCCACGGGCGTCGTCGTAGAGACGGATGTTTCCATCCGGAAGGGTGATCGGTGATGCGTCGCCGAGCAGGATGCCGAACCGCTGCCGCATTTCGGCGAGAGTTCGCCGGAGTGGCCCCGCATGGGCAAAGGGCCCGAAATAGAGGGACCCGTCCTGTGCGCGATTGCGGGCTAGGCGGAAGCGGGGGAGGTCATTCAAGACGTCGACGCGGATGAGGAGGAAGCGCTTGTCGTCGGTAAAGTCCGTGTTGTAGCGCGGTCGGTATTCCTTGATCAAGCGGCCTTCGAGCAAAATGGCCTCGGCCTCTGATCGAACCTCAATCACCTCAAGGTCGTGAACGAGAGGAATCATGGTCCGGATCTTGGGTTGATCGATCTGGCGGAACCGCCCCGGTTGGAAATACGTGGAGACTCTTTTCTTCAGATCTTTTGCCTTCCCGACGTAGATAACCTCGCCGAGCCGGTCCTTCATCAGATAAACACCTGGATTGTGGGGAAGTTGGCGAAGGATTTCCTTTATTTTACCTGTCTCTGGAGTTCGCAATTGCGCAGGATTTCCTTAGATTACATTTTTGTCAAACGAGGCCAGCCTCAATAGAACGTATTCATGAGTCATCATTTTTCAGTAGCGGTAGTAAATGTGGGGGACGAGCTTTTGCTCGGGATCCGCGAAAACTCCCACCTAGCCTACATCGGGCAACACGTCTCAAAGCGGGGCGGAGACCTGATCCATGGCGCCGTCGTGCGCGACGATGTCGACGAGATTGCCGAAGCCATCTCCGGAGCAATGGAAATTGCGGACATGGTCTTTGTGACCGGAGGGCTCGGGCCGACGGCTGACGACCTCACCCGCGAGGCAATGGCCAAAGTTCTCGATTCGAAGCTTATTCACGATCCGGCGGTCGAGAAGGGAATATTGGAGAAATTCAGGTCCGTCGGCAGAGGGATGTCCGAAAACAACCTGCGCCAATGCCAACGCCCACCCGAGGCAGAGGTCATTCCGAATCGATGGGGCACTGCGCCCGGCCTGCGCATGCACTTGGAGAAAAGCTTTGTGTACCTGCTCCCCGGCCCGACGTCGGAATTGCGTCCAATGCTCGAGGAAGAAGTGTTGCCCGGTTTGGAGAAATGCGGGTGCTTGTGTGACAAGTCTTCCTGGTTGCAACTGAGAACGGCGGGGCTCGGTGAATCAACCGTCGAGACTCGACTGGCTCCGATCATGGAAAGCCGCCCCCACGTTCAATTTGCCTACTGCGCCCACGCTGGGGTCGTCGACATCCGCCTCTCTCCGGCCACCCCGGAAACGAGCACCGCCGCGATTAACCAAGTCGGTGAAGAATGCCGACTCATGCTCGGGGAAAATTTCTTCGGATTCGGGGATGACTCCCTCGCTAAAATTTTAGTCCTTCAGCTACGCTGCTGGGATCGTACCCTAGCGGTTGCCGAGTCCTGCACAGGCGGGTTGCTGGCCAGCGCCTTCACCGACATCCCCGGAGCCTCGAAAGTCTTCATGGGTGGCGTCGTCGCCTACACCAACGCGACGAAAGTACAACTCCTCGACGTGCCGGAAGCGATTCTGCAGCAGCACGGCGCGGTAAGCGCAGAGACGGCGGTTGCGATGGCAACAGGTGCGGCGGAGCGATTGGACTCGAATTACGCCCTCTCGGTCACCGGCTTTGCCGGCCCGGACGGAGGAACGGCCGAAAACCCGGTCGGAACAATTTACGGAGCCCACTTCTCTCCTTCGGGAGTCTGGTCGAAACGCCTGGTCCTCCCCGGCGACCGCACAGCCGTCAAGGAACGAGCGGTCAACGAAACCCTGGACTGGGCCCGCCGCACCCTGAACCGCTACAAAATCCACGACTTCCTAGCGAGCCCCTGCGACGAGTAGGGACGGTGATCGGTGGACGGTGATCGGTGGACAGTGGTCAGAAATAAGATTTCGATTCGATTCGATTGGGAGGGACGAGCTCCGTCTCGTCCGCACGTCGTGCTGGTCGCTCTCCACATAAAAAATGTAGAGGAAGCGCGAAGCGATTTCTATCCCCGAGAAGCGGCGTCCATGTCGCCCCCAAAAAACATTCGCGTCACAACGCTTCGAAACGACTTCGTCGTTCCGCTACTTTCTACTTCAAATTCACCCTTCATCCTTTCTCCTCAATTTCCCCCATCGGTAGTTAAGAAATCTTCGAATCGATCCTTTCAGCTCTCAAGTTTCAGGTTTCATCCTTTCCCAAATCCGTCGTCCATTTTGTTCAATAACTCTTGAACAAACCAGATACATATGATGTTTTTATTGGCAGGAACGGGTAAAATTGCCCATCCCACCAGTTCTACATCGCCTCCACAGGATCCATGGAATCCCGGCCGATTCCACGGGCGGTAGCGTGGGAGAAGAAAGCTGAAAGCTGAAACTGATTAGAACTCTTGAGTGAAGAATGTAACGTAACG
>Ga0222662_1001583_pt1 | contig 10449 bp, 9 predicted proteins | sample AntAcemetagen600_FD_179821 | JGI IMG/M metagenome (GOLD analysis project Ga0222662, IMG submission 179821) | Saline water microbial communities from Ace Lake, Antarctica - #600 | ecosystem: Environmental > Aquatic > Non-marine Saline and Alkaline > Saline | place: Antarctica: Ace Lake | collected...
TCATCAATCCTCACACCGCGCAAGTCTGTGACGCGATCAGGGATCGAAACCGAGGTGATTACCAAAGGCAGGCATGATCCTTGCGTTGGCATACGGGCGGTGCCTGTGGGCGAGGCAATGATGGCCTGTGTTCTGGCTGACCATGTCCTGCGACACCGTGGACAGACAGGCAACATTTAAGGCTCCCACCATGACGGCTTCCAGCACTGCTTCTCCCCAACCTTTGATGGCAAGGTTCGATCAGCGAAGTGGGGAGATGATGGTCTATGGGGGCGGTTTTTTTGGCGTCTTTGTTTTGAGCGTCGCCATTGGTCGCGGCGATGTCGCCCTGGGCGTGGTGGCACTGATGTTGTTTGCGGTGGCTTTTCATTTCTGGCCTTTTATACGCCGAAACGAACCAGCCCTGATTGCCAGCTCTGCGGGTCTAGAGGTGACCGGCCTTGGTGTCATCGCATGGGATGGCATCAAGGACGCCGTCCTCATCGATAAGGCGATGCGTACGATACGCAATTCCGAATTACACCTCACGCTGGGGCGCCCTCTTGAGGCTGCCTTGTCTGTCGATAAAAGAGGTGACCTCGCACGTCGCCTGATGGTGCAAATCTGGCGCCACAAAGACGATACACTCGTTGTGAAGCTGGAGCCGCTGGACATGCCACCCGAACCTATCCTGGAAACGGTTCAAGGTTTTTTGCACCGTCTTTAGACCGTCGATTTTTCGTAAGCTACTACTTTTGTAAGATAGCCAGAGCTGCTGTCGCTCCGCTTTAGCCCCACAGCCCCAAACAGCGTGTCCAGATCCTCCTCCACATAAGTGGAAAAATAAGGTTCGTGAAAGGCCGCCGGGAAAAACTCCAGCAGACTGTTAAACACGTCGTGATCGCCGGTCTGGAGTGCATCCACAAAAATGAACTGACCTCCGGGCTTCAACACACGCGCAATTTCTCTAGCCACCGCTTTGCGAATTTTTGGTGGCAACTCGTGGAACAGATAGGTCGCTGTCACAATGTCCTGTGATTTTGCGGGAAGCGGTATTTTTTCTGCTGCCCCCTGCACAAGGTCCACCCGCCCCCATTGTGCGAGCGCTTTTCTGGTCTTCTCCAAATAATCAGGAGACAGATCAAGACCGGTGACATTCAGTCCCGGCCAGTTACGCTTTACTTCTCGCAAAAACCTGCCGGTGCCGCAGGCAATATCAAGCAATTGCACCTGCCGCTGATCTCGTCCCGCTAAAAAATCTGCGATGGGCACCAATGCCTGTCGGCGCATTGCATCAGCTGTGCCTGCAAAAAGAATCTCGACCTGCGTGTCATAAAGATCAGCTGATTTCTCTGACAGCCAGCCATCTGTTTGAAAATGAAAATTCTGCAAGTAGTAGTTTGGATAGCGCCCTTCAAGTGCCCGCGCCCGCACCTCTGAATGTCGCTTGGCAAGCCGACGCTCATCTACTTTTTTTGCGTCCAGGAAAAAGTGAATGGATTTGTCGATCAAGCGCCGTGGGTCGTTGTCCGTTTCCGGGGCAAGGTAAACGCCAGCGGCGATGTTTTGATAGTCTTGGTCAAAAAGTCCGCGCATGGACTTTAACAAGTCGGACAATTGGGGAATGGGCGCGTTTGGCCGAAACGGTTCTTCGCCCGGTGGCCTCATGGGGCCACGCAAACGGTTGAGCGCCGCATAGTGCCCAATGTACCAGGCAACGCGCACACTTTGCCCTGCGGCATATCGCAATCTTGATCCGAGAGGCGCCATTGTCACCCCTTTTTGAAAATACCAACCATTTCAATATGAGGGGACCAGAGGAATTGGTCCAGAGGGGTTGTGCTTTCCAAGCGATAGCCTCCGCCTATCAAGGTACGGGCATCCCGGGCAAAAGTGGCGGGATTGCACGAAACCGAGACGACAGTAGGCACATCGCTCCATGCGAGATCTTCCATTTGCTTGGCAGCGCCGGCACGTGGCGGATCAATGACGACGGCCTCATACTTGTTCAGTTCTATCGAACCCAGGGGCCTGCGCGCCAAATCACGCCGTTCAACCGTCAAAGGTTTTAAGCCAACGGCCGGACCAAAGCGATTGACCGCGGTTTCCAGAGATGCACATTGTGCAGCCGCGCCTTCCACTGCGTGAACCTTTCGTGTCTTGGCCAGCGCCAGCGAAAACGTGCCACAGCCAGCATAGAGGTCTATGACAGTTTTGGCATTTCCAATGGCGTCAACCACCATCGACACCAACTGAATTTCTCCCTCGTGAGTGGCTTGCAGGAACGCTCCGGGTGGCAACGCCACTTCTATGCCCGACAGGTTGAGCATGGGCGCGCGACGTTCCGATATTATCTCTCCGTCCCAGGACAAGCGTGCGATGTCTGCTTCATGAGCCCTGATTGCCAACTGCTCGCGCAATGCCAGATCCGGGTCTTTCTTGCCACCTGTGACATCAACGTCCAGACCAGAGCTAGTCAGGGTAACGGCAACGCTGGCTTGTCCCTTACGCGTGAGGCCGGGCGCCACAAGTTTGGCGAGTGCGGGCAACACACTTTCGATTTCAGGCGCAATCACCGGACAATTGGCCAGATCAACAATCGTGTGCGTGCCGCGCTCAAAAAAACCAAACTTCACGGTCTTGCGTGTCCGCATGGCGCCAAAATTGGCGCGACGACGCGACTGTGGTGCGCAGGCGTGAATGTCATTCACGGGCGCGTCAATCCCTTGAGCTTTCAGCGCACGTACAACCTGTTGACGTTTCCACTCCAGGTAGGTTTTGGCAGATTGATGTTGAAGTGAACAACCGCCACAGGTGCCAAAATGGGCACACGGTGGTTCCTGGCGATCTGGCGAAGGGGAGGTGATCTCCAGCAAGGTGCCGCGATTGCCCTCAAGCTCAATCATAACCTCTTCCCCCGGCAACGTGAGGGGCACATAAATCGGGCCTTTGTCGGTCTCGACAATGCCGTCTCCGCGCGCGCCGATATGGTCGATCGTGACTTCCATTTTGGTCATTTCGTATTGCCTGAGTGTCAGGACTTGCGGGGGTGAGCGCGGCCGAGTTCCAGAGACAGATCAATCTTGGCATTTTCCAAACCCAATGCCGTCATGGCTGTGGCTGCGATATTGGTCGCGTCCAATCCGGCAGATGCGTACATGTTTTCCGGCTTGTCATGATCCTGAAACTGATCTGGCAGGGTTAGCGTGCGCACTTTCAGGCCTCGGTCCATCAGCCCGTTGTTGCTGAGGAATTCCAAGACATGAGCGCCAAAACCACCGATGGAGCCCTCTTCGACCGTCACCAGCACTTCATGTTCGCGTGCAAGACGCGCCAGCAAATCTTCGTCCAGCGGTTTGGCAAAGCGGGCATCTGCAACGGTCGTTGATATGCCAAGTGCGGCAAGGCTATCGGCTGCTTTCAGCGTTTCCTGCAAACGACAGCCAAGCGAGACCAGCGCCACGGAGGTGCCTTCGCGGATGATGCGCCCTTTTCCGATCGGCAGAGCAACACCAATTTCCGGCATATCAACACCCACACCTTCACCACGAGGAAAGCGGAAGGCGGAAGGCCGGTCATCAATCTCCACAGATGTTGCCACCATGTGCATGAGCTCAGCTTCATCAGACGCCGCCATCACCACAAAATCTGGCAGGCAGGTCAAATAGGCAATGTCGAACGACCCTGCATGGGTGGGGCCATCTGCCCCCACAAGACCCGCGCGATCAATCGCAAAACGAACAGGCAAATGTTGAATGGCCACGTCATGCACAACTTGATCGTAGGCACGTTGCAGGAAAGTTGAGTATATGGCGGCGAAAGGTTTCAAGCCTTCCGTTGCAAGACCTGCCGCAAATGTCACGGCGTGCTGTTCGGCAATCCCCACATCGAACGAGCGATCTGGAAATGTTTTTGCAAAATGATCCAGCCCCGTGCCGGACGGCATGGCGGCTGTAATGGCGACAATCTTGTCGTCCTTCTCAGCATGCTTCACCAGACCATTGGCAAATACTTTTGTGTAGCTGGGCGCATTGGCCGGTGGTTTTGATTGTGCGCCAGTGATCACATCAAACTTCGCAACACCATGATATTTGTCCGCCGACGCCTCAGCGGGCGCATAGCCTTTACCTTTTTGTGTAACTACATGGATGAGGACAGGACCATCATCCATTTCCCGCACGTTTTTGAGTACGGGAAGCAGATGGTCGAGATTATGACCATCGATAGGCCCCACATAGGTAAAGCCCAGCTCTTCAAATAATGTGCCGCCGGTTGCCATGCCACGTGCAAACTCTTCGGCTTTGCGGGCGGTCTCTTCCAAAGACTTTGGAAGTTTTTCAGCGATGTGTTTCGCGAAATGTCGAAAGCCCTGATAGGTGCCGCCTGAAATCCGGCGCGCCAGATAAGCGCTCATGGCACCAACGGGGGGGGCAATCGACATATCATTATCGTTGAGAATGACAATGAGACGGGAGTTCATGGACCCTGCATTGTTCATCGCCTCAAAGGCCATGCCCGCACTCATTGCGCCATCACCGATAACAGCGATCACATTATTTTTGCCGCCCTGCAAATCGCGGGCGACGGCCATGCCGAGCCCAGCAGAAATGGACGTGGAAGAATGTGCGGTGCCAAACGGGTCATATTCGCTTTCCGCACGTTTTGTGAAACCAGACAGACCACCAGCCTGGCGCAATGTCCGAATACGATCACGACGACCCGTTAGAATTTTGTGGGGATAGGCCTGGTGGCCAACGTCCCAAATGATCCGGTCTTCGGGCGTATTGAAAGTGTGATGAAGTGCAACGGTTAGCTCGACCACACCGAGCCCCGCGCCCAAATGCCCCCCGGTTACAGAAACCGCATCGATCAGCTCGCAGCGCAGTTCATCCGCAACCTGCGGCAACTCGCTTTCGTCATGAGCCCGCAGATCAGACGGGACCTTTATTTGGTCCAACAACGGGGTTTTACTCTCGGTGGTCACACTCGTCCTTGTCTGGCGTTATTCACGCCCAATTCCCTTACGCGTTGCGGTTTATAACGAAGCTTGCTGCACCGCGCAAAGAATCTGCTTTGTCATCAAACATTTCAAGGTGTTGAATGGCTTGATCTGCCAGCATTGTCGCCTGTTCTCGGGCTCTTTCAGGGCCTAAAATGGTTGCAAATGTGGCTTTTCCGCTCTCACGATCTTTTCCGGCGGTTTTGCCGAGGGTCTCGCTGTCGCCTTCTTCATCCAGCAAATCGTCGGTTATCTGGTAGGCAAGGCCCAAATCATGGGCATAAGCGTGCAATGCGTGGTGAGCCTCTTTCGAGGCCCGCCCCAAAATCGCCCCGGATTCACAAGCATAGGCAATCAAGGCGCCGGTTTTGAGCTGCTGCAACCTTGTGAGCGCCCCAATGTCCAAAACCGTGCCTTCGCTCACCATGTCAATCATCTGGCCGCCAACCATGCCATGCGCGCCAATGGCCTTGGCAAGGGCCACAATCAGGTTACAGCGCACGCGGTGGTCATCGTGGGTTTCGGTCTCTCCGAGAATTTCAAAAGCAAAGGTCAGCAACGCGTCACCCGCCAGCACGGCCGTGGCTTCATCAAATGCTTTGTGAGTGGAGGGTCGTCCGCGCCTTAGATCATCATCGTCCATGCAAGGCAGATCGTCATGGATCAGGGAATAGGTGTGAATGCATTCAATGGCGGCTGCGGTTCGCAGGGCGCGATCCTCGCTCACCGTGAAGAGTTTGGCACTCTCACACGCCAAAAAAGGACGAAACCTTTTGCCACCCCCAAGCGTTGCATACCGCATCGCTTCTGCAACACGGCCTTCGGGCCCCTCAGCCTTCGGCAATAATCTGTCCAACAGCGCCTCAACGTCAGCGGCGTTGTTTTCCATTGTTTGAATGAGGCTCTGGGTGCCCATGGTTCACTCGATATTTGCAGGCTCGGTGCCGACAACCCCATTAGTGGACATGGTGATTTTTTCCACTTTTGCCTGGGCCGCCTGCAACCGCGTTTCGCAATGCGCCTTCAACGCATTTCCACGTTCATACAGGTCGATGGATTTTTCCAGCTCGGCTTCGCCCGATTCGAGCTGGCGTACGATTTCTTCCAATTCGCTCAACGCAGCTTCAAAGCTCAATTTCGCAATATCAGCAGGTATTTCGGGCTTTTTGGCAGCCATACTGTCCTCCGTGATGCTTCTTGTGTCAGACGCCCATCAGCGCACGAACGTGTGCGCTGGCACTCTTCGCCAAGGCCACCAAGTCATAGCCTCCCTCAAGCGTCGAGACAATGCGACCATCGCACAGTTTGTCCGCTACCCGCATCAATTCCTGGGTTGCCCAGACGTAATCCGCCTCGGTGAGATTAAGCCCCGCCAGCGGATCGGCCATATGCCCGTCAAAACCGGCTGAAATGAAAATTATATCGGGCTGAAATTTCACCAGTGCGGGCACAATCATGTCAGCAAAGATGCCACGAAAATCGTCTCCCGACGCCCCTTCAGCCAAGGGGACATTCAAAATGTTGCCCACACCGCGCTCCCCTCCATCCCCCGTGCCTGGGTAAAAGGGCGCCTGGTGGCTGGAGGCGTAAAACAGGCCTGCGTCTTTTTCGAACATGGTTTGCGTACCATTGCCGTGGTGCACGTCGAAATCTATGACCGCCGCACGGTGGGCTCCATGAACTTCGCGCGCGTATAGCGCTCCCACCGCCACATTGTTGAACAAGCAAAAACCCATTGCCGTGTCTGGTTCGGCATGGTGCCCAGGCGGGCGAATGGCACAAAAAGCATTGCGGGGTGTGCCCGTTATCACACGATCAACGGCGAAGGTCACAGCCCCTGCTGCGCGTAAAGCCGCCTCCCCCGATCCTGAGGATAAAACCGTGTCAGCGTCGATCTGTTCAAAACCTTGGGCAGGCACACGCGCCAATATTTCTGTGACGTATGCGGCGGAATGAACGCGCGTCAGATCCTCCACCTTCGCGCGAGGAGCTTCTTCACGCATCAAATACTGGAACTCTTCGCCTTCCAAAGCATGCAGCACAGCGCGAAGCCGATCGGCACATTCAGGATGTCCCATTGGGGTTTCATGACCAAGGCAGGCGCTGTGTGTAACAAGAAGTGTACTCATGTTTTAAGTGTCACGCGCAGAGCCGATATATTCAAGACGACAGATGTACGCAGCCGATCCCTACCCTGATCAAGCCGCTTTGACGTACCAATCCACGCCTTCTGCATCACGGGACACAGTGGCGAGCCCGCGCGCGACAAGACAGGAAAGATGCGCGAGGCTTTCACCTGTTGCCATGAAGAACACGTCCGCGCCAATTTTCCGCTTGAAGAGGGCTGGAAAGACATCGATGGCACGGCGCGGCTCGCTCAACATTTCGAGCAATTTTGACAGGCCCTCTTCGTGCCCCTCCACCAGTGCGTCCAATCTGCGATGAACACCAAAAAATGGTTCATTGTGCGCTGGCAGAACAAGCGTGTCTTCTGGCAGTTCTGCTTTGAGTTTTTTGCAACTGTCGATCCACTCTTGCAGCGGGTCTGCGTGCGCTTCAGTGGGGTGCAAGCTGACGTTAGATGAAATGCGCGGCAGAACCTGGTCGCCAGAAATCAAGATGTTCAACTCTTCGCAGTACAAACACACATGTTCTGGCGCGTGACCAGAACCGACGATGATCCGCCAATCGCGCGCCCCCAAAGTCAGTCTGTCGCCATCCTGCAAACGCTTGAAGACTTCTGGCATTTGATAAACCCGCTGGCCAAATCCCCCAAAACGGCTGGCGTAAGACTCGACGCCCCGCTTGGAAAAACCGGCAGCACGGTAAAAATCCATCGCTTCCTGAGGTGGTTTTTTGCCGGTGTCGGCGACCAGCGTCCGGCACATGAGGTAATCTGTGCGCGACATTTCCAGCGTCACGCCAAACTTGCGCGTGATCCATCCGGCAAGGCCTACATGGTCTGGATGCAAATGCGTAACGATGACCCGCTTGACGGGCTTGCCACCAAGTCTGGTATCAAAAATCTGCTGCCACGCTTCCTTGGTGCCGTCATCATTGACGCCTGTGTCAATGATGATCCAGCCATCCGCATCGTCGACCAGCCAAAGATTGATGTGATCCAAAGCAAACGGCAAGGCCATGCGCACCCAATAGATGCCCTCGGCCACCTGTTTGATATCACCAATCGCAGGCGCGTCCCCTGCCGGGTAACTCAGCCCTTTTTCATCTACTTCAGCTAACGACACATCGCTCATAGGAATATGATCCCAAAATTTCGGTTGGGCGGAGTGTGCCGAGTGGGCCGGACAAGGTCAAACAGCCAAAAATGCAATCAGAGGCCCAACTCACGCTCACCAATAGCGAAAAGCGTTGCCGCCCCTGCGGTTGCAGGCGTCACCAGCCCGGCACAGGCTGGCAAAGTATTTTCGGCAAAGAAGCGCGCGGTGGATTTCTTGGCGGCCAGATACGAATCGTCAGGATTGTCGGCAGAGGCCAAAGCTGCGCGCGTCAGGTAATAGCCACCGGCCACATTGCCAAACAGACGCGCATAAGGTGTGGCGCCGCCAAGACAATCATTGGGCGCGCTCGGCAGCGTATCGAGCATCCAGTCTGTCGCTTCTTCCAGCGCATCAAGCGCGTCGCCAAGCGCGTGGCCTATAACGTTCAAGTCTGCATCATTGTTGGCAGAGGCAAGGTCAGCGGTTTCACGAATTTCAGCGAGGTAAGCCTTCACCACAGCGCCATCTGCCATGGGCAGCTTGCGTGTCACCAAATCCATACCCTGAATGCCATTGGTGCCTTCATAGATGGGGGTGATGCGTGCATCCCGGTAATGCTGGGCTGCCCCTGTTTCTTCAATGAACCCCATGCCACCGTGAATTTGCACACCGATAGAGGCGACTTCACAACCAATGTCTGTGCTCCAGCCTTTGGCAATCGGCGTCAACAGATCAGCCCTTGCCTGTCCTTCTGCCCGGGCTGCTTCATCAGTCGCTGCATGCGCTTTATCGATGGCAACAGCATTTGCATAGCAGATCGCACGAGCGGCTTCCGTTTGAGACTTCATGGTCATCAACATGCGGCGCACATCTGCGTGTCCAATGATCGCGCCCATCTCGCCTACGCCCAACTCTTCGCCCAAGGGTCGGCCTTGCTTGCGCTCACGCGCATACCCGAGCGCTTGTTGATACGCACGTTCAGCAATGGCAACGCCCTGCACGCCGACAAGAAGCCGCGCATTGTTCATCATGGTGAACATGCAGGCGAGCCCCCGGTTCTCCTGGCCAATCAAATAGCCAATGGCACCGGTTTCTTCGCCATAAGCCATGACGCAGGTGGGGCTGCCGTGGATGCCAAGTTTTTCTTCCAGGCCAATACATTTGGCGTCATTGCGGGCGCCCAAAGAGCCGTCATCATTGACCATAAATTTTGGTACGAGAAAGAGAGAGATGCCACGCGTCCCCGCGGGGGCATCGGGCAATCTGGCCAACACAAGATGGATAATATTATCCGTCATGTCATGATCACCATAGGTGATGAAAATCTTGGTGCCCGTGATCAGATACGACCCATCCTCTTGCGGCACAGCTTTGGCCTTCAACGCATTCAGGTCTGAGCCCGCTTGCGGTTCGGTCAGGTTCATCGTGCCGGTCCACTCACCGGAAATGAGCTTCGGCAAATATTTTGAGCGCTGCTCGTCTGTGCCGTGAACACTCAGCGCCTCAATGGCGCCTTGTGAGAGAATGGGACACAAGCCAAATGACAGGCAGGCGGCGTTCCACATTTCCTGCAAGACTGCTGATAATGCGATAGGCAAGCCTTGTCCGCCAAATTCTGGGGCTGCTGCGATGGAACCCCATCCGCCGTCGACCCACTGCTTGTAGGCATCGCTAAAACCAGGTGGCACGGCGACGCCATCGTCATTTAGGGCCGCGTGTGCTTTTTCACCGGCCGCATTCAAGGGCGCAATGACATCGGCTGCCAAGCGGGCTGCCTCTTCCAGTACCGCATCGATCAGATCATCACTGAGGTCAGGAAAGCTGCCTGTCGCTTGCAGGTCACTCAAGCCGCCTAAGGTTTTGAGTGTAAAAGCCATGTCTTGAACAGGGGCGCGGTAGGTCATTTAACTCTCCAAGGATCGCTGCGAGAATATGTCGTCAACAAGTACAGGCTGGGCCCGCAAATGTGGGCTTGGCGGCTTTTACTGTATTCTTGCCGTTTCGCGACCTGCTTAACATGATATAGCTCGAAAAATCCTTCTAATCCTGACAAAATCCGGCCTCTCGTGGCCTTATCTTCTGCTGCCCGCGTGAAGAACGGCTGTAGGCGCTCGCACAAGAAATTGCTACTCAGACGCCATTTGCCCGATGAGCAGAGTTGGAATGCCATGGGTCTCGGGTTTAATGGTTGCCACCTGGGTGCCGTTTTTGCGACCGGTGCGAAGCTCCGACACATTCACCCCTGTCTCG
>Ga0222662_1001589_pt1 | contig 10417 bp, 12 predicted proteins | sample AntAcemetagen600_FD_179821 | JGI IMG/M metagenome (GOLD analysis project Ga0222662, IMG submission 179821) | Saline water microbial communities from Ace Lake, Antarctica - #600 | ecosystem: Environmental > Aquatic > Non-marine Saline and Alkaline > Saline | place: Antarctica: Ace Lake...
TGCCCCCTGGTTTGCTTTCCATCACTGTGCGGCCGTCAATCATGCTGGCCGCAAAATCGACACGATGATGGATAGTCACAGGGGCCACCGTCCCATGCTGAGATAACGCAACAGCGGCATCTGACGTAATCCGCGCCCGCGCTGTCGCACCGTTGACAACAAAGATCAAAGGTTTTTCATGCCATTCCGCAATATCAACCGTTGGCCCAACGGCTCGTAGATCGTGTGGGCTTGGACGCGTGGGGACGACAACAATATCCGACTGCGCCACAACGTCTGAAATTGCGCGGGTGATCGCAGGCGGCGTATCCACGATGACGAGCCTCATGCCCGCGCGCGCAGCCTCCTGCAACGCTTGTGTTATTGTGCCCTGCTCGGATTGGAAAAGGGACAGCCCCTCGATTGAGCGCTCCTCCCACCATCGGAGCAAACTGCCCTGAGTATCCATATCAATCAAACCTACGGGACCCATGCCAGATAGGTGAGCGGCAACCGCAACATGTCCCGCCAGGGTTGTTTTTCCCACCCCTCCCTTTTGTGCCGCAAAAGCAATGACACACATTTCCGTCTGCATAGCGAACTCCTTTGTTCGAAGGTGTCCGACGTTTCTCGCCGGCCAGATGACGCTAGGCCGTCACGGGTTAACGAAAATTGAAAGAGAAAATTCTGCTAAAACATTGACAAAACTGTATTTTTTCGCATTTTGATCCTTGGGTGGTGAATGATCGAAAGAGCAGAGAGACATATGTTTTTACGCGATATTTGGTATTTTGCCTGTCCGGCGGAAAGCCTTCGAGCTGGTGGGATGCAGCACAAGGTGCTGCTCGGGGAGCCTATTGTTATTGGTCGTGAGGCTGACGGCACTCCCTTCGCATTACGTGACATCTGCCCACACCGCGGCGTCCCCCTATCGTCGGGCAAGCTGATGTCGCCGAGCGACAGTGGTTGCAATGCAAGCGCCCTTGAATGCCCCTATCATGGCTGGAAGTTCAAGACCGACGGACGCTGCGCTGAAATTCCGTCCCTTGTTCCAGATCAGGAAATGGAGATCGATAAGATCCGCGTACGGGCCTATCCGGTCCGCGAGACACAAGGAAATATCTGGATCTATATGGCGAGTGATGCAAATGCGGATGTCGCCCCGACCATCGACCCTCCTCGCGTTCCGCATTTTGAAAATGGCAAGCCGGGCATTCGAGAAACCATGTCATTTTCGTGCCATATCGATCATGCGGTTATCGGTCTGATGGATCCGGCCCACGGCCCCTTCGTGCACCGCTCCTGGTGGTGGCGCTCAAGCAGTTCGATCCATGAAAAAGCGAAAGACTTTGCTCCGAACGAACGCGGCTTCACCATGGTCGCCCATGCGCCATCAAAAAACTCCGGCGCTTACAAAATTCTGGGGGGCGCTCCTGTGACGGAGATTGCGTTCCAGTTGCCGGGTGTGAGGATTGAGACGATCCGCACAGAAAAACACACGATTTGTAGCCTCACGACCGTGACCCCTATCGACGAGAACCACACGGAAATCACGCAGACGTTTTATTGGACGATACCCTTTATGGCAGTCGTCAAGCCACTCGCTCGGCTTTTCCTAAAATCATTTTTGCGCCAGGACCGCGACATGGTGAACCTTCAACAAGAAGGCCTGCAGTTTGAGCCTAGATTGATGCTCATCAACGATTCTGACGTGCAAGCGAAATGGTATCATCGCCTGAAAAGCGAATGGGCAAAGTCGTCGGAGGACGGAACAGACTTCGTCAATCCGATCGAACCTGTCACGCTGCGCTGGCGCAGCTAAAAAAAGCCCCCGCGAACATTGCTCGCGAGGGCCTTCAATTGAATTTTCTTTAGATTAGAAGCGGTATCCAAAGCCGACACCAAATATCCAAGGATCCAGGTCAACATCGGCAGTGACGGCACCCCCATTGATGGTGACGTCCGTGTTCAGCCAAAGCTTCTTCACATCAACATTGAACACCCACTGGTTGCCCAAGTCGTAGTCCATGCCTGCCTGAAGGGCGAAGCCGAAACCATTTTCATAATCAATGCTTGCAACCGCACCACTGTCTTCACCGTAGAAGATTGTGTAATTTACACCGGCACCAACATAGGGGCTGAATTGATCATTTGGTGTGAAGTGATATTGCAAGAGCAAGGTAGGAGGCAAAATCCAGACGTCTCCGAGATCAACACCCGCTGTTGCTGACATGTCATGATTTGACGTCGCGAGAATAAGTTCAGCAGCGATGTTATCCGTAAAGAAGTATGAGATATCCAACTCAGGAACGAGCTCATTGCTCGCTTCAACAGTTCCAGCAAGACCTGTTACAGATGCACTTTCGTCAGGCGCAACATAAATTCCGCGTACACGCACCAACCATGGGCTTTCGCCCTCAGCCCGTGCTTCTTCAACACTTGCGAATACTCCAATTGCCCCAATAAATGCGCCAGCAGCAACTGCCAAAGCGCGGGTAGCAGCCCCAAATTTCTTCATAACTATCTCCAAGTCTTCAAGCCCAACTGGAGGGCTTTTCCCAGTAGAGAGGCGATTCCCTCAGCTCTCTCTGAGGGCGACTTTGGACGAACTCGGGACTGCCTTATTTGATCAGGATCAACTCATGAAGCGTTTGAGGGCGATATTGCAAATCGGCCACGGCCCGTGTCAAAAATAACACAGCCTGTGCAATGCTAGGTGACCTCGCTTAGCGAACTAGGCTTAGCAAAGATCAGATGGCGTCTGCGGATGCTTTTTGCTGCCAACGCATTTTCAAATAAGCTCCCAGACGCTCAATCGCCTCTTCACCTTCAGGAAGGATCGGGAAGAACGCGTGCCAGACATGGATCATTCGATCCCATACTTCCAGTTTGCAGTCGACGCCAGCGGCTCTGGCTTTCTTTTCAAACTCGCGACTATCGTCGAGCAAAATCTCAGCGTCCCCGACTTGAATAAAAATAGGGGGCAGACCACTCAGATCAGCCGACAAAGGCGATGCCAATGGGTCAGTTGATGCCGCCTCGCCCAAATATTCTTTTGCAAACCTGGTAATGGTCTCAGGATCCAACATGGGATCGGTATCCTTGCGAGAGATGTAGGTTTCTGATTTTCCCGTCAAATCAGTCCAGGGGCTCAACCCGATTGCCGCAGCCGGCATTGGCAATCCAGCATCACGCGCCTTCAACAAAGTCGCAAATGTCAGACCGCCACCTGCACTATCTCCACCCACAGCAAGCCGACTGGGAGCCACGCCTTGGTCCAACAAGGCTTTATAGAACGCTAGTCCGTCTTCAACAGCTGCTGGAAAAAGATGCTCGGGCGCCAAACGATAATCGACACTTATAACAGTAGCGCCTGATGTGATTGCCAGTCGTGCCGTCAAATTAGCATGCGAGTTTGGCGAGCCCAACACATATCCACCACCGTGAAAATAGAGCAACACGTTTTGCGGATCTGCGCCTTCTGGTTTGAAAACCTGCACAGGCCGTCCGGCAATTTCCGTATGGTCCCGGGTCACACCTTGCGGTTCTCCAAAAACTGCGGACATATTATCCATTGCCGCGCGTCGCTCATCGAGCGACTGGTCCTCTCCAGAGAGATCATTCCCCTCAAGCAGCGCAATGACCTGGTCAATCGGATCTGCTGACATAATTGTTCATCTCCCAAAATTGTTTTTGCATGATGCAACAAAGCGCTAGCAGCGAAAAGCCTCATCTTCTGAAATTCGCGGCCTTTGAACGAATCGCGTAAGATCACCTCTTCTCAAATAGACTTTGGTTTTGATCATGAGGAACGCGCTGGTCTGGCGAAGCAAGCTGGTGGGAGATGTGCTGTTGGAAAATATCGCCTATTTTGGATCCGCATCGGACGATCATGGTATCGCCTACAGCCGCGAATCCTTCCATCAGTTATCGCGCCTAAATTTGGGTGATCGCAAACGGATCAAGGAAGCATTGGCCACAATGCGGACCAACGATCAACTTGATGAGCCCTTGACTGCGACGCGCCGTGTTCGTCGCTTTGCAGACGGCCTGCGATTTATTTTTGAACGAAACGGCAGCGCACTCACTGTCCTTGCTATTTCTGGCGGCCCAACCACCGCGCCCAAGGGAAAGGATGCTCAGCTATGACGCACAGCTCCCCACGCACACTCAAGTCTTCGCTACAAATCATGCGCGATGTCGACGGCAATCCGCTCTATACGCTCGTACCTGTCGCAGAATATGCGCGCCTCAAACGGGCGGCCGAAGATGTGGCAGACATTAAGGCGTCGAATGATGCTGTTTTAGGCGACCGCACGGTTCTCATTCCAGCTGAGGTGGTGCACAGAATTGCTGATGGCGACCAACCGGTTCGTGTGTGGCGTGAACACCGCGGATTTAAAGGCGTCGAACTTGCCCGCGCCGCAGGGATCAGTCCTGCCTATTTGTCTGAAATTGAAACTGGTAAGAAGGACGGCACATTTCGGACGATGACTGCGATTGCGCGTTGCTTGAGTGTTCCCCTTGATGACCTGGCGCCGATCCTTGACGATCAAGAACGCTCCAACCGCGAGCAAGCCGCTCGCATAAATGATATCCGCGCTCAAATTCGACACATTGAAGAATTGATCGTTGGGGATGGTGACTTCAACACGGGTGCCGTGCGCCAAGCCGCGGCCACATTGACAATTGATGCCCAACAAATGATCGATGATGCAGAAGCGGAAGATTGGCTGGCACAGGTTCTTTCCGGCGTGGAAGAAATTCTTGATCTGATTGACCGCGCTGAGGGCGATATTATTGAAACCGCAAGATCAACACGCGAGGACCTTGAGCGTGTTGTTTCACTCAGCTCATTTCAAGCCCCGTTGGTGGAGCGCGCAGCCAGCTAGATTGCGGTGGTGAACTGCGTTTCGTTGGCAATAATGCGATCCCAAAAATGTAGGATGGAATCTGCTCGATCCATCGTGACCATGTCGAAGAGTGCGACAGAGTGTTCCATCTCATTTTCCGAGTAAGCACCCGACAGGCGCGCGGAGCTAAGCTTTGAGCTGAGTTCCCGAAAATCTTCGCGCGTGAGACCCAATGCCTTGCCTAAAATAGCGAGCGGCTCTCCCCCTTCATCCGAAATGATCCACGAGGCTGTTGTTTGTTCGACCTGGGCTGCTTCGGCTAGCACATATTGTGCAGTTTCTGCCGTGATGTTCGTCAAAACTGCTTCGAGCTCATATCCCAACAGTCGTTCAGCCGGGCGCAACAAACGGTAGGTGGCACTTAACGCTCCCGTTTGCACTTCGAGTAAACTCTCCAGATCAAAAACATCTGAAAGTGCTTCTACAACTGCACGGCGATCAATTGGAAAGCGCTTGAGGATCGCGCCGCGTTCTTCCCCATCAGCCCACCAAAACATCAAATGTGCCAGCCAAGGCGTTAAGTCGGACCGACGCAACAACCCAACAATCAACTCTGGGTCAGATGACGAGCGACGAACGATGATTTCGAGGGTTCGGTGTGAAAATGAAGCGCCACTGTTTGAAAGCAACGCCTGCAATACGCCAAGCTCGCCTTTTGCAGACAAGGCATCGCAAACCACGCGGCTTAGCTCCGGCCTGGCAGCCAAACTCAGGCGGTGGTCAAGCTCCCCCTGCTCGGCTATCCGGACCAGATCACAATTGGTTAGACTTGACCCCTCAGCCAGCAAAGGCGCCGACACGGCAAATGGCTCGTCGAGCAGTGCCGACATAAAGGCATTTGGCGCCACCTCTAAAGGGGCAAGTCGTGCGGCAAATCTGTTTTTCAACTCGACATCCAGGAACGGCAGAAGATCCACCAATGCTGTTTCGATTAGCGCCAATTCATTGGGTGCCATTTGCCCGATACCCGTCAGAAGAATGTCACACAGACGGCGCGCCAAAAGATCGGGGGCTGCAGGACCCTGATCGGCAGCGATCTCGGGCGGCTGGGCTTGTGTTTCTGTCATATTTTTTCGCCGGTCTCACGATTTTTTCGAAAGGAGATTGATCGACAAACGGGCATAAATAGTCGTTTTGTCCATTTGCGATCTGCTCATGTCGCCTATGCAACGCCTTTGAGCTTAAAATCGCGTGAATTTGCGCCACAGATAGCGCCAAAGCGTAAAGTCCGGTATCGTTTCTGGCGGAGGGGGTCGCACACATCGCAACCTGCCTGTTCGTTAGTACTGCCGGGATGCCCGGCAAAATGTCAGAGAGACCGGTCATGATTGTGCGTAAAGTAAATAAAATATTGTCGCTAGCATTGTTGAGCGCTGGTTTTTTTCTTTCAGCCTGCAGTTTTGAAAGAGACCAAGCTGTTCTTCAAAACCCCCTCTTCAAAGCAGGCTTTTCGGCCGGATGTGAAACAGCTCATACACGCACATCGGGCTTTGACAGCACCGTTCACCGGGACGCCAACCTGTATGCAACCGAAGATGTTTACCGCGCTGGCTGGGGTGATGGATATGCTTCTTGTGGTGGTCGAAATAACTATGACGAAAATTCAGTCTTCAACGAACGCCGTGACAATTCGGCGATCCGTTATTGACCGCCCCGGAATTAGTCTAACTTACCTCGTTGGCCTCGTTGGCACGGAAATGAGATCTACATGCGCACATTGATCAGTATGTTTGCCCTTATCGCGATTGCCGCGGGTGGCACTTTTTATGGCTATTACGCAACCCTGGATCCCTGCCGTGCGCTGGCACAAGAAATGGCCAATGATACATTAGGCGGGATCGCCGAACGCCCGATGCGCATGCTAACGAGCCAATATTCCACCAATGAATGCGTCGAAGGCTTGTGGGAACGATGGACGGATTTCGACAATTGATCAGCAGACATAAGTTTGCGGCTGTGTTTTCCTCACGATGGCTGTGCTGTGCCTTGATCGTCAGCCTTATTGGTCTCACCCTACCCTCCGCCGGGTTTGCACGATTGCGCGTCGAAACGGGGCGCGATCTCCATCAATTCTGCCAGATGGCCGCAGAACAAAATCTTGCTCACCCAAATGAACGATTGACCGGCAAAGCACGATACTGTCGGCAATATGTCAGCGGCTTTTTTTCCAGCCTTCGTGCCATGCAAACCAGTGAAGGCACGCGCAAGGTCCATCAAAATAATGAACCAGATCGCTTTCAATGCGCCCTTGTTCCCCGCATCGCAAGTTATGAACAACTGGAGCGCCAAATTGTTCAGTCTGGTGAATGGCACCCCGAATTGTTGGATGAGCCTGCCATTCAACTCATCCAACGTGCTTTTGATTCACTCGATCCTTGTTAGATCTTCTCCTGACCATCTTCCTCAACAAAATTCTTTAGGCGGATCAATGCTTCATCCCACTGTTGAGATATTTTGCCTAGATAATCCCGTGTCGCCAAGATCTGATCTGGCGAATAGACAAACAGAGTCTCGCGACCAACGCGATTGCTTTCAACAATATTTGATTGTTCAAGAATTTTTAGATGCTTCGTCACACCTTGGCGCGTCAGGTCAAGGCCATCGCATAGTTGCGCAATGGAGTGCGGTTGGCCGTCGCTCAATCTTTCGACGAGCAATAATCTCGTATCATCTCCAAGCGCCGAGAAAATGGAGACCGGGTCTCCCTTAGTCCCTTTGACGTCAGGCTTCGACATAAGCAGCCAGGTTTTGCGCTTGCTCGTTCCAGCCGTTGGTATTTTCCTTGAACATATCTATTCGATTTTTGTCTGAAAGGGCTGCAAAGCCTGTTTCAGCAATGACCAAACGCGTGCCTGTTGAAATTGGATCTAAGCGAAACGTCACGGAAGTAGCCGGTTCCGTCTCCCTCTGGGCAGGGCCCACTTCATCTTGCCAAGTGAATGCAAAAAGATGTTCTGGTTCCAACTTTGTCACTTCCAGGGTCCATGCCACGCATTCCTGTTCTTGGCTGGTCGCTACGCCCCGCAAAACCGCACCGACAACAAATGGCCCACTAATTTCCGCACGGAACCACGTTCCGAACTGTTCAAAATCCGTCAAGGCGGACCAGACCCGGTCAATGGGTGCGGCCAAATTGATCTTCTTTTGGATACTGTCGTGCATGTCTTGCCTCACGGTTTTTTTAACTGTGGGGCAATCCAAAGGAAAAGGCAACCAAATAGTTGCTTTTTCCTTTGTTGGTAAATCAAGTGCTTCAAGCCACCTGGAGATCATCCGGCACGGTACCCACATATCGCGCAGAAGGACGAATGAGCCTCGCGGCTGTCTCCTGCTCCATCACGTGAGCCGTCCACCCAGCGACACGCCCTATTGCAAAAGTTGGCGTGAATGCTGCGCGCGGGATGCCAATAGCTTCCAACACTAGGGCCGTATAAAACTCGACATTGGTGTCGAGCGGCCTATGAGGTTTCAACTCTTTCAATACTGCGTGCGCGGTGGTCTCTACTTCCCGGGCAAAGGCAATACGTTCTTGATGGTTGCCTGACAGTCGCTCAACCTGAGGCCCCAGCACATCAGCTCGTGGATCACGGACCCGGTAGATCCGATGCCCAAATCCCATTAGCCGCTCTCCGCCCAGAACGGCAGCGCGTAACCAGGGTTCGATGTTTTCCTCTGTTCCAATCTCATCCAGCATGTCGAGCACCGGACCGGGGGCACCGCCGTGAAGCGGGCCCTTGAGGGCACACAGGGCTGCAAGAATGGAAGACACCTGGCCTGCATCCGTTGAGGCCACAACCCGGGCCGTGAAGGTTGAGGCATTCATGCCGTGATCACTGGCGGTAGAAAAATAGGCATCCATCGCAATGACCGTCTGAGCGTCTTGCTCTTCGCCATGCAACATACGCAGATAGTCTTGCGCATGACCGGCCGACGCATCTGGTGCAATCGTCTCCTGCCCTTGCTCGTGTCGCGCCAGTGCTGCGACGAAAACTGGCATGGCCCCTACCAAACGCACATGTGCTGGCATCGGATGCTCATCTGGCAACAAAGACAGGCCGACACGCAATGCTTCTGTCACCGTTAGTCCGGTTGCCGCGTCCAGAAGGGTCGGCACTTGTTTGAACGCCTCAACACGTGCGCGCCCAATTTGCTCCTTCACGTCGTCGGCTGTTTCCGAACGACCGGCTGTTTGCCACAGCTTTGCGGTTGTTCCTTCGAAAGTTGAACTTGCCACCAGATCAGGCAGATCCTGGCCTGCAATGATCAGGCGGCCCGCTTCGCCATCCACGCGGCTCAAAGCAGTGTCTGCGGCAACGATGCCTTCCAAGCCGCTTGAAGCGGCGGTTTGTACGTTTGTAGTCTTGTTTTCAGTCATTTTTGTCATGTCATTTTTCATTGTTTGCTCCATGGCTGAGGTTTCAGCTTGGGCGTTTCCTGAGCAGACAATGCGAATCCTTGCCTATATCGTCAATCTTGATTAAGCTAATCAACATATGGAAAATTCGACCGATACGCCCCCAAACGACGACACGCTCTACCTTTCGGCCAAGGAAGCAGCGGCAGAACTCAGCGTCAGTTTGCCCACACTTTATGCCTATGTGAGCCGTGATCTCATCCGGTCCGAGCCAGTGCCGCGATCACGTGCACGTCGTTATAGGGCTGAAGATGTTCGGGCTTTCAAAGATCGCCGGGCGGCCAAGTTGGGAGAAACCAAAGTCTCCCCCGATGACGCAGGGTATGCGCTCAACTTTGGCCCGCCCTTATTGGATTCCGCCATTACGCTAATCGCAGATGGCAAGCTGTATTACCGGGGATCAGACGCCACGCAATTGGCAGACCATGGCACCTTGGAGAGCATCGCAACGCTGCTCTGGGATTGTGCTCACGACCCGTTTCAGGACGATGTTTTGCCCCCAATTGTTCCGGCCTTGCCAGAAGGTCTTCCCCCATTTGACCGGTGCCTCGCGGTGTTGCCTCTCGCGGCTGTGGCTGACACAAGTCTGTTCAACACAACCCCAGAAGGGCTGGCCGCCACTGGCGTGCGCATATTGCGCCTCGTGGCCGCCACTCTTGCCGATTGCGCCCCTTCCGCCAAACCACTCCATCAGGTTTTGCAAGAAGCCTGGGGCAAAGATGCTGATACAGGAGAGGCGATCCGCACTGCCATTGTGCTGTGTGCTGATCATGAGCTAAATGCCTCGGCCTTCACGGCGCGCACAACAGCCGCCGCAGGCTCGACGCTTTATGGTGCCGTCATGGCGGGGCTTGCCGCCCTTCAAGGCTCGCGCCATGGGGGTATTTCAAGACGAACGGAAAATCTGCTTCGCGACTTGTCGGCGACAAACGATCCAGCTGAAGGTGTTAGGCAAAGACTGCGCGACCAGGAACCCATGCCGGGCTTTTCCCATTGGCTTTATCCTAATGGCGACCCCCGCGCCAAGAAATTGATGCAATTCATGGCCGCCCACCGAGGTGACAGGGCCGCGTTTCACAGGGCAGCAACCGTGATTGACACCATGAAGAGT
>Ga0222662_1001590_pt1 | contig 10402 bp, 9 predicted proteins | sample AntAcemetagen600_FD_179821 | JGI IMG/M metagenome (GOLD analysis project Ga0222662, IMG submission 179821) | Saline water microbial communities from Ace Lake, Antarctica - #600 | ecosystem: Environmental > Aquatic > Non-marine Saline and Alkaline > Saline | place: Antarctica: Ace Lake | collected...
TTTAATTATGTAGTCCTGCGTACCATTAGCACCCGTTTCTACTTCTTTTTTTAAAAACTTAAAAAGATTCATTTCTTTTATTTTCTTTTCTGTATGTTTTAAAAAACTTTCTAATACTTTTGTATCTCTCACTAGCAATTCCACTTTCTAAGTGACTTAGATAATCTATCTTTAGACATTTTATTATCCTTTTATAATTGCAACACAAGTGGGACAACTTTTTATAAATCTTACATGAGACCCACAGTGCATTTGTTTTTCTTCATGAACCGGTATTTCTGGTTCATAGGTTCCTTCGTAAATTTCAAGATGTTCATCTGGGCATTCGCATGCTTTGATATGAAATAAATTACAAATGAATTTTTTAATTGATTTGAACATTTATTTTTTCTTATCTAAAATTTCAGCTATTTCTTTATTAGTATTTTTAAGAGGAACGGTAGTCCTAACATTTCTTTTACCTTCTTCATTTAAAACAGCTATAGTTTTATCTTTTGATTTAACTACGCTATCTTGAATATCTCTTTTTTCTTTTAATCTTTTTCCAGGTTTAACAGAATTAATGACAGGTGAAGGTTTAGGTTTAAGTAAACTTTTAATTGCTTTATACGCTTTAAAATATTTTGACATTATTTTTATCCTTATTATTTTCTTTTTATCAGATCTGTTGCCTTAAGTCCATAGACAGATGCAATGACTCCAACAAAAATAGTTTGGTACCAAAATGGTAAATTTCCAAAGTGTAGGAAGAATAACTCCATTTTCTCCATATGTACAGGATTATCTGACCAGACTGACCATCCCAACATTACGATTGGAATTGACAGCAAGACCAAAATAAATTCGTCTTTCCAGTCCGATTGTCTTGCTTCTAGTAATTTTCCAGAATACTCTAATTCTCCAGTACTCATTTTCTGAGCATGTTTCATAGCAGCATCCGACATAAGCATCTTTGTCTGTTGCTTATTTTTGTAAATGTGTGAGCCTGCAGAAACGGCTAATTTAATTGCCGATAACCACATATTAAAACCAAGTAGCTTTTTGAGGTTTTCTAGTCTTTGTACCTTTAACAGTTACTGTGTCACCTTGAGCAATGTAGTTTCTTCCTCTGATACTTGTTTGAGATCTAGGATCTATGTGCAAGTTTTGAGAAGACTCTTCTACTTTAACTCCGCCACTAGCGTAACCATCTTTGTTTACTCCAACTGCTTTTGTTATTTTTGAGTTCTTCATAATTTTCTCCTAATTGTTAATATACTAATTTCTCGGCCCTTTCAAGCGATTAACATCCTTCGCTTTCATAGCATCTGAGGTTAATTTTACTTCTGCAGACAATTCTGACTTAGCCATAGCTGTATCCGCTCTTAAATTAGCTAAATCCTCATTCTGTTGTAGTTTTGCTTCATCTAGTTGTTGACCTTGTAAAAATTTAGTTTTATCTAAATTAATTCTAGCTTCATCTTCTTTTTGTTTTCTTTCTGCATCCATTGCTTTAAGATCAACTTCTCTTTCTTTAAGTTTTAATAATGGATCATGATCAAATTGATCTGTGATAGCTTTTTCTTCCTTCATAAAGTCTTCAGTCATCTCAGCAATTAGAATAGCTTTTCTTGCTTCAATCTTTTGTGAGATTTGTTGCATCTGTTGTTGAGCTTGAGGATTCTGAACAGCCGCTTGTTGCATTTGTGGTAACATTTGCATTTCTTGTGGGAACTCTAGTTGTACTTGCTCCTGGGCCATGATTGAAATATGTTCTAAAATGTTTTTCTCTAACGCTGCAGTGATACTCGGATTATTTCTAACAAAATTAGAAGCCATAAAACTTAAGTGTGCTGTAACGTGTGCTCTGTGATCTTGACCTGGAAACGCTTGAAAAGGTTTTGCTCCCATTGCATCAATATGTTCTAACGCCGGATCTTTCGGTTGATTTTGTGGTGGCGCAGGTAAGATTGAATCTATATCCTTTACACCAATTGCTGAATACATATTTCTATAAGCCATATACATATTATGCATTTGTGGATTAGATTGAGCTAATTGTAATTGTGTTTGTGCCATTGATATTCTTTGACTCATTGAGAATATGTTAGGATCTGCTACCGGTAGAATATCTACCTTGTCATCAAAATCTGTAACTTTAACATTTCTCGATGCCCCTGGAACATCATAAGGATATTCAGGAGGTAAATAAGTTTTAAAGATATTTGAAAGTAATTTAAATTCATTCTTAAGTGAAGCGTACAACCTTTTATGGATTGCTGACATCACTCTTGAACCACGTTCTAAAAGAGCTACAGTTGTACCAACAGCTGCTTGTTGGTTCCCATCACCAACTTGCATGTCAGCAATTGATGCGAATCTTTGTCCTGCTTGAACTACAATACCCATCAACTGCAATAAAGTCTGTGAAGGTTCTTTGTAGGGTAAGAATACGAAAGCATCTTTTAGATTACCGCCTGGAGTATCTACATCTTTAAATTCTCCGGGTTGAATCGCTGTAGCGTCATCTTGAACTCTGACACCTCTTTGTTTAAATCCTGCTGGTAAATTTGATAACGTTCCTGCATCTAATAACTGACGAAGCGCTGCAGTTGCAGTTCTGCTTAATCCACCAATCATATGAATTAATCCTAAACCATAAAAACCTAATCCTGGTAAAAATTTAAAATGAACAAAATATTGAATCTTATTTTTCTTAGGGTCTTCAGGTTTAAAGTTTCTTCTAATTGATAAAACTTTTCTACTACTTTCTTCGATTGTTACAATGTAAGGTAGTTTTATTCCAGTAGGCTCACCATCGGGCCCCACGTCTTCAAAACCTTCTAAATCTAAATTAACATGACACTCAATTAAAGTGTACATTGACTCTGCTTTATTTGATTTTGTAACTCCTTCTATTTCTCTCTCTTTTTCTTTTAATTCATTAGAATTTGAATCTTGTGGTTTTGATAATTCTATATCAGAATAGAATCCAGCTACTTGTTGTTTTCTTAAATCATTTTCAGATATTTTAATAACATGAATAACTGCTTCCGCATCATCTAATGAAGTCGCTGTATAAGGGACTACTAAATCATCTGCTGGAATAAATTTAGATACGGCTCTTCCAAGCAAATCATCATAATAAACTTTTTTAAATGTAGATCCTGCTAAAGGAAGATAGAATAACATTTGGTCAAACTCAGGTTCATATTCTTTCATTTGATCCATCAATTGATAGTTCATAAAATCTTTAACTCTTTGAGCTTGTGCTTCTTTTGGAGGGGTTGCTGAACCCATGACCATCGTTCTAACCGGTCCATCTGAAGGTAGTAATTCTTTATAAGCTAATGCTTGAAACTGTGTAACCGCTTCTGCAAGAACAGGGTGAGTTGCACCACTTGCTCCTTGGAAAGGTTCTGTTCTATTATCGTATTTAAATCCTAATAAATCCAATCCAGTAATGTAAGTTCTTTCCCAATCTGCACGAGAAGTTTTATATTCTGCGTAATCACTTTGTAATTCACTACCAATAAGATCAGTAGTATCTTCTGGAAGAAGATCATTTAAATTTGCAAACGGATCTCCTGAATCTGGCATTTGAACTGCATTTGGATCAAAGTCGATAGTTGCTCCACCATCTTCTTCATCTGTAATTTCTATTGGACCTTTACCTAATTCATCTGCAACATCAACCTCTTCCATTTGCTCTTTTATAAGCTCATCTTCAGGTCTAGTATTAGGAAGGGTTTTATCTATATCTGCCATATTTTTTATCCTGTATTGGTTTATCTTGTTTCTTCTCTTTAATCAACCCTCGAGAATTGGGTCCTTTTAAAGGAGGGATCTCTTTCCATTTAACATGTTTCATGTTTTTTACAAGTGTTGGATTGTCTTTAGTCATAATACTTTTTCATTAAATCAGCTAATCCACCTTGGGCTAAATTAGATACTCCTCCTGCATCGGCGACTCTTTGGTTTTTTATATATTTATTAATTTGATTGTCGTCCATTCCCATTTCTTCACGAGTTATATTAGAATCTATTAGCATTTTATCAATTTGTTGTGAGGAATAAGTTGGTACATCTTTGTCCATTTGCTCATATCTTTTTTTTAATCTTTGTTTGTCAGCTGTAGCACTTTGTGGAATCATCATTCTTCTACCCCGTTCTGCCATTGCATAATCTTCACCTTTTGCAAATTCTTTTTCACGTTCTGCTTCAACATCTATTTTTAATTTTGGACCAAGCGCATAGTTTAAATAAGATTCACCTAATGCTTGTTTAAAAGGCACACCTTCATTTAAAGTTTTATTCGCAGCAATTCCACCTTCAAGTACAACTTCACCTAATATTGCAACAGGGCCTAATACTCCTTTTAAAAAGTTTAAAGCTTTACCCGATTTTGTAAGCGCACGTAAATTTGCCTTGTCTCCTGGTGAGAGTTTACCTGGATCCCCTTGTAATTTTTCTACACCTCGTGTAACACACGCTACTAGATTTTGACCTTCACTAAATCCAATACGCCCTCCCATTGCTTTACCAGGGCAACCTATTTTTGCTAAACGGACTTGGTCAGGTTTATCTATAAACTCATTTATTGTTTGAGCACTTTTTGGCATTTGAATTGTGTAGCCTGCACGTTCTGCAGCTTTAACAATATCTAACCCTTGTGTATTTAATTCTTTTAATCTTTTGGGTGAAAAATATTTAGTGGCATCAGGGTCTCTTAATCTTGGTAATTCTATACTATATTCATTCTCTAAATTACGAGCTAGTTTATTAATTTTTTTAGATTCACTAGATAACATTGAAGGATTATTTTCTATTAATTGTCTTGCACTTGAAAGTTTAGATTGAAAATTTGCCATAGTTTTTTGATTTAGATTTCCTTCCATAACATCTATAAATTGAGAAAACTCTGCTGCTTTAGATTTAGCACTTCCCGATACTCCGGCAATTTCATTAATATTAAAACCTTGCGTTGCCTTTTGTATAATTTTACCTGCCGCATTTTTCTTTTCCGGTGAATATATAGGTATTTTATTATCTTTTAAAATTTGACGTGCTTGAGTTTTTAATGATTCAAACGTTCCTTTTTTATTACCTAATTTTTCATCAATCATACCTAAAGAAATACGATACATAGAACGACGGTAGTCATTAAACTGAGAATCTCCTATTAGTTTAAATACTTTATCTCCAAGTTTTTTATCTACTTTAATATTTTCTACTGCTTTTTTTATTTTTGGATCTAAATTACTAAATAATTTAAATTTATTACCACTGTAAATTTGAGATAATTGTATTGTTGCATTACTTGCTTGAGTAGAAGTCATGTTAGGAAAATCTTTTAAGACTGTTTCAAGGCTAGGAAGTTTTCCACTTTTATACATACCTGTATATTTTTTATTTAATTTTATAATGTTATCTGCAGTACTATTTTTTAAAGAATTAGCAGGAGTTATATCTAATAAGGGTTTTAGTTTTTTAATATCTGCTTCCGTTGGAATTTTATACATTGGATTTTTTGGTGTAACGTTTGTTACATCTAAAACTTCATCTAAAGTTTTACTAAATTCTGTTTTTTTTCTGCCTCCGGCTCTAGTTCCCCCATATCCGTGTATTTGTCCTAAACTTATAGGTTTATCTAATTTTTCACTTAATATCTTTGCTAATTGATTTCTGCTTATTTTACCACCAGCTCTTTCTAGTAATTTTTTATATCTTGGATAAGTTTGATTAATAAAATTTGCTCTTGCAGTGTTGTCTAATTTTTCCCATGGTTTGTTAAAACGTTCTACTAATTGCTTAGACACTGATGGCCTATTAGTAGGAAGCTCTTCTTTTAACATCATATCATAAATTTTTTTCTGATCTTTGTTTAATGGTTTTACAGGATGGTTATTAACATTGCCTTGTTTACCCACATACCCGGGCCGTGATCCATCAACCGTGTTTCGTACTAACTGACCTTCAGCATACATGTTCCGTGGTCCGGGGTCCATGGATCGTGAATCACGGTCCTCGACCTCTTTAACATAGTCTTGCCACGCACCTCTGCTGTCGTCAGCTTGAGCGTATTTAGTTAACCAACTCTTTGATGCAAAGTACTCGTTAGCCATTATTCTCCTAACATAGAAGCAAGGCCCCCGGTTGCTTGTTTTCTTCTAGTTGTGTTTTTAAATGTTTGTATAATATCATCACCACTCATTCCTTTTTCACTCATCTTAAAAGTTTGTTCTACCATGGCGATCATATCAGCTTTCATTCTGGGTGATGAAGATGCAATTTGATCTGCAAGGTTCTTATCCATTCCTGGATATTTTAACATAAGATTATCAATCTCTATACTTTTTTTTAAAGCTTCAGGAGAGGTATCACCCATTATTTCAGCCACGCCTCTTTTAATTTCATCGTTGTAATTTTTTAAAAGTTTGTCATCTATTTCAGGAAGTGTTTTCTTTTTCATTTGATCCATTTGAGTACCAAGATCAAAACTAGATAGTTCTTCTATTTCATCCGGGCTCATTAATCTTTTGTCGCCGCTGCCTTCCATATCGTCAAGTTTTTGTTCTAAAAATCTTTTTCTACCTGGAGACTTATCGCCTGCTACAGGATCTAGTTTACCCATTTTATATTGCTTATACATGTAATCTTGATAATCTTTTGCTTCTTTTCTTATTTTGTTTGCAGAACCAATAGTACCATCAAAATTATAAGCATCTAAATCACCAACGTCTTCCATAAGATCTTGAAACTCATCATCTGTTATCTCTCTTTTAGGATCTGGGTTTCTATCTTTAAATTTACTAAACATATCTCTGTCTAATGTTTTCTGAGGTGTTTTAAGTTTGTCTGCAGTTGTAATTGCTTTCTTACCAAATTTTCCCTTAATCAAAGCGGCTAAACCTTGCACTACTTTTTTACCACCCGCATAACCCATTCTGCCACCATCTGCTTTTCCTTTTCTAATAGCTTCTGGTACTGCTTCACCTGCTTCTTCATATATATCATCGGAAAGACCGGACATCTCATCAAGAACGCTACCTGTTTCAGGCCCGTCATTTCTAAGATAAGTAGTGCCTTCTTCATACTTTGGTTGAGCCTTAGTAATTTTAGTTTTACCTTTGGCCGTTTCCTGAAATATTTCTTCTCCTGGTGAATAACCCATATAACTTTCTTCCGTTATAGGAGAACCATAATAATCCATATCATCAGCAACTTTAACTCTTTGAATTTCAATTCTACCAGTTGCAATGTCTTCTGTTAATTCAAAATCTTTATATCTCTTAACAGTTTGTCTATCAGCTAAAGCAGCTGTTTCAGTTACATCATCACCTAATGCTTTAATTTTTGCTACTAGTTTTAAAAAGTGTGGAGGAGCTCCACTGGTTGCTGCTTCTTTTGCAACTTCAGTTGCAACTTTCTTACCACCACTTTTACCGAGTCCCAAGAGTCCTGTTTTAATGCCCGCGATTCCTGCGCCGACTCCACCCAGCATTTTTAAGAATGCACGTTTGCCCATGGCAAAGTTTTGTCTTGCTGGTCCACCTTCTGCAAAATTATTTTGCATTTGATTAGTCATAAATTGTTCTTGTGAGATGTTAGCCTCATTTAATTTATTTATAAAATCCTGTTGCAGATATTTTTGAGTTTCTTGTGCTACTCCCGGAGCTACTTCTTGATACAGATCATAAATTCTCTGTAACTCCACCATAGGGTCTGCTTTGGGTTTTGGTTTAGGTTTTGGAAGAATCACGGGTCCGGCGTTCTTGTAGGGCACTCGTGTTGTATCATTATCTTCACCTAATAAATAATTTAAACCTGTTGAAGTCGTTGCTTGTGATCCTGGAGTTAATAATCTATTTCTTGCCATCAAGGCATCCGAACCATGGCCCACGTCTGATAGATCAGGTTCTATTTGTGCTTGGCCTCCTTGATAAAAACCTTCAGGTTCATCTAGATCTTTTTTATTTTTTAATCTTTCAACAGCTTCTTTGTTTTCTCTATTCATTCTTGCTAATACTTCTGCTTCTCTTTCCGCAAGAGTTTTAGGTCCTTTTTTAGTTGTTTTAACTAAATCTGAAAATGGGTTATCTGTTTTCATTAAAGCTTCTTTTAAACTCTTTTCATCTATTTGTGTGCCACCCATGATACCTCTGCTTGAGTCAAGTTTTTTACCGGTCATATCGAAGACTTCGCCTACTCGATTAAACTTACTACCACCTAACGTATTACCATCTCTTAAAATTTGAGGTTTTTTTGAACTCTCAATAATATTTAAATATTTAACAACATCGTTCTCACTTTGAATAAATTCATCCCATTTATTTGGTGTAAGTCCAGATAATCTAAAAGTTTCTGCAATCTCACCAGCTTTAGACTCTGCTTCCATTCTGTTAGCAATAGACGCAATACCTTCTCCTCTTTTAGAAAGAAGTTTTCTAGCTACTGCTTGTATAAATTGTATTGCTTTAGGTCCCATAATTAATAATACTCTCTTTTTCTAGGCGGTTGTGTTTCAATTACATAATCTTCCGGGTGAGTTATAAAACCTCCCTGTCTAAATCGCATAACAGCCATAGTCATAGAATCTACTAAGTCATCATGATCTCCATGTGGGAATGCCGCGCATTCCTCAACCACTTCTTCTGCAAAACGCATATCTGGCGCCCAGATTAAACCCGCTTCAAAAAGAGGTGCACATGAATTTATTCTTACATGTTTATCATTTCCTCGGCTTGGAGTAAAGGGCATAACTGGAATATCCATTTGACGAAATTCATGGGTCAAAGGGGTTCCAGACGCTTTTTGTTCGATGACCACCATGTCAGGATTCCAATATTTATATTGCTCAAGAGCTGCTCGACGCAATTCTGGAAATTCAAATCGATCTTTTAGACAATCCATTAAAATTAAATTAGCGGGACCATCAATTTCAGGATAAAATACTCCCCAAGTGGTAATTGCACTAAAATCGGCAGTTTCTTTTTTTAAAAAAGCAGTATCATAGCTTTGAATAACATAACTTATGTCTGGTAACGTGTCTCGATCCCATTTTCGCCACCATTCACGTTTTATAATCGCTCCTTCTTCACTAGTTGGCTTTTGCATCCACTGCGCGTTCCATTTTCCAACCGGAAGGGTTGCTTTAACCTTCTCCAACTCATCTATTTTCCAATATTCAGGCCAAACGGGCTTTCCTTCCTTTGGTCCGTGGTCCATGATTGCCGGAAACTGGACCACGTCCCACTGATCCCCTTTAATCTTACCTTGGTTCTTTAATAAAATTCCTGTTAAATCTTTTTTAGACCATCGAGTCATAACTAAAACAATTTTTCCACCTGGCTGCATCCTTTGACGTGGACCAGAGGTGTACCATTCATAAGCATTGTCAAATGCACTTGCTGACATCGCATCTTGCTCTGAGTGAGGATCATCAATGATTAATAAGTCAGCACCCCGTCCAGTGATTGCACCGCCGACACCCGCAGCAAAATACTCGCCGCCTTGTGCTGTTTCCCACCTCCCAGCGGCTTGACTGTCTTCTCTTAAACTTGTTTCAAATATTTTAGAATATTCTTCACTATCAATCAAGGTTTTTGCTTTACGACCAAATCTTACAGCAAGTTCACCTGTGTGGGTTGCTTGAATGATCTTGAGTTTTGGATTACGGCCCACCATCCACGCTGGAAGTAGGTAAGATGCAAATTCAGATTTAGTATGCCTAGGAGGCATGTTCACGATTAATCTATTAATTTTACCAGTTGCAAGATCATTAAATTTTTTAGCAATTACTCTATGGTGCGCACCTTCAATGAACTCGGGCCATACGCACTTAACAAAGGACATAAAATCCTCTCTAGCCTTGTTTTGAATCTTTTTTTCGGTGTGAAGTAATCTTAATTGTTTAAATTCTTTTCTAACATCAGATGGTAATTGGCTTATATCTAAGTTATTTAAATCCATTTTAAAATTTTTATAATTTTTTTTGCACTTTTTAAGGTGAAGAAGTTTTATACACCCATTAACTGTCTAAATCAAGCAATACAACCTGAAGTAGTGGGACCCCTTTTTATTTAAAGGGGATCGATTACTGAGCGCGCGCGATTTTTCGGATCGCGTCTGGTACCTCTATTGATTATGTATTTATGCTGTGATAGGGGGGCGCACAACCTGTGCGTGTGAGTGTGGTCCAACAGGACCACACAGTTGGTGTTCGGTTAGTTAGCCCAAGTGTTAAGGGCTTGTTTCTTTATAAGTATTGCAGGGCCAACAACATAGTCCTTACGGCCTGTAATATAGTTGTCGTTATCAAATGTATCTTTCCATAACTTACTGGCTTTCTCGTTTAATGGTAAGCCCATTAGTTTGCCCTCTTCATTTAAAAGAAGTAAGTCACCATTTGGAAACGATACAC
>Ga0222662_1001593_pt1 | contig 10366 bp, 8 predicted proteins | sample AntAcemetagen600_FD_179821 | JGI IMG/M metagenome (GOLD analysis project Ga0222662, IMG submission 179821) | Saline water microbial communities from Ace Lake, Antarctica - #600 | ecosystem: Environmental > Aquatic > Non-marine Saline and Alkaline > Saline | place: Antarctica: Ace Lake | collected...
CGGAGATTCTTAGCTCACTCAGTAAGCAGGGATATTCCCGCTGCGTGCTGGGCGGTGAAGTCCTCAGAATTGAATTTCTGGAACAGAAGCAGCTCAAGGGCACCTCATCCCTCACCGTCATTCAGGATCGTCTGGTCCTAAATACCCGCAACCGCAACCGCTTCCTCGAAGCAGCCACTACAGCCTTTCGCCATGGGCATGGTGAAATGGCCGTCCTCGATTCGAGCGGAAAAGTGTTGGACTCGTTTACCGAGGGTCTTCGCTCTCCGGTGACGGGTCGTTCTTTCCGATCTCCTATCCCCTCCCTCTTCTCCTTTAACTCGCCAATCGGTGCCTGCCCGAGCTGCAAGGGATTCGGCCGGGTCATTGGCCTCAACCGGAGTCTGGTCGTACCTGACCCGTCTCTCACCATCAATGGGGGTGCCATCCGCCCCTTCCAGGGAAAGGTGTATTCCAATTCCCTCGAAGACCTGAGAAGGCATGCGGATCGTGTTGGGCTCAGGATGGACGTGCCCTGGTCGGAGCTCAGTGATGCTGAGCGCAACTTCGTATGGCAGGGAGATTCAGACAACCCCACAGACGACGATGCGTGGATGGATCGTTGGTATGGGATCGAACGCTTCTTCGCCTGGCTGGAGCGCAATGTCTACAAGATGCACGTTCGTGTCTTTCTTTCCAAATATCGCTCGTACGACACTTGTCCCGAATGCCACGGGAAACGTTTGACGGAGGAATCCCTCTGTTGGCGATGGGAGGAATTTGCTCTGCCCGACCTGTATGAGTTGGAAATTCATGAGCTGCGAGCACTTCTGCTGAACAAGTCCAAAGGGGGAGATCCGGAAGACATTCGTGGCGCGATATTGCAGCGCCTGCGTTTTCTCGACGAAGTGGGCCTCGGCTACCTGACCCTAAACCGGGCGACCCGGACCTTGAGTGGAGGCGAGACCGAACGGGTCAACCTAACCACCTGCCTTGGTACCTCCATGGTCGATACACTCTTCGTCCTCGATGAGCCATCCGTAGGGCTGCACCCCAAAGACATCGACCGTCTGATCCACATCCTCAGGGGTTTGGCCAGTCAGGGAAACACAGTGGTTGTCGTAGAACACGATGAAAGAATTATGCGCGCAGCGGATCATCTCCTGGAAATCGGCCCCAAGCCGGGCAGACTCGGAGGTGAGGTGGTATTTGCTGGAACTCCCTCTCAAATTGTCCGCAGTCGGACCAGCCTTACCGGCTCTTACCTTTCCGGTAGCTTGGGCACTTTTATCACCGGATCCCAAAGACCGGTCATCCTCGACCAGCGCCTGAAGGGTTCCTGTCAGCGTCTCTCTTTCTACGGAGCCTCCAAGCACAACCTGCGCAATGTGGACCTGCACTTACCTCTCAACCGCTTCGTCGCGATCAGTGGAGTCTCCGGCTCCGGTAAGTCCACTCTTCTTCAGAAGGTCATCTATGATGGGCTTCAGCGGTTTAAGGGCAATCCGGCTGAGGATCCGGCAGAGATCCGCGACATCGACGCGTCGACACCGATCAGCGAGGTCGTGCGTGTTGACCAGAGTAGCCTCAGCAAGACTCCCCGCTCAAATCCGGCTCTGATCACCGGGGCCTGGGAGGTCTTTCGCAAGGCTTTCGCGGCAACAGAGGAAGCGGTCAGCGCTGGGATGACTGCCAGCACTTTCTCTTTCAACGCGGGAGACGGGCGCTGCGAACACTGTCAGGGACTCGGTTACGAACAGATTGAGATGCAATTCCTCTCGGACCTATACTTGCCCTGCCCGATTTGTGAGGGGAAGAGGTTTAAACCCGAGGTTCTCGCGATCCGGCTGGATGGTTGTTCAATTGATGAATTGATGCGGATGGAGGTGAGCGATGCTTTGGTTCGCTTCGAAGGTCATGAGAAAGTAGTGACAAAGCTAGAGCCGGTGCAACGCGTTGGCCTTGGCTATCTCCCTCTGGGTCATCCGCTCAATCAACTTTCCGGAGGAGAATCTCAACGACTAAAACTGGTAAGACACTTGGGTTCTGTTCAAACAAAGAGCGCGGGAGCCCTCATTCTCATCGACGAGCCAACAACAGGCCTTCACCGCCACGACATAGCAAACTTGCTCAAAGTATTCCAGGAACTGGTCGATGCCGGGAACAGCTTGGTGGTCGTCGAGCACCACCCGGATATCCTGACTGCCGCAGACTGGTTAATCGAGATGGGCCCCGGCGCTGGTTCCGCAGGCGGTCAGATCGTGGCCGAGGGAATACCGGAAGAACTGGCAAACGGCGACACGGATACGGCTCCGTTCCTCCGCGAGGCAGCACCTCAATGGGCCAAAGCAAAGTACCGCAAGAAAGCTGCCAGAGAAGCCACCCAATTACTAGCCGCTGAGGAGAGCGTTTCTTATGGCAAGCGCCCAAGATCGATATCCATTGAAGGTGCCACTGAGCACAACCTCCAGAATATAGACGTAAAAATCCCCCACGGGAAAACAACCGTGATCGCGGGTGTTTCAGGCAGTGGTAAATCCACGCTCGCTTTCGACATCATCTTTGCGGAAGGCCAACGGCGTTTCCTCGAGTCGATGTCGGCATACGCCCGCCAGTTTGTCGAGCAGCTGCCCAAACCGGAAGTTCGGCGGCTTACCGGTCTGGCCCCCAGTGTGGCCATCGAGCAACGGGTTACCCACGGGCAAGCAAAGTCAACGGTTGCTACCATCACTGAGGTCGCTCAATACCTTCGACTCCTCTTCGCGCGGATCGGTTTGCAACACAACCCCAAGACGGGCAACGCCGTGAGCGGACTCACTGAGACCGAGCTGAGCCACCTTTTTGAGAAAACACGAAAAGAACTAGCCGGAAAGAAAAGAAAGTTCTACGCGGGCGCCCCTCTTGTCCGCGGACGAAAGGGTCACCACCAGCCGCTTGCCGATTGGGCTGCAGCTCACAGTTATCCCTACTTGATTTGCGATGGTAAATGGGTGACCCCTGCGGACTTCCAAAAACTCGACCGGTATCGGGAACATGATGTCGACGTGCTCTTTTCGGAACTGTCGAACAGCAACAAAAAGGAGGCCTTGGAAAAGTTCACCGAGGCCATTCGATTGGGTCATGGAACTGCTTTTCTTCAGGAAGACAAAGGTGGCAAGAGGTATCATTTTTCCCGCTCCCGAGTTGATCCGGAGACCGGAGAGTCTTTCCCCGACCTAGAGCCGAAGCATTTTTCATGGAACTCCGCCCGTGGTTGGTGCCCAACCTGCCGGGGGCGCGGCACGCTGGTCGAGGAAGACCAGAAGGACGGTGACGAGCCTATCTGCCCTGGCTGCGCTGGCACGAGACTGAGCGAGATGAGCCGTCATGTTTTGTTAGAGACAAAAGAGAAACGATGGATCAGCCTGCCGTTCCTATTAACTCTGAGTGCTCCCGCCTTGATTGAAGTCCTATCCGGCATCCGTGGTGACAAGCGCGCTCAGGCCATCCTCGGTGAAATATATCCGGAGATCCGGGAACGCCTGCAATTCATGGAAGAGATAGGTCTGGGCTATCTCACTCTCGACCGATCTACTAGAACCCTGTCCGGCGGAGAGGCCCAGAGGATCCGGCTGACCTCGCAACTGGGCTCCAATCTTACGGGCGTTCTCTATGTGTTGGACGAACCTACCATCGGGCTGCATGCGAGGGACAATGAGCGATTGCTACACTCCATCAACCGCTTGAAAGACAGAGGCAACACCGTCCTCGTGGTGGAACACGACGCTGACATGATTTTGCAGGCAGACCGCGTCATAGACATGGGTCCGGGTGCGGGTATTCACGGTGGTCGTATTGTGGCGGAGGGGACACCGAAGCAAATTATTCAGAATCCAAAGTCGGTCACGGGGCGGCATTTGGGCCGAAAAGCGGTTCACCCTCTGAGCGGGAGTCGGCGATCTCTGAATCTTGCCAAGAAGGACTGGATACGATTGGAGAAAGTAAACCTCCGCAATTGGAAGGGAGGAGATGTCCAAATCCCCCGCCGTAGATTGACTGCCGTCTGTGGCGTATCCGGCGCTGGGAAATCCACACTCGTTCACGAGGCACTCAATCGATCCGTTGACCTGGGCCTCCGGTCTTCGAAAAATACATTGAATGCAGCCTCGTTGCGCTCGGCATTTTCTGGCGATGTCCGAACCATAGTACCGATCGGCAAAGTGACTGGGTATTCCGGAATTCGGAAGGTGATCGAAATCGACCAGTCCCCGATCGGGAAGACCTCGCGTTCAACTCCGGCGACTTACATCGGGGTTTTTGATCTCATCCGCACCTCCTTTGCCTCCTTACCGGACGCAAAAATGCGTGGGTTTGATTCCAGTGTTTTCTCCTATAATACCGCGGGAGGACGTTGTGAGACGTGCAAGGGAGCGGGCGTGCGCAAATTGGAGATGAACTTCCTCCCCAACGCCTCCGTCCTCTGCGAAGACTGTGGAGGAAGACGATACCGGGACGACCTCCAGGAAATCCTCTGGAGAGACAAATCCATCGCCGATGTCCTAGCCATGTCTTTTGAAGAAGCTGCGGACTTCTTCTCCTTTGACCAACGGATACACCGCATCCTCGCATTGATGGTTGAGACCGGTTTGGGATACCTGCAATTGGGGCAACCCTCTCCCACTTTGAGCGGCGGAGAAGCGCAGCGCTTGAAACTGGTCAGCGAGTTGGCGGATGGCGGTTCGGGTCCGACAGGATCGGAAAACCTATACCTGCTCGAAGAGCCAACAATCGGCCTGCACCTCAAGGACTGTGAACGTTTGACCCGACTCCTTCACCGCCTGGTTAATGAAGGCCATACCGTCGTAGTTGTCGAGCACCAGGCAGACGTTTTGGCAGAGGCCGACTATCTCCTGGAGATTGGCCCGGAAGGAGGAGACCTCGGCGGAGAAGTCATCTTCGCGGGAACACCGGAAGACCTGGTTAAAGTGAAGAACAGCCCGACCGGCACGGGCTTGCTTCCACTATTGAAGGGATGATGACAATCATTTTGCAGGCGAGGGAAAAAATCGCCCCGGCATGAGCTTGTCGAACTGCTTCTCTACGTCGCTCTTCGAGCTATGCAGGGGGCGGCACTCTTTCCTCTTCGCCTTTTCTGTGTAGAGGAATGACGAAGCCGTTTCGAAGCGTCGTGCTGGAATGTCGGAGTGGGACGCTTCGCGGGGAAGAAATCGCATTCGCGCTTCCTCTACACTTTTCTTCGTAGAAAATCAGTTGTGACACCCACATCCACCACCACAGCAATGACCTCCTCCAGAGGAGGGAGCTGGAGTCGAGCCGGCACTGGAACCAACTGCAAAAGCAGCGAACACCTTTTTCAAGGGTTCTCCTGTTTCCGGATGGTGCGTTAGTGCCTCTTCCGACATCTTTTGCTGAATCTCGTAGCGCTTTACAGGTTCTCCCTTTTTGCGGGGCACGGTTTCGTATTCGTAGGTAGGCATTTTACTCTAGATCAACCTCTTCAGATCCTGCTTCTTGCACCGGAAATCCCGGTTCCGTTGGGCGACTGCGTCGGAAATGGTACTTATTGATGTCGGAAAGCGAAAGACGATCCAGAATTTCATTAACATCAAGCGCGTCTTTGTCTTTCAATATATTTGATCGTTTGTCGGCACTTTGAAAAAGCGTATTGGATCGCAGTTGATCCAATTCACCATCCGAGAAAATCTTTTCACTGTCACGATACACGACAGGATCCTTCAGCTTTAGATCCAGTTCTTCTGTTTTATAAATCTTGGATTTGTAGAGATCCATTTTTTCTACCCCGAACCGTTGCCCTTCGTATCGAGATTCACTGGTCTTGAATGTAGGGGTGCTGTAACGCTTTGACATAAACTTATTCGCACCAGATGGCTGAGTAACGGAGGTCTCGAATGTCTTGTTTTCAATTTTTTGATTCCGGTTGCTCAAGTCCCATTGCTGGACCTGACCGGAAAGCATCGCACTCGTTATCAGTAGGATTATTCCTGAAAAAAACTGAACCCTGACATTCACAATTTCAATTGGAACAAATTCCAGGGTGGATTGCAATCCACTCGTTGCGAAATCTCAGCCTCAGGCGCTCACCCGACGATAAAGCTCGACGAAAAACCCCTCTCCTTCGGCAACAAGCACGGGCGGGGCGAACTGATCTTCAAATTTTGGTAGAAAAGTGTCTCCTTCGTGATCTCCTTCAATCCGGGTTAGATAGACCTCGTCCCAGCGATCCATTGTCAGTCGATAGACTTCGGCTCCACCGATGACATAGATCTTTTCATCGGATGGAACTGTCCGGTCGATCTCGTCCAGGGAGGAGAAAACCTCGACTCCTTCTGCGCCACTACCGGTTCGGCTCAAGACCAAATTTCTCCGCTTTGGGAGGGGACGACCGATCGAATCGTGGGTCTTTCGTCCCATAAGAATGGTCCCGCCGGTTGTCAGCTGCTTGAAAAATTTGAGGTCGCCCGGGATGTGCCACGGCAATTCACCATCGCGGCCAATAACCCGGTTGGCACCCATCGCAGCCACAGCAATCCATCGTGCTTGCTGTCCTGATTGTGCCGGAAATTCTACCATATTGGATCGCTCCTCTCGTTTTGATCTTTAGACCGCAACCGGGGCGCGTATGGCCGGATGAGGATCATAGCCCTCAAGAGTGAAATCGCCGTATTCGAAATCATCGATCTCTTTCCGTTCCGGATTGATGATCATCCGGGGAAGAGTTAGCGGTTCACGGCTGAGTTGTTCCTCCGCCTGCTCCCGGTGATTGGAGTAGAGGTGAACGTCCCCAAAAGTGTGGACAAAATCACCCAGCTTCAGATCACAAACCTGAGCCATCATCTGCAAGAACAGCGCATAGGAAGCGATGTTGAACGGGACTCCGAGAAAGATGTCGGCACTACGCTGATAGAGTTGACAACTCAGGCGACCGTCCGCCACGTAGAACTGAAAGAGAGCGTGGCACGGCGGGAGGGCCATTTGATCCAATTCTCCAGGATTCCACGCTAATACCATGTGCCTGCGACTATTCGGATTTTGGCGCAGCGATTGCACGACCTCGGCAATCTGATCCACTTCGCTGCCTTCCGAATTCCTCCATGACCGCCACTGGGCGCCATAAACGCGACCCAAGCTTCCATCGGGTGCAGCCCACTCATCCCAAATCCGAACTCCATTTTCAGATAAGTATTTGGTGTTGGTGTCTCCTTTCAAAAACCAGAGCAATTCGTGGATGATTGATTTCAGGTGAACCTTCTTCGTCGTAACCAGAGGGAAACCCTCTTCCAGAGGAAAACGCAATTGAGCACCAAAGAGGGACCACGTTCCGGTGCCCGTCCGATCATCGCGGTAAGATCCCGTTTCCAGGATGGATCGCATTAAATCAAGATAGACTTTCATCGTTCAACTGTCCCCGGAAGGAGGGGCCGTGACAAGGTTCCAACTCTTTTTCTCCGTCTCCAGCTCAATTTTCTTCGCTTCACCGGATTTAAGATCCATCACTCCATTGGTCACCCAGTCTTTCGGCACGCCACTGGGCTTCTCGTTGGTAATCCAATAGCGGAAAGACACATCGGTTTCCCGGAGATTCCAGAAAGTCACCGTCACGCCGTAGCCATTGAACCCCAGCTTTGGGTTGGTTTCTTCCTGATAATATACATTCCTCGTGCCCCGACCAAGGATTGGCGACCAGCCCTGAGGAGCAGTGGCTGTGGCCTCAACACGATACCAACCCTCTTTTCTCGAGACGATGAAAAGTCCTTCCCAAATTTCACTCGGTTTGATCAGGATCGGTTCCGAGCTGAGGAAATTTGCATAATAACCGAAAACATGTTGCGTGCGGCGGCGAATCTCCAAGTCAGTGATTTCGATGTCGATCGTGTCAGAATTTTTCAATTCCAGTGCGGCCGGATAACCGATCCCTACACCCTCCGACGAAGATAGAGATCTTCCATCCGACTGTTTCAAAGGAGCCGACTGCACTCGCTGGTTGCCCACTTTCGTCCTCACTTCCAGTTTCGGGTGCGCCGAGAGCTCCTCCCACTCTCCGAATTCCGCATCGGAGAGAGCCCCTATTGCCTCTGCAAATTTAATCTTGGCCGTAGCTTGATCTTCGGGGCTGGTCATCGATATCGACGAACAACCCGACACCCAAAGCGTTCCTGCCCCGATCAATACAGGGGTAAGGATACGCAGCATCCAAGCCTTCAGAATGGGTTTTCTCATGAGTATGGAGAAAAGGTTTAGACCGCGCTTGCGGCAAGCTTCATTCACCCAATGAAGGCAACTTCGTCTTTTCAATCAGCTGCACCCGGCAACCAGTTCTTCTACAAAATCGGAGAAGTCTCTCCAGCCTTCATCCGATTTCGAGGACAGGCCCTCACAGCGCTTTACGATCGCACTGCCAACGACGACGCCCGATGCCAGTTTCGCAGTGCCACGGACCTGCTCTTGGTTCGAAATCCCAAAGCCGACAACTACCGGTAGATCCGTGTTTTGACGGATTGCGCTCAACGCATCTTCCACGCCTTCGGCCAAGTCTGTCCTCTCACCGGTGACTCCTTCGCGCGAAACATAATATACGAATCCGGTAGTCGCCTTCGTAATCAGCGGAATCCGGTCTGCCGGGGTTGTGGGAGCGACGATGAAAACTGTCTTCATTTGGTACTTATCACAGACGGCCAGATGTTCCTCCGCTTCTTCCGGAGGCAGATCGAGGATCAACAACCCGTCGACACCAGCCTCTTTCGCCAGGCTAACGTATTCTTCATTCCCACGGGAAAAGACCAAGTTGTAATAGGTATAGAAAACGATGGGGATTTCAGTCGAGATCTCTCGAATCCTCCGAACCAGCTGAAAGACATCGTCCGCCCGAATCCCGGCGGCAAGGGCTCGTTCAGCCGCTCTTTGATTGGTTGGACCATCCGCAAGCGGATCAGTGAAAGGCACCCCAATTTCCAGTAGATCCACCCCGCCTTCGATTAGGCGTTTAAATACCTCGACCGAAGTTTCAAAATCTGGATCTCCAGCGCATGCATACGATACAAAAGCTGATTTCTTTCCAGCTTTTGACAATCGTGCTTTGTCGAAAGCAATCGCGATGCGGTCGTCCATTTGAAGGCTCACAGCAACAGTGTGGACGTAAGCGGTTTTCGGAAAGTAGTGCGGATCAAAACAGTCGGATCGACAAAATCAATCAGACTGCGATCTTTCACTCCGCAACCTACTTCAGCGACCTTGTTCAGCCAGACGCTTCTCTTTAACGAGGCTGGCGCGTTTGCCGATCCGTTCACGCATGTAATACATTCTCGCACGCATCACGACACTCTCACGGTCCACTTCAATCTTTTCGATGTTTGGCGAATGAACGGGAAAGACACGCTCCACTCCGACACCGGAAGCAATCCGGCGAACCGTGAAGGTTTCGGTAATACCTTTTCCTTTGCGGCAAATAACAATGCCAGCGAAAATCTGGATCCGGGTCTTTTCACCTTCTCGCACTCGAGTGTGGACTTTAACGCCGTCGCCGACTTTAAAGTGGCCACGATCATCGTACAGTTGTTCTTTTGTGGTTATGGAAAGTAACTCGTTCATTGCTAGGACTTTTGGTTCAAAGTAAACGGAGAATAAAATCTTCCGAAAGATCACTGGTCAAGGGTGAAAATCAAATTAGTGGCGACTAAAAAGAGTTAATTTCAGTCCGCGGCGTCCTGGTTCCCGGGAGGGACGAGCTCCGTCTCGTCCGCAGCGTCCTACTGGACATTCTCACTCCACCGCACAGACCACGCGGAGGTGGTCCTCCGGAGATAGCACGGTGATTCTTGGGAGGGACACTGCCGTCCCATCCGCAACGTGACCCATTCGCCTCCACTAAACAATTTCGCCCAAAAATCCAAAAACTGCCTTGAAAAAGACTTGCGGCACTCAATCCGATTCCACAATGTCTTCGTTTTTCCGGACGGATAGCTCAGTTGGTTAGAGCAACTGGTTTACACCCAGTAGGTCGTGGGTTCGAGTCCCTCTTCGTCCACCAGATTTTTTCAGGCTCACCGATGGTGACCTGATACGCACGTTGCCCGGGTGGTGGAATTGGCAGACACGCTGGATTTAGGTTCCAGTGCCGAAAGGTGTGTGGGTTCAAGTCCCACCCCGGGCACCAGCCTTCGCTCAAGCGAAGCGCCGAGCAGAAGGCTGCCGCGCCGAAGTCCGAAGGACGTAGTCGGGCTTTACGTTTCCGGGGATTCCTTGGCTTGAGCTACGGCTCGGCAAGGCCAGCCAGGCTTCCATTTGATGTTTAGCTCGCTCAAGCGAAGCGCCGAGCAGAAGGCTGCCGCGCCGAAGTCCGAAGGACGTAGTCGGGCTTTACGTTTCCGGG
>Ga0222662_1001597_pt1 | contig 10361 bp, 9 predicted proteins | sample AntAcemetagen600_FD_179821 | JGI IMG/M metagenome (GOLD analysis project Ga0222662, IMG submission 179821) | Saline water microbial communities from Ace Lake, Antarctica - #600 | ecosystem: Environmental > Aquatic > Non-marine Saline and Alkaline > Saline | place: Antarctica: Ace Lake | collected...
CGGCACCATTGAGCTGCCAGCTACCCAGGGCGCGCTGCGGGTCGAGGTGGTCGCGAGCACCCTGGGCCCGGTCACGATGACCCTGAAGCGCCGCGCCCGCACCACCACCGTGACGTGTGAGAAGACCTTCACCAGCCACATGGGCCAGCACGCCGTGGCCATCTGCTCGTTCGACGGCTGAGCGCTCTGCGGGACCTCAGGCCTCGGGCTTGCGGGCCACGAGCACAAACGACTCTGGCGCGCACTGCAGGGTCTCGGGCGGCTCTGGCTCCAGCCCCGCCGCCTGACACCAACCGGCGATCTCCCGGCACGAGTAGAGGTCGCCCCCGTCGCTGCACAGCGCCATCAGCAGCGCGAAGCGCAAGCCGCCCGGGGGACCCAGGCGATCGTCCTGCACGGTGAAGTCCTTGAGCACCAGCCGCCCGCCGGGCACCAGCGCAGCTGCGGCGCCCTCGATGAGCTCGACGCACGCCTCGGGTCCCACGTTGTGCAGCATGTTCGAGATGAGCACGAGGTCGGGACTCAGTCCCTCGCTCCAGGAGCCAGCCAGCAGGTCCACGCCGCGGAAGGCTGCCCGGCCGCCGAGCTCCGCTTCGGCGAGGTGTTCGGCCACCACTCCCGCTGCGTTGGGCCGATCCACCAGCGTCGCGGTGCAGTCCGGCCACCGGGAGAGCAGCGCGTGGGTGTACGTGCCGGCCCCACAGCCGAGATCGACGACGTGGCTCGCCGGCTCCTCTCCCAAGATCCAGGCGAGCTCGGAAGCCTCCGCCCGGGCGTGACGATCGAGGTAGGTCAGGAACTCGCGGCGCTCGGTCTCCTGCACCGCGCCGCCCGCGCTGGCGACGTCGAGTCCGATCCCGCTGCGTACCACCTGGGGCGCTCGGCCTCGTCGGGAGAAGAAGGTCTCGGTGTCTTCCGATGGCAGGAGCGCGCGGGCGCTCGGCTCCGCGAACAACCCTGCATCGACCGGGTGCAGCGCGAAGCGGGGCTCGTCCTCGTCGTCGCGGCGCAGGAAGCCCATCGACACGACGACGTCGAGGAAGGCGCGCAGACGACGTGGCGCGGCCCCGGTGATCTCGGCGAGGCTGTTCAGCGCCTGGGGCCCGTCGAGCAGGGCGTCGAACACCCCCAGATCGCGCAGCGTGAGCAATGCCATGGCGTCATCGGCGTCCGCGAGCACCTTGCTCCAGGCGCCCGCGCGTCGGCGGAGTGGGTCGAGCATGAACGCAGCCTGCCCGACCTGAGGGCGATGCAGCCAGAATGCCCCCACGAAAACCGGGGCGTCCTCCGCTACGATTCCCCACCATGACTCGCAACTATGCCTTTCTCCTCGCTCTCGCTCTCCTCCTCGCGCCCGGGTGCCGGGGCACGCTGACCCTGTTCGGGGTGGAGCCCACCGGGGACGATGACGACGCGACCGGCGACGACGACGACGCGACCAGCGACGATGACGACGCGACCAGCGACGACGACGATGACGACGCGACCGGCGACGACGACGACGCCACCGAGCCCCCCGGAGGGGTGTGCGTGCCCGACTGGCCGCTGGACTGCGGCGAGGGCGCCACCGATCAGTACGGAAACGGCAACGACGGCTCCACCAACTCAGTGCTCGAGTACTCGTGCCTGCAGGGCGAGCAGTGGACCGGGCCCGAGTACACGTACTCGTTCGTCGCCGAGACGAGCGGCTCGCACACCCTGACGGTCTACGACTTTGACGAGGACCTGGACCTGTTCGCCTTGGCGAGCCCCGGCGGCGAGTGCGAGGGCGGCAACTGCATCGGCTATTCGGGCAACCCGCCGGGGACTCCTGAGGAGCTGGTCATCGATCTGGACGCAGGGCAGCTCGTCTACTTCGTCATCGACGGCTACGACGGCTCGGTCAGCGACTACCAGCTGCGGCTGGAGTGCCCCTCTTCCGGCGACGACGACGACGACGACGATGACGACGATGGAGCGCCCGCCTGCACCGACCCGGTGCTCTCCCGTCCCCACCAGGCCAACAATGCCCTGACCTGGACCTACACCAACGGCGCCTACACCGCCGGCCCGGACCTGAACCCGTCAGGGAGCGGCACGGTGTGGGGCGCAGTGTCCGGCGACTTCGACGACGACGGCGCCATGGACGTCATCACCGAGCGTGAGGGCGACCAGGGGTTCTCCACCGCGCTGTTCAGCGGCGACTGCAACACCGGCACCTTCACCGAGGTGGCCGTGTCGGGCTTCACCTACGCGGGCTTTGACGACCTGCACGGCGTCGCCGACGTGGACCAGGACGGCGATCTGGACGTCCTGGGCATCGAGTTCAACGACGGCGACGGCCGGGTGTGGCTCAACGACGGCACGGGCACGAGCTGGACCGCCGTGGGAGACGCGTTCGAGCTCGACTCGTGGGATCCCAGCGACACCAACACGTTCGCCTCTGTGGGGCTGCCTGCGGTGGACGTGACCGGCGACCAGTTGCCCGACCTGCTCGAGTGCAACAACAACGCGCAGTCGCCCACCTCGTGCGTGATTCACAACGGGGTCGGCGATGGCACGTTTGTGGAGGGCGCTACCTTCACCCTGCAGCGCCTCGCGAACTCGGTCGCGGCCGGAGACTTCAACGGCGACGGCGCCATCGACTACGTCGGCGGCCTGGACGACGACGGAGACGCGGGCCAGGTCTGGATGTGGGAAGGTATCCCGGGCGGCCCGAGCACCCTGCCGTCCGGCGGCGGTGTCGAGGCGTTCGACGTGGAGCCCGACGGCGCCGGCAGCGACACGAACGAGCCTGGCTACGGCTGGCTGTTCCCCGGCGACGCCGATGACGACGGCGATCTCGACGTCTTCGTGACCGTCATGGATCCCTTCGGCGGCGCAAACCACGTCGTCTACCTCGCCACCAACGACGGCCTGGGTGGGTTTACCGTCTCCACCATCGGCTCCTCGGACAACAGCTGGGGCGATGGCGGCGACAACGCGCGCGTCCAGAGCAGCCTCGGCGTCCCCGTCCGCCCCTAAACGTCCCCGCCCGCCCCTAGAGAGCAGCCGCCATGCCTACTCGCCAAGAGATGTGGGACCGCCTCGGTTCCGACGTCGACATCCTCATCATCGGCGGCGGGATCAACGGCGCTGGCATCGCTCGTGACGCCGCCCGCCGAGGACTTCGCACCGCGCTCGTCGAGATGGGCGACCTCGCATCGGGCACGTCGTCGCGCTCGAGCAAGCTCGTGCACGGAGGCCTGCGCTACCTCGAGCAGTTCGAGTTTTCGCTGGTGTTCGAGGCCGTGTCCGAGCGGCGCATCCTCATGGACATCGCGCCCCACCTGGTGAACCCGCTGGGCTTCCTGTTCCCGGTGTACAAGGGCGACCGGCGCAACCTGACCACCATCACCGCGGGCATGGTGGTCTACGAAGGCTTGTCGCTGTTCCGCTCGCCCCAGCGGTACCGCAAGCTCAAGCCAAAGCAGGTCGCAAAGGAGGAGCCCGCCCTGACCCGCGAGGGGCTCAAGGGCGCGCCGCTCTACTACGACTGCTCCACCGACGACGCCCGGCTCACGCTGGAGACGGCACTGGCGGCTACCGAGGTCGGCGCGGTCATCGCGCCGTGGACCCGCGCGACGGAGCTTCACGCCGACGAGCACGGCACGCTGATCGGCGCCACCGTGCAGGACATCTTCACCGGGGAGACCAAGCGCGTCACGGCGTCGGTGGTGATCAACGCGACCGGCCCCTGGACCGACGCCACGGTGTCGATGGCCAATGAAGCGAGCGCGGCGAAGAAGGAAGAGGAGGTCGCTCACCCCCGCCCGCTGCTGCGCCCCACCAAGGGCGTGCACATCGTGGTGCCCAAGGACGTACTGCCGGTCAATCACGCGGTCGTCTGCTCGCACCCCGATGATGGCCGGGTGCTGTTCGCGCTGCCCTGGTCTGACGCAACCTACGTCGGCACGACGGACACCGACTACGAGGGCGATCCGGGGGCCGTGCGCGCTGAGCGCAGCGACATCGAGTATCTGCAGCGGGCGATGGCGAAGTACTTCCCCGACCACCCCATCACCGACGACGACATCATCTGCACCTGGGCGGGGCTGCGTCCGCTCGTCAGTCCGCAGTCGCCTGACCATCAGGAGACCGACGAGTCCTCGGTGTCCCGTGAGCACAGCCTGATCGTGGATGAGAGCGGTCTCATCACCATCGCGGGCGGCAAGCTCACCACGTACCGCTTGATGAGCAAGGAGGTGGTGGACTCGGCGGCCAAGATGCTGCGCCTGCGGGGGCAGCTGCGGCGACGCCTCAACCCCTCGCGGACCGAGGAAGAGCCCCTGCCCGGTGCGGTGAGCTGGCCAGAGGACGACGACCACGAGGTCGTCGCCCGCCAGATCCGCGACGTCGGAGGGGAGAACATCTCGCTGGTCACGGCCCGCCTGCTGGCGGACACCTACGGGATGCGGGGCGCGGACGTCGCCCGGCGGGTGCGTCAGGACGCGAGCCTCGCGGCGCCCCTCGTGCCAGGGCGACCCGAGATCCTGGCCCAGGTAGACCACGCGGTTCAGGATGAGCTGGCGAGCACCGTCACCGACGTGCTCAAGAACCGCACCGCGCTGTTCTACCGCGACCCTCACCAAGGGCTGGCCGGCAGCCCGGCGGTGGCGGACCGCATGGCGGTGCTGCTCGGCTGGGACGAGACGACCCAGGCAGCGATGGAGTCCGACTACCGAGCCGAGGTCGCGCTCTCCCGAGCGTGGCGCGAGGACCCCCCATCGCCCGAGCCTGAGGTCTCACCAGCGGGCTGACGCCGGGTTGGTTACCTTGGCGCCGCCTCGCACCGGGGCGGAGGTCCCATGCGGCGAGCACGAAGCGAAGAGGCCAAGGAGCAGCGTCGCGACGCCATCCTCGCGGCGGCCGTGTCGTTGCTCGACCGGGGGCGCTACGACGCGGTGACGATGGCGGCGGTGGCGCGCGAGGCGGGCATCGCCAAGGGCACCACCTACCTCTACTTCTCCACCAAGGAACAGATCTTCCTCGCCTTGCTCGAGGAGGAGTACGCGAGCTGGTTCGCTGCGGCTCGCGAGGCGCTGCGCCAGGTGGGTCCTGGGGCGGAGTTGGGGCAGGTCGCCGACGCGCTGCTCGCCACCATCGATGAGCGGCCGCTGTTCCTGCAGCTGATGGAGCTTCTGCACGTGGTTCTGGAGCAAAACATCTCGGTGGAGACGGCCCTGGCGTTCAAGACGCGGGTCCGGGACGAGGTCACCGGGCTCGCGCTGGTGCTCAGTGAGGTCACGGGGATCGAGATGACGCGGGCCGGTCGGCTCCTGCTGCACCTGCACGCGTTGGTCATCGGGCTCCGGCAGATGTCCCGGCCATCGCCCAACGTGGCTGCGGTGCTCGCGAGGGACGATCTGGCAGTGATGCGGGTGGACTTCGTCACGGAGCTTCGTGCGGTCCTGATCGATCTTTTGGAGGCGAGCCGATGAACCAACGTCGCAACACCCCACCCGAGGTCTTGGCCCCGGTGGGAGGACACCCCCAGCTCCGCGCGGCCATCGAGGCTGGCGCCGACGCGGTGTACTTCGGGCTGACCCACTTCAACGCCCGAGCCCGGGCGGCGAACTTCACGCCGGACGAGCTGCCCGAGATCATGGCCCAGCTGCACGAGCGCGGGGTCATGGGCTTTGTCACGGTCAACACGCTGATCTACGACGAGGAGCTGTCCGACGTAGCGCGCCTGCTCGAGCACCTCGCGGCGTGCAACGTGGACGCGGCGATCGTGCAGGACCTGGGCGTCTGCGCGCTGGCTCGCAGAGTGGCCCCAGCGTTGCCGCTGCATGGCTCCACCCAGATGACCGTCACGTCGCCGGAGTCCGCGACGCTCGTGGCTCGCCTGGGGCTGGAGCGGGTGGTGCTCGGCCGGGAGCTCTCGGTGCGGGAGATCGGCGAGGTCGTGCGCGGCACGGCGCTCGAGGTCGAGGTGTTCGTGCATGGCGCGCTCTGCGTGTCGTACAGCGGCCAGTGCTTCTCCAGCGAGGCGTGGGGCGGGCGGTCGGCCAACCGCGGGCAGTGCGCTCAGGCGTGTCGTCTGCCGTACGACATGATCGTGGACGGGGAGCATCGGGATCTGGGCGCGCATCGGTATCTGCTGTCCCCTCAGGACCTCGCCGCCGTCCACCACGTGCCCGACCTCATCGACGCCGGGGTGGCGTGCTTCAAGATCGAGGGGCGCCTCAAGGGGCCCGACTACGTCGCCGCGACCACGGCGGCCTACCGCCAGGCGGTGGACGCCGCGTGGGAGCAGCGGCCGCTGGCCTGGGACCAGGAGCAGCAGGTGGAGCTGGAGCAGGTGTTCTCACGCGGCCTCACGCCCGGCTTCCTCGATGGTTCTCGTCACCAGCGCCTGGTGGAGGGGCTGAGCCCGAAGAACCGCGGCGTGCTCGTGGGCGAGGTGGTCTACGTGGGACGCCGGGACGTCACGATGAAGCTCAGTGGCCCGCTCAAGGCCGGCGATGGCGTGGTCTTTGAGGCTCCTCGCCAGGACAACGAGGCCGGCGGCGTCGTGTTTCAGGTGTTTCGCGACGGGGTTCGGATCACCGAGGAGGCCCGGGACGGCGAGGTGAGCCTGCGCTTCGGGCCCAACTTCAAGCTGGGTCAGGTGCGGGTCGGCGACCGGGTGTGGCGCACGAAGGATCCGGCGCAGCAGGCGCGGCTCAAGGCGGTGTGGGACGGGCCGGTGCAGCGGCGGGCGCCCGTGACCGCGAGGGTGACCGGCGCCGTGGGGGAGCCGCTGGTCATCTCGCTGACCGACGAGCGCGGCCGGACGGCCCAGGTCGTGTCGGAGCAGCCGCTGCAGGAGGCGCGGGGCAAGGCACTGGACGTCGAGACCCTGACCGCCCAGGTGGGCCGGCTCGGCGGCACGCCGTTTGAACTCTCGGGGATCGAGGTGGCTCTGCAGGGCTCGTGCTTCGCGCCGGTGTCCGCGCTGAACCGCCTGCGCCGCGCCGCCGCCGAGCAGCTGACGGCGGCGCGGCGCGACCTGCGGGTCCGCGACGCCGAGCGCCCCGACCCATCGCCGCCGGAGCGGGTCCAGCTGACGCAGGCTCCAGCGCGCCGTGAGGTCTCGCTGCCCGAGTCGCCGCAGATTACGGTGTTGTGCCGCTCGGCCGAGCAGCTCGAGGCGGCCCTGGCTCTGCCCAGCGTCGCGGCCATCGCCGTGGACTACCTCGAGGTCAAAGGCCTCGGCGAGGCGGTCGCGCGGGTCCGCGCTGCGGGCAAGGAGGCCATCGCGGTCTCGCCCCGGGTGCTCAAGCCCACCGAGGAGAACATCCGCGCGTTCCTCCTCAAGCTCGACGCGGACGCCATTCTCGTGCGAAGCCTGGGCTTGCTGGAGTCCCTGCTCAGCGAGACGGAGCGCCGGGTGCCGCGGCTGTATGGCGACTTTTCGCTCAACTGCACCAACGCCGAGACCCGGGACCTGCTGCTGGACGCCGGCCTGGTGCGGCTGGCGCCGGGCCACGACCTGAACGCGGCGCAGGCGGCGGCGCTCGTGGACGAGCGTGTGGCGCCGCGCATGGAGTTCATCCTCCACCACCATCTGCCCATCTTCCACACCGAGCACTGCGTGTTCGCGCGCTTCCTCAGCGACGGGGACGACCGCACCAACTGCGGGGCGCCGTGCGATCGACACGAGGTGCATCTGCGGGGGCGTGACGGCAAGCAGCACCTCGTGCGGGCCGACATGGGCTGCCGCAACACGGTGTTCAACGCCGAGCCGCAGTCTGGTCTGCGCGATCTGCAGCGCTTCCTCGACGCTGGCTATCGCCACTTCCGGCTGGAGCTCGCCGACCACCGCGGGGCCGATGTCGCCCCGCTGGTCGGGATCTACGCGGACGCGCTGGCGGGCCGCGCCACGCCGCTGGCCTCGTGGGGGGCGCTGCGCGCGGCGAGCCCGACGGGTCTCACGATGGGTTCGCTGCGGGTCCTGTCGGAGCCCGTGCAGGTCAAGACGCCCGGCTGGGTGAGCCAGCACGGCTGACGGCCGGCGCTCAGGGGGCGCAGCCCTGGCCGGGGAGTTCGAACGGTCCGTCCTGCATCCGCCACCGGCTCTCCGGCTGGGACTCGGGCCCGGCATACGGGTCCACGACCTCACCCGAGGAGAGCTCCACCTCGAAGTGCAGGTGCGGAGTGGAGCTGTTCCCGGAGCTGCCGATGAGGCCGAGCGGCTGCCCACAGACCACCTGCTCGCCCACCTCGACGAGCACGGAGCCCGTCTTGAGATGCCAGTACTTGGTGCGCGTGGCGTCTGCGTGTTCGACGATCACGTGGTTCGCCACGATGGGGTTGCCGTCGCAGCTCACGCCGCTCAGCGTCGCGTGGCATCGGTCGTACTGCTCGTTCTCCGTGGAGACCACCTCCCCATCGGCGGCCGCCACCACGGGACTCGACCCCGCGTCCATGGTCGTGAATGCGCCTTCCAAGATGAAGTCGCTGCCGTCGTGCTCGTCGTAGCAGGCGGGGAAGCTCTGCCCCGCGTAGTTGGTGCAGTACGCCGCCGACAGGGGGTCTGTTCCGTGCACCTCGGGATCGTGGTCGTAGCCCACCACCGACTCGATCAGCCAGGGCTCGGCCAGGGGCAGCGCGAAGAGCAGGCTCTGCTCGCCGGGCCCGGCGCTGTCGTCGTCGTTGGGTGCGGCGGAGGGCGCGGGGCAGCCCGCCGCGAGGACGAGGATCAGCGGGCCGAGGGCGGAGCAGAAGAAACGCACCCCCCGAGTCTACTGAACGGCCGAGAGGTCTGAGCGCAGCGGCGACGGCGTCCTCGCTGCAGTAGGCTGCGCGGCCATGAATGCCTTGCCCCACCCCGCGCCCCGCCGCGCCCGTGAGTCGCACTACCTCGCGGTGCGGGAGCGCGTTCAGTCGCTGCTGGCTGACGAGGACGACTGGGTGGCGGCCATGGCGAGCGTGGCTGGCGAGCTGCACCACAGCTTCCGCGCGTTCCACTGGACCGGGTTTTATCGGGCGATCCAGCCCGAGCTGCTCGTCATCGGGCCCTTCCAAGGCGGCCATGGGTGCTTGCGGATCCCGTTCGGCCGGGGGGTCTGCGGAGCGGCTGCGCGCACCGGGCTCACCCAGCTCGTCCCCGATGTGGACGCGTTCCCTGGACACATTGCCTGCAGCAGCAGCACGAGGAGCGAGATCGTGGTGCCCGTACTGCGCCCCGACGGATCGGTGCTCGCGGTGCTCGACGTGGACAGCGACTTCCCCGCGGCGTTTGACGACCTGGACCAGAGGCACCTCTTGGCCCTGTGTGCGGCGCTCGGGGCTCGCTACGGAGCGGGGGCATGAAGCGCGCGGCCCTCGGCGTGGCGCTGGTGGCGGTGGCTGCCCTCGTCTGGGCACTCTTCGTGGCGCTGGGCTCAGATCCTGAGGTGCCCGGCGCGGGGGGCAGCGAAGCGTCCGCGCCCCCGGCTGAGGAAGAGACGCCGCCGTTCATCGACGTCAACGACGCCATCCGCAAGCGACTCGACGGAGACCGCGCCCGGCGCGAGGCGCAGAACGCGGCGGGCGGGGCCGGGGGCCGCGCGGAGAGCTCCCCCGAGAGCTCCCCCAGCAGTTCCCCTGAGGAAGCGCAGACCGACGATGACGACTCCGCGGGGCCCGGCGCCGATCCTACGCTGGTGTTCGCTGCGGACCGCGACGGCATCCGCGGTGCGGTGGACGAGTCCACCGAGGCCATCCGCGACTGCTACTCGTCTTGGCTGCGGACCCAGCCGAACCTGTCGGGCAAGTTGACCGTGCAGTTCTCGCTCGTCTCCGATCCCAGCGATCCTGACTTCGCGCAGGTGCGCAACGTGGAGCTTCAGGACTCTGAGCTCGGACACGTCTTCATGGAGGGCTGCGTCGCCTCGCTCTTCGAGGACCTGCAGTTCGAAGCGCCGGAGGGAGGCGAGCTCACGGTGCGGTATCCGCTGGTGTTCCTCGCGGAGTAGGGCTCAGCCTGGGGGCTCGCCCCACTCGGCGACGAACGCGTCGCTCAGCCCCAGGTCCTCGCCGTCCTGTTGACGCCGAGCCAGCGCTCGACACTCCTCATCGGACCGGGTGCCCAGCGGCCGGGGCGGCGCAGGCTCGCGCGGCGGTGACTCGGGCTCGGGCGCGTCCACGTACTGGACTCCCAGCCGGATCCCGCCGTCCCCGAGCTGACCCGAGCGCTCGAGGCGCTTCGGCTTCTTTCGCGGCGCGGTCATCGCTACTCCGTCAGCGAGCGCCACACGGCGGGGTCGTCATCGACCATGCCTTGCAGCCACTGCGCCACGGTCGTTCCGTCCAGCGTGATCTCGTCCATCCTGCCGAGCTCCACGAACTGCTCGAACGGGTTGTCGCCGCCGACG
>Ga0222662_1001602_pt1 | contig 10351 bp, 16 predicted proteins | sample AntAcemetagen600_FD_179821 | JGI IMG/M metagenome (GOLD analysis project Ga0222662, IMG submission 179821) | Saline water microbial communities from Ace Lake, Antarctica - #600 | ecosystem: Environmental > Aquatic > Non-marine Saline and Alkaline > Saline | place: Antarctica: Ace Lake...
GCGAGTTTGGGATAAAACTTTGGGGAATTGAATTACTTTACCAAGGTGATGCAGAAACTCAAATAATATTTGATGAAGATACTGCGAGGATTATTAGAAACGATGTAGTAATAAGTTTTGAAAGTGGATCTTTTATGGCTATGAATCCAGAGGCGTTTCAAGATACCAATATGGTGTGGAGGGATAAAACAACACTTTACAACGTTAAAACGGCTGTGAACACCAACGATTGGGATACGGGGAGCGTCTGGAAGATTTACTACTACGTGAACACTTCGGGAGTTCAGATGTTTTTAGTTGAGGTAGGAGCTAAAGGTGGAAGTTTTGTAACAGCCTCATGCGCTCAAACGTACACACAAATAAAACCTTTTAAGGGAACTATATAAATAAAAGACAATGGCAAAAACATACGTAGTTAAATTAGAGGTAGACGGAATAACTGAATCGGTTAGAAATATAAACAGCTTAGAAACTGCAGTTAGTGATTTAGAGAATAAGTTAAAAAGTGCAGACTTAGGGAGTGCTGAGTTTAAGCAATTAAGCGAGGAGTTAGGAGTAGCTAAGGGAGAGCTTGGAGGATTTCAAAGAGGAATAGATGCGCTAGACCCAGCAGCCAAAGCAGAGCAGTTTGTAAAATTTGGTGAGGGTATTGCTGGAGGTTTTGCAGTAGCCACAGGAGCAATGGCCTTAATGGGTACGGAGAGCGAGGAGATGGAAAAGTTAATGGTGAACGCGCAAGGGGCGGTGGCTATAGCTGTAGGGATTAGGTCAATAGCAGAGGCGAACCTTTCTAAAACAATAGCCAACACAGCCATAGCAGAGCAAGCAAGAGCAGCAGCCACAGCAGTAAGTACTTTTGTAACTGGAGCAGCCACCACAGGCTTAAAGCTATTTAGGCTGGCTTTAGTTAGTACAGGAATTGGAGCTATAGTTGTTCTGGTGGGATTACTGGTGGCCAATTTTGATAAGGTTAAAAAGTCGGTAACTGTTTTTGCTGAGTACTTAGTGAACTTTGTTATTGGGTACTTTAACCTCTACATTAAAGCTATTAATTTAGTTATAGAGGCATTAAACAAGATACCTGGAGTTAGTATTGGAACTATAGATACGTTGGGTAGTGTGTCTTTTGCGACAGAGGATGCGACAGATAAAACTTTAGACTATGTAGCCGCTTTAGGTAAGCTCAGAGATGCACAAAGCGAAGCCACAAGAGCATCTCAATCACACATAGCGCAATTAGAAAGAGAATTAAAACTAAAAACAGCACAGGGAGCAAAAGAATCGGAACTCTTAAAGCTAAGGCGTGAGATAATAGAAGCCAAAGAGATGGAGGCTAAGGTTGATTTAAAGGCGATAGGTGAACAGATACTTATGCCTGAAGCGGATGGCTTAAAAGAGAAGATTGCAGGGCTCATGAAAGCTGGAGATAAAACAGAAGATGAGGTCAGAGGAGATTTAGGTTTACCCACAGAGGATGAAATGAACCAAGCGTATAGAGATGCGCTGAAAGATAAAGAAGATAGAGAGAATGATTTGGCAGTTTTTGATGCTAAAATAGCCACCGATAAGAGAGATAAGAAAAATGCTCAATCGAAAAAAAACCAAGACATAACAGACCGAGAAACACAAAAGACAAAAGACAAAGCAGCAGCAGACTTAATTACAGAGGCGGAGCAGTTAAAAGCGTTAGAAGATGAAATGTTTCTTGTGCGTATAAATGATGAAAACAAAAGAGCAGAGGCAGAAATAGAGCAGCAGAGAGAAAGAGATTTAGAAGCTATTGAAGGGGCTAAAAACTTTGCAGAACAAGAATTATTAATAAATAAAAAGTATGACAATTTAGCTTCTGAATTAAAAAAAGAAAAGCTAAGAACAGAAGCCGAACAGCTCAGGGCGTTAACTGAGGAGCTTGCTTTAATGGCTATAGATGAAGATTATGAAAGAGCTCAAAAAGAGCTAGAACTACAGGAACAAAGAGATTTAGAGGCGATTGAGGACGCAGATAATTTTGAGGCTCAAAAATCAGCAATAGAAAAGAAATACACCAACCTAAGTAAAGATTTAAAAGAAGAGAAAGCAAAGTCAGATATTGAGATAGCTCAATCTGTAGCAGATGCAGAAGATGCTATTGATGCGGCTAGAATTAATAATATAGGAAATGGCTTTAAATTATTATCTCAGGCGGCTGGAGAAAACAGAGCTGCCCAGGCTATAGCCATAATTGGCGAAAATGCGGTCGGTATTGCAAAACAGATTATAAGTACAAAAGCAGCTAATACAGCTATTATAGCACAGGGTGCCGCCTTAGCTATTCCTTCTGGAGGTGCTTCGAAGGTCGCAGCGGCTGCCTTGGTCACCTCTAATAATATTGGATTAGGATTAGGAATAGCTGGTTCAGTATTAGCCACAAAGAAAGCATTATCTAGCTTAAAAGCTGGAGGAGATGCTGGTGATGGAGGAGCTGCTGAGGGTGGAGGAGATGCTGGTGGTGGTGGAGGTGGTGGTGGAGCCCCAGACTTAGGTAGTCCAGAACAAGGAGCTAATATAGATTTTAGTTTTCTAGGACAAGGAGATACAAGCCAAGTGGGCCAAGCTGCACCAGTACAAGCATATGTTTTAGAAAGTGATGTAAGCAGCTCACAAGAGGCAAGCCAAATAATTCAAGACCAAAGTACATTATAACATAAATTTAAAATTAGAATAAAATGACTGAAATAGTAGAGTTAATAATTGACGAAAACGAAAGTGAGTTTGGAGTGGATGCCATTTCTTTAGTTGGTGAGCCAGCTATACAAGAAAACTTTCTTGCATTTAAAGACCAAACAAAAAGTAATTTCACTTTTGCGGTTTCTGATACAGACCGAAAGATTTTAATCGGTGCAGCCCTTATTCCTAACAAGCAAATATTTAGGTACGACAAAGAAACAGGCAAAGAGTATTACGTGTGGTTTTCTAAGGGTACGGTAAGATTAGCGAGCCAGTTATTTCTCCAGAATGACAAACAGCATAACACCACTTTAGAACACCAAACAAAGCTGCAAGGATTAACAGTAGTGGAGAGTTGGATTAAGGATAGCCCTGTGGATAAATCTGAGGCTTTTGGTTTTAAGGTTCCTATTGGTACTTGGATGGTGGCTATCAAAGTGAATGATGAAAACATCTGGAAAGATCAAATTAAGTCTGGGAAAACAAAAGGCTTTAGCATTGAAGGCTTCTTTGTAAATAAGATGGAACAGGTAAAAAGACAGACTAAAGTACTTAGCGAAGTTCCTAAAAACCTGAGTGAAGAGATGCTTTGTGAGGAGATAAAAAAGATCATAAAGGAACAAGACTAATATTGGGCTACTATATTACAACGATATTATTCGATTAATTAACTTATTCAGAAATGGCAACAAGCAAACTTTCAAAAATTAAGGCACTCTTAGGGATGCAAGAAGAGATTACACTAATGGCAGAAGCCAAACTAAAAGACGGTACAGTAATAGGCACAGATGCCGAAGATTGGGCAGTTGGTGTTTTAGGGTATGTAGTAACAGAGGAGGGTGATAAGATGCCATTACCGACTGGAGATTTTCAATTAGAAGATGGAAGGGTGATAGTGATAGCAGATGGAACAGTAACCGAAATTATAGCTGCTGAGGTTGTAGAGGAGGAAGTTGTGGAGGAAGTAGTTGAGGCCTCAGTTTCAAAAAAGGAATTGATCGCAGTACTTGAAGAGTTGAGTAAGGATTTTGATACTAAAATGGAAAACTTAGCCAAAGAGTTAAGCGGAAATTTTAGCAAGCTGTCAGCGGCCACTCCAGTACACAAGAAAAGTAATTTAAACCAAGTGCAGAAAGTTGAGATACAGAAGCCACTTACACAAATGAACGCAGCAGAGAGAGCGATGAGCATATTTGCTAAATCTTCAAAAAATTAAAAATGACTAAAAAATACAATTTCACAGAGCCATCTATCACTACTACTTATGCTGGTGAATTAGCACAGGCCTACATTGCTGCTGCACTTTTAAGTGGAAAAACACTTTCTGAAAATCTTATTGAGATTAAAGAGAATGTAAAATATAAAGGAGTACTAAAAACTTTAGCATCTAGTGGATTGATTGCGGCCCAAACTTGTGATTTCACAGTAGGGAGTGCAGCAGTTACATTAGCTGAAAGAGTAATAACTCCAGACAATTTGCAAGTAAACCTGGAGCTTTGTAAGCAGCCATTCAGAGAAGATTGGGAGGCTATGCAAACAGGAGGTTTAAGAATAGATGCACAGATACCACCAAACTTTGAAACTTATCTATTACTACACGTAGCCGGTAAGATTGGTCAAGATGTAGAGTATAACATTTGGCAAGGTGATAAGACTTTAGCGGTTGGAGGTTACCAGTCTTTCGATGGACTTTGGGAAGTTTCACAAGTTGGAACATTTGTACCAGCAGACCAGAAAGTAACATCTACATCTAATCCAACAGTTTCCGCAGAGGTGATTGCTGCTTTAGAGTTGTTGAAAGCACAGATACCAGCTCAGCTGTTATTCCACCCAGATTTAAGGCTTTATGTATCACCAGCAATAGCAAGTGCTTACATTAACGCATTAGGAGCTGGAAACTATCAATTTCAGTCTTATGTTGGAACTAAGCCATTAGACTTTGACGGTATCCAAATTGAGATTGCTAACGGAATGGAAGCGGATAGAATGATGTTGAGTTTAAAAACTAATTTCTTCTTTGGAACTAACCTATTAGGTGATCTAAATGAGGCGAAAGTGTTGGACATGGGTAACTTGGATGGAAGTGATAATGTAAGAGTTGTTTACAGATTCACAGGAGGTACTCAGATCGCTATCGGAACAGACGTAGTTACTTATGATTATGTACCAGCTTAATATTAACCTTTAAAAATTAAATAGATGCCTTGTACATTAACAACTGGTAGAATACTCCAGTGTAAAGATAAGATCGGAGGAATTAAAACGGTTTTTTTAGGGTTACATTCTGATTTCACGACTGGAATAACTACCAACGCTGGAGAGGAAATAGATGTTTTACCAGGTGCTACAATTTATAGATACGAATTGAGCCAAGCGGTGGGTGATTTTATTGAAACTATTACAAGTTCGGTAGAGAATGGTACAGTTTTCTGGAATCAAGTGGTAAATATTTCACTAATGCAGTTAACAGCAGCAGACAGAGAGGAGCTTCTTAATGTGGCTCAGTCAAGATTGTGTGTTTTTGTCTTAGATAATAATGACAATATCTGGTTAATTGGTCAGTATGATTCAGCAGAGTTAACAGCTGGAACAGCGGCAACGGGTAAAGCTAAAGGAGATGCTAATGGGTACACCTTAACTTTCTCAGCTAACGAAAAACTACCAGCTCGAAGATTAGAGAGTTATGAAACACTACCTTTCGATAACTTCTTAACAGTTACATTGGTTCCCGCTTATGCTTAATTAATAAGAGAGCTTTATAAAAATAACTTTCAAAAAAGGGGCTTCTATTAATTGGATGCCCCTTTTTTTTTAATCTTAAAAAGATGCTAAAAGCACTAAAAGACAACGTACATATTGGGAGCAGAAAAGTAGATTTAAAAAACGCTACTCAGAAGACCCTCCAGTTAATTAAAAAACTAGCCCCTCATGTAGTCGAGGAGGTAAAGGTAAAGGTAAAGGTAAAGGTAAAGGTAAAGGAGGAGCAGAAAGCCAAGCACGAGGACAAAGAAACACAAGTATAATGTTACAGCTAAGGCCAAATGATAGTGTTTACCAAACTTTAGTATGTACAATAAATGAACGCTTTAAAAATTGGGAGTTTAAAGACTCTACTTTGGGCGTTATTTTTGTAATAACAGACCAGCTCACACAGAAAGAGCATAAGGTTATTGTGATAGATGTTAGGATTTTAAAGTATGACAGATATTGGCAGATTAACCAAATTACTACAGACGGTTTAACATCTGCCACTGAGGGAGGTTTAAATATACAGTCTGGCGGTTATTATAATTACCTTTGTTATGCAATAAATGAGATTAATATAGATATTGACCTGACTGACCCAGAGAAAGCTCACTTTGTAGAAAGAGGTCTGTTATTAATAGGAGAGGCACAAGATTACTTCACAGAATACGCAGAACCATTAACCAACTCAATAGCTTACAATGGCCAATAAAAGAACAATTAACAAAGGCACTATACCTAAATCACCAACCTCCTCAGAAGTTCATGGCATTGGGTTAAGTTCTCATTATGACCAAGATTTTACAGAGAACGCAAGTAGAGGAGGCTGGATAAATTATGGAGAGGACAATTTATACCCAGACTTTTTAATAGGACTGGCCAGAAATAGTGCTGTACATTCTGCTTTGATTAACGGAATATCGGATATGATCTACGGAGAGGGGTTAAATGCCAAAGATCGAGATGAAAAGCCAAACCAATGGTTAAGGCTCCAATCCTTCATGGAAACATTAGGAGAGGATGAAGTAAAAAAGTGCATTAAAGATTTAAAGGTATTTAACGGGTTTTATTTAAACATAGTTTATAGTTTAGACCGTACAACTTTCACAGAGATGTACCATGTGCCATTCCAAAAGGTAAGAGCTGGAGAGCCTAATGAGGATGGAGAGCCAGAAACATACTTTTATAGTGACGATTGGGCTCAGTACCGAAAAAAGGAATATACACCGTTAGAAATAGCGGCATTTAATCCAGAGGACAAACAGCTTTATCCAAACCAATTATTTTGTGTTAAGGGTTATAGTGTAGGAGATAAGACTTACCCAAAACCTGACTATTTAGGAGCAGTAAACTACATAGAGCTAGACAAAGAGATTGCTATTTACCACCTTAATAATATTAAGAATGGTTTGGCTCCTTCGTTCCTAATTAACTTCAATAATGGAGTTCCTGGAATTGAAAAAAGAAACCAGATAAAGCAAACGATAAAGAAGGAATTAAGCGGAACGGGAAACGCTGGCAAGTTTGTTATGACCTTTAGTGATGGAAAGGACAGAGCACCAGACATGACCCCTTTCCCTCTTTCGGATGCAGACAAACAATACCAGTTTTTAAGTACTGAGGTTACTCAAAAAATAATGATTGGCCACAGAGTTACAAGCCCAATGTTATTTGGTATTAGAGATAGTTCTGGTTTTGGAAATAATGCAGACGAATTAAGAACATCATTTGAGTTATTTGAGGCTACTGTGGTGCAGCCTTATCAATTAATCGTTCTGAAAGGACTGAGCAAATTATTAAATGAGGTAGGTATAAATTTAGATTTGTATTTTGAGAGCTTAAAACCTATCACCTTAATAAAAAAGGATGCTCCAATATTAGATGAGGAGGAGATAACTTCACAACAGAATTTAAGCGACCAGTGCTGTAGTGCATCTAAAATGGAGTTCAGCGAAGATGGAAAGGGCCAAGAAAGTGAAGGTAAATATATCCCAAACCCTACAGAGGAGAGTGGAGTTCTGGAGCAAATGAGCAAGATTGGACAGGATAGAACAGAGTTTGAGGAGGATTGGATATTGATTGATGAAGAAGATGTAGATGGTGAACCTCAGGCAGACAATCACTATTCCAAAAACTACAGTTTTGCAATACAGAATGATCCAGATGCGAGCTCTTTCATGGATAGTGGTTTTTATAGGATAAGGTATGAGTATGTAGGAGGCGCACCGATTAGCACGAGTAGGAAATTTTGTGTGGAAATGATTACCACTTACAAGAATAACCTTTACCGAAAGGAGGATATTAACCAAATGAGCTTCACCACTACCAATAAGCCTTTTGGAACTTACTCTATATTTTTATGGAAAGGGAGTTACAACTGTAGGCACAAGTGGAGGAGGTTAACCTATTTCCTTAAACGTGTTCCAGCTGGGAGAACTATTAATATATCTGGAAAGGATTACAAAGGAGGGCAATTTTTGCCAGCCGACTTAATGAAGCACTTTAAAGTGATAAACCCTAATGGCTTTACAGATGTACTTGGAAGTCCTAGTTTTCCAACTACCAACCCAACGGCTACGAATTATAACCCTAAAGTTTTAAACGATTAAAAATGGCACTACCTCAAAGCGTATTATTTATAGATGAAGAATACATAAAAAGGTATTCAACTATTAATGGAAGTGTAGATCCTACTTTTTTAGAGCCTAGACTGATTTTAGCACAAGATAAATGGATCCAGCCACTTTTGGGAACTAACCTTTACAAGACAATACAGGGTGCTATTGTGGCGGCTAATTTAACAGCAGACCAGAAAACACTCCTGGAGGACTTTGTTATGCGGGCCACTTTACACTGGGCCTTATTGGAGATATTGCCTTCTATGCTATACAAGATTAATAATGGCAGCCTGAGCACTTACAGCTCAGAAGATAGCTCACCAATAAGTAGAGGAGAGCTGGATAGATTAGTGGAGGAGCAGCGAAATAACGCACAGTTTTATAGTGAACGATTAATTGATTATTTATGTGCAAACAATAGCTTATTTCCTGAGTACAATGTGAGAACGTCTAATGACCAAATGTGGCCAATTAAAGGAACAGTTTACTATGAAGGAGGGATGGAGATAGGATGAACAGGAAAGAGCAAAAAATAGAAAACGAAAAGAAACTTAGATTATTTTTAAAACTTAACAAAAAAGAGAGCAATGCTGGGAAAGGAAATGAGCCAAAAAGTACTAAGTAGTCTATTATCTGACCACATACTTTTGGTAAATACTGGAGCAGTTAGTTTCACTTTAACAAATGTGGAAACTATGCTAAAAATTGTGGTGCTCTCCCTGTCCGCTGTTTACACAGCTATTAAGATATATCAAATGTGCAAGAAAAGAAAACAGGAAAATGAGGCTAACAAATAATTTTAAACTCAGAGAGTTCCAGTGTAAGTGCGGGTGTGAAATGCCAGCTGAGGTTTTAGTAGAGGTTAAAAAATTAGCTGAGGAGTTACAAGATATTCGTGACTTCATAGGGAGGTCAATAACAATAAATAGTGCCTACAGATGTACAAAGCACAATAAGCTCATAGGAGGCTCTAAAAACAGTCAACACCTATTAGGTAAGGCAGCAGATTTAAACCCCTCAGATTTGAGCGCAGAGGGTTTATTTAGGACTTTAGAGGTGCTCACTCAGTTTGGCTATATTTTAGACGGTGGAATAGGGATTTACAATACCTTCGTACATTACGATATTAGGGAAACCAGAGCAAGGTGGAACAATACAACAAAAAATTAATTAAAAATTAGAATTATGGATATTATTACAGAAAACCTTTGGGAGATTATTAGTGTGGCCCTTGTTATTTTTGAGTTGATCGTGAGATTAACACCCAGCGAAAAGGATAACTCTATTTACAACCTTGTGAAAAGGATAGTAGATACGCTAATCCCTAACAGAAAAAACACTGGTGGAAAGCACTAAAAAGAAGTTCAGCATAAAGAACATATTTAAACGGCCTCAGATCGTTTCTAAGGCGTTTAGTATTAAAAACAATATGGGGATATTAAAAGGATCTCTTTCTTTGCTTACTGCCCTGTTTGGGGTGTTAAAGGACAAGAAAGGAAAGCTAAGTTCCAAAAGAACGGTAACTGGTATTCTTGCCGCTGCAGCTTTTGGAGATATTGAGCTAAACGGTGTGAACCATTACAACCTTATTTTAGCAGCCCTTTCTATTATTCCTATATTATTTACAGTTTTTGAAAAGGAGTAAAACCCTTACCCCGTCTACTTATTAATGGCTTATAGTGAATATTTACAAAAATAAATATGCTTTTTTATGTGTTCTAATGTAAAGAAAGTATTATATTTGAATATAATTACAAACCAATAAATTATACAATGAAAGATAAAATTTTAAAGCATCGAGGAATTATTGGAGGCTGTGAAAGAATCCAGACTTATCAAAGAATTTTAACCCGTCACTTAAAACACAGAGTTAGAAATATACAACTCGGGTTAAGTTGTGAGTACATTGATAAACATATAGCCAGAGATAGATTTAGGATAAAAAGGGTGTCAATGTTGACGGATTACTTAGAAAAAAACTATTAAGATGAAAGATTTAAATAGAATAGAGCTTGAATTAAAATACCTAAAAGAGGATTTCGATATTCAGATCAAAAGAGCTGAAAAGTGCATACAATTAAATGACACTTTAGGAGGTGATAGGTGGTTAGCAGAAAGCAAGCTAACGAATTTAAAAATGAAAACTTTAAACTCATGAGCAGCTTAACCAATAAAGAGGAGGTTTTGCAAATAATGAGAATTATCTGGACTTCCATAACAAAGGAGCAAATTACAAGCTGTGAGAATATGGTAAGTAATTTCACTTTGAAAGTAGGAGAGGA
>Ga0222662_1001607_pt1 | contig 10308 bp, 10 predicted proteins | sample AntAcemetagen600_FD_179821 | JGI IMG/M metagenome (GOLD analysis project Ga0222662, IMG submission 179821) | Saline water microbial communities from Ace Lake, Antarctica - #600 | ecosystem: Environmental > Aquatic > Non-marine Saline and Alkaline > Saline | place: Antarctica: Ace Lake...
TCTCAAATTCGAACCAGCGACAAAGTGGTAAACAGTATCGACATTTCATATATCCTTTATTACAATATACTTACAAACAAATGTTTACCACTTCAAACCTTGGTTTGCCTTTATTTTTAAATGGCTGCCCAGGTAGGGATCGAACCTACGACAAAGTGATTAACAGTCACCTGCTCTACCGCTGAGCTACTGGGCATTCGAGGTTCCAAGGCTTTCAAAATTATTTTGCTGCGTCCAGCCGTAAATTGAAATTCGACGAATTTTACCCCTCGACCTCATAGATGTTGCGACAAAATTGGAACAATCCATCAAAAAGAAGGATTGCCCACCCTCCCCTCCAGTCTCTTTGCTATTCGTTTCGCTTTACTAGAAGGAAATTTCGAACGACTTGAACATTATGGCTATTGACCACGACATCCTCTCTTCAGCAGCAACCCAAGCACGCGGCCTCGCGATCGACGCTGTTCACGCTTGTAGCTCTGGCCACCTCGGCTTGCCTCTTGGCGCGGCGGAAATCGGCTCGTACCTTTTCTCTGACGGCATGCGCTTCAATCCCACAGTGCCACGGTGGTTGAACCGCGACCGTTTTGTGCTTTCTGCCGGCCACGGGAGTATGTTCCTCTATTCATGGCTGCACCTGAGCGGCTATGACTTGCCAATCCAGGAGATTAAAAATTTCCGCAAAATGGGCAGCATCACCCCCGGGCACCCGGAATTCGGTGAAACTCCCGGTGTTGAGGCCACGACCGGCCCACTCGGCCAGGGAGTTGGCAACGCGGTTGGTCTCGCTGTTTCCGGAAAGATGGCCGCAGCCAAATACAATACGACTGACCACAAAATTTTCGATCATCATGTCGTGTGCCTCGCGGGGGACGGTTGCCTCCAAGAGGGTGTCTCTGCCGAGGCTTCCGCATTCGCAGGCCACTTCGGACTGGATAATCTGGTTCTCCTTTACGATTCCAATCGAGTCACCCTCGACGCGATGGCAGCCGAGTCGCAAAGCGAAGACACCGCTGCCCGCTACCGCGCTTACGGTTTCGATGTTTACGAGGTCGACGGACAGGACACTCAGGCATTCGCTGAGGTCTTTGAAAAAGCGAAAGCCGAGCGGAATGGTCATCCAAAATTCATCGTTTGCCGCACTTTGATCGGAAAGGGCATTCCTGAAGTCGAAGGCAGTCCGAAAGGGCACGGAGAAGGGGGCGCGAAATTCGCCGAGAGCGCACGCAAGGGTCTCGGACTCCCGGATGAATCTTTCTTCGTTTCCGATGAGGTAAAGGGCTACTTCGCGGAAAAGACCGCAGAGAAGACGAAGGTCTACGAAGCTTGGACGGAAATGTTCACTGCCTGGAAATCTGCTAACCCCGAGCTCGCAAACGCTCTCGAGAAGGCTGTAAATAAGGATCTCCCATCAGAAGCCGAACTATTTGCTGCTGTTCCGGAATTCGATAAGGAAAAATCTGTCGCTACCCGTGCCTCCGGAGGAAAGATTCTCAACGCAATCGCCGCCGAAATCCCGAATCTGGTCAGCGGAAGCGCCGATCTCCACGGGTCCACGAAAAATTACTTGGACGGTTTGGGTAACTTCACTGCCGAGAATCACTCCGGCCGCAACTTCCACTTCGGGATTCGCGAACACGGGATGGGAGCCATCGTCAACGGACTCGCCTATGATGGGCTTTTCCTCGGAAGCGGTGCCACTTTCGCCACTTTCGCCGATTACATGCGTCCTTCCGTGAGGCTCGCCGCTCTCTCGCATTTGCACAACTTCCACGTTTGGACCCACGATAGCGTCGGGGTCGGCGAGGATGGACCAACGCACCAACCGGTCGAGATTGTCGCATCCCTACGCGCCATTCCGAACCTCGACGTTCTTCGCCCTGCAGACGCAGAAGAGGCTGTCGGTGCGATTGTTTCGGCCGTCACCCGCAAGGAGGGTCCTTCGGGGCTGATTCTTTCCAGACAAAACCTCCCTTGCCTTCCGGCTGAAACAAAGACCAAGAGAGAGGGAACATTGAAGGGTGGTTACATCCTGGTGAAGGAAAGCTCCGAGTTAGAACTAATAATCTTAGCCTCAGGGAGCGAGGTCCAACATGCGGCTGCCGCAGCCAAGGAACTCGGTTCCGGCGTTCGGGTCGTTTCCATGCCTTGTTTTGAGATTTTTGACCGTCAGGACTCTTCTTATAAAGAAGAAGTGCTTCCCTCCTCCTGCCGCAAACGCATGGCGATTGAAGCAGGCATCTCCATGCCGTGGTTTAAGTATGTCGGTCTCGACGGCAAGGTGATCGGTATCGATCGATTCGGCATCAGTGCTCCCGGCGATGAAGTTATGGAAAAGCTGGGCATGACTCCTGAGTCTGTAATCAGCACCGCCAAGTCCTTCTAAGACCGCCGACATGAGCGAAGATGAGCCATTGGGTCCAACTGGATTCATTCTAAAGGACCTACCCTCACCCTACGTGCCTCACGCTTGCGGGCTACTGCACCTTCCACGGTTTCTCGCCAAAGCAGAAAAGTTCGTTGCCGAAGGCTTACCCAAATCGTATCAGCGAAACTTTCGCAAGGGTTTCGACGGATTTCTTTGTCTACATCTGGGAGTCGATCCGGACACTGTCGTAGAGATCGTCCGCACCACATCGAGCGAGGAAGAGAGAGACCGTCAACTCATGGATCTTTTCCCCACCGATTTGAAGGTTCATGTCTGGAACCGGAAGGTCGTCCAAATGGGTTTAAGCGAGATGGGGCGTGAGCGCTTGGAGGAAGTGAAGGCAAGCATGGGACTGGCGGATCGAACCGACCTCCTCACCTTTGCGGATATGATCGACGTGGATGAAGGCCGGATCCCGGGATACGATCCTGCAAAAGCTCCCGCGCCGACGAAAAAAACCTGAGACGCCTTAGTCTGTGTTGCCCCGATATTTGCGGGGCGGGGGGATCAGCCAGTGGCAATCTTCTCTCTCATCGTTCCGCAGATCTTCCAGTAACTTTTCATGGCAGACCGTGAGCCTGTCTTCCAGATCGTCTTCACTGGCTGGTGGCCCAATTCGTAAGGCGGCCTCGGGAAGTGGATATCGACTCGAGTAAATTTTCTTCGCCATCGGTCGGGCTTGCGCTTTCTCGTTTAGTCTCATCAAGCCGGATAACCCTCCCCTAAACTCCGGCCATTCCTCCAAATCACTGACCAATTCTCCGTGTGGATACATGAGTAAGCTGCGCCTGAGACTATTGCTCCGCAAAAGACGGGCTGCGTAGAGCAGAGCTTGGCTCCGCCCTGCCCGGCTCTCCAAATCAACCCCAAAAACCCCCGTCTTCTGGAAAAACCGGAACTTTCGCAAGTTCTTCTCTTCCATCATGATATAGTAATCCAGGTTGAACTGGTCGAAAATCAGCGTCTCCATCAACCCGTCCCACCAATAGGAATGGTTTCCATAGAGAATCATCGGAAAGGATCCGGCCTCCTGAAATGCGTCCAAGTCTGCATAAAGCCGAACCGAAAAGAAACGTCGCCGCATCACAAAACGGCAATAGCGAAAGAGCAACCATGTCCGAAAAGGATCTTTCTTCGCCTTGAGCATGGGAAAGAGTTATCAATGACAACGGCTTCTGACCAGTAGGATTTACGCCTCGAATTCGTTTGTCTGATCGGTTTCGGCCTTATAAACTTCACTCATGTCTAAAAATACTACCCCTATTACCACCCTCCTCGCCAAAAAAGGCCCTAATGTTTTTTCCACATCCCCCGAAAAATCTGTGTCTGACGCCGTTTGTGAAATGAATCGCCAGCGAGTCGGTTGTCTCGTCGTTTTGGAAAATGATCAGCTCGTGGGTATCTTCACGGAGCGGGATGTCCTCACCCGTGTTGTCACCGAGGCCAAGGACGCACGCGAAACCAAAGTAGGCGATGTGATGACCCCCGACCCAGTTATTCTCCATGCGGATGATACCGTGACAACCGTTATGGAGATTATGACCGAGAACCGAACTCGCCACCTGCCGGTCTTCGATTCTGATGAGAAACTCATCGGCCTCTTATCCATCGGCGATCTTACCCGCTGGCAAATGGAAGAGAACCGAGCCGAGAGCGATCACCTCCGCCAATACGTGTTCGGCGAGTACAGCGCATAAGAACTGCATGGTTGGTTGACGGCCGCATGGACCGTCCCCTTCATGAGTCCCATGCTTTTTGGCGCAAAAGAGATCCAGTCAGTCGGGGATACTAGTTCACCTGAAAACCATCTGCAACCGGATGGTTTCAGGATTCATTTCCGCGGTTCGGAGAAACCCGAGATCGAAGCGATAAACGCAGCCGGGGAATTCTACGCGGTTAATTATCTCGAAGACCTTCGCCGCCAAAATGCCCTGCCGAAAGACCCAGTAATTTTGGAGGACAATCCTCTGTTCCAGGAACGGGGATTCATGCTCGATATCAGTCGGGACCGGGTTCCCACAATGGAATTCCTCTTTCGTTTGATCGAACAGCTGGCAGCACTTCGCTACAACCAGCTCCAACTGTACACCGAGCACACCTTCGCCTTCCAGCAACACCAAACGGTATGGAAAAACGCCTCACCGATTACTGCCGATGAGCTAATCCAATTGGAAGCTCACTGCAAAAATAATCACATCGATTTGGTCCCCAACCAGAATTGTTTCGGCCACATGGAGAGGTGGCTATGCCATTCGGAATATCAACATTTGGCTGAGTGCCCGGATGGATTCGAGCACCCAATCGCAGGCCATAAAGATTCTGGAACGACCCTTCACCCATCAGACGAGAGCGAAGCATTGGTTCGAGAGATCCTGGGTGAGGTCCTGCCACTTTACTCATCTGCAAAGGCGAATATCGGTGGAGACGAACCATGGGAGCTGGGGCAAGGTCGCAGCCGGGAGGCAGCTAAAGCCAATGGGAAACATGAAGTATATCTATCCTTTCTTCAGAAAATTCTAACAATTGCTCAGGAGCTCGGGAAAGAACCAATCTTTTGGGCCGACATCGTTCTCGAGCGACCGGAACTCGTTAACCGCATTCCCAGCGGTGCGGTCCCGGCTGTCTGGGGGTATCATCCAGATCACCCCTACCCGGAACAGTGTAAAATCATCTCAGAGGCCGGTTTTCAGGGCAAATTCCAGGTCGTTCCGGGCACGAACACATGGAACAGCTTTTCAGGACGACTCTCTCATGCTGAATTAAATATCTCCCGCGCCGCTACCCAAGGGAGAAAGTTCGGAGCTCGTGGGCTCATCCTTACTTGCTGGGGTGACGGCGGGCACCACCAATCCACGGCTTCTCTCTATCCCTCATTGGTGCTGGCTGCAAAAGCGTGCTGGAGTCACCCCGCATCCACATCTCTTGCCGATGCGATTGATCAGGTTTTTTATCCGGGCGATCACTCCGGCAACGGCAAAGCCATCTGCGAACAAGGAACCATCGATGATTCATTACCCTACCCGAATCCAAATCAAAGTTTTCTGCACCGCGCTTTCTTTGCAGACAGGCAGTCCCTTGAAAAACTACTCACATCAGTAAGTCTTGCTGACTTGAAATCGGCTGAACAGCGTTTAGTGGGGTTCGTCGCCAACTCGAGCGATCCATCGATCTCCTTGTCACGCGACATGAACTTGTGGGCACTCGCCCGATGCCGCCAATTTCTAGAACCATCTGAAGAGCAAAATGACCTCCACAAGTCACTTCAGGACTTGGAGGAGCGATTCCAAACCGTTTGGTTTAGAGATAGTAGGCCCGGAGGTTTCCCTGATAGTGCAGGCCGTTTCCCCCATAAACACCTGTAGCGCACCCTTGACTGCACAGCTATGAATAAAGAACACTCATAGATCAAATGAGTCGCTCCAGAATATACACGCGCGCCGGAGACACCGGTACCTGCCAATTGATTGGTGGATCGCGTGTGCCCAAGGACGACCCACAAGTCGAATGCTATGGCACTTATGACGAGGGTTGCTCGCAACTCGGTCTCTTGCGAGTGAAGCTGGGGGATGAACATCCCTGGCAAGAACGTTTGCAGACCATGCAAAAGGACTTAATGACTCTCATGGCGATCCTCGCCAGCCCACCGACTCTCCGCGAGGATAGACCTTTCGAGTCCGAGAAGACAACTCACCTCGAGTCTTGGATCGACGAACTGGAGAGTCACGTAAGCAACCGCTCGAAAAGTTTCCTCCTCCCTGGAGGTTGCGAGACAGCTGCACTTTGCCACATACTCCGCACGGTATTCCGCCGGGCTGAGAGGCGTTTGGCGACAGTCCACCGCAAGGATTCGATGCCAGCCTCAGTGCTCTCTTACGGCAACCGACTCTCGGATTATTTCTTTCTCCTCTCCCGCTACGAAATTCATCGTTGTGAGGTTCCCGAAGAAAAATGGAAAAGCTTTCACTAGAACCCGGTGATCGGATCTACGAGGTTCATCACATCACACGCTACGATTATGACGGACCTGTGAGCCTTTCGCTTCAGGCGATTCGGGTCACCCCACGTTTTCGAAAGTTTCAGCAAGTTTTAAACACGGAACCTTCGGGCAACTTGCGGTTTCTGCGCGATGCGTATGAAAACCCAACTTATAATTTTGAGCATATTGGCGAATCGAGGGTCCTCTCCCTAACCAACCGCATGACAGTCCTGCGGTCATCGGCGAGTCCTTTCGATTTTCTCTTAAGCCACGACTCTCTCGAACGGCCAGTTCAATATACCCAGGAAGAGAGACAGGCGCTTGCTCCTTATTTTGACGACAGCGCCTCACAGAATCCCACCCTGAAAAAAGGAGCAGAAACTTTTTTCCCTGAAACGAAAGATACCCTGAATTTTATAACCGGGGTGAACGGTGCCCTGAATGCAAAGCTCAACTACGAACCTCGCGATGAACCGGGCATTTACGGTTCAGAAGAACTCCTACAGCGCGGAGCGGGATCGTGCCGGGACTTCGCTGCATTCCTCCAAAAGCTTCTCCACTACGAAGGCTTGGCTGCCCGCTTCGTCAGCGGATACCTTCTAGAAACCGGAGATCTCCAGGGGGCAGAAGCCATGCACGCCTGGACTGAGGTCTACCTGCCGGGAGCTGGCTGGGTAGGGCTGGACCCCACCAATGGCATTCTCTGCGATGAAGCTTTCGTGCCTTGCGCGGTGGCAATTCATCCGGATGAGACGACTCCCCTGGGCGGCAGGTACTACTCAAAGGTTCCGATCCAGTCCACGATGACAACAGAGTTGCAAATTCGCTGCGTCAATTCAGCGTGAAAAGTTAACTTTTTTCAGCAGGTTTTTTCGTATCGGATGATCCAGAATCAGACTTTTTCGAGTCGGAGGATGTGGAATCAGACTTCTTCGAATCGGAAGATTTTTCTTTCCCTGAATCACCGGAAGAATCCGAATCTTTGGATTCACTCTTTGACTTCGACCTGTAATCGGTCTCATAGAACCCCGAACCCTTGAAGATCAAGCCGGCTCCACCGCCGATTCTTCGGGAAAGCTTGAGGCGACGACATTTGGGGCACTTTCGCAAAGGATCGTCCTTCATTGATTGGAAGATTTCCAATTCGTGACCGCAAGAGGTGCAGACGTAATCGTAAGTTGGCATTATTAGGAAAGCTGAAAAATTTGTGAAGTGGATTGAAAAATAGCAAGACTTGAACGAAAACCTTGAAAGGCATGGGAACAGAAAACTTCAAAGAACAATTCGATTATTGGCGCAAAGCAGTAGAGGAGGAAATGCAACGGTTGGTCCCCTCTGCTTTGGAAGCTCCCGTAAGCCTTCACGCTGCGATGCGCCATAGCCTTGAGGCAGGTGGAAAACGACTCCGCCCGGTGCTTGTCTGTTCTGTCGCTGAGACGTTTAGCGAACACTCCTCCCCACTCCCCGCAGCCGTGGCTGTCGAATGCCTTCACACTTATACTTTGATTCACGACGATTTGCCCGCGATGGACAACAGCGACCTGCGACGGGGACAGCCAACCTGTCACAAAGCTTTCGGCGAAGCTGCTGCTATCCTCGCGGGAGACGCTCTACTTACTCTCGCTTTCGAAATTCTAGCGACCTCTTACGCAGACAAACCTGACCTCTGCGTCTCCCTAATCAGCGAATTAGCCAAGGCATCCGGAAGCCTCAAACTGGTAGGAGGACAGATGGACGATATCGAAAATGAAAACAAACTGATCGATGCCGCTACTCTCCGCTCCATAAATCAGAAAAAGACCGGAGCGTTGATCTCTGCGTCATGCGTCCTCGGAGCCCTGATCGGGGGCGCATCGAAAGCAGATGTCGAAATAATCCGGGATTTCGGCGGATATATGGGAGAGGCGTTCCAATTGGTTGACGACATCCTTGATCATTCCGGCAGTGAGGAAGAAACCGGTAAAAGTGCCGGTCTCGATGAAGCCAACAACAAAGCGACCCTTGTTTCTCTGGAGGGATTGGAGCAGGCGAAATCTAAAGTAATCCAGTTAACCAACACCGCGAAAGGAGTTCTTCAGGATTCTAAAGGAGACACCGTATTTCTCGAGTCCCTTGTCGATTGGTTGGCCAATCGAACCACTTAATTTGCGAGCGATTAGGCAGCGTTTTCCTGCTGCAATCGCAACTGGCCACAGGCTGCACTGATGTCGTGCCCTTTCTCTCTCCGCAAAGTAACAGAAATGCCCGCATCCTTAAGAATCCCGGCAAACCTCTCTTGACGGTTTAGATTTGGACGTGTCCATTGAAGGCCCTCAACGGTGTTGTAAGGAATGCAATTCACATGAGCATGGAGATCCTTTGCCAGACCCACCAAAGCTTTTGCCTGCTCCACTGAGTCGTTCACGTCCTCGATCAAAATAAACTCCAACGTGACCATTCGATTGTGTCGCTCTCGGAAATAGCGGACCGCTTCAAAGAGCTTGGCAATGGGGTAGCGACGGTTGATCGGCATGATCTGACTGCGTACCTCGTCAGTGGCTCCGTGCAAGGAAACCGCTAAGCGGATTGGAATACCCAAATCAGCCAGTTTCCGGATCTCGGGAACCAGACCGGATGTGGATACGGTGATGCGGCGAGCGCCAAATCGAAATCCCCAATCCTCGTGCAACGATTGAATGGACCCGGCAACTGCATCAAAATTCGCCAGTGGCTCCCCCATTCCCATGTAGACGATATTATCGAAGGGAACATGATCATCCCGCACAACGGAAGCGGTCTCCGACTCAGCCTGACGTTCACCCACCCGGAAAAACTGCCCGAGAATCTCCCCTCGTGTCAGGTTCCGTTTAAAACCAGCCAAACCCGAAGCGCAAAACTTACAGCCGTAGGCACAACCGACCTGACTGGATACGCAGACCGTAGCGCGGGATTTTTCCTGACCCACACCGATCATTGGCGCTTGAATCAAAACCGTTTCGATGTAGGTCCCATCCTCCAGTTTGGAAAGAAGCTTATGGGTGTTGTCACCCGACCGTTTCCAAAGCACGGGTTCGATGGGATTCCCTACATATGTTTCAGAAAGTTTTGCGCGAAGATTCGCTGGGAGATTGGTCATCGATTCGAAATCCAATACTCCCTTTTTGTACACCCATTCCAGAATCTGTTTTCCTCGGAAGGCAGAAATCTCTTCTTTGACTAGAAAATTCCGAAGATCTTCTTCAGAGAGATCGAGGATTGATAATTTTTGCGGTCGAAATTTCATGATGGGTCCGATTGGATAAGCCGATGAGGCAACCAGAAGGAGAATCGATGGATTGGGCACGAATCAAGGTATTACTTCTCGACAGTGATGGTGTATTGACAGATGGCGGGGTTTTTCTCCCGGAATCGGGTGGTAGCGAATTCCGTCGTTTTGACATCAAAGACGGCTTCGGAATAGCCCGACTATTGAGCATAGGGTTCCCAATCGCAGTAATCAGTCGCTCGCCCTCGACTCCGGTCAGCACTCGCTGTGAAAAGCTCGGAATCAAACACGTTTTCCTTGGCGCGAAAGACAAAGTGGCATGCGCCGAAAAGCTTTTAAAGGAGCTTGGACTAGACTGGAAGGAAGCAGCCTTCATGGGTGATGACGTGCCCGACATTCCACTGCTACAGCAAGTAGGCAAATCACTCTGCCCTGCCAATGCCTCCAAGGAAACACTAGACCATGCCGACTGGGTGTCTCAATTCCCGGGCGGCCAAGGAGCGGTGCGCGAGATCAGCGACAAACTATACTGGGCCCACACCAGCGGAGATTCCGAACTACCCGAATAAATCCTTGCGCAGTCCCCCGAGAACGGAGAGTCCACCCCAATCGGCCCCCTGCATCCCGTGGACCCTTGGAGGCCTGACTCGCCCCTCTCTC
>Ga0222662_1001609_pt1 | contig 10299 bp, 9 predicted proteins | sample AntAcemetagen600_FD_179821 | JGI IMG/M metagenome (GOLD analysis project Ga0222662, IMG submission 179821) | Saline water microbial communities from Ace Lake, Antarctica - #600 | ecosystem: Environmental > Aquatic > Non-marine Saline and Alkaline > Saline | place: Antarctica: Ace Lake | collected...
GAAGCCGAATTCGTCGATAGATTTAAGGATAGACTCGTCGAGTCCAAATTCGTGGAAGGTCATAATGTGCTGTGGGTGTAATGCCCGGCCAACATATTACGCATCCGGGTCCAATGAAAATCTGAAACACTGATAGCTGAAATGCTAACAATTACAGATTTGAAAGCGCAGACACTGCCTGCATTTCATTGAAGATCAAGGAGAAAGCGGGGTGCGCCCGCAGATGACTATTCCGCCATGATGATACTGGACACATTCTCCATCTTGATCGAAATCGTGCTCTCTCCAGTGTCCATGTCCATACTGCCTTGAGCGGACTCAACCTCTTGAGAAACCCCATCTTTTGTCCGAATCGCTCCATTTCCATAGGCAATCAAATCTTTCAAGGCGACGCGCGTCCTTCCAAGCATCTTATCAAATTGGATGTCTTTGCCAAGCAGCTTACCATTAAACTGCGTTCCCTCTTTGAGTCGCACTCGGTCGAGGTGCTTTAAGTTCTGTTGGGCTGCTTCAACCGCGACGGCGGTGACTTCCACCCCAATTTCCTTCAAAGTCGTCGCATCCTGTGCGCTGATTTCATAGCCCATCGTAAATAAATACGCGCGGACGAAATGATTGGATACCCTGAGCTGCGCCAAAGACGGACTGATTACCTTCCATCGCTCCGCTTGCCCCCGAGCACTCGACTCGTTGTCTTCGCCATCCGAAAAGATGACTAACTGAATCTGATTATAATCAGCGCCCTGCGCACGTAGATGTTCGGTCACTTCATAGACCGTATCAAAGAGCCGCGTGCCCCCGTCCGGATTAAATTGCTGGTTAAAATGCGCCTTAAATTGATTTAAATTCCCGGCATCAAACGGATGCCAGTCCGCGACACTTCCCGCATTGGAATTAAAAAACTGAAGTTCGACTTTGGTATTGGAGCCCTGCTGCGCGGCATGAGCAAAAATCCGATCACGCACCTCATCCCGTAAATCCAAACTCCCTCCTTGCCCCTTCATCGAACCAGATCGATCCACCAGATAAAAGACTAGGTTCCGGCGTAAGGCCATAACTTGATCCAACTGCGCGTCATTATTGAGATGATAATAATCGGCCAACTGCGCCCGCTTCTGGTTATATTCTTCTACCTTTTCATGAATGAATAGAAGCGCGCGTTCAGGGCCGGAGGCATTGTTTTCCCCGAGGCCATACAAAGTATAGGCATCACTATCGCGCTGAACCGACGGATCGAAGACGACCGTGCCATCCTGCTCGATGCGCAGCCACATCAAGACATCGCGCCGGACTTTTTCGTAGGTCGCCGCATTTGAGTCATCAATCAATAAACGATAATAATCCCGACCGTTGACTTGATCCTTGGTCACGGAAGTGACGATGCCCGTATGCCCATAACGATTACCGGGACGAGCCGGATCGATAAACGCGGCTCCAACCCGCGGCAACGAGTTGACCTCAAAGCCTTCCTCTCTGGCACGCTTCGGCCCATTAGCGGCATCCCCCCAGCCGAAAGTAAGTTCCGGACGCATCTTTTGCACAAAAACCACACACTGCCCACCATGTTCGCCTGTTTGCTCCGCGCCTCGATTGAATTCTATTCGGTAGAAGTCGTCCTCCATTCCAACCGCCTCAAACGTCACTCGACTCAAAGGAAGAGACCCATTAAGTGCCTTTTTAATACTCGCTTGCTTTATAGGTAATGACCTACAACCTCCAATGGGTTTAAACTCATCGAAGAATACAAGGTCTGTTTCTATGCTTTGGTTTATACTTGCGTCACTATCTTTCCAATCTGATTCTTTCTGGTTCGCAGCATGCGTTATTGACGCATCATAAGCCCGATGTCTTCCATTTGTAGTCTGAGAATCCGTATACCCTTTGAAATAATCGGCAGGTAATTTATCTCTAAATACCGAAATATGAAGATGGCTCGGGCTATAGTTATTCAGGTATCCTATAATTTGCCCGCCACTAACATGCGTTCCTGGTGTCCATTTTACTTCGCCGTGGGCATCAATCACTCCATCAACTACACGTTTATTGCTAACATGCCCGTATAACACATAGACATAACTCTCTGGTTCAGAACCGGAATATTCATGCCTTAAAACAAGAATATTAAAATCATCATCTTCGGCTCCCTCATAACCATCAATTTTATCGAGTTTAAAAACTTCACCATCTGAAACTGAATATACAGAAGCACCTTCCGAGTATCGGCTAGCGCTGTCTGGAGTTCGGGTGATATCTTGAGCGTAATGGAATTTTGACTTATTTGAGCCCTCCTCATATGCCGTCATAAATCCATTCGTGATATTTTTCGATGGAGGAGAAATTTCGTCATTCTTATCGAGTAAATCATCTAACGGATAAAGCCATCCAGTCGACTCACCCTGAGGATTTGAATGCTCACTTGGATTTGCAGCAAGATCCAGTAAGCCAACGATTGCTAAAAACAATGATGCGGAAAATTTAAACCACATTGAAGATATCACTTCTCGCATCATACGCACCTTCACTGTCTTACAACTAGTTCTATCTCGAATTCCGATCCGTGATCGAATCTCCGATATCAACGAGAATTAAGGCGGCCTCTTTGAAGAGTTTGGCACCTAGGAAAATCAATGCGGCAATCACTAAGCCGAGCAAAAGCACGGCGAGGCCACCGAGGAAGGTTTGCCCCATGGTGGTGAAGCCCATGATGATGGCGGACAAGCCTTGCAGGCCTGCTAGAATCATTCCGAGCAGCGTGATCATACCGATCATGCCGCGATAGACTGGATACGCGGTATTGGCGCGTATTGCAGTGAGGTATTTTTCTTTTTCTACATTCATACGCGTTTTTCTTTTGATTGGGTTCGAGGCTTACCAGCCAATCGAACTCTTTTTATATTGCTTGGTAATCGTTTTTTCATCTTCCCAAACCGCTAGGCCAGATTTTGTTTCCGTCAGGCTGAGTTGGAAGATATATGAATTTTGACGTAGATTGCCGTCTTTGACTTTAGGCGGCTGAATGATCTTACCACTAAGCGAAAAGTCAGGCGTTGTGTCCGGAACAGAACCCTTACCTTCAAGATACTCTTTCTTGGCGCGAATCGCTTCCGCCATCTTGTCCTCGGCATTGCCGCCGAAGCCTACGGTAGTCGTCGTCATCACTTTACCCGTCTGATTGAGCGCGACTCGGATCTTCTTAACCAGCTGATCCGTATCGAACTGCTCCCGAGTATCATTAATCACGCGGCTAATGGCCATAATCGCAGGTTGTTTTGGCGCACGATCCAAGACTCCGGAACTGACGAGCGAATTCACCATTTCATCCGAAGCGATACTGAAATCAGTGATCGTGATTTGATTGCCTGCAACCAAGGTGTCGGGACCTTGGCTATTCACATAAGAACCACCACCAGTTGACGCACATCCGCTAAAGATAAGAGCGGAGGCAATTGAGGCGAAGAGAAGGATCGTTTTTTGTAACTTCATTTTGTATTAAATATTAGATTTAGTATTAAATTATTCTCTGAGTTTGAGACGGAAATCGACGGTCTTTGGCGTGGGTGCGACAGCGGTGATGGCCTTTAATTCGCGAGCCTGAATGCCCGAAGGCCTCCAGCCCCCCGTGGGGCTGGAGACGAGCATACCATCCACATCAAACCAATCAAAGGCGTAGTAAAATTCTTGGTAGGAATTCGTCTTATTTTGCAGTTCTGCCTGAACTTTGAGCATATTACCGCTGACGTAACTCTCATTCATTCCGACCACGTAAACTTTGCGCTTGAGCGATGGATCCGTCGTGACCCGAGTCAGATCCACCGAATTCTTCAGCGCCTGCGGCACCGCGCGTTCCGCAGAATTCACGGTCGTGCAGCCGGTATAAAAAATGGATGCCGAAAGCAGCAGCAGCGGTGCGATGAGGGATTTAGAAATCATAATTATTCTAGTAGAATGGGATCAATCGACATCCAAAGTGTTAGGGACGATCGTTTCGCTACTAGCGACACTCGCAACATCTCGACTCGGACGCATGGTAAATTGATGCACACTCATAGGCGAGGATGCCCGTGTCGCCCGAACGTAAACCACGTTCACGTTGTTGGATTCTACATTGATCGTGTGATTCTCTCCGGAAACCGGATTGCGGACAGTAATGGTACCATCATCCGGGGTGGTGAAGCTGCAATATTGAAACTCCTTAGGCAACGAGCGCCAGGTGCGGAGGTCTGCCTTGTTCATCGCCAGTTGTACCACACTCGTCGTAATCTGCGTAATGATACTACTATCCGTCGCTTCGGAAACGGCATAGGCCGCCAAGGCTTTGGTTCCCGAGGCTACGAGAGTTTTGGTAATGACGATCGGCAATTCGTTGTAAAACTCCGTTTTAACGACGCTATCCATACTGCAAACCTTCTCCGAATGGTGCGTCGTCGCCCCCGCACTGACCTCAAGGGAAGTCAAATAATCATCATTATAGACCAAGCGAGGAAATGCAGCACCAACATAGGGCACGTCTCCCGAAACAAGGAACACTGGAATATCGATTCGAATTTCTTTGCGATACGGCGCACTCCCCGTTTCGAGAACCACATAGGTTCTGTTATTAATCGGGCTTCCGCTAGAGGCGGCACTTGCGACCAGATTCATATCTTCCCGCAAGTATTGATTTGCGCCCGCCATTTGCGAGGCACGTTGAAAAGATTTTCGAGCGTGCTCCATATCGGAGCCGCCAGATGAATTAGTCGCGAAGAATAAGCCATCTACGAAAACAGAAAATGGGTTTACATAATCTGAATACAGGACAACGCCATCGTCTTCCTGATAGACTGCATCAAAATTTGTTTTAAAGCCCTCATCATCCTTCGCCTTATCCACATAAGAGGAACCGTCTGCCAATTGAACTTCTTGCACCTTGTGCGCTTCAGCTTCTGCCTTTTCGATACGTTTAGCATTCTCGCTCAGTGCATCGCGCTGACGCTCACCCGCGCGATTCAACTCAACACGCGACGCATCCATATCCCCCAGCATCATGTAGTTCATGGCTTGGTAGGTATTTAGCATAATTCGGTCGTAGAAATACCCTTTGTAAGGCAATTGTGCTAAATTGGTAGCTAACGCGACAGCCTCGTTGGAAACTTGAGTCTTAGCCTCACTTTCAGCCAACTGCACCTGCTCTTCTGCGGCAGCAAATGAAGCAAGGCTGTCATCAAACTCACCTGCTCCACGCATAATTGCACCCCGCTCCAAATTCCAAACCAAGCCATCCTTTTTGCTGGTAGCATGTTTGGACGCCTCCTTCTCAACTGCCCCAGCGGCTGAAGCATAATTGCCCGACTCCCAAGAACTGACAAGAGAACTAGTTTGCGAATTATAGCTAGTACAGCCACCTAACATTAGAGCTGCGATGGCGAGCACCGACAACTGTCCAGATTTCAGGGTTTGGTCTGCTTCAAATTTCATATAGTTTAGTTGTTAGTTCGGATTAAAAATAAGTGTGGCCGCAGAGTTCGATCACTTGGAAAGACGAATGATTTGAAGTGGCTGAATGCCATAATTCTCCTCCGCATCGCCGAGCGAAGTTTTAGGATTAACCCGCGTAATATGAACTCGACCGATAGAGGTCTCTTCTTTTCCGAGTGACTCCCCGGTATCCGGATCGATCAACTCTTCGCCTAAGGCATATATCTCCCAGATCTGTCCCACTTCAATGCCCGTGCCATCCCCGCGGTTAATCGTCACTTGATTACCTGTGACAGCTATTACGCGCGCAGGATACAAAACATCGACGACCCGTTTGGCGACACGATCCGCCATTTCAGTAGCGAGTTGTAAGATGAACTGATCACTTTCCGAACCACTGGTGTTGGTTACGAATTTGTTTTTCTTCTCATGTCCGCCTGTATCAATTTGAAAATTGGCGGATTCGAGCAATTTCCCAGTGGTTGTATCGTAGATCTTGGCGACCGCACCTACGCGGATACTACGTTTTGTAATGGTTTCGCCTAGCCCCTCGAAATAGGCAGTCTCATGATGATCCTGAAAATCACTGATAGAGGTCGTCAGCACATATTGGATGCCACCTAGCATAAATGCCTTCGCCGCATTTGGATCGGAAACATCCACATTACCACTATCCGCAAACTCTTGCTCCTTCAGGATTTTCGCCAGATCACTTCTAGAAAAAACGTCGAATTTTCGAGTGTTGTGAACTTTGTCGATCAGTTGCCCGTCCATTGCCTGAGTGATACGACTGAGGACATCACGAGATCCAGCCGCATTCGCACTCTGAAGTATTGCCGGCGTCACCTCGACCACACCGATGCCGATGGTTTTTTTCTGTGCAAAAGCTGGCGAACAAATTGCTGACAAACCTATCAACAATGAGAGGAAGAGCGGGAAACACAGGCATTTTCTCATCTTATTATATATCAATTTCTATTAAATGAACGTTAGCGTATTAGGCTCTTTTCATTAATTTCGACATCGGGGAACTTATCGGCATCGACGCGATAATCGATGCGATAACCTGACTGCTCAAATTCTTTAGCCTTACCTCGAATCAGCTCAGCCTGGGCTTCCGTTATGATCGCGCCATGTTTTTGATTCTGGAGAAAGGAAATATTTTCGCGCCAACGAGCATAACCGGATTCATCCATCTGCAAAGAAACGCTCAAGACCTGCCCGTCATAGATGTTAATGGTTCGCGCCCACTCCTTGAATCCTTCGCGAGATAGACGGATCTTAGCCACACCAGGCCGAACAGGAAATGTCCCAGGAGCGGTGCCAACAACCATTCCATCAACCTCAACCGTCACACTCATCGGCTCCAACTTATAGGCATTTGTAATAATCATATACGTGCCGTCATCCTGCTTCTTGACATCTGGAATACTCAAATCCGTCATTCCGCAATGCACCGTTAACTCAACACGATCAGCAAGCTGCGCAGATTCTTTGACGCGCCCCATTTTAATACGCTTATCTAGGCTGGCAGCAATTAGCTGACTCGCCTCATCAAACAATTCGTTAATTAAATCTCCCTCATCGATCGTCAAGCCCTCGGTTTGACGAATCGTCTTGGAAACTTTTATCGTATCAGAAGTCAGACTCCCTCCCCTCGTAGCGTCTAAAATCTTATACGGGACACGTAAAACATATTGCGCAATGTCAGTAGACACTCCGCCGTAGCTACCGTCCGCATCACGGAACTGCTTCTTATTGCGTCCAAATGAACCAATTGAAACAGAGATAATATGCGAAGCTCCCAAATTTCTAGCCAAAGCAAGCGCAGAGGTATTATCGAGTAGTCGCTTATCCACCTTCGTCGCGGCATCCGCACTCCCGCCCCCATATCCAGAAAGCGAATCGATCACAGCCTCACGGCTTAAAGTCACAAAACCCAAGTCAGCCACCTGCGATACAATCAAATCTTCGAGAAGCATCACTTTACTGTCAAAAACCGCCCCTTCACGATTCGCAATGAATATTGCGGCGACTCGTTCAAATTCACTCGTCATGACCTCTTTCTTCTCTTCTCTCTCTCGAGTAGTCGTCACCCGCTCGACGACAGTCGTTACGGTCTCTTCGACTGCATTACTTTGATTAAAGAAGCCCAACGTAATTAAAATTAAAATCCTAAACTTCGCATTAAAGGAACGTTGACTTGCAGATTTTTTTCTCATAAATATCATCACATGATGTTTAAGCTGTGTATTTACGTTATTAAATAACGTAGTTACTTGCAGCAAAAAACATCAGTGTTTAGCTGTCCATAGAAAAGCAAGACACAGGCATTAATATAAGACACGCTAATAATATTTATTGTCAGGATTAACTATGCTTCAGGGATTACACTACGCTACTGCCCTATTGATAAACTCGTCGGAAAGTATATCAGTCTCTTAGAGCCTGTCGCTGGTGATAGCTTTGAAGGCATGATCCTACGGTAAGGCGAAGACATCACTGTCATACTAGATGACGGCACACTGATTTCGGTCGAATTTTAAATCGAATTGATCTGAACTCGGCTTTCGTTTCGACTCAATCCTACAAGCGGCATGGGGAACACGCCTGTCCCCGCAAGGGGAGTTCGAGCGACTGGCATAGCAAAATCGCAAGACGAAATCGCTTCGCGAGCCCGCGACATGACACCGCACAGTTCGTAGCGGATTCGCAAAGCGATTTCGTCTCAGGCCACTTTTTCGTAATTCATCGCAAGCCTAGGCTTGTGAACGCGAGCATAAGCCCCGACACTGTGAGCATGAGTTCCCCCTACCGAGGACGCATCGCACCGACACCGACAGGCTATTTGCACTTGGGTCATGCGCGTACTTTTTGGATTGCGATGGAGCGAGCGAAGGAAGCGGGTGGGCAACTTGTGTTTCGCGATGAAGACCTCGACCCGCAGCGCTGTAAGCCGGAATTCTCGCAAGGCGCGATTGAAGACCTCCGATGGTTCGGCTGCGACTGGCACGAGGGACCCGATGTGGGCGGCGGCACGGGGCCTTACCGGCAGAGTGAACGCCATGCAATGTTTCTGGACGCTTGGGCGCATCTGAAGAACGCGGGCTACATCTACCCCTGCGATAAATCGCGTAATGATGTGGCACGTGCGGCACAAGCCCCCCACGCCGATGAAGAAGCGGGCGAAGCGATCTATCCCGAAAGCTGGCGTCCGCCTTTCGGCCATGGCAAGACTGCGGATAGCCCCGGTGAAACGAACTGGCGGTTCCGCGTGCCCGAGGGTCGAAAGATCGAGTTCGACGATGTGCGGCTCGGCCCTTGCGCCTTCGAGAGTCTGCGTGACTTTGGCGACTTCCTAGTCTGGCGTAAAGACGGTGTGCCCGCCTACGAGCTCGCCGTGGTGGTGGACGATGCGGCCATGCAAATCAGCGAAGTCGTGCGTGGCGAAGATCTCCTAATCTCGACGGCACGACAAATTTTACTCTACGAAGCGCTAGGGCTGAAACCACCGGAGTTTTACCACACGCCCCTACTTTGCGACACAAGCGGACAAAGGCTCGCCAAACGCAACCGCTCGCTCACACTGCGTGAACTAAGGGAAGCTGGCCACCAACCGGAAAGCCTCCGAAAATCGGAAGACTGGTGGTCAGGACTCGAAGACTAAACCTACTATGCAAGAGGAACTGCAACAACTCGAAGAACTTAAGAACAACTTGATTCTCTATTTCGTAGAGAACGGCATGCGTCTATTTATGGCTGTGCTGATTCTCATCGTGGGCTTTTGGATGGGAAAGCGCATCGCAAATATAATTCTCAAGGTCTGCGAGAAGAAGGAGATCGACCCCACACTGGGCCGCTTCTTCGCTGGGTTCGCGAAACTAATCGTCATCATCTTCGCGCTGATCATGGCACTGAGTAAGGCGAATATTGAAATCACCCCCTTCATCGCACTCTTGGGTGCCAGCGCCTTCGGCTTGAGCTTGGCCGTGCAGGGGCCGGTCTCCAACTATGGCGCGGGCATCGTGCTCATCGTAACGCGGCCTTTCGTGGTCGGCGACACGCTGACGCTGAATGGACTCTGCGGCGTCGTCGATAGCGTCAACCTCGGCAACACACAACTGATCAACGAAGACGAAGAACGCATCACGATACCGAACCGAAAAGTGCTGGGTGAAATTTTCACAAATTCCTACGAATATAAAATCGTGGAGGCCACGGTCAGCATTGAATACAGCACCGATCCCGCTCAGGCGATTGAATGCATCACAGCCGCGGTGAAAGAAATTGAAGGGGTCGCGCCTGATCGGGAACCCGACGTAGGCATCGAAGACTTCGGCGCCTACTCGATCAATATCGCTTATCGCGTCTGGGTGCCCACTCAAGCCTATCACCGCACACACTATCAGATCAACATGGCCGTCTTCCGCGCACTACAAAAGGCCAATATTACGATCCCCTACCCTCGGAGCGATTTACGCATGATCTCCTCAGAGCCCGAGAAACAAAACTATGCCGGAGAGGCATAGACAAAGCACGGCACAGAATGGCCGTATCTTGTTGAGCGATTTAATCGTGATTGCATCTGGCACGCGTTTGGCAAAGTAAGCCGACAAAATGGTGAACTGCCCCCACCACCAGGTCACCCCAATCAGAGCACCAAGCAGAACTTTGGGCACCGTCGCCCACAGGGGCAGATGGTTGATATAGACACCGGTTGCCAACAGGATCGCCATGGCTGCGGGTAGACGCATGGGCATCGCCAGCGATTGATTCAGGCATGTATTGAACAAGTCCCAGGGACGCGAAAGCTCTGGCGCATCGTCAATCTGGAAGACTCGCTTA
>Ga0222662_1001614_pt1 | contig 10274 bp, 5 predicted proteins | sample AntAcemetagen600_FD_179821 | JGI IMG/M metagenome (GOLD analysis project Ga0222662, IMG submission 179821) | Saline water microbial communities from Ace Lake, Antarctica - #600 | ecosystem: Environmental > Aquatic > Non-marine Saline and Alkaline > Saline | place: Antarctica: Ace Lake | collected...
ATCGAAAATTCGATCGTATCAATAAACGGGTAGTCAGAACATTCTTAGGGCGTCTGGCTTTCCAATGCCGGAAACATGATCTCCCATTTCATGTTGAAGATCAACGCCCAAAATGGAAATACACCTACATCGACGAAAAGCTTGTCGATAAGGATTTCTTGCCCGGCATCACTCTCGAAGACTACCAAATAGCCGCAATCAAGAAGGGTATCAAGTGTGAGTGCGGCATATTCAAACTCACCACCGGGGCCGGTAAAACAGAGATCATAGCCGGGATGTGTAAGGCAATTAATTGTCCTACTCTGATTCTTGCTGATATGACCGTTGTGGTTTCTCAACTTCGCGATAGACTGAAATTGCGTGAAGTGGCTAGTGAGATCGGTATGTTTTTCGCTGGCGAAAAGCCTAACGGAGAGCAGATCGTCATCGGATCTATCCAAAGCCTCAACCCGCCCAAACCGCCCAAGGACGAGCCAGAAGAGGGCTCGTATAAGAACGAAAAGACATTCAAGCAGGCTCATAAGCGTTGGGAATCATCGCTTTTGGCTTATGAGACGCGGAAACGCAATTATAAGATGTTGATGGAGTATGTGAAGAATGCGGAGATGATAATTGTTGATGAATGTGATCGCAGCAACTCTTCGACTTATAAGCAGGTTATCAGGAAGATTTTCACTGGTCGTCGTCGGTACGGTTTTTGTTTGTCTGGCGAGACAAAGATTCAGACTCCAGATGGTATTAGAAAGTTAAGTGAATTTTCTGATGGTAATATGGTTACATTATTAAGCGATGGTGGAACCTATCAAAATGGAACAGTTATAGAAACCGGTGATCGAGAATCTTTTGAAGTCATTTTATCAAATGGTCAGAAAATTTCCGGATCGGAAAATCATTTTTTAGCCGATGATGTCGGAGACTATATTAGAATTGGAGATATCTTCCCAGGACAATCTATCCAGATTCAAAATGATGCTTTCATCAATGACTTTGAAAGTCTTTCCGACATTTTTAGCATAATCGATTCCAGCTCTGATTTTAGCAATATTTCTTGGCATGGACTTGAGTTTTCTAGGCCCAATTTCGAAAAGAAAATCATTGGTACTGAAATCAATGATATATTTTCTGGCCCCGTCGAACTCGTAGTCGATCCGAGGGCTTTGAGTTTTAAAGAGAATGTTGTTGATATCCATGAATTGCATGAACAAGAACTCATAGGAGGACGAATAATAAAAAGTCTCTCCACAAGTAGAGATGTAATATCCGGTCTTGAATTTGGTAGGACATTTAATCCTACCGCTAGCATATCCTTCGGACAATGTCTCACTAATTTTCTGCCTGACGATGGGATCATTAGTGGGGTTGCCTCCGAATTTTTCGACAAAAACTTTGTTTCGATTCTTGATCGCTATGGGAGCCATGAAGGAAACGGGAAATCCGTGTCGTTCTATCATGGTTCGTTGAACTCTGTTGACGATTTTATCTGTTTTCATAGGATTGTCAACTCCATATCGTTGGATACAAGTAGTAGCCCTTTTGGGTTGGTTATTGAACGTCTCGCTTCCATTCCTTTCAAGATTGATAGTCCTAGCTTTTTCTTGGTTCTCCTTGACGGAAAACCAGTTTTCTACTCCATGGTCATCGACCATTTTCTTTTTGTAGGCTTTAAAAGCTCTATTTCTTCTGTCGATAATATGAGGAAGTTTTTGAATACATTCTTTGCAGAGATGTCTACCGAAATTCCTGATATGATAAGACGGCTTGTTTGCATTGCATTCAAAAATGTTCTCACAATCGTCACACGCTACAGTGACGATATAATGATACCCAATCTTACTCTTATCTCTGATCCTACTGATTATCATGATTTTTCTTCATTAAACGGTATTGCCAAACCATTTTATGTTTGTTCTGATTCTAGTTCCGTTCAATCAATAGAAAAAATTGGGTCAGAAAAAATGTATGATATAGTTGACGTGACGAATACATCGAATTTCTATGCTAATGGTATTTTAACCCACAATTCTGCTACCCCGTTTGATGATGAAAAGCCGATTTCGAATTTGAATGTCGAAGAGAATTTCGGCTACATTATTTTCGAAATGCAACGTAAAGAAATCGAGGCTCGGGGCCGGATCATTCCGTTGAAGTATCGAATGATGGTTTATGAAGACCCCCAATTCGATCTTCATAATAAGATTGCTTTGGATGAAGCGACGAATCTGTTCATGGTTGAGAATCAGAGATTCCATGATCTAATTCTTGCTATTGTGCAATTCCATGCTGGTGAGAAGAATATGATCCTTGTGGATAGAATTCCGTTGGGTGAGAATTTGCTTGAGTCGGCTCGTGCGAGAGGTATGACTGCAGGGTTCATTTATGGTAAGACGCCAAAGCGGGAGAGGACTGAATTTATTGATCGTTTTGCTGCTGGGGACCTCGATGTTCTAATTGGAGGGAAAATAGTTAATAGAGGTCTTGACGTCAAGGGTGGCGTCGATAACCTGATAATGGCTGCTGGCGGGAAATTGAGATCCGATTTCCTGCAGAAGATTGGACGTGCTCTAAGGGTAAATAATAGAGGATTCAGCTACGTGTACGACGTGCTGTTCCGATGCAATCATTACCTGTACGAGCATGGCAAAGCCAGACTCAAAACCATCGTCGATGCAGAATACGATTCTGCGGTCAATTTTGGACATGATACAATAGATGGTCCTACTCTCATCAAACGCAACTTCCGACCTCCGACCAAGCCTAAAGCCGGACAAAGAAGAATTGAAGAAAAAACACTATTCGACGAAATCCCCTAGTGATTCTTTATCCAAACGCTTCTTAAAATTCGTTGAGAAATCTAATCGCGTCCATGACAACAAGTACGAATACGACCAACAGACATACAAAGGTCAAGACTATCATGTTGCGATATTGTGTCATACCCATGGCCAATTTCTACAAAAAGCCTATTTGCACTCAAGCGGTAGAGGCTGCCCTGAGTGTGGAAAGAACAAATTAAAAGGTTCTCGCCTAAAACTTGATGATTTTAAGTCAAGAGCGTCTTCTATTCATCAGAATAAGTATGATTATTCTGATGTTCAATATTCGACACTGAATGATAGAATATCTATAATATGTTCAGAACACGGAGAATTCAAGCAGACGGTCAAACTTCATTTGTCTGGTTCTGGTTGCAAAAACTGTGTGTTCGATGATTTAAGATTGAAACTTGATGATTTTAAATCAAGATCGTCTTCTATCCATCAGAATAAGTATGATTATAGTCTAGTTGATTATTCTAATTTAAATGATAGAATATCTATAATATGCCCAGAACACGGAACTTTTAGCCAATTGGCTAGGTCCCATTTAGATGGGCATGGGTGCAAGAAATGTGTTGATCTAAGTCTTCCTATTGATGATTTTGTCCATAGAGCATCTTCTCTTAACGATAAGAAATATGATTATTCTGGCGTTAAATATGATTCAATAATGCAAAATGTGGATATAGTATGTCCAAAACACGGGAAATTTAGGCAAATAGCTCACAACCACCTTAATGGTTCAGTGTGCCCCGAGTGCCAAAAAACTATTAATCAGGATCATGCCAGAATACATGAACTACTAGCTTCTTTGACAAATTGTGAGATTATTAATAATTATCGAGGGTTTGGATTAGAGGTAGATCTTTGGATTCCAGAATTGCATGTTGGGTTTGAGTACCATGGTGAGTATTGGCATTCATCACACAATACTCAAACTGATCGAAGATTGAAAAATCTACACGCAAGAAAAGTTGATATGTCTATCCAGAATGGTTTTAGAATGTATCAGATTTTCAGCGGCGACAATAGACTTGTTTGGGAATCTATCATAAAGAACGTTTTCAAAAAGAATAATAGAATATTCGCAAGAAAATGTTGTGTGTCTCTTTTAGATTCTTCTCAAGAAAAAGTTTTTTTCGCAGAAAACCATCTACAAGGATATGTTGGTTCTTCTGTTTGCTACGGCTTGATATTAGATGGCCAAATTGTTTGTGCGATGTCTTTTATAAAAAAGAGTGGGTATTGGGAAATACAAAGACTAGCCAGTCTTTTAAATATTACTGTTGTTGGTGGTGCTAGTCGTTTATTTTCCAGATTTATTAAAGATCGATCTCCTAGTCGAATTATAACATTCGCTGATCGAAGATATTCGATCGGCGATGTTTATCGAAAGCTTGGTTTTAAATTCTTGTATCACACTAATCCTAATTATTGTTATATAAGAAACAAGCTCAAATTTTCTAGACAAAAGTGTCAAAAGAAAAAATTGGAAAGATTGCTCGGAGATTCATTCGATTCAGATTTAACAGAACATGAAAATATGTTTAGATCTGGGTTTAGAAGACTTTGGGATGCTGGAAATTTAAAATTCGAGATGAAACTTGATCAGGATATACCATGATTTCTGAAATTTCCGACCTCCGGCCAAGCCTAAAGCCGGACAGAGAAGAATTGAAGAAAAAACACTATTTCATCAATGAAATCGTTGAATGGAAACTGACCCGGTATATCTGGACCGGGACCACTAGTGTAATCTACCGAAACTCCATCATGGAGCACGCCAATGAGCTGATTATTCAACTCATTCGCAAACAGGGCCTCTACAACATCTACCGAGGTCATGATCCCAGTGCGTTGAACGAGCTTGTGCATGTCGCGTACATGCAAATCGAACGCACCCTCTACAAATACAGAGCCCGTGCTCATTGTCGCGGCTGCTTCTCGTATGATCGCCCCAATGCCTCGGTTCTTTATGATCCGGCTGCTTTCGAGTTCGGGATAATCAATCCGGATCGATTGGTGCAGATGTACCCCAAGTGTCCACATTGTGGACAGGTCTTAAAGAATGACGGGTATATCGAGCCTTCCCAAGGGTTGTATGGTGGGACTTATCATGTTCTTTATAGGGGCATGTCTAAGGTCTTTAACATGTGGTCGCAGGTGGCTCGCACGGTTATCCTGGCGTATGTGAAGAAGGACACTCGGGACGTACGCAATGGTGATAATTACACTGAGTTTATCTCGCGTAAGCACTCAAATGGCAACAATGAGCAGTATACTAGTGCTTTGCTGCAGGCTAAGCGGGAGATGTGGTTTAATCCTGATTATTGTGATGTGGTTGATGCTTTGATTGAGCTTTCGAGCGAGTCGGACCCTGATAAGAATTTCAAGAAGAAATTATGTACTATATCTGGAGTCGAACGTAAAAGTGTTGACCATGCATTGGTCGTCCTACGTGTAATGATGGAATTGCATGCTGAGAATTTCGATGCACGAGAATTGCGATGCAGTTAAATCATATTACTGACGGTGCTTTCTTTCCTCATAAGTGGGGAGATCCTGTCAGTTCATTTGTTGATCCCAAGGAACGAGATAGATGGCTAAAACGAACAAATCCGACTGGGTCCTCGCAGTCTGCACCGGCCAAGCCCCGGCGTTCGAAAAAGTCCAAGAAATCCTCGAAGAAAAGAACATCCAAATAACGCCCAGGGATTACATTGAAGCCTGTCAGCGGAACGGGCTTAACCCGGACATAGATCCTACCTTTATCAAAATTGCAGAAGGTAGTGCTACCCTTGAGGATGTTAATCTTCTATTAGAGGATGTTGCAAGCTCCGTGCGTGATAGAATTCAACGCCGGATTAGGAAGAACCCTACCAAGGGGCATATAACTCCAGGTGGTCATCAGAAACTTGGTAACATTCGACCTTCTGGAAGAGTGAACCCCAAGCGTAAACGATCGGGCCACACTCAGGAACATGGTAGAGGTGAACATGGACACGACAAATCAACCGACTCCCAGCGACAATCCGCAGCCAACGAGTCCGCAGATAACGAACCCGATGGAAGAGATGGAGGCGATGCTGAGTGAGCTTGATGGCACACTCGCAGACCCGCCACAAGTCGGAGAGTTAATGGAGCAAGAATCCTCTAGCCAAAAAGTTACGCAGAGGATTATCCAGGAAACCGACGACCAAATTGAAGAAGACGACCGTGACGAATTCGAAGACTACGTCATCGAAAAAGCACAAGCAATAACAAATCTTGTGCTCACTAACTGTGCTGAAGATCGCGAAGAAGCAACAGCCGCCATTCAAATGATCAAAGACCTGATTCAAAGTCAGGACAAAGTCGTCCACGGCGGAACTCTACAAAGACTTCTCCAAGCAATCGACACCCGATCCAGCATCAGCCAAACCGTCGTCAAAGTCCTGGAATCTCAGGCGAAAATTCTATCTGCTCGCAAAGGTCCCTCTAAGAACATAACTAATAATTCAACCAATACAGCGGTTGGAAGTGCTGGCCTCGTAGCCATGCTCGAAAACGGTATGAAAAGTAAGGGTCAATAGTGAACGAACTCGAAAAAGAAATACACAAATGCCAAAGCTCTATCGCATATTTCCTATCCCAACATTGCCACATTCAGCACCCATCAGCTGGCATCATCCCGTTTAACCCATTCAAGTATCAACTCAACGCACTAAGCCAATTCGACAGCCACAGGTTCAATATTGTTAGAAAGTGTAGGCAATGCTTCGCTGGAAACTCGCCTATATGGGGGCCAGATGGTCCTAAATTTATAAAAGATATTAAGCCTGGAGATTTGGTCTATAGCTTAAATCAAAATACTGGTTTAATTGAGGCTGTTCCTGTCTTAGAACTTTATGAAAATGAGGAACAAGAATTATATGAAGTCAGAAGTAAAACTGGACATAGATCAAATTGTACTCAGGATCACCAGTTTTTGACTCACGAATCGGAATTTGTTGAAGCAGCTGATTTAAACAAAGACGATAGATTGGTCGAAATTCACGATCAAGAAAGACAGTTTTCTAATGATCCATCTGATGACGAGATTAAGTTATTGGCTTATCTTATTACAGATGGATCATGTGGTCGATGGATTTCTTTTAACAACTCTGAATGGTCATATCTTTTAGAATATCAGAGATGCTGGAATAGAGTTTTTGATAATCGTGTTAGGATCAGACAACATGAGAGCGGATTTAAATCAGATTCTGATATTAACTATAGAATACAGAGTGGTCTAAAGAGAGCCAAAGAATGGGCGGCTGAATTCAATATTCTTGGTAGAACTTTTGGTGATAAGATAATCCCAAAGCAGGTGTTTTCATGGAGCAATAAAGCAATCGCTCTGTTTATCAACAGGATGTTTGCAGCTGACGGCTGGTATTCGGGTTCTCATTGCAATGAAGCTGGTATTGGTCAAGAATCACCAATTATTTTATATCAATTAAAGCAGTTACTCACCAGATTTGGGATAAATTCTAAATTCTATCCCAAATCTGAGTCTTCTATTCCGAAACTAAGAATTTTCGGCGGAAGAGATTTTGAGCTTTTTGTTGATAGAATTGATATTTATAAAAAGAAGCCACGTTGCCCAATAACAAAAGGATTTTTTAGAGACAGGCAACGTGGTGAATTCAAATCATTCGAAAGGACTTTTGTTTCAGAAAAGACTTATGACTTACGTGTTCCTCCACATGATAATTATATCGTAGACGGGGCTGTGGTTCATAATTGCGGCATCTCCCAAATCTCCGGAGCCTACGCACTCCACCAGGGAATGTTCTTCCCATATCAAACCATCCTCATCATCTCCAAGAAAGAAGACGACGCGAAAGGCTTCTTGAGACGTAACATCACCTTCCTGTTCGACAACCTACCAGAATGGATGCAAAAGCTCTGGGAACCCGAAAAACGAAACGAGCACGAAATAATATTCCCCAATGGCACAAGCATCAAATCACTCACAAGCAGCCCCGAAGTTCTACGATCCCACTCCGCGTCACTAAATATTATTGACGAAGCAGCCTTTATTCCGAGTATGGACCGTATGTGGGCATCAGGTTATTCTTGCGTCGTAGCTGAAACGCTACTGACAACTGACACCGGGCTAATCCGTATGGATTCGCTTGTCAGCGGAAAAGAACGATGGCAAGACATCGACATCAAAGTACAAACAGACGAAGAAATCCTACCAGCCGACAAAGTCTACCTATCAGGCACAGGACCAGTCCGCAAAATCACAACCGACCTAGGGCTCGAACTCACCACCACACCCAACCACCGATTCAGAGTCATCGACCCCAACGGTGAGTACGTCTGGCGTTACATGAACGATGCCTCACCCGGTGAATACATCGTAGTCCGATTGGGCGACACACCAGAAATCAAAAAAGTCAACCCAGAACTCTACCTTGCTGGTATCCTATTCAGCAGAGGTCACGTAGTCGGCAAACAAATCCACACCAAATTCAACAGCCAACTACAAACCACAGAATTCATCGACGTCTTAACCGAATACTTTGGTCAAGACGGATTCGTCATCAACAAACGACAACTAAAAGTCAGCTCTCCCAAAGCGTTCGAACTAGCCGAAAAATACGGCATCTCGCTAACCACTGAACCAACAGAACGACGAATCAGTGATGAGATTCTAGAACTGGGACGCGACAACTACTACCATGTTCTTTGTGGCATAATCGATTCACAAAGTGCTAGCGGAAAACGAATCGGAGCAATATTCGACAGCCAAGAATTGGTCCGAGACATCCAAAACATCATGTTCGATTTTGGATTCCCGATCTCAGTGTCCCAGACATCGGCTGGACACCACCGATTAATAATCGTCGACTCCGATCTCGGAAACACCTTCTCAGAACACTTCTACTCAACCCGCCACGACCTACGACTCTGTGCAGAATCCGGCCAATCATACAACACCGACCATCCAGTATTGGTCCACCTTTTCGAAGCCGAATGCAACACTCTGATTCGTGAGAACCCCGGTGATGAAGAAATCACCCGATGTGGGTCTTATGGACGAATTCGATACAACGATATTAATGGCCTACTCAAGCATGAAGTAGGCGACATCAATAGTTGGCTCGTGAAGAATAAGCTCTTCGTCGACAAAATCGTTAAAGTCGAAGAAGACATTCGAGAAACATTCGACATCCAAGTCCCCGAAAAACACTGCTACGTATCAAACAGTCTTGTGAGCCACAACACACTCCAACACGGTGGTCGTGTGATTGTGGTTTCTACGTTGAACGGTATGGGTGATTGGTACTACAAAATGCTCAAGGGAGCTGAGCAGAATGCCAACGGGTTCAATCTCATCACCATCAATTGGTATGACATGGATTGGGAGATCGAGTACAAGGATAAGGGTACCAACGAGCAAGTTAGAATTGCCCCATGTGATGGTATTCGAGAATGCGTTACATCTGAAGAAAGAGAGAAGTACGGCCCATATTGGTCTCCCTGGTTGCAAAAGCAGTATAATGCTCTAGCGGAAGAAGGAGAAACATGGAAGTTCGACCAAGAAATCTTAGCCCGCGTGGTCAGCTCTGGTAAGACTGTTTTGCCAGCTCTGAATCTTGATGCTATCGATGAAATGGTTCGCAAGCCCCTCAAGATCGCTAAGGGGATTCAGCAATACATGCACCCGATCAGACGGGAGCCGATTCAGTTGGATTTCGATTTTGAAGGGAATCAGGGCCTCTGGTTCTGGGAAATGCCTGTCCGTCAACACCCGGACGCCCCACAGGGTTATACCTACACGATGGGCGTTGATACGATGACTGGTCGTGGCAATGACTTTCATGCTCTTGAAGTCTTTTGCCTAGAGACTGGTGAGCAAGTTGCTGAAATGATGATGCGTTGCATCCCGAAGATGCTTTGTCCATATGTTGATATGCTTGGGCGTTTCTATAATAATGCTTTGGTTAATGTGGAACGCAATAATGGTGGTGATGGTGTAATCGATGAGCTTCGGCTTGAGTATGGTTATCCTAATCTCTGGCGTAGGATTAGAATTCCTGATAAAGCTGGGGTAAAACCGAAGCTTGATCCTTATGGTCATTTTACGACTGATATTAGTAAGATTGGCCTGAATAAGATGATGATCAACCTACTTGGTCGGCCTGAATGCGTGAAGGTTTATAGTTCACGCTTGCATGACCAATTGTGCACATACATTAATCACCGAGATCGTGGTGGTAGACCCACTGGTAAAACTGGTGCGGAAGTCGGTTGTCATGATGACCTTTGCCTCGGAGCGGGGCTTGGTTTGGTGGCACTGGTTAGCAATCCTGATCCAAATAAAAGTAAAGTATTACCTTTCAAGATCGATCAGGATATTGCTTTCGCTACCACCACTCCAGACGAAACCATTATCGCATACGATCAGAATTTGGTGTCACCAGT